>Ga0123339_10002370_pt1 | contig 12751 bp, 7 predicted proteins | sample lystaG_FD_89956 | JGI IMG/M metagenome (GOLD analysis project Ga0123339, IMG submission 89956) | Glacier valley bacterial and archeal communities from Borup Fiord, Nunavut, Canada, to study Microbial Dark Matter (Phase II) -... | ecosystem: Environmental > Aquatic > Freshwater > Ice > Glacier ... | reverse complement strand
TCTTCTCTTTTTAAAACCTTGTTAAGATGTTGGCAAAAGAAATTCAATAGGTCAGCTTCCCGCTGTGTTAAGGGAGTAACTTTATCTCCATCATAAATTTTTAAATCTGCAAACGAAAAACGCATTCTGCCCAAAGAATATTCATGTGCCTTTTCAAAATGCATCTTTTTTGTCCTTCTTAAAAAAACATCCATCCGCATTAGTAATTCCTGCATACTAAAAGGCTTTGTAATATAATCGTCTGCACCTGATTTAAAACCATCCAGTTTATCCTGTTCCATTGACCTGGCAGTTATAAATAACACCGGCACGATATCACTTTTTTGCCGAATTTTTTTTGCAACAGTAAAGCCGTCCTTAACAGGCATCATTACATCAAGGAGGCAAATATCAAAATCATTTTTTTGAAATTGTTGCCAGGCAATTTCACCATCACTACACCATACGACCTCATAGCCGGCTTCTTCCAGGTTGTCTTTTATTACAAATGCAAGCGAAGTGTCATCTTCTGCTAGTAAAACTTTTGCTTTATTGGGCATAGGAATTTATTTTTCTGGTAATAGTATTTTAAATTCAGTGCCCACTCCCGGAACACTTTTTATAATGATTTTTCCATCGTGTGCGTCAATAATCTTTTTTACAAAGTTCAGGCCAAGCCCAAATCCATTTACCTGGTGCACATTCCCGGTTGGCACACGGTAAAATTTGTTGAATAAAAATTTAAAGTTCTTTTCTTCTATACCGATGCCTTTGTCTTTTATAGAAATAGCATACATGTTATTATCATCATTATAAGCAGCAATGGCTATATAAGGGTTTCCGTTACTGTATTTAATGGCGTTTTCAACCAGGTTTATTATTACTAATTCAAGGTGCATCCTGTCGACATTTATTAAAAGCTCATCATCATTAGGTGTAAAATGAATATCTGCATTTTTATTATTTATCAATGGTTGTAACTGATCAATGGCATGCTGAATCAATTCATTTATCTTCCATAATTCTTTTTTTACAATGATATTTTTATTATCACCGGAAGCTGTTTTTAAAAGCCGCTCGACCTGGTTTTGAAGGTGTTCGGTTTGCTCTTTAATAACGGTGCCATATTTTAATAACCGGGCTGGCTGACTTACAATTGAAGGTTGTATCAGCACATCGCTTGCAATTTTCATTACGGCTAAGGGCGTTTTAAATTCATGGGTAAAATTATTAACAAAATCCTTTTGCAACTCGTTTAAAAATTTTTGTTTGTATAAATAGATCAGGCTTACCGAAAGGCCAATTAGTACCAATAAAAGTAGTATGGCTGTAAATATCCAAAAAAGCATTTCATGAATGATGTACTTGCTGCGATGGGGAAAATGTAGTAATAAATAATCATAACTTTTATATACTGGTAAAAGCGGAGCAATCGTATTTTTTGAATATTGAGATGCTGCAGTTGATAAATAGAACTGGTATTGAAATGCACTTTTCTTACTGTTGTAAACGCCAACTAAACAATCCGTCCATACATCAAAATCCTCAAATTCGTTGCTAAGGTTATTATATAGTGAATCTTTATTTGGTATCGAATCCAATTTAACCAAGTAAGTATTTTGATCTGCAACTTCAACTATTTGCTTTACCTGGAAAGAAGGGTTATCCGCAATTTTTACATCTTCAAATAAACCCCGTATGCTTTTAACAACGCCTGCATTAAATTGTTGCTGCTCCAGCGTATATACTCTTTTTAGCCAGTATAACTGTGCCACTATTATTAAAGCAATAATAATAGTTATGCTTAACATTATCCATCTTAAAGTTGTTGACTTCATTAACACAAAGTTCTTGTTTACTGGTAAGATAAAGTTAACATGAAGGTTAATCGCATGTTAAACGCAAAAGTTACTTCGCATTATTTTAATTGCAATTCTTAATACTGACTTATTATTAATTATATCAAAAAAGCGTTGTGTACAGTACGTTTCAACAAAATAATAAACTATTTTTTAACAAAATAATACTTATTTGGGATAGTAGTTGGTTTTACTTTTTTATGCTTGTAAAATTTATATTTGAAGGGATACCAAATGTTTAACCCATTAAAGCAGTTCTATATTTTTATTACCGTATTAAAAAATCTAAGTTTGCATAATGAGTGGCAGTTCACAAATATTTCAAACCAACAGTGCAACACGTTGGAGAAGTTTTAAATGGTCTTTCAGGGTTTTGTTAATGATTATCCTGTTTTTCCTGGTTGTAGTTGTAGTGGCTTTGATAAGGGGTGTTAATCCATCGCCGGTTAATATTGAAAATCTCTCAAAATCATATGAAAACAAACTTGATCCATCCAATCCGCTAACTTTTGCTAACAGCCAAAATAAAAAATACAAAGGCTTTAAAGATTTTCTTGTAAAACGAATTAAAGAAGATTCTTTAAAAGCCATTAGCCAGGCTAAAAATAAACAAGTTGATAAAATACCATTTATCAGAGCTGCATTTTATACACCCTGGACAGCCAATACTTCTTTACCTGATCTCGAGAAATATGGTGATAAACTAAATACTATTTTCCCAGAATGGTTTTTTATTGACACGGCTAATCATTTTCGTTTACAAACAAGGATAGATAGTGCCGGACTTGCCCTAATGCGGGCAAAGGGATTACGCATAATGCCGATTTTAAACAATTTTAACTCTACTAAAAGGGATGCAACAGGTAAATTTAAGCCAGACTTCGATGGTGCTTTATTACATGGCATTTTAAATAATCCGGAAAAACAAAAACAATTTATTCAGCAGGTGGTAGATACATTATCCTTTTATAATTTCCAGGGCATTAATATAGATTTTGAAGAACTGAGTGAGCCCACCAATGTACCACTCTCTAATTTTCAAGAGCAATTGTACCAGGCTTTACATGCAAAAAATATGTTGGTAACCATGGATGTGGCAGTAAAAAATGATGACTACGATTATAAAAAATTATCAGATTATAATGATTTTATAATCCTGATGGCTTATGATCAATATAACGGTATCGAGACTGGTCCAGGACCGGTAAGCGCCCAAAAATGGATCGAAGAAGCGTTGGATTGGACAGCTTCTAAAATAGAAAGTAATAAAATAATTTTAGGTGTTGCAGGCTTTGGCTATGATTGGACTATTGATGATGAGGGCGAAAAAGTAGTAAGGGATATAACTTACGCTGAAGCTATCAACAGGGCTAAAATTTCTAGTTCAACCATTGATTATGATAATGAAAGTTACAACCTGCATTTTAGTTACACGGATGAACATATAAATGATAGTACTAAGGAACTTGTTAAAGTGCCACACAATATATGGTTTACAGATGCAGCTACTACTTTTAATATTCTTCGATTTAGTGATGAGTATGCAACTGCAGGAACTGCATTGTGGCGTATGGGAGGAGAAGATTCGAGAATCTGGAATTACTACAATATTGATTTAAGCAATGAATCTTTATTAAAAGCACCTTTTAATTTTAATCAGCTTGCTACCATTCCTTACAATGTTAACCAAAAACCAACTTCCGTTGGTGAAGGAGAATTGCTTCGAATTATATACACACCCCAAGAAGGTAAAATTGAACTGCAGGTTGATACAGCAGAATTACTGATAACCGAGCAGCAGTATAAAGCGTTACCCTCCGGTTATGTATATCAGAAATTTGCAGAAGATAAAACACCAATGGGTCCGGGGCATAAAATTATTTTAACTTTTGATGATGGGCCGAGTACGGAGTTTACGCCCCAAATATTAAACATTCTTGAAAAAGAAAAAGTGCCTGCTACTTTTTTTATAGTTGGTTTGGAAGCTGAACAAAATATACCCTTGCTGCAAAGGATATACAAAGATGGTTACGAGATCGGTAACCATACTTTTACCCATGGCAATATCGCTAAAATGAGTCCGCAAAGGGCAGAACTTGAAATGAAATCGACCAGGTTGTTAATTGAAAGCATTACGGGGCGTTCCACCATTTTGTTCAGGGCGCCATACAATGCTGATAGTGAGCCCCAGACTTATGACGAAATTGAACCGATAGCCCGTAGTAAAAAAGACAATTATATAAGCATTGGGGAAAGCATTGATCCTAATGACTGGCAGGTAAACGTGAGCGCAGACAGTATTGTAGAAAGAACGATTCGCCTCGCAGAATCAACCGGTGCAAGTATTATTTTATTACACGATGCTGGTGGCGAAACAAGACAAGCTACCATTGATGCATTACCAAGGATTATAGCCTATTTTAAAAAAAGGGGCTGTGTTTTTACAACCGTAGCCGATTTAATGGGTAAGACCAGGGAAGATGTAATGCCTTTACTCCCTCCCAGCAAAGATGGGTGGATGCGAAAGCTGAATTTCTTTTTTGCCGAGGCCGCCTATTGGGGAAGCCATATTTTATTTGCGCTGTTTATTGTAGGCATTTTACTTTCTGTGGGCAGGATGGTTGTAATGGCTATTCTGGCAGGTATACAAAAACACAGGGAAGCAAAATTAATAACCATACCAATATGGCCTGCTGATAAAATGCCACTGGTAAGCATCATTGTACCGGCATATAATGAAGAAGTAAATGCGGTTAGAACAGTAAACAGCTTGCTGCTTCAGGATTACACCAACCTGCAGGTAGTATTTGTTGATGACGGTAGTAAAGACAGCACTTACAAAATAGTGGACAATGCATTTAAAAACATAACTAATGTAAAAGTATATACAAAAGAAAATGGTGGCAAAGCATCTGCATTGAATGTAGGAATAGCAAAAGCCGATAGTGAGTTTGTTGTGTGTATTGATGCAGATACACAGTTAAAAACAGATGCAATTTCCAAATTGATGCAAAAATTTACCAGCGAAAAAATTGCGGCAGTAGCAGGCAATGTAAAGGTTGGTAACGAAATAAACATGATCACAAAATGGCAAAGCATTGAATACATTACCTCTCAAAACTTTGATCGAAGGGCATTTGATTTGCTTGATTGTATTACGGTGGTGCCAGGTGCCATTGGAGCATTTAGAAAAGCAGCAGTAATTGAAGCAGGGGGTTTAACAACTGATACACTTGCTGAAGATTGTGATCTTACTATGCGGCTGCATCGTATAGGATATGAGGTGAGAAATTGCACAGATGCTATTTCATATACAGAAGCACCCGAAACAATGAAACAGTTTATGAAACAACGGTTCCGCTGGAGTTTTGGTGTAATCCAGTGTTTCTGGAAACACCGGGATGCGTTATTCAATCCAAAATATAAAAATTATGGAATGGTAGCCATGCCCAATATTTTAATCTTTCAAATGATACTGCCTTTTCTGGCACCATTGGCAGATTTAATTTTGGTGTTGAGTTTGGTTGCAGCAGGATTTGGCTTAATACCTGCCAGCATTTCGCACATTGTTATTTATTACATCATTTTTACGTTGGTAGATGTGGCTGGCGCAGCACTGGCTTTTGCCTTTGAAAAAGAAGATTATAAAAAACTTATCTGGATGATTCCTCAAAGATTGGTATACCGCCAATTAATGTATTACATCATTATTAAATCGTTTAGCAAAGCTATTAAAGGCGAATTGCAGGGATGGGGCGTATTAAAACGTACCGGCAATGTTAAAGAGCTTTCAACTTCTTAACTAAATGATCTGGAAACTTTCAACTGTCGTTCGCTTAAACTAAATCAGCGAAAGGGCATAATTGAGGAGGTAGCATCAGCAATGGTAAAAGTGTTTTACTTTTGCGCCAGCTTAAATAATCAGTACAAATAATAAATTAAAATAGCTAACTAAATACTTTGGCAACAAAAGCATCAGATAGAAAATCATTTTTAAAACGTATAGGTGGCAAGCAACAGCAAGAAGAGCAAACAGAAATGACCTTCTTTGACCACATTGAAGAACTTCGCTGGCATATAATACGAAGCGTAATAGTTTGGCTGATTGCTGCTATTTTAATTTTTATTTATATCGATTGGGTGTACGACAACATTATTTTAGCCCCCACTTTTCCTAAATTTTTTACTTACGGCGCTTTATGTAATTTGGGCCATTGGCTTCACTTAGGGGATAGCTTTTGTATGCCCGTAATTTCTATAAATTTTCAGGTAACAGAAGTAAATGGTACGTTTACCTCTGCAATTAATATTGCCATGATTGGTGCCATTATAATTGCATTTCCTTATATATTTTGGGAGCTTTGGCGTTTTATTAAACCTGCACTGTCGCCAAAAGAAAAAAAGTACGGTCAAAACAGTATACTTTTTGTATCGGTTTGTTTCTTTACAGGAGCCGCTTTTGGCTATTATTTACTGGCTCCTTTTACTTTTAATTTTTTAGCAAGCTTTACCTTGGGTAAATCCGCTGTGATACAATACCGTCCTTCCATTAATGATTATGTTGAAACACTCACTAATCTTATTCTTGGTTGTGGAATTGCCTTTGAGTTACCCGTTCTAGCTTATGTGCTTGCAAAAATCGGCATTATTACCGGCGCTATGCTAAAAAAATATTTCAAGTTTGCCTTTGTAATTATATTGGTTGTGGCTGCTGTAATTACCCCTTCACCAGACTGGACGAGTCAGTTTATTGTGGCTATTCCTCTACTTCTATTATACTGGATAAGTATCCTGCTGGCAAGTAGTGTTGATAAGAAAAAGGCCAAAGAAGAAAAAGAGTGGAGCTAGCGTAATGGATAATTGACAATGGTTTGAATAGATAATACTTTAAATTTGTAGTCTCTTTGGATTATCAATTATCCATTAACAAATTATCAACTATAAATCATGTCTACATTTAACCTGCAATTGCCCATAGCCATCGGTTGCGATCATGCCGGATTTGACTGCAAGGAAGACCTTATTTCTTTTTTAGAAGGAGAAGGCGTTACATTTAAAGATTTTGGTACTTACAATAAAGATTCTGTAGATTATCCCGATTTTGCTCACCCGGTTGCATCGGCAGTTGAAAAAGGCGAAGCCGCTTTTGGTATTTTATTGTGTGGCAGTGCTAATGGTGTTGCCATTACGGCTAATAAACACCAGGGTATTAGAGCTGCCATTTGTTGGGGCGAAGAGCTAGCAGAACTGGCACGTAAACACAACAATGCAAATATACTCTGCATACCGGCACGATTTGTAAGAGATGGCGATGCAGAAAAAATGCTGGACATCTTTATGAACACTGCCTTTGAAGGCGGTAGACATCTTGATAGAATTAATAAAATGGCCTGCTGATTGTAAACTGAATGGCCAGGCCCCAATCCGCTGTAGCAGAAAAGAGCGGGGTTATCCGTTCCAATCTTTTTTCGTGCCTCAAAAAGGATTTCCGTTCCTATACCTCACCTATTGCTACATGCCCCAAATTGAACATTAATTAAATGTATTTGTATCCTTAATGGTAAATCTTAATTAAAAAAATTACTCTTCATAAATTTTTAAACCATTCATCGATAACAATCTTAACCCTTATTGCAATCATTTTATTTTGCATCAAAATTTAATACATGAAAAAAACAGTTATTCTTTTTAGTTTCTCGCTTTTTTGCCAACTCGCTTTATTTGCCCAAACAGATAATGCAGCAAAATACGGAGCCACCATTACTGGGGCGAATCTCAAAAAACATTTAACCATTATTGCCAGCGATGAATTTGAGGGCAGAGAAACAGGTACCGAAGGGCAACGCAAAGCAGCGGATTATATTGAAACCCAGTTTAAACAAATGGGCTTGTCCTCAGCAGCAGCATTAAATGGCTACCAGCAGTTTTACCCTTTGTACCAGGACAGTATAAGCGGAGAATTAAAAGTTAACGGTAAATCTGCTGTATACGGTACCGATTATATTAGTCCCGCAGCAAGCAACGAAAATGGAACAAGCAAAGCAACTAAAATAATTTTTGCAGGTTACGGAATTGATGATGCAAACTATAGCGATTATACAGGCATTGATGTAAAAAATAAAGTTGTTGTTTTTTTTGCAGGCGAACCTAAAAAAGAAGGTAAATATTTTATTGCTGCCTCGGGGCGTTACAGTAAATGGACTTATCCTGGTTTAAATGCAAAATTAGCTGTCGCAAGGGCAAAAGGAGCAGTAGGGGCCTTTGTTATTAATCCAATGCAGGAAAGTTTTAATCAAGGTACTGTTGACAATAGCAAAAAATCGAATCTCTATTTTCCTCACGAAAATGAAGGCAGGCCGGTAAATTATGCATTGCTTTCTCATGCTTATGCAAAAGCGCTTATTGGTAATAATTTCGATACACTTTTAAAACTGGCAAAAGCGAGCATTGCATTTACTCCCAATTGGTTGGCGCAAAGTAAAGTAAAAATACAGTTTACTTATTCCAAATTTCGCACTACAGTAAATGCCAGTAATGTGGTTGGTATTGTAGAAGGTACAGATAAAAAAGAGGAATACGTTTTTTGTACCGGCCACTACGATCATTTGGGCACACATGATGGAAAAATTTTTTATGGTGCAGATGATGATGGCAGTGGTACCTGCGGCGTAATTGCAATGGCGGAGGCTTTTGCAAAAGCTAAGGCAGAGGGGGATGGCCCAAGAAGAACCATAGTATTTATGACCGTTAGCGGTGAAGAAAAAGGATTGTGGGGCAGCGAATATTATAGTGATCATCCAGTTTTCCCCTTGGATAAAACTTCCGTTGATTTAAACACCGATATGGTGGGCAGGGTAGATACAGAACGTAAAACCGGTGACACATTGAATTATGTATATGTAATTGGCCACAATAAATTGAGCAGTGATTTGCCCGGCATTAATGAAGGAGCCAATAATAGAAATACCCAATTGGTACTGGATTATAAATTTGATGATCCCAACGACCATGAAAGAATTTATTACCGGAGCGACCATTATAATTTTGCACGCAAAGGAGTGCCGGTATTGTTTTTTTATGATGGTATGCTAAAAGCAGATTATCACAAACCAACCGATACTGTCGATAAGATAAATTTTGATTTGTACGAAAAAAGAGTGCGCATGATATTTTACACAGCATGGGAAATTGCCAACCGTGATGAAATGCTGAAGAGAGATATTCCGTTATCAGAAGGATCAAGGTGATAAACACAAATTGAAAAATTAAATTACAGGCTCCTCATTTTGGAAGCCTTTTTTATGCATTTAATAAATTTATTCCTCACTTTAAAATTTATCAATCTTCATTTTTCTATAAAAAAAATATAAATATAATTTACTGCTTGTTTATTTATACAGTGTATTTACAATGGAATATTGCCATGTTTCTTTCTTGGCCTTTTGGCTACTTTGTTTTCCAGCATAGCAAAAGCTTTGATAAGTTTTTTTCGGGTATCTTTTGGTTCTATCACTTCATCAATAAAACCTCTTTCTGCAGCAAGATAAGGGGTGGCAAATTTTGCTGCATACTCTGCTTCTTTTTCCAACAGTTTTTTGGCTGGGTCTGGGGCTTCGGCAATTTCTTTTTTAAAAATTATTTCGCTTGCTCCTTTTGCTCCCATAACAGCAATCTCTGCAGTGGGCCAGGCAAAGTTCATATCTGCCCCGATATGTTTTGAGTTCATCACATCATAAGCACCGCCGTAAGCTTTTCGTGTAATAACAGTAACACGTGGCACGGTGGCTTCACTTAAGGCATACAATAATTTAGCACCGTTGGTAATAATGCCGTTCCACTCCTGGTCGGTGCCGGGCAAAAATCCAGGTACGTCTACCAGCACCAGCAACGGAACATTAAAGCAATCACAAAAGCGGGTAAAGCGGGCACCTTTTTTTGAACTGTCGATATCCAACACTCCGGCAAGGCGCATGGGTTGATTGGCAACAATACCAATACTTCTTCCCGCCAGTCTTGCAAAACCCACCACTAAATTTTCTGCATAATCTTTATGTATTTCAAAAAAAGAAGTTTCATCACAAATACCTGCAATTACATCCCTGATATCGTAAGGCTGGTTCCTGCTTTCCGGAATAATTTTCTCCAGGCAATCTCTTGTTTCATTAGCAAGGGTATAAGGAATTTTAGGAACCACATCTTCACAGTTCTGTGGCATGTAACTCAATAATTTTTTTACGGCTTCAATACACTCCACATCATTGACTGCGGTTAAATGTGTAACACCCGATTTGGTAGCATGTGTAGCCGCTCCGCCCAATTCTTCTGAACTCACTTCTTCATTGGTAACTGTTTTTACCACATTGGGCCCTGTAACAAACATATAACTGCTGTTCTCCACCATCAAAGTAAAATCAGTAATGGCGGGCGAATAAACAGCACCACCGGCACAAGGCCCCATGATGGCAGAAATCTGTGGAATAACACCGGAAGCCATCACATTCCTGTAAAAGATATCGGCATAACCACCTAATGATCTTACCCCTTCCTGGATTCTTGCACCACCTGAATCATTTAACCCAATCATAGGAGCACCGGTCTTCATAGCCAGGTCCATGATCTTACAAATTTTTTCTGCATGGGTTTCAGATAAGGCTCCGCCAAAAACAGTAAAGTCCTGTGCAAATACATACAGCAAACGGTCATTAACGGTGCCATATCCAGTGATGACACCATCACCATAAAACTGTTGCTCTTCCATTCCAAAGTCTTTGGTACGATGTACTACCATGGAACCAATTTCTTCAAAAGATCCGGGGTCCATTAATAAAGAAATGCGTTCCCTTGCGGTGAGTTTTCCTTTTTTATGTTGTGTAGCATTTCGTTCTGCTCCACCACCCAGTTTCCCTTCAGCAATCTTTTCCCTTAAAATGTCAATGTTAGATTTCATCAGAAATTGTTTATCAGTTTTCAATTCATAAGGAGTTATGCCAGTCTTCTTTTCCAACTGGTTGATTTATTCTCCACCGGTTGAGTGATTGCCTGTTGCTCCATCCAGTATTTTAATGCCACCATAGCTGCAATGGCCGCATTGGATTGTTGTGTTGCTTTTATCTTTTCAGGAGTATAAAAATTCTTTACAAAATGCGTATCAAAATTACCTGTAACAAAAGCTTCCTCCTCAAAAACAAAACTGCCAAATGGCAAGGTGGTTGATACCCCTTCAATGGTATATTCTTTTATAGCCTGTTTCATTTTTTGAATGGCTTCTGTTCTGTTGTTGCCATGGGTAACCAGTTTAGCAATCATCGGGTCGTAATAAATCGGGATTGTCATGCCTTCTTCATAACCGTCATCTACCCTTATTCCATCGCCTGTTGGTTTTATATATTTTGTGAGCGTTCCTATGGAGGGCAAAAAATCGTTTAACGGGTCTTCAGCATATACCCTTAATTCAAGGGCATGGCCATTGATAGAAAGATCATCCTGCGTAAAACCCAGCGGTTCACCCCGGGCTATTTTTATCTGCTCTTCAACCAGGTCTAGCCCAGTGATCATTTCGGTTACAGGATGTTCCACCTGCAACCTTGTATTCATTTCTAAAAAATAAAAATTTTGTTTTTCGTCCATTAAAAATTCAACGGTACCCGTGCTGGTATAATTACAACTCTTTGCAACCATCACCGCAGCGGCACCCATGCTAGCCCGTAGTTCGGGTGTTAAAATGGAGGAAGGTGCTTCTTCCACCACTTTTTGGTGACGCCGCTGAATGCTGCATTCTCTTTCAAATAAATGTACCACGTTGCCCTGCTTATCTGCCAGTACCTGTATTTCTATATGCCGTGGAGAGCCAACATATTTTTCAATAAAAACAGCGCCGTCGCCAAAAGAAGACCTGGCTTCGCTAACGGCCCGTTGCATTTGTTCTTCAAAGTCGGATTCTTTTTCTACAATGCGCATGCCTTTACCACCTCCGCCTGCCGAAGCTTTTATAAGTATCGGATAGCCTATTTCAGCAGCCCTTCTTTTTGCAAGCGTAATATCTTCAATGGCAGTATCAATGCCAGGCACCATCGGGATATTGTATTTTTTCACACAGTCTTTAGCTGCAAGTTTAGAACCCATGATCCGCATGGCTGCCGGGTCAGGCCCTATAAATACAATGCCGGCATCCTGCACCTTTTGGCAGAAGTCTGCATTCTCACTCAAAAAACCATAGCCTGGGTGAATGCCATCAACCTTCAGTTTTTTGCAAAAAGTAATTATTTTATCGCCGTTTAAATAAGATTGACTGGATGGTGCAGCACCCAAACAAACAGCTTCGTCTGCAAACAACACGTGTGGTGAATTTCTGTCGGCTTCAGAAAAAACGGCTACCGACCGGATGCCCATCTTACGGATAGTCCGCATAATGCGCAATGCAATTTCTCCCCGGTTGGCCACTAATATTTTTTTCATATTTTTTAATTTTAAAGAAGATTCCGGCTGTAGGTTTTTTATTCCAGCTCTACCAGCAACTGCCCTTTTTCTACTGACTGTCCGGCTGACACGGCAACCCGTTTTATAATCGCATTGCTGTTTATTACAATGCAGTTTTCCATCTTCATGGCTTTCAGTATTAATATTTTATCTCCTTCGTTAACGGCTTGCCCATTGGTAACTGCAATTTCCAAAACAAGTCCTGGCATGGGTGCTTTTATTGCAGTTATCTGTTTATTGTTAGCCAATCCGAAGCCCATTTTTTCAAGCACCTGGTCCAGTGCATCTTTTATTGCTATCTCAAATTTTTCACCTTCTATTTCTACGGTCACTTTTTTTGCAGATAAATCGGATGCTACCACTTTTGCAATTATAGAAGTGTGCTCTTTTAAGATATGAAATACGCCGGGAGATTTTTTTACAATATCAGCAGCAGC
>Ga0123339_10002364_pt1 | contig 12762 bp, 10 predicted proteins | sample lystaG_FD_89956 | JGI IMG/M metagenome (GOLD analysis project Ga0123339, IMG submission 89956) | Glacier valley bacterial and archeal communities from Borup Fiord, Nunavut, Canada, to study Microbial Dark Matter (Phase II) -... | ecosystem: Environmental > Aquatic > Freshwater > Ice > Glacier ... | reverse complement strand
GCAACCACCAGCGCATCCTGTTCTTCCTCGACATGGGTCAGCAACACGACAAACTCATCGCCTCCCAAGCGGCCCACCGTATCAACGTTACGCACACAGTCTTCCATCCGTTGTGCGGCAGCCATCAGCAGCAAATCGCCAACATGATGACCGTAGGTATCGTTGATGGCCTTGAACTCGTCCAGATCGACAAACAGCAAGGCCATGCGCGTCTGATCGCGTCGGGCCTGCGACACAGCCTGCTGCAGCCGGTCGTCAAACAGGGCGCGATTAGGCAGACCGGTCAGCGAATCATGCTGCGCCAGATGCTTGAGGGCTTGTCGACTCTCATTTAACTCACGCAAGTTCGCAACAATGGTGACTTGCATGTCGTTCAGACTGCGCGCAAGCAGCCCGATTTCATCCTTGCGGGCGGAGGACAGTTCACTGACCACCTGTTCTTTTGAAAAAAGTCCAACCGCATGCACCATGCTGCGCAAGGAGCCGGTCACGACCCGCGAAACCAGCGCAGCCAGCAGCACGGCCAGCACGCCGAGCACCACAATCATTTGAATCGTGGTCCAACCCAGTTTTTTGGCTTCCCGAACCACATTTTCCAGGGGCTGCGACAGGCCCAGAATCACAAAACGTTGATCGATTGATCCAGCAAAAGGCAGGCGAACAAACGCAGCCACGAGACCATGGTTGGCTTGCTGCTCAACTTCGACATTGGTCACCACACTGCCACTCTTGCCGCTGATCAAGGCCGTCACCGGTTCAAAAAACTCCTGAATGAAGACTCTGCGACCCTGCTCAAAACCAAAGGCCTGCGCAGGATTGGGATGGATCAAATAATCCCCCCAATGGTTGCTCAAATACAGCTGGTAGGCATTCGGCAGGTCAGATTTCAGGCGATCAAACAGGCCGTTCAGATCAAGGTTGATCACGATCAGCCCCAGCACTTTGCCGTCTTGGGCCATGACTGGCGTGGCAACGCGCACGGTCGGTTTGTGCAAGCCGGAATGAGCCCCCTCTTCGTGGTTAATCGTGATGTCGGACAAATAAACCTGTCCCCGACCCAGTTGCAAGGTGCTGAACACATAGGGGTAATGTGCTTTTTCTTGCAAATCGGCCACCTGGACGCGCACCAGTTGGTCGCCGGCTCGATCCACACGAACCAGCTCCAGACCGTGCGCACCGGCGCCAATCAAACGAATCTGGAAGTATTGAGGATTGACCGCCAACATTGCAGCAAAGGTATCGGCCAGCAGTTCTTTGTCACGGTCAGCCGTCACACCCATCGGAAAACTGGCAGCGGCAGAGGTCGTCGAGAGCTTGGCCAAGAGCAAGGTGTCACCCGATATTTCATCGATGCTGGACTGAAAATTCCGTCCCAGCACCTAGGTTGCAGTGAGCAAATCACGTTGCGCCGCACTCAACAGCATGGCCCGGCTGCTGGCGTAAGAATAGTAGCCCACGATGCTCATCGCCACGATGCCGAAAGTGGCGAGCAAAAGCCCCAACTTGAAACCAATGCCGTATCGCATAGGCTAAAACCGTCCCGGTAAATCGCCAGAAATAATGCGCGCCCACAGGGCGGCCCGGCGCTTGTCATCTTCCACCGGTTCGAGCCAGATGATTTTGTCCGTTTCCCTGGTGGCGGTGTCCGCCTCAATCGTGTTCGAGAGGCCCTGCCGACGGGTCAATTCTCGACTCACGGTGATGTCCAGCATGTAGTTAATCCAGCGCTCCGCCAGGTTTTTGTTTTTGACCCCGCGCGTAATCGCCCAGCAGTCCAGCCAGGCCAGCGCGCCCTCTTGGGGAATGACATAACCGACATCCGCGCCCGCGTCCTGCAAGAGCTTGAGTTGTTGCCGTCCGTAATTGGCAAACAACAGTGCCGCGGTTTGAGTGCGAAACAATTCAACCGATTCTTCTGGCAAGGTGTAGAAAGTCAGCACATTACGGCGTAAGGCAATAAGGTGATCGACCACGGATTTGACATTTTTATCTTCAATCCGGAACGGCTTGCCTCCCAGCGCCAGCGAGGCGATCGAAAAGTTGTGACTGCTGTCGTTGAAGGCGAGTACCCGCCCCTGGTACTTGGGATCCCACATCACCGCGATCGACGTCGGCGCTTCCTTGAACTGCTTGCGGTCAAATATCAGCCCCATCTCCGAATAGGTATAGGGAACGGCATACACCTCACCCAACTGCGTGATCCCAGGAATGTTCTTGGCATTGCGAAAGCGGGGTAACTGGTTCGCCGTATTGGGAATATTGGCGAGTCGCAGCGGCACGATGAGCTTCTCGTCCAGGTAATGCTGCAACTCGGCGGTGTTGGCGGCAAACACATCAAAATCATCACCGTGGTTAGCGCTGATTTTTTGCCGCAAGACCTCATCCGAACTGATGTAGCTGACTTCGACGCGCACGTCAAATTTTTTCTCAAACGCCTTGACCAGATCGCTATCGGCGTAGCCAGGCCATGTCAGCACGCGCAAAGTTTCCACCGCCTGGCTTGGCAAACTCAAGGTCAAACTGACGATGAGGCATGTCAAAAGGCGGCGGATCATGGCAGGCTACGAAGTCATGTCATTCATGGTGGTAGCGCCCAGAACTTTTTGACCGCCGACATAGGAACGCAAGGCCTGCGGCACGGTGACCGAACCATCGGCATTCTGATAATTTTCCAGCACGGCCACCAGCGTGCGTCCGACCGCGAGGCCGGAGCCATTGAGGGTGTGCACCAACTCGTTCTTGCCCTGTGCATTCTTGTAGCGGGCTTGCAGGCGGCGCGACTGGAATGCCTCGCAATTCGAAATCGAGCTGATTTCGCGGAAGGTGTTTTGCGCCGGCAGCCAGACTTCCAGATCATAGGTTTTACTGGCCCCAAAGCCCATGTCGCCGGTGCAAAGCGACATCACCCGGTAAGGCAAGCCCAGTTTTTGCAGGATGGCTTCGGCGTGGCCGACCATCTCTTCCAGCACCTCGTAGCTTTTTTCAGGATGCACGATTTGCACCATCTCGACTTTGTCAAATTGGTGCTGACGAATCAGGCCGCGCGTGTCGCGCCCGGCACTGCCCGCCTCGGAACGAAAACACGGCGTGTGCGCCGTCAGCTTGATGGGCAAGTCAGCCTCGGCCACGACTTCATCGCGCACAAAGTTGGTCAGCGGGACTTCGCTCGTGGGAATCAGGTACAGCGCCGCGTTGTCCGGCGCCGCTTCGCCTTCTTGCCCGCCCTTTTTGGCGGCAAACAGATCGCCCTCAAACTTGGGCAACTGGCCGGTACCGCGCAGGCTCTCGCCATTCACGATGTAGGGCGTGTAGCACTCGGTGTAGCCGTGCTCCTCGGTTTGCACATCCAGCATGAACTGCGACAGGGCGCGGTGCAAGCGGGCAATCGGCCCCTTCATCACCGTGAAGCGAGCGCCGGTCAGCTTGACGCCCATCTCGAAATCCAGCCCCAGCGGCGTGCCCAGGTCGACATGGTCTTTCACCTCAAAACCAAATTCCTTCGGTGTCCCCCAAGTGCGCACCACCACATTGCCATGCTCATCCGCGCCGACCGGCACGCTCTCATGCGGCAGGTTGGGCACTGCCAGCAGCAACACTTGCAACTCAGCCTGGATCTGATCCAGCCGTGTCGCCGAAGACTCCAGCTCCGACTTGAGGCCGGCCACCTCGGTCATCACGGCATCCACCTCGCCTTGACCGGCAGGGCCTTTGGCCTTGAGCTGGCCAATTTGCTTGCTCAAACTGTTGCGCTTGCTCTGCAATTCTTCAGTCCGCATCTGGATCGTCTTGCGCTCGGTCTCCAGCGTTCGGAAGGTGTCCACATTCAGGAAGGCTTGCGGCTTTTTACGCGTTTCAAGGCGCGCAATGGCGGAATCAAGGTCTTTGCGGAGCAGAGTAATGTCAAGCATGGTGCAGTTTTATATAAGAAATAAGGCTGTAGCGCCCTAGTTTATTGCGTAAGCAGCTATTTATTCAATAGCAATTAGTCGATCAGCTTCAAGCCCTTGGGCAACGGGAACTTCACCGTTTCCTCGATGCCTGCCATCTTGCGCACCGACACCGCGCCCAGCGCCTTGATGCGGTCAATCACCTGCCGCACCAAAATCTCGGGGGCCGAAGCCCCGGCGGTCAAACCGACACGCTGGCGCCCCTCAAACCACAGCGCCTGCAACTCGTCCGCGCTGTCCACCATATAGCTCTCGGTGCCCAGCTTGCGCGCCAACTCGGCCAGGCGGTTGCTGTTGGAACTGGTCGGACTGCCCACCACAATCAGCACATCGACCTGCGGGCTCATGACTTTCACGGCATCCTGCCGGTTTTGCGTAGCGTAGCAAATATCCTGCTGTTTGGGCTGGCGTGCATTGGGGAAACGCAACTTGATGGCCGCCGCAATCTCGGCCGCGTCGTCCACGCTGAGGGTGGTTTGTGTCACCACCGCCAACAGTTCGGTCTGGGCCGGCTGCACGCGCGCCACATCGGCGACATCTTCCACCAGATGAATGCCGCTCTCCAGCTGACCCATGGTGCCTTCGACTTCGGGGTGCCCTTTGTGGCCGATCATGATGAACTCGTAGCCTTCCTTGTGCAGCTTGGCGACCTCCACATGCACTTTGGTCACCAGCGGGCAGGTGGCATCAAAAATCTGGAAGCCGCGGGCGGCCGCTTCTTCCTGCACCGCCCGGCTCACGCCATGAGCCGAGAAAATGAGTGTAGCCCCTGCCGGTACGTCATCCAGCGCTTCAATAAAGATAGCACCTTTGGCCTTCAGGTCATTCACCACATAGGTGTTGTGCACGATTTCATGCCGCACATAAATCGGCGCGCCAAACTTTTGCAAGGCCCGCTCGACGATCTCGATGGCCCGGTCCACCCCGGCGCAAAAACCGCGCGGCTCCGCCAGCAGGATGGAACCGACCCCCACGCTTGCCACTTCGTGTGCTGCGCTGCCCCCCGAGGGGGCCTTCGCGCCTTGGGGCGGCCCGGCGTCGCTCAAGTTGTTTTCCTCGCCGGTCATTTCATGCATCCTGTTCACAGAATCCCAATCACAAGCACTTCAAACGTCACCGGCTGGCCGGCCAGCGGATGGTTGAAGTCAAACAGCACCGCGTCGCCTTTTTCGTCGCTTCGGAGTTGCTGCACCGAGCCGGCAAACTGGCCCTTGCCGTCCGGCGTGGGGAACTGCACCACATCACCCACGTCGTACTGTGCATCGGCATCGCCCATGTCCGTGAGCACCTTGCGGTCCAGCCACTGCAGCATGTCGGAGTTGCGCTCGCCAAAGGCCGCGCCGGAGGCCAGTTCAAAGGTGGCGCGACTGCCCTCCGCCAGGCCCAGCAAATGGGCCTCGACGGCGGGCGCCAACTCGCCGTTACCCAAGGTGAGCGTGGCGGGTTTGCCTTCAAAGGTGTTGATCACATCCCCCGCCGGACCGGCCATGCGGTAATGCAGCGTGAGAAAAGAACCGGGTTGAACAGTGGCAAGCGTGGCGGTCATAAAAGTCCTGGATAAAAGTCTGACAGACATTTTGGCGAATAAACTGATCTCCATTCTAAAAGCCCTGCTCATGCCCCTCAAAGACCTTCCCCCCGATGCGCGCCCGCGCGAAAAGCTGCTGGCGCGCGGCCCCGGTGCCCTGAGCGACGTCGAGCTGCTGGCGATCCTGCTGCGCACCGGCATCCAGGGCAAGGGCGTGCTGCAAATGGCGCAAGAGTTGCTGCAACTCAAAACCAGCACCAACGAGCATGACGGGTTTGACGGCATCGCCGGCCTGCTGCATGCCACCTCTGACGACCTCAAGCGCATCAAAGGGCTGGGGCCAGCCAAACGGGCCGAGATCGTGGCGGTGCTGGAGTTGTCGCGCCGGGCGCTGGCGCAGCAGCTCAAGGAGCGCACCGTGTTTGCCACGCCGGATGCCGTCAAGCACTACCTGCAGCTGCACCTGTCGGCCAAACCGCATGAAGTGTTTGCCGTGCTGTTTCTCGACGTGCAAAACCGGCTGCTGGCGATGGAAGAACTTTTCCGCGGAACATTGACCCAAACCAGTGTCTACCCGCGCGAAGTGGTGCTGCGCGCCCTGCACCACCAGGCGGCGGCCGTGGTGCTGGCGCATAACCACCCGAGCGGCTCGGTACAACCCTCGCGGGCCGACGAGACGCTGACGCAAACCCTGAAAACGACACTGGCGCTGATTGATGTGCGGGTGCTGGACCATGTGATCGTGGCGCCCGGCGAAGCCCTCTCCATGGCGGAACGAGGTTTTCTATGAGCAACAAGCCGGTAACGGTCAAGAGCTTGGCCGATCTGAAACTGGTCAAGCGTGAAATTGAAGCCCAAGCGCAGCACCAGGCGGCGCTGGCGGCCGAGTTGGCCCGTGCCCGGCTTCAGGCCGTCAGTGAAAAAAATCTATTCATTCAGGCCGCTGGCGTGGTCAAGCCCTTGCCAGACAAGCGCCGCGTGCTATTAAAAAAAGAGCCCCCTGCGCCGCGCCCGATGCAATACGAACAGGATGAGAAAGCGGTGCTGATTGAGGCGATCAGCGACGAATTTGATGTCGGCACCCTGCTGGATGTGGACGATCTGTTGAGTTTTCGCCGCCCCGGCATCGGGCCCGATGTCACCCGCAAGCTGCGCCGCGGGGACTGGTCGATCCAGCGCCAGCTCGACCTGCATGGCTTGCGCCGGGACGAGGCCCGCGAGCAGCTGAGCTTCTTCATTCGCGAGGCGCACAAACAGGGCATTCGCTGTGTGCGCGTGGTGCACGGCAAAGGGCTGGGCTCACCGGGCAAAGCGCCGGTGCTGAAAAGCCGGGTCCATAGCTGGCTGGTACAAAAACAGGAGGTACTGGCCTTTGTGCAGGCCAAACCCGCGGATGGCGGCGGCGGCGCGCTGGTGGTGCTGTTGATGGCGTCGCGCGGCTGAACAAACGCTAGGTCAAGGCCGGCACTAAAAAAATCTTGTCCAGCGCCACGGCCAACTGCCCCACGGTACGGTCCACGTTGTGCCATTTTTCCAGGCCGAACAGGCCGACCCGAAAGGTCATGAAGTCGGCCGGCTCGTCACACTGCAGCGGCACACCGGCGGCCGTCTGCAGGCCCTCGGCCAGGAACTTGCGGCTGGATTGAATCTCGGGGTCGTCTGTGTAGCTGACCACCACGCCCGGCGCCTTGAAGCCAACGGCGGCCACGCTGGCGATGCCCCGGCTCTCAAACAACGCACGCACCTGGGCACCAAGCGCCATCTGTTCTTTGCGGACCTTGTCAAAGCCGTAGGCCTGGGTTTCTTTCATCACCTCGCGCAGCCGCGTCAGCGCATCGGTTGGCAAGGTGGCGTGGTAGGCATGACCGCCGTTCTCGTAGGCTTCCATGATCTGCAGCCACTTTTTCAGGTCGCAGGCAAAGCTGGTGCTGGTGGTGGAATCGATGGCGAGGCGAGCGCGCTCACTCAGCATCACCATGGCGCAGCACGGCGAACTGCTCCAGCCTTTTTGCGGCGCGCTGACCAGCACGTCCACACCGGTATCCCGCATGTTCACCCACATCGCGCCCGAGGCAATGCAGTCCAGCACGAACAGGCCACCCACCGCGTGCACGGCCTCGGCCACGGCGCGCAGGTAGTCATCCGGCAGCATCATGCCGCTGGCGGTTTCGACATGCGGCGCAAAAACGACATCGGGTTTTTTCTCGCGGATCGCCGCCACCACCTCGGCAATGGGCGCGGGCACCCAGGGCGCCTGCTTGTCCGTGCCGACCCGCCGGGCCTTGAGCACGGTGGATTCAGCGGCGATATGCCCCATCTCCAGAATCTGCGTCCAGCGGTAGCTGAACCAGCCATTGCGCAGGATCAACACCTTTTTGCCACCGGCAAACTGGCGGGCCACAGCCTCCATGCCGAAGGTGCCGCTGCCCGGCACCAGCACGACCGACTTGGCGTGGTAAACCTCTTTCAGAATGCTGGAGATATCCTTCATCACGCCCTGAAAATTTTTGGACATGTGATTGAGCGCGCGGTCGGTATAGACCACGGAGAATTCGAGCAAACCATCGGGATCGACGTCGGACAGAAGACCGGACATGGGTATCTCCTTTTTCAGTTGAGATCGGCACTGGCCGGACGGCCACGCAATCGGGCTGGCCAGCTTAGCATGCGATTTGGCGGCTGAATTTGATACAACGCACGTGCGCAGGGTCAAAGCGCTGGCTCAGCATCGGCACCCGGGCTGCGCCGCCGAGTCGCTGAAACGGACTTGCAACGGATGATTCCCCCAATTATTTATAGAAAATAAGCCGCTAGCCCCCGTAATCATTACGCAGGAAGCTATAAATTACATAGCAACCTACTGCGCCGCCCGCCGCAGTGTCTCCACCACCGGGCGGCGCAGCACCTCACGCAAGCCCCACCAGCCCGCCGCCAGCGCCAGCAGCGCGCCGCTCAGGGAGCCGAACAAGGGCACCCACAACGAGACCGTCCATTCAAAATCGAACACGTACTTGGCCAGCGCCCAGCCCACCGCCGTGGCCACCACGGAGGCCAGAAAGCCGGCGAGCAAGCCGACGCCGATCAGCTCGGCGCGCTGGACGTGGCGCAGCAAGCTGCTTTGCGCCCCGATTGCCCGCATGATGGCAAACTCGCGGGCCCGTTCTTCCCGCGTCGCCGTCACGGCGGCAAACAGCACCACCAGACCGGCCGCCAGCGTAAAGGCGAACAAAAACTCCACCGCACCAATCACCTGGTCCAGCACCCGCTGAATCTGCATGATGGTGGTGGTCATGTCGACGCTCGTGATGTTGGGAAAACTGCGCACCAGCGCATTGTCAAACCCCGGGGTCGCCGGTGCCTTGAACGCACTCATGAAGGTGGCCGACACATTCGGCAACTGGCTTACCGGGTACATGACGAAGAAATTGGCCCGCATCGAGCCCCAGTCCACCTTGCGCAAGGACGTGACTTTCGACTCGGTTTGCACGCCACCCACATCAAAACGCAGGGAATCGCCCAGTTTGAGATTGAGGGTTTTGGCAATGCCCTCTTCGACGCTGATGGCGCCCTGCTCTTCCTCGGTCCAGCGGCCCGCCACCACCTCATTTTGAGACGGCTTTTGGGCGCTGTTGGAGAGGTTGAACTCGCGGTCGACCAGCCGCTTGGCCCGGTCGTCCACGTAGTCGTCGGGGGTAACCGCCTTGCCATTGACGGCCACCAGCCGCCCGCGAATCATGGGGTACCAGTCAAACTTGGTGACCCCACCGTCACGCAAGGCCTTGACAAACGCCTCGCCCTGTTCCGGCATGACGTTGATGACAAAACGATTCGGCGCATCCGCCGGCGTGGCCTGGCGCCAGCTGCTGATGAGGTCGGTGCGCAGCAACACCAGCAGCACCAGTGCCAGCAGACCCACAGCCAGGGCACTCACCTGCACCACCGCAAAAGCCGGGCGGGCCGAAATCTGCCGGGTGGCCAATACCAGCCAGCGCGGCGCGGTGCTCTCGTTCACACTCCAGCGCAGCAACTTGACGGCCAGCCAGCTCAATACAGCGAACACCAGGGTCGCCGCCGCAAAGCCGCCAACCGCGATCAGGCCCAGCTTGACATCGCTGCTGGCGGCCAGCAGCAAGGTGGCAAAACCGGCCACGCCCAGTCCCAGTACCCCCAGCGAGGCAGGTTTGAGGTTGCCGACATCACGACGGATCACGCGCAGCGGCGGCACCTGGGCCAGCTGCAGCACCGGCGGCAGACCAAAGGCCAGCAGCAGAGTCAGCCCCATCCCCAGGCCAAACAGAACCGGCCAGATGCCGGCCGCCGGCAGCGCGGCGTCCACCAAACCGGCCAGCAACAAGACGAAAACATGGTGCACGGCGTAGCCAAAGATCACCCCCAGGCCGCTGGCCAGCAGGCCAATGACGGTGAACTCGAAGGCATAGCTTGAGGCGATGGTGCGCTGGCTCAAGCCCAGCACGCGCAGCATGGCGCAATCGTCCAGATGACTGGCGGCAAAGCCGCGTGCCGCCAGCGCCACCGCCACGGCACTCAAGAGCGCCGCCAGCAAGGCGATGAGGTTGAGAAACTTCTCGGCCCGCTCCAGCGTCTGCCCCAATTCGGGACGGCCGTTTTGCAGCGACTCGACCCGCACACCGCGCACCTGCGAATTTTTGGCCTCGACCAGCGCCCAGGTCACAAAGTCCTTGACCCGGCGGTCCTCGCCCGCCACCGCCATCCGGTAGCTCACGCGGCTGGCCGGCTGGATCAGTTTGGTGGCCTCCACATCGGCGCGATTGATCATGACGCGCGGCGCAAAATTCATGAACCCGGCGCCCCGGTCCGGCTCATTGACAATGATTTTTGCCACCCGCAGGCTGGCGTCGCCCAGCAGCAAGACATCCCCCATCTGGACGCTGATGCCTTCCAGCAAGGGCGCCTCGACCCAGGCTTCACCGGGCGCAGGGATGTTCTTGGTCAAGGTGTCCGGCGCGCCCGGCTGGTTCGTGACTTTAAGGCTGCCCCGCAAGGGATAACCGGGCTCGACAACCTTCAGGGCCACCAGCTTGGTGCCGCCGCCCTTGGCGTCGCTGGCGCGGGCCATGGTGGGAAAGCCCAGGGTTTGGACCACGTCCAGGCCCAGTGCGCGGGCCTTGGCCGCAAACACGGCCGGCGTCGGGTTGTCGCTGGAAATCACGGCGTCGCCGCCGAGCAACTGGCGTGCATCGCGCTGCAAACCGCCTTTCAGCCGGTCGGCAAAAAAACCCACGGCGGTCAAGGCCGCCACCGCCAGCGTCACGGCAACAATCAGTAAACGCAGCTCACCGGAGCGCAGATCGCGCCACAAAGAACGCCAGCCCAAACGCCAAAAAGAAATATTCATGGCGCTACCTTAGCGCACTCAAAGGCTGGTGGCTGCGCGCAACAGGTTTTACCCTGTAGCGCGGGCCTGATTGGCTCAGTGGTCGTGATGCAGGTATTTGGCCTGCTTTGGCAAACTCAGACTGACCAGGAAGGCCAGCACCATCATGCCCGTGACATACCAATAGAACGCCGACTCATGGCCGATGGACTTCAGACCCAGCGCCACATACTCGGCCGACCCGCCAAAGATCGCGTTGCCCACGGCATAGGAAAGACCGACGCCGAGCGCCCGCACTTCAGGAGGAAACATTTCGGCTTTCACGATACCGCCGACGGAAGTGTTGAAACTGACGATGGCCAGGGCCAGCATGATCAAGGCACCCGCCGCGACCGGACTGGCAATGCTTTGCAGGGCCGTCAACACAGGGACGGTGACCAGCGCGCCCAGTCCGCCGAACAACAGCATGTTTTTACGCCGGCCAATGCGATCGGACAATGCGCCGAATATCGGCTGCATGCACATGTAGAGGAACAAGCACACCGTCATGACGAGACTGGCCGTCTTGATCGACATGCCGGCCGAATTCACCAGGTACTTTTGCATGTAGGTCGTGAACGTGTAAAAAATCAGCGAGCCGCCAGCGGTAAAGCCGAGCACGGTAAAGAACGCTTTTTTATGGTGTTTGAATATCGCGGCGACACTGCCCGCCGCTTTATTGCTGCGCGACTCTGCCGTCGTGGTTTCGTGCAAGGTGCGACGGAGCAGCAGGGCCACCACCGCCGTCACCGCGCCAATGACAAAAGGAATGCGCCAGCCCCAGGCCTTGAGTTCGACTTCCGTCAGGAACTGCTGCAGGATCACGACCACCAGCACCGCCAGCAGTTGCCCACCAATCAGCGTCACATATTGGAACGACGAAAGAAATCCGCGTTGCCCGCGCATGGCCACTTCGCTCATGTAGGTGGCCGTCGTGCCGTATTCACCGCCGACCGACAAGCCCTGAAGCAGTCGCGCCAGGAGCAGCAACACGGGCGCGGCGGCGCCAATGCTGGCATAGGTGGGCAGGCACGCGATCATCAGTGAGCCCACGCACATCAGCATGACCGAAATCACCATGGAGTTCTTTCGGCCATGCCGGTCGGCGATGCGGCCAAACAACCAGCCACCAATGGGGCGCATCAGAAAGCCGGCGGCAAACACCCCGGCGGTATTGAGCAGCTGCGCGGTTGGATCTGATTTCGGAAAGAACGCAGGCGCGAAATAGATGGCGCAAAAAGCGTAGACGTAAAAGTCGAACCACTCGACCAGATTACCGGACGATGCGGCAACGATGGCGAAGATGCGTTTGCGCTTTTCTTCAAAGGTATAGGGCAATAAGACGGCGGTCATAGGGGTCTCCTTTTTTTGGGCTACGCGTCAGCTTGTGTGGCGCGTCTCAGCCTGTAACAGGGATTTTCCCAAGAGGAGCGCGTGGCGTCGTCCGTAGCGTGCCCATCCTTGTCTGCGTAGTTCTACTGAGAAACCACCGCTTGCAAGGGCGCGCTTTACAGTTCGTTGTCGCGCAGGAAACGGTCGAGTTCGTTGCTGTTGGACACTTCCAGCTTGGCGAAGACATGGGCACGGTGGGTTTCGACCGTGCGCAATTCCAGTGGCGCCAAATCGAGGGCAATCCGCTTATTGGGTTTGCCTTGGGCGACTTCCCGGGCCACCTGCTTCTCGCGGGGCGTCAGTTTGTCCCACCGCGTTTGCGCCTCTTGCTGGCTCTGCTGCCTGAGCGCCAGCTCGGCTGCTTTCTGCAGCGCCAACTGAACCGTTTTCAGCAAGTGTTCATCATTGCAGGGCTTTTCCAGCCAACCAAACGCGCCCTTCTGCACGGCATCCACCGCGATGGGGATGTCGCCATGGCCCGAGAGGAAAAGTACCACCAT
>Ga0123339_10002360_pt1 | contig 12770 bp, 14 predicted proteins | sample lystaG_FD_89956 | JGI IMG/M metagenome (GOLD analysis project Ga0123339, IMG submission 89956) | Glacier valley bacterial and archeal communities from Borup Fiord, Nunavut, Canada, to study Microbial Dark Matter (Phase II) -... | ecosystem: Environmental > Aquatic > Freshwater > Ice > Glacier ... | reverse complement strand
GTCGAACATCGGTTCACCCCAAACGGTAAGGCGCCGCTGCGCGAACCTTCGCGGAGCGGCGTCATGGATTGGCGCGGGGTATGGCGGGACGGGGGGTGGAAGTCAAGGATTTGGGCGGGACGCTACCCGTCCAGGGCCATCCGGAACAGGGTGCCGAGGACCGGGGCGAAGCGGCGGTCGGTGCGGGCACGGACGGTGAGGGTCTGGGTGATCGTGGTGCGGGCGGCGTAGTCCAGGCGGTCGGAGAGGATAGCGAGGCGGGCGCGCTGGTCGGCGACGGGGCGGGCTGCCTTGTCGGCTAGGAGGCGGGCGCGGGCGGTTTGGGCGGTCATGGGGGTGGGCCGGACAGTCTCATCGCTCGATCCTAGAGCGGCTGGCAACAGTCTGCACCCATCACGATGCCCCAATAAGATGCGCGTGTAGCTTCCAGGGTGGTGCCCTATTTAAAGCTTATACCCAGCCACCGCGGACCCTACCCGGCCCTGTGCCACCTGCTACCGTCCGGCAATGAGTGGATTTACCGAATTGGAGATAGCTGTCCTACACGCCATTTTGGCCGAGACGCCGGAGTGGCGGACAGGGCTTGAGCAACAACTCAACGGCGCGACCGTCTTGAGCCGCCAAAACACCGGCGTCGGCTTTTTTACGTTGATTGTTGTTCCGGCCCAAGCTTCCCGGGTGGGGTGTCCAAATGCACTTGGCCACGATGTCCACGCTCAGGGTCCAGGTCTCACCTACGGTCTTGGGTTCGTTCTCTTTCTAAAAGACGGGCGCCTTCGCATGCTGGAAGGCTACGCTGTGGACACAGACTCGACAGCCGGACTGCACCTCGAGAACATGACGTTCGAGGTGCGTAAGGGCGGGTTCGGGAAATGACGAAGCGGCGACAGGCTCAAGCGATTGAACTTGCCGGCACACCCTCATCCTGATGGCGCAATCGGCTCGGCGGCCGTCCGTGCGCGGGATGACCAAGGGCGTCCACTTTGCTACGCTGCGCGTTCGGACGGCCAATCAATCAGCGTCATAGGACGTGCATCATGGAACTTTCAATACACGAGGCCGACACCCGGTTTGCAGAGGCCGTCGAAGCTGCCGCGCGAGGTGAGCGCGTCGTCGTCACCAAACATGGCCGTCCGTTTGTCGAACTCATCCCGGCGCACGGGGCATCCGGCATGGATTTCGAGAAGGCAGCTAGGGTCCGAGGCGAGCTCGGCCTAGATGGCCTGACGGTCGAACTGCCGCCTGGCTTCGACGATCCGGCGTTCAGCAGGCAGGTGCTTGGCCTCCCCGATTGAGACTGTTGCTGGACACACACATCGCGGTCTGGGCGGCGCTGGACCCCAACAAGCTGGATGGCGACGAGCGCCGATGGATGGAGGCGCCGGCAAACGTGCTCGTGCTCTCGGCAGTCTCGGTCTGGGAGCTCCGCCTCAAGTGGCACAGCTTCCACATTTCTGGCAGCCGCAAAGGGCCGATTGCTCCCGCTGCCGTGGTTGCGTTCGGCATGGCCATGGATTGGGAGTTGCTGCCACTGACAGCCCAACACGCGGTCGCCAGCCTGACCCAGCCGTTGCCGCACAAGGACCCATTCGATGAGTTGCTGCTTGTCCAAGCACAAGAAGAAGGACTGCATCTGTTGACCCGCGATGGCAAGTTCGCCGGCTACCCACCCGTGCTGACCAGCAAGCCAGCCTGATCCGGCGTCACCTGCCCTCCCGCGCCCGCCGCGCCTCATACGCCCGCAAGTGCAAGTAAGCCGTCCGCAGCAGCCGCGTGCCCTCCGGCGTGCCACGCGCGATCAGGTCGCCGACCACATGCTCCGCCTCGATCCGCCCGCCACGCTCGATGTCGCGCATCATGGAGGCCGTGAAGCTGGACCCCGGCTGCACCAGCGCGGCGCGCATCCGCTCCACGAACGCCGGGCGGGGCGCATACCCCGCGGCAGCGGCAATGGCGGCGGCCTCGTCGAACAGCCCCTGCGCGAACCACGCCCCGCCTGCCGCCGCCACGTCCCCAACCGACGCGCGCATGGACGACGTGAGGCACGCCAGTGAGGACAGGAACACCCACTTCTCCCACATGTCCTGCAAGATGGTGCCGCTGGCCCGGCCGCCGCAGGCCGCGAACGCCGCCGCCAGCGACGCCGTACGGTCCGACGCGCTGCCGTCGCGCTCGCCCAGCAGCAGCGCCGCACCCTCGCCCAAGTGCCGGATCGTCCCATCCGGCTCCAGCGTCGCGGCGATCTGGCATTGGCCGCCCAGCACCCGCCCGGGGCCGAACCGGGCGTCCAGCACGTCCAGGTGCCGCATCCCGTTCAGCAACGGCAAGATCGCGGTGCCGGGTCCGACCGCGGGCGCGAACGAGGCAATGGCGTCGTCCAGGTCATACGCCTTGCAGCTCAGCACCACTGCGTCATAGTGGCCGTCCAGCGCGTCGGCTTGCACGGTCTGCACGGGCCGGGCCAGGTCCCCGCGCGGGCTGCGGATCACCAGGCCGTCTGCGGCCAACTGCGCCGCCCGGCGCGGGCGCACCAGGAACGTCACGTCCGCGCCGGCCTCCGCCGCCCGTCCGCCGAAATAGCCGCCGGTCGCCCCGGCGCCGACCATCAATATCCGCATCGTTCCCCCGCATCCAACCGCACCAGCTTTGCATGGGGCGGCTGGGAATGGCAGAGCAGGGGAGACATCCTGGAAGGAACGCCTATGCGAATGGCTGGCAAGGTTGCGGTGATCACTGGCGGCGCGTCCGGCATCGGCCTGGCGACGGCGCGGCTGTTCTTGGCGGAAGGGGCACGGGTCGCGGCCGTGGACCAGGATGTCACGGCGCTAGCCACCCTGCCCGCCGGCATCCTGGGCCTGCACTCGGATGTGGGCGACCCGGCGGCTGTCGCCGACGCGCATCAGCGGATTGCAAGCGCGTTCGGCCCGGTGACGACGCTCATGACCTCGGCGGGCATCAGCACCGGCCAGCCCGTGCAAGACACCACGCCGGAGGACTGGGACCGGGTGCTTCGGGTGAACCTGACCGGGACCTATCTGTGGATGCGCGCGGTGCTGCCGGGCATGGGGCGGGGCGGGGCCATCGTCACCGTCGCCAGCCAGCTTGCCATCAGCGGCGGGCGGGGCAACGCGGCCTACATCGCGTCCAAGGGGGCGGTCATCAGCCTGACGCGGTCCGTGGCTGTCGATGTGGCGCCGCGCGGCATCCGGGTGAACTGCCTGGCGCCAGGCGCCATCGACACGCCGCTACTGGCCCGCAGCTTCACCCGCCGGGCCGAGCCGGCGGCGGCACGGGCCGCGTCGGAAGCGCGGCATGCCATGGGGCGGATCGGACGGGTGCAGGAGGTGGCGGAGGCGGCGCTGTATCTGGCCAGCGACGCCGCCGGGTTCACGACGGGGGTGGTGCTGCCGGTGGATGGGGGGTGGACGGCGGCTTGACTGGCGTTGGTGCTGGCCGCTTCCCTCACCTCGGCCCTCTCCCAGAGGGAGAGGGGGAAGTGGCGGCTACTTCGGGGAGAGGACCATGATCATCTGGCGGTTTTCCATGCGGGGCATCTGCTCCACCTTGGTTGCCAGCTCCAGCTCGGCGCGTATGCGTTCCAGCACCTTGATGCCGATGTCCTGATGGGCCATCTCGCGGCCGCGGAAGCGGAGCGTCACCTTGACCTTGTCGCCCTCCTCGATGAACGACTTCATGGCGCGCATCTTCACTTGGTAGTCGTTCTCGTCGATGTTCGGGCGCACCTTGATCTCTTTGATCTCAATGACCTTCTGCTTCTTCTTGGCCTCGTTCTTCTTTTTCTGCTGCTCGTACTTGAACTTGCCGTAGTCCAGGATCTTGACCACTGGCGGATCGGCGTTCGGGCTGATCTCAAGCAGGTCCAGGCCCACGGCGTAGGCGCGCTGTATGGCGTCGCGGGCGCTCATGACGCCCTGCATCTCACCTTCCTCGTCGATCAGCCGCACCTGCGGGACGCGTATGTCCTCGTTGACGCGGGGGCCGTCGCGGGATGGGGTCGCGGCGCTCTGGGGTCCTCGGGCTATCGTACTCTCCTATGGAAGTTTTGGTATCCGCGGGCAGTCTTGATCCAACGCAACGCCGGATTCAAGGAAACTCGCGCAGTAAGTCGGGCGGCGTGGCCTCCGCTGCAAGGCGTGCGGCGGCGTCATCGAGCGCAAGCACCTCCTGCGCCTCTCCGCCCAGCCGGCGCAGCGCCACCGTCCGTTGCTCGGCCTCGCGACGGCCAACCACCACCAGGACGGGAACATGCGCCAGGCTGTGCTCGCGCACTTTGGCGTTGATCTTCTCGTTCCGCACGTCGGTCCGCACCTCCAGCCCGCGGGCGCGCAGGGTGGCCGCAACCTCCTCGGCGTAGTCCGCGGCGTCCGACACGATACTGGCGACCACGGCCTGCACCGGCGCCAGCCACAGCGGGAAGCGCCCGGCGTAGTTCTCGATCAGGATGCCAAGGAACCGCTCGAAGCTGCCCAGGATGGCCCGGTGCAGCATGACAGGGCGCTGGCGGCTGCTGTCGTCGGCGACATATTCGGCGTCCAAGCGCTCCGGCAGCACGAAATCGACTTGCAGGGTGCCGCACTGCCAATCCCGCCCGATGGCGTCACGCAGCACGAATTCCAGCTTGGGGCCGTAGAACGCGCCCTCCCCGGGGCTGAGCTCGTACTCCACCCCGGCCGTCGCACAGGCTTCCTTCAACGCGCCTTCCGCCCGGTCCCACACCTCGTCGGTGCCGGCACGCATGTCCGGGCGGTCGCTGAACTTCACGCGGAAGCTGTCGAAGCCAAAATCGCGATACACCGACGACAGCAGCGCCACGAAGGCCACGGTCTCGTCGGCGATCTGGTCCTCCGTGCAGAAGATGTGCGCGTCGTCCTGCGTGAAGGCGCGCACCCGCATGATGCCGTGCAGCGCGCCGGACGGCTCGTAGCGGTGGCAGGACCCGAACTCCGCCATCCGCAACGGCAACTCGCGGTAGCTGCGCAGGCCGTGCTTGAAGATCAGCACGTGGCAGGGGCAGTTCATCGGCTTCAGGGCCAGCGTCGTGTCCTCGTCCTCCACGCGGGCGATGAACATGTTCTGCTTGTAGTTGTCCCAGTGCCCGCTGGCTTCCCACAGCTTGCGGTCCACCAGTTGCGGCGTCTTCACTTCCTGGTAGGCGGCGGCCTCCAGCCGGCGGCGCATGTAGGTTTCGGCGGTGCGATACAGCTTCCAGCCCTTGGGGTGCCAGAAGACGCTGCCTGTAGCTTCCTCCTGGATGTGGAACAGGTCCATCTCGCGGCCGATGCGGCGGTGGTCGCGGCGCTCGGCCTCCTCGATCTGGTGCAGGTGGGCGTCCAGCTCCTTCTGGTCGCGCCAGGCGGTGCCGTAGATGCGGCTGAGCATGGCGTTGCGGTGGTCCCCGCGCCAATAGGCCCCCGCGACCTTCTGCAGCTTGAACGCCGTGCCGACATCGCCGGTGCCGCGCATGTGCGGGCCGCGGCACAGGTCGATCCAGTCGCCCTGGCGATAGAGCGTGATGGTCTCGGTGCCGGGCAGGTCGCGGATCAGCTCGGCCTTGTAGGCCTCGCCGCGCGCCTCGAAGAATTGGATTGCCTCCTCGCGATTCCAGACTTCCCGTTCGAACAGGGCGTTGCGGGCGATGATCTCGCGCATCCGGGCCTCGATGGCCGGAAAGTCCTCGGGCTTGAACGGCTCGTTGCGGGCGAAGTCGTAGTAGAAGCCATTCTCGATGTTCGGCCCGATGGTGACTTGCGTGCCGGGGAACAGGCCCTGCACGGCCTCGGCCAGAACGTGCGCGGCGTCGTGGCGGATCAGTTCCAGCGCATCCGGGTCGCGGCGGGTGACGAACATGATGCTGGCGTCATCTTCCACCGTGCGGGACAGGTCCTGCAACGCCCCGTCCACCCGCATGGCCAGCGCGGCGCGGGCCAGGCCAGGCCCGATGCTGGCGGCGATGGTGGTGCCCGTCACCGGTGCGTCGAAGCGGCGGATCGAGCCGTCGGGCAGGGTGATGGCGGGCATGGAGGACGGTCCTTGATGGGGGACGGGTCGTATGGCCTTACGCCAGCGCCGCCGCAACCCTTTCCATCGGCAGGTCTGCCAGGTCCGTTTCACGAAGCACGGTGACGTGCCCGCGCGGGGCGGTCAGCGCCGGGTCGCTGCGGCCGGAGAACAGCACGACGCAGCGGCAGCCCATGGCGGCCGCGAGGTGCATCGGGCCGGTGTCGTTGCCCACCGCCAGCACCGCCCGCGCCGACAGTCCGGCCAGGTCCATCAGCGACGTGCGCCCGGTCAGGTCCAGGGCGGCCGGGCAGGTGGCGGTGATCTCTGCTGCCAGGGGCCGGTCGGTGCCAGCACCGGCCACCACGGGGCGCATGCCCTGCGCATCCAGCATCCGTGCCAACGCACCGAAGCGGGCGGCGGGCCATCGCTTGGCCGGGCGGTGCGGCGCGGCACCGGGCACCAGCAGGGCGTAAGGGGTGGGCAGCATCGGCCCGGCGCCCAGCAGCCACGCCAGGTCCGGCAGCGGCACGGCGGGGATGCCTGCCATTGCAAGCTGCTCCCGCTGGCGGTCCAGCGTGTGCATCCCGTCCCGCCCGGGGTTGGCGTGGGGGTGGGACGCGCCGCGGGCGATGCCGGACCACGGCGGCCGGCCGGCCATGCGGTGGTAGTGGGAGGACCGGCAGGAGGTTTGCAGGTCATAGACGAAGTCGAAGCCTTGCAGCGTCCGCCGCAACCGCACCAGCGCCGGCAGGTCCCACCAACGGGGGCGGGTGTCGATCAGCACTTGGTCGAACCAGGGGCTGGCCCGCGCCAGGTCGGCGAACGGCGCGGTGGTCAGCAGCGTGACCTCCGCCGCCGGGTGCTGCGCGCGTATGGCGGCGAACGGCCCGAAGGCCAGCACGAAGTCGCCCAGCGCGCCGAGCTTGATGACCAGGATGCGTGTCATCGCGGGAGCCCGTCATTGCGAGCCGCTTGCGGCGTGGCAATCCAGGGGCTGCCAGGACAAAGTGTGGTTCTGACGGCCCCTGGATTGCCGCGTCGCTGCGCTCCTCGCAATGACGGCGCTGTCACCCCAGAAGCTCCCGATACACGTCCAGCGTCGCCGCCTGCATCGCCGCCGTGGTGTAGTGGGCGCACACCGACGCACGCGCCCGCTCACCCAAGGCCTGCCGATGCTCTGGCGCGAGTTGCAGCGCATGGTCCAGCGCCTGGGCCATCGCCGCGGCATCGCCGGGCGGCACGCGCCAGCCCGTCACCAGGTGCGCCACCGTCTCCGCCGCGCCGCCATGGTCGGTCGCCACCACCGGGCGGCCCATCGCCTGCGCCTCGATGACGGTGCGCCCGAAGCCCTCCGGCTCCGTGGAGGCGCTGACGACCACGTCGGCCAGCATCAGCGCCGCCGGCATGTCGTCGCAGTGCCCGGCGAAGCGCAGCCGGTCCGACACGCCCAGCGCCGCCGCCTGCCGCTCCAGCCCGGCAGCAAAGCGGTCCCGGCCCTGCGCCGCGCCCACAAGCACGCAGCACGCATCACGGCGGTCCATCAGGGCCAGCGCGTCGATCAGCACGGAGGCGCCTTTCCACCGGGTCAGCCGGGCCGGCAGCATGACGGTCGGCGCCCCATCCGGCAGGCGCCACGCCTGCGCCAGCCGGGCGATCCGTGGGGCGGACACCGCATCGGGGTCGAACAGCGCGGGATCGACGCCGCGGGGGATGACGCGGATGCGCGCAGGATCGACGCCGTGCCGCCCGGTCAACACCGCAGCCACATAATCGCTGATGGCGATGACGCGCTCGCCGTAGGACATCACGGCGTTGTAGCGGCGCTTGCCCGGCAGGCCCTCGTTGTAAACGCCGTGGTAGGTGGTCACGAACCGCGCGCCGGTCCGCCGAGTGGCCAGCCATGCGGACCAGGCCGGCGCGCGGGAGCGGGCATGGACGATGGCGACGCTCTCCGCCCGGATCAGCGATGCCAGGCGGCTGGCGTTGCGCCAGATGACGGCAGGGTTCTTGGCAGCCATGCGCATCGTGATGTGCCGGCCCCCCGCACGCTCCACCGCTGCCACCAGCCGCCCGCCCTCGCTCGCAACCAGCGCCGTGCCACCTGCGGCGGCGATGGCCTGCACCATCTCGACGGTGCCGCGCTCCACCCCGCCCGTGTCCAGCCGCGGCAGCACTTGCAGCACGACCGTGCCAGGTGGGAGTTGGAGCATCCCGGCGCTATAACACCGGGGATCAACAAGGGGCCACCCATGCGGGAGCAGGGAACGACCGACCGCGGCGACGGCGTGGCGCTGGCCTGGGTCCGCACGCCGGGCCGTGGGCCGTGGACGGTGTTCCTGCCGGGCTACATGAGCGACATGGATGGCACCAAGGCGTTGGAAACGGAAGCGTTCTGCACCGCGCGCGGCCTGGCCTGCCTGCGGCTGGACTATTCCGGCCACGGCGCCAGTGGCGGCGCCTTCACGGACGGCACCATCGGTTGCTGGACCGACGATGCCCTGCTGCTGATCGACGCGCTGACGGACGGCCCGCTGGTGCTTGTTGGCAGCAGCATGGGCGGCTGGATCGCGCTGCTGGCGGCACTGGCCCGGCCGGAGCGCATCGCCGCCCTGGTCGGCATCGCCGCCGCCCCGGATTTCACCGAGGACCTGATGTGGGCCGCCATGATGCCAGCCGAGCGCGCACAGCTTGCCTGCGACGGCGTGCTGCCGGTGCCGAGCGAGTACGGGGACCCTTACCCGGTGACGCTGGCCTTGATCGAGGACGGACGCCGCCACCGGCTGCTGGACAGCCCCATCCCGCTGCGCTGCCCGGTCCGCTTGCTGCAAGGCATGCGGGACGCCGACGTGCCGTGGGAGACGGCGATGCGCCTGTCCGGGCAGTTGGAGTCGGACGACGTGCAGGTCACGCTGGTCAAGGACGGCGACCATCGCCTGTCCCGGCCCGCCGATCTGGCGCTGCTACGCCGGACCCTCGCCGGCCTCCTGCTGTAGGATGGCGCGTAGGCCTTCGCGGTAGGTCGGATAGGCCCAGCGCAGCCCGAGCGCGGCCTGCGTCTTGGCGCTGCGGACCCGGCGGTTCTCCGCCCAGAAGCTGCGGCCCATCGCACTCATGCCGGGCAAGGCGTCCGCGAACGGGATCAACGGCAATGGCGGGACGCCCAGCAGCCGGGCGGCTTCCGCCACCACATCGGCGCTGGAGGCCGGCTCGTCATCGGCCAGGTTCAGCACGCGGGCGCCGGCGGGGCGGTCCTGCGACATGGCGGCCAGCACGGCGGCGGCGATGTCGTCCCGGTGGATGCGGCCGAACAGGTGGCCGGGCTTCAGCACCCGCCGCGCCTGCCCGGCCCGCAGATCGTCGAACGCCGAGCGGCCGGGACCGTAGATGCCCGCCACCCGGAAGACATCGACGGCGCAGCGCGCGCAGGCCGCCCGCCAGGCATCTTCTGCCGCGATCCGCCGGACGCCGCGGTCGTTGCCGGGCCGGGGCGGCGTGTCCTCGTCCACCCATCCGCCACCACGGTCGCCATAGACGCCCGTGGTGGACAGGTAGCCGGCCCAGCGCAGGTCGGGGGCAGCGGCGACCTCGGCGGTATAGCGCGCCAGGGCCGGGTCGCCGTCCTCTGCCGGGGCGGCAGTCTGCACGATGTGCGTGGCGGCCAGCACGGCTGGTGCGGCGTCCGTGAACGGGATCAGCGCCACGCCGTCCGGCGGACGCAGCCGCGCCGGGTCACGGCTGGTGGCTGTCACGCGCCACCCGGCCCCGGCAGCGCGCGCCGCGATGGCGGTTCCGGTGTAGCCTAAGCCAAAAACCAGCAAATGCCCGTTCTTCACGATCTCGTTCATGCCTTGATCTTACCGCGTTTGCCGTGGGAGGCGAGCCGGGGTATGCTGCACATAGGATGAACAAAGGCGTGCTCATCGCTGGTACGGTCATGACCGCACTGGCTGCCGCAGCCGGTGGCACGTGGTGGATGGGCTATCCCGCCTACTCCGCCGCCGGGCCGGATGAGGCGGCGTCCGCCAGCACAGCGCAAACCACTGCCGAGGACCAGACCCCGCTGCCCATCCCCCCCGTTCCGCCCCGCATTGCTGAGGGCGCCGACTATGACCGGTGCCTGTCCATGCTGAACGCCGACCCTGCCGGGGCCTATGCCTTCGCCGACGCCTGGATCGCGACCGGGGGCGGAGAGGGTGCGGTGCATTGCCTGGCCCTGGCCGACGTGGCGCAGGGCGACGTGGAGACCGGGGCGGAGGCGATGGACAAGCTGGCGGGCAGCAGCAAGGCGCCGGCCACGGCCCGGGCGGCGGTCTATGGCCAGGCCGGGCAGGCCTGGCTGATGGCCCGTGCGCCGGACCGGGCCTTCGCCTCCGCCACCCTGGCGTTGTCCTTGACGCCGGACGACCCGGACCTGCTGATCGACAGGTCCATCGCGTCCGCCAACCTGGACCGCTACCAGGACGCGCTGGACGACCTGACCCGGGCGCTCGACCTCGACCCGCGCCGGCCCGATGCGCTGGTGTTCCGCAGCTCGGCCTGGCGGCACCTGGACCAGCCCGACCTGGCGCGCGACGACATCGACCGCGCCCTGGCCCAGGACCCCGACAACGCCGACGCCCTGCTGGAGCGCGGCATCCTGCTGCAACGCCGCGGCGACCGGGAGGGCGCGCGCCAGGATTGGGAGCGTGCCATGGCGCTCGCACCCGACACCGCCACGGCGGACCTGGCGCAACAGAACCTGCAATTGCTAGAAGCCGGCCCCGACCGGCGCTGACACACACGTAAGGAACGATGACGACATGAGTGGCTACAAGGAAGGCAAGTTCAGCGACCGCGCGGCCACGGCCGCCGCCGCCAAGAAGGCGCTGGTCGAGAAGTTCAAGGCCAAGCCCCCCGCCGACGACCCGGCGGTCCTGGCCCGCCAGGCCGAGCGCCGAGCCATCGCCGAGGCGCGCGACGTCCGCGCTGGCGAGCGCAAGGTCGCCAAGGAGGCCGAGGCCGCCCGCCGCCTGGCGGAGGACCAGGAGCGCTTGGCCGAGCTAGCCCGTCAGGCCGAAGCCGAGGCCATCCGCCTGGCCGAAGTCGCCCGGCGCGACGAGGAGATCAAAGCGCAGCGCAAAGCGGAGCGCGACGCGAAATACGCGGCACGGAAGGCACGGCGGTAGGACGCCTACTCCCTCTCCCCTCGGGAGAGGGTCGGGGTGAGGGGGTCTTGCGGCGCAAACCTCCGAGTTTCTAGACAAGGCTGCCAGGGGCCAAGAACTGTGCTTGCCCGCCCCCTCACCCCAACCCTCTCCCGGAGGGAGAGGGAGGGAAAAGGCCCGCTCCTAAAAATCCAGGTCCGCGTAATGCGCCGGTGCCGTCACGCCCGGCACGCGGTCGGCCAGCAAGGGGCGGAAGCTCGGGCGGGACTTCATGCGGGCATACCACTCACGCGCCGGCGGTGAGATGGACCAGTCCATGTCCCCGGCCATGTCCAGCGCCGACAGGTGCGCCGCCACGGCGAAGTCCGCCAGGGACAGCGACCCGCCCGCCAGCCATTTCCGCGTTTCCGCCAGCCAGCCGATGTAGGCGAGGTGGTGGCGCAGGTTGGCGTAGCCCGCCCGCAGCGCGCCGGCCTCCGGGTTGCCGCGGCCCAGCATGCGCTTCATGTGCCGCTCCCCCAGCAGGTTCGCCGTGACCTCGTGCGCGAACTTGCCGTCGAACCAGGCGACCAGGCGGCGCACCTCCACCCGCTCGGCCAGGGTGTGGCCCATCAGCGGCGTGTCGGGATAAGCCTCTTCCAAGTACTCGCAGATCACGCCGCTGTCTGGGATGATCAGGCCGGTTTCCTCAACTAGCGTGGGGACGGTGCTGGCCGGGTTCATGGCCAGGTAATCCGGCCGCCGCTCCCACACCTTCTCGACCTGCAGCTCGAACGGCAGCCGTTTCTCCGCCAGCACCAGGCGCACCTTGCGGGAGAACGGGGACAGCGGCAGGTGATACAGGACGCGCATGGCGGCGGGTTATGGCACCCCGGCCATAACCCGCCAACCTGGTTCTCAGGCGCGCAACGCTTCCGTGACGTCCGACAGCGGCGCCGGCAAGTACTTCACGTATTCCTTCGGCACCACCTGCCAGAACTGACCGCTGACGCGCGCCCAGTCGTGCAGCATCCGGGCGGCGTAGGCGCTGTTGGTCTCGGCCACGTGGCGCTCCACCAAGCCGCGCAGCACGCCTTCCCAATGAGCGGACGACACGCGCTGCCACGTCAGGCTATCCGGGTTGATGCGCTGCTCGAACTGCCCATCCGCGTCATAGACGAACGCCACGCCGCCGGTGAACCCGGCGCCGAAGTTGTCGCCCACCGCGCCCAGGATCACCACCGTGCCGCCGGTCATGTACTCGCAGGCGTTGCTGCCGCAGCCCTCGATGACCGTCACGGCCCCGCTGTTGCGGACCGCGAACCGCTCCCCCGCCTGGCCCGCCGCGAACAGCTCCCCGGCCGTCGCGCCATACAGGACGGTGTTGCCGATGATGGTGTTCTCATGGCTACGAAGCGTGCTGCTGGGCGCCGGGCGCACGACGATGGTGGCGCCGGACAGGCCCTTGCCGACATAGTCGTTGGCATCCCCCAGCACCTCCAGCTTGAGGCCCTGCACCGCGAACGCGCCGAGCGACTGCCCGGCGGACCCGCGCAGGCGCACGGTGATGTGGCCGGGTTGCAGGCCGGTCATGCCGTATTGCCGGGTGATGCGGGATGACAGCTT
>Ga0123339_10002359_pt1 | contig 12771 bp, 11 predicted proteins | sample lystaG_FD_89956 | JGI IMG/M metagenome (GOLD analysis project Ga0123339, IMG submission 89956) | Glacier valley bacterial and archeal communities from Borup Fiord, Nunavut, Canada, to study Microbial Dark Matter (Phase II) -... | ecosystem: Environmental > Aquatic > Freshwater > Ice > Glacier ... | reverse complement strand
ACGTTCTACTGCACAGGTGCTGCGTTTATACGCTTGCCACAAGACATCCGCTGTGTCTTGAAGCTTCAGTTGCAAGGGCTGACTCATCCCTCTACTTTACCAAATTTATCGGGATCCGTATCACGCGCCGCCGTTGGTCGCTGCGGTTGAACATGAAGTAGGCGTCCAATCCGTCGATCATTCGGTGCAGGGCGCAGACGTTTGCTGTATCGGTCACGAAATCACGCTCGAGTTGGTTGTTCAAGTATTCGAGCGCGGCGACCTCATCCGGGACGATATTCCCGTCGAACAACTCCTCGAGCATCGCCTCAGGTTCCGGGTCATCATGCCCAGTTTGCTCTGTACACGTCGGCGCGAATCCCAGCGCCAGCACCACACCTCCGGCGCGTTTGAACTCGAGGGCTTTGACCAGGCTCGAGTGACGCACGGCGCGAACGGCTGGGAAGACCAGTGCGCGGTACGACCCACCAGCCACCCGCAATTCACCCGCCACGCGAGATTCACCAGCCACGCGAGATTTGCCCGACACGGTGACTGCACGCTCGAGCGACTCGAAATCGATGAAGTCGAAGTCGAGTCCATCATCCATCGCCCGCCGTCCGAAGCCCGCTGCGGTTTCTTCCGCACCTGAAAAACCCGCCTCGATGTCAGTAATCGGGTAGAGCACGGCGACATCGCACTGATGATGCCCGCTCGAGAGCAGAAAACACAGCCGCGTGACGTACTTCCAGAGTGGGCCGGTCAGCGACCAGTACGGTTGACGGAAATGAAAGTCGGGTGCGGCCCATTCCCACCAGCCGCCAAACGTCGTGTAGTACAGCGCGTGCGGGTTGAACAGCGTCGCCCCGTAGACGAAGTCTTCGTTTAACGCCGCCAGCAGTTGCTCGGGTGTGATGCCCTAACCGCTGCCGTAAAATCCCTCGTTCCAGACTCGAGGGCGACTGTAGAGGTGGGCCACCGAACTGTTGACCTTGAAGCCCATAAATCGGCGCGGCTCCTGAAGGTGCGGGTCGTCGTTTCCGGGGGCCGAGAACCAGCGCAGGGTCCGAAAAGGGTCGCCGTAGGCGCGGTGGCCCTCGGCAATGTCGCCGCGCCCGAGGTTGTCGTGACCGAACAGCGTGCCGTGACCTTCGTGCCACTCGAAAACGGGTTTGAAGTAATGCTCTTCGCTCAGTTGCGTGACCACATCGGCGTAATCGATGCGAACCTTTTGGGTGCGCGGCCCCAGGTCAAACCACAAGGCCGCGAGTTCAGGCTCGAGGTCGTACCCTTTGCGCCTTTTGAACGCGCTCGAGACTTCCGCCGACCAGCGGGGCGTGCTGTTGCCAAAATCGAGTTCGTCCTGAAAAAACACCGCCAGTGTGCGCCCAATCTCGTCGGCACAGCGGGCCTCGAAGGGTGCGTACAGCCGTTCGATGGCTCGAGCGCCAGACAGGGGGTGCAGCGGATTGAAGCCCTTCTGGACCCCGTACACCGCAACCACGCACCAATCCCCCTCGGGCGCGGACCACTCGAGGAGTCCATCGCTCAGCGAAGCCAACAAATCTAGTGAAGCCAGCAAATCCAGCGAAGCCAGCAAATCCAGCAAATCCAGCGAACCCTCGAGCTTCAAGTGTTCACCGCTGGATGGGTAGGCGCGAACAGCGACCGCCCTGGCCCCCTCGGGAAGCTCGAGCCGAAGCGATTCCCCTCCGCTCACGCGCCCGTGAACCTGTCAGAGTTCAGCGCCGCGCAACTCGGTATGTTCGCGGGCGAGCGCCTCGAGCGTCGGGTTGACGATGCAGTAATCCTGAACCCCGACCCTCATACCGAGGCGTTTGGATTCTTGCAAAAACCACCCGAACAGTGACCACCACGCTTCGGAAAAAACCGGCGGGTCTCCGGGATCGATGGCTCCGTTCGGGTGGTGAATGTAACTGATGATTGTGCCGAGAATGCCCTGGGCGCGAAGTTGCTCGAGTTGCCACGAGAGGCGCTCGCGGGTCAGTTTCTCGCCGTTCCAGAAGTAAAACGAGATCGGAGCGAATTCGGATGGTGGCGACCTGAACGCCTCGAGCAGTCGCGCTCGAGTCCACAGGGCGTTGGGTCGGCTCAAACCATTTGTCATCGGTCAGCCAGCCCCGAAACGGTCGATGTTCGCCCGCAAGCGCATTAGCGCTGCGACCGTCTCGAGCGGGATCAGACCGTGACGGTCCGGCGGCACGTCGAGCAACAGGTTCGCGCCACGGCTGCGGCAAATCAGGTACATCCCGAGCAGTTCCGCGTCGCTGCGGGGCGCGTCGCCCTCGACCCAGAACCATTCCTGCCCGAGCGTGTCGCAGACCTCAGCCGGAATAAAATACCGTTCACCCTCGAGATTGAACCACGCTTGATGCGTTTTGGGCGGCAGGTTGCGTTCGATGGTGAGCGCATCGGTGGGCCACGCTGCCAGGTCACAGGTCGTACCGTTGTGACCGAGGCCCTGATTCGTCAGGATAATCGCCTCCGGCTGCCAGCCGCGAATCTTGGCATACAACTCGTGGCGATAGCCTCGTGGCAGTGCCTGCGGAATGTCGATCCAGACCTCGGCAATGCGACCATAGCCGGTCAGCAGTTCCTCGAGCTGTGCGGTTTGAAAATCCTGATAGGCTCGAGTGGTGAAGTACGCGCCATCCCAACCCAGGTCCGTCGGGGTGAGTGAGCCGAACTTGTGGTGGTTGTCCATCGAGCAGTAATACAGGCCGGGAAGAATGTCGTACTTGGCGCAGGCCTGCACGAACTCGGCGACCACATCGGTTGGGTTGCCGCTCGAGCCGACGTGGTAATTGGTGTGTTTCGAGGGCCACAGGCAATGACCGGCGACGTGCTTGGTACACATCACGGCGTATTTCATACCCGCATCTCGAGCTACCCGTATCCATTGGTCCACATCGAGTTGGTCTGGCGCGTAGACGCTCGAGGGATGATCGCCGCTCGGGTGTTCCTCGGCGATGAAGGTGCTCAGGCCAAAACTGATGAACAGGCCGTACCCCCAGGACTGCCAACCTTGCAATCGCTCGAGAGAGGGGCGCAGGGGTGTAATTTGGTGGGCTGAATCGGTCATGGGAATATCCTTTTGCGGGCTGACTTGGAGCTACTGGTACTCGAGCGCGTCCACCTCGACGTAGTTGTTAGTGGAACTCGCATTACGATCGCTTCGGACGACGATTCTGAGGGTATGCGAACCACTGGATAATCCCGATTTGGAATATACCTGACTTGTCGTTCGTGTTGCCGAATAGAGGTTCGCGGTTGAATCCAGAACGTTATTGATGTACACGTCGGCCTTACCGTGGTCTGAACCAGCAACGCCGAACCAACTAGTGCTCGAGCCGAACAAGTACGAAGCCATACCCGTTGAAGTCGATGGAAAGATTCTCCCCAAATTGTAGGTGTCCCTGAGCCACTGACTCGTAGGTGTGGGTGCAATCCACCCGCAGCACCTCATATGTGTAGTCGCTCTCGACCAGACCCTCGAGCGCGAGCTGCACTCGAGCTGGCGTTGCACGGACGTGACTCAGCAGTACAGCAGCGTGATGCCCGTCGTCTGAGATGGAGGCAAGCGCGTGTAAGTCGGCTCCTGGCTTCGCCTCAGGGGTCAACACCCGCTGCCCTGTATGGCAAACCTCTGAAAAGGCCCGAAAAGCGTGATAGCTTTTCTCGGGAACGCCGTAAGGGGTGAACAGACTCCAGAACGCGGTAGGACTCGAGTCATAAAAATTTGCTTGCTCCACCGGAAGGTCTTGCAACAAGATCAGGAGGGCGGCGTCCATGCTCGCGCCCTCTTGACCCTTTACCAGTTCAAAGAAGGTCTGGGTGGCGTGTTCATTTCCTCGGCCCAGCACGACCGGGTTGCCTGGAAGCACGGGGCTATAGTTCCATTCGTTGAAGTGACTTTCTGTATTGACATAACCGTGGGCATCTAGGGAACGGCGCACCTCGAGCGCGTTTTCCCACACGGTCTCGAGGCGCTGAAAATAAGTGTGCCAAGAATAAAAATCCAATGGGAGCTTGTTGTCCTGAGCATATTTCAGAAACTGATCTGCGAAGTCGGGATTCACACCCGTGCTGCCATAGCCGCCAATTTTGAGCTGAGGAAAGCGAGCTTTGAGCTGAGTCGAGGCGACATGGTACAGCTCGAAAAACTGCTGATACGTTCCAGACCACATTGGGTTTTTATCGGGTGGGGTGTTGGGAATATATTCCGGCTCGTTCCAGATTTCCCAGTACTCAATATTGTACTCAAACCCGTTTGCCCAACCCTCGTTGTAATGACGGATGACCCCGATGCAAATCTGCGCCCATTTCTCGAAGTCGGCGGGAGGATGAACATGGAACTTGCGTGTTGTGTGTTCGATGCTCTCCCCCAGACGGTAGACGATGCTCGCTCCGGTATCGAGCACCGATTTGAGGTAGCTATCGGTACGCTCAAAGTCGTAGCTCGAGGGGTCTTGCGGGTCCTTTGAAAAGTCAGGGAACAGGGTGTGGATATCCACTTCACGCGGGTGAGGCCAGTTCACGTCGTGTAGGCGTACCAGCGGAATGGCAGCTTCGATAAAGTATTGTGAAACGTCGGTGAGGCTGCCGTAGGTGAGCGGGCCGTTATTCACCCCGTGCAGCCGACGAACTGGGCCAAGTCGGGTATCAAAGCGAATGGATAGCGGTAATGACATTTTGACTGCCCTCAAGGGTAAAAAAGCTTCCTTCCCGTGAGCCGTTCGAGCTAATGAGAGGAACTCGTATTTCCCCCTCTTTTTAGTCAGATTAAGATTTAGAAAATCTCTGAATCTAAATCGTGAGAGACTTACAACCGTGCTGGACGAGTTCTAAACTAACGAAGCGCGACTTGGGCAGGCTCGAGCGCAAACACCCGCTGAATCTGCTCGAGGTAAGCGTTTCCATTCACGGTGTCCGGCAGCAGGTAACTCCCCTCGGTCCACTCATTCCAGGCGTTGAGGGTCAAGATGGGCTGCGCCATACTCGAGCGCTCCATAAACTCTTTGGCCCGCTCGAGCGCTTCCCCGAAGGCCTGTGGGGTGTTGCCCTCGAGTACGGCGTGCCACGGATAGCCGTGCTGCGCGTAAGGCGCGTCTTGCTGGGTGCGCGGACTAGAATCCCAGCCCATCGAGACGTTGGGGTGATAGGGCAGCCCAAAGCGTGGCCCGTAGTCCTCCCAGGCGGCGTAGTTGTGCTGGGCTGCCTCCCGGTAGCTCCCCTGCGGAAAGCCTGCGGTATTGGGTGCGTAGTGATGGACCCAGACGTAGCTGGTCAGGCTCGAGAAGCCCAGTGAGCGCACCACCTCCTCGGTGTTTTCCAGCTTGACCTCGCTGGGCAGTACGCTGACTCCCCACACCACCGCATTGAGGTGTAGGTCTGGAAATCCTGCGGCTTTGACCCGCGCCCTGAAGTGCTCGAGCGCTTCACGGGCTGGCTCTAGTCCGCCCATTCCCGCAATGAAGGTGCCGAGTTCGTAGATAGAAAAGTAGGGCGCACCCTCGAGCGTGAGGTAGTTGGGTTGGTGAAAGTAATGCTCGAGCAGGTACTCCACCTGTTGGTCAAAAGAAGCGCGGTCGGTGGCTCCAGGCATCAATACCGGACGCTCAGCGTTTGAGGTCGCAGGAAAAAGGTGTACCCAGTCGTGATTAGCCCACATCAGGGCAAACTTGAGACGTTCGCGGTTGGGGGCTTGTAAAAAGCCGCGCTCGAGGCCACCTTCCAGAAAGGGTTTGCCGTTATACCAGTACCAGTCGTAGATAAAGCCTGTGATGCCGTACTCAGCGGCTAAATCAATCTCTCGAGTGGCCCAGGCGGGGTCGGATTCGTCAAACTCGCCCCAGGCGGGGACTTTGGGCTGAGCGTGGCCAGGGTAGCGGGGTTTGGCGGCCCGCAGCAGGTCCCACTCGGTCCAGCCCTTGCCGTGTAGGGTGTCGTTGAGGGGGTCCCGGTGGTATTGCGGGAAGTAGTAAGCCAGCACCTCGAGTCGTTTCACGCTGCCTCCGTTTCTTTGTTTTCTTTACTTTCTTTGTTTTCGGGTTTCCAGCCCATGATGCGGGCCACCAGTTGGTGTTCATCGGTGTCTTCCTTGCGCGTGGTGTGGACCAGTTCTCCCCGGTACATCACCGCCACTTGGTCCGCAACCTGCATCACATGGCTCATGTTGTGGGTAATCAAGATGACGGTCTTGCCTGCCTCGCGCAGCCTTTGCACCAGCGCCAGCACCTCGCCGGTCTGCTCTACGCCCAGGGCAGCGGTGGGTTCGTCCAGAATGATGATTTCGCCCTGCCGAATCAGGGTGCGCCCGATGGCTACCGCCTGACGCTGACCCCCGGAAAGCTTGCGTACCGGCTCGAACACGCTGGGAATACGCGAACGCATCTCGAGCAAGACGCGCTGGGCCTCGAGTGCCATGCGTCGGTGGTCCAGAAAAATATTGAGCGGACCGTGGGTGAGTTCATTGCCCAGAAACAGGTTCATCACCACATTGCGGCTTTCCACCAGGGCTAGGTCCTGATACACCGGGGCGATGCCCAGTTTGAGCGCGTCCTGTGGAGAGTTAATCTGCGCTTTCTCTCCGCGTACCCAGATTTCCCCGGCGCTGGGCTGGTACACCCCGCTAATCAGTTTGATGAGTGAGGATTTTCCAGCCCCGTTGTCCCCAATCAGGGCGCACACCGTGCCGGACTGCACCTGCCAGTTCACGCCGCGCACCGCGTCCACGGCCCCAAAGGATTTGCTCAGTGCTCGAGTTTCTAAAATGGGTATATCCATGAGTACCTTTAAAAAGAATTGCTACCGCGCTTGCTGGCGCTGGCGCAGGGTGTCAAAGAGAATTGCGAAGATGAAAGCCACCCCTTTGAGCAGCAGCCATACGCTGGCCGGCGCGCTGAGGAGTTGTAGACCGTTGTAGAGCAGGGCCAGGAAGAGGGCTGCCACCAAGTTGCGCTCGATGCGCCCATATCCTCCGAACAAACTGACCCCCCCGAGCAGGGCGATGATGAAGATTTCGCTCACGTCGTAGCCCGTGATGGTAGTGCCAAAAAGCAGGGTGTTGCCCGCTCGAGCGGTGGCGATGACCGCAGCGAGCGCGGTGGCCATCGCAGAAATAACCAGAGCGATTCGGGTGACGCGCCCCACCCGAATGCCGGAAAGCCGCGCCGCTTGATAGTTGATGCCCATGGCGTAAAAGTGTGCGCCCAGCTTGGTGTGGTTGAGCAGCACGTACCCCAGGCCGTAAACTGCGAAGGTCAGCCAGATGGCCAGATTGATACCCAGTGGACGCGCTAAAAACACTCCTTGTAGCTCAGGGCGAGTTATCACAATGCTCTGCCCACCCGTCAGGGCGATGGCTACCCCCAGAAACAGGCTGCTGGTGGCAGTAGTCGCCACGAATGAATTGATACGGGCGTTGTGAACCATCCAGGAATTGACCAGACCGGTCAGGTACGCACCCACAACCACCACCAGCAGCGTCAGGGGAAGGGGCCAGCCCAGGCGTTCGTAAAGCACAGCGGTCAAGACCGAGGCCAGCGCCAGCACCCCAATCACCGAGACGTCGAGCAGGCCGCTGATAGCCGCCAGGGTGAATCCGGCTGCGATGATGCCCTTGATGGCCGCTGCGCCCAAAATGACCAACATGTTGTCCAGGCTCAGAAAGTTTGGAACGAACAGCGCAAACGCGATGAAAAGCAACAGCGTGGAGAGGTAAAGCCCGTTCTCGAGCAGCCACTCGGCGGGGCGCAGGCGCAGGGGACGGGACGGAAGCGAGGTGCTCTGCATGGACTTCACCTCGTCTCCAGGTGCTGCCGCGCACTTTCACCCAGCAGGGCCAGCACAAACACCGAACCCTCGAGAATAACCCGAACGAAAGCGGGCAGGGCCAGCAGGGAGAGGCCGATTCCCAGGACCGCAAAGAAGAGCACCGCCAGCAGGGTCCGCTCGAGCCGCCCCGAGCCGCCCGCCAAACTCACCCCAGCCAGCAGCACCGCCGCGAGTGGGGCGCTGATGACCGCTGCCGAGGGACTCACCGTAATGTTGCGCCCACTAAACAGCAGGGTGGCCAGTCCGGCGAGCAAAGCCACCGTCACCATCACCGCAGTGATGACCCACTCAACTCGGACACCGTTCACCCGCGCAGCCTGCGCGTTGCCCCCTACCGCGTACAGGTGTGCCCCGAAGCGGGTGTAGTTGAGAACCCCGTAAGACAGTCCGTAAACCAGCAACATGGTCCAAACGGCAATCGGGACGCCCAAGGGCGTGGCGGTAGCGATAGAACGCACCGGTGGACGGGATAGCCGCAGCGAACCCGTCGCTCCGTAAAAATCAAAAATCACGTAAGACAGGCCCAGAGCCAGTACGCCTACCGCCAGGGTGGTGACCAGGGAAGGAACTTTGAGAACGTTGATGATAAGGGCGCTCAATAAGCCGCAGGCTGCGGCAGCCAGCAGGGCTACCAGCAGCGCGGGTAGCAGAGGCCACGACTGGTACTGGTACAGGGCCGCAAACACCGCCGAGGTGAGGATGCCCACCTGTACGGTAGAAAAGTCGATTTGTCCCGCGATGAGGGCCAGTGAGAAACCCGCCACCACAATGCCCCCCAGCGCGGCGTAGCGCAGGATGCCCAGCAGGTTTTCGGGGGTGAAAAACAGGCCCGGTAGCAGCAGGCCAAAAGTGACGAGCGCGATGACGAGCGCGGCGGGCAGAACGCCATCGAGTATCAGCAGCATCAGTGAGCGGGAACCTCTGGTCTGCCGGGTGGGGACAGGCAGGGAGACGCCGCCCCCGCTCGAGTTATTTGCCTGTTTATTTGCCTGTGCCATAGAGGTCCGCGTAGCGCTTGGCAATGTCGGCTTGTAGGGTGATGCGGCGGGTCTGGTAAGGTTTGAGGGTACGACCCGTCAGGATACCCAGCGAGGTTTCGACCCAGCCCCAGCCTTCACAGTACGGCTGAAACTCGAGGTAGCCCACATAACCCACAGGCTTGGTTTTGAGCAGGTCTGCCGAAGGCTTGTCGCCCCCCAGAGTAAACAGGGCCACGTCTTTTTCGCGGCCTGCGTCTTTGGCGGCGTTGTATGGCTCGAAGCCCAGACCGTCCCAGCAGGGAATCATGGCGAACACCGCGTTGGGGTGAGCCGCCAAAATGGCCTTCATACCGTCGGCAGCATTTTGACCGGTGGAGGGGTCTACCATCAAAACGTGCTTGTCGTCGAGCTTCATGGCAGACTTGAAGGTCTTAGCTGCCGCTCCGGTGCGGGTCACGCAGGCAGTGGCAGGTTTGTAGGTAAACTCCACAAAGAAGAGTTCCTTGCCTTTCCAATCGGTTTGCTGGCGTGCTTGTACGGCTTTGACCAGATTTTCTGCGCCCAGGCGTCCGGCAAAAGCGTCCGAGATGCCGTAGTTGTAGGGAATGTATTCGTTGGGGCCGTTGTCAATGCCCACAAACGGCAAATTGAGGTCCTGTGCCCGTGCGCCAATCCCGTCTAACACGTCGGGTCCCTGACCCCCGGTGCCAATCGCGCTGGGTTTGCGAACCAGCAGGGTCTCGAACAGGTCTGGAATCTTGGCAGCGTCACCCGCAGCGTCGGCTTCATAGAAATTGGCCTTATAAAACTTTGCCGCGTCCTTCATTCCCTGGGACCAGACCCCGAAGAAGGGGTGCCCTTTGTTGGGATTGATGAAGGTCAGGTTATAAGCACGGGGCAGCCGCTTGGGAAGCGCCACGACCTGACCACAAGCCTCGCGTCCGGTGGCCTTGGTCACGTCGTCTGCGGTCCAGGTAGGGGTCGTTTGCGCGCTTGCTCCAGGTGCGGTGGCGACCAGGGCAATAAAGATGAGCTGAGTGAGGGAGCGCAAGGATGGGTTCATGGGGTCTCCTGAGGACAGACCTGAATTTTAGCTAGGGCCGAAGGAGAGAATACCAGACAGAGGATTTCATGTCGGGTAGCGTACCTTTTATACGTCTCACGCTCTTCGGACCTACTTTGAATTGTCTGTTGCCTGTAATTTAGTGTAGCGGTCTACAGAGGTTTGAGTAGCACATTTTTAAACTTTTTATTGCACAAGTTTGCACTGTCTGTGAAAAATAACTAGACTCTGCGTATGTCTCCCCCTCGAGTGATGCGCTATACCCGAGAAGACTATTTCCCCATCGGTGCGTTTCCGCTGTATCTCAACCGTACCCCGCACGAGGGTGACTTCCGGGCGCACGATCACGACTTTATGGAGATACAATTGGTTCTGCGGGGCCACGGAATGCACGTCACCGCAGCCGGAGCCAAAAAGCTCGAGCGGGGGGATGTGATTGTGATGCGTCCGGGGATATGGCACGCCTACCGGGATTGTGAGCAGCTCGAGGTGTATAACTGCTGTTTTGGCGTGGAACTCCTGCGCCGAGAGCTGGCCTGGTCCCTTGATGACCCGGTACTCAGGACGGTTCTGCACACGTCTACCCACCGGGCCGAGGCCCGAAGCGGTATTCTGACCCGGCTCACGCCCACCACCTTACAGTGGTGTGAGCGGCAACTGGACGTACTACACCAAGAGATGGTCCAACACCCTTTCCAGCATCCGGCACGTAAGATTGCCCAACTGGTGCTGGTTTTCGACGCCTTGGGAAGCTCGGTACAGCTCGAGGACAGGCTTCCCGAGAAACCGTCCCGACGCGCTCCAGCGCTGGTGAGTCAGGCGACCCTATTGCTCGAGTCACGACTGGCTTATTCGTGGACCAGTGAAGAGCTGTCCCAGCGTCTGGGATTGAGTGTTACTTATTTTGTGCGAATTTTTAAAACGGTGACGGGTCTTGCACCCCTGTCGTACCTGACGGCTCTGCGGGCAGAGCGGGCCGCTGAACTGTTGATGCGCTCAGACCTGTCCATCGAACACATCGCGCTCGAGGTCGGATGGGGCAACTCGAGTTATTTTGCGCGGCGTTTCAAACAACACTTTGGCCTCAGCGCCAGAGAGTACCGTTTAAGATTCGTGCGGCCCGGACTCGACCTCGCACCTGGACCTCGTTTGGCACCTCGTCACCCCGCTCGAGCGATGGAATCCGAGTGAACTGCGGTCTCCAGGCCAGGGAAAGTTCGCTTTATACCCTTGTGCATATATCAATGGTCCGGTAAGTTTTATAGCGTTTCCCAAAGATACCCAGTTCAAATCTGGGTGCTTTGGTGAGCGAGCAGGCCCAGAAGGCGGACAGGCCCGATAGGCGGGCAGGCCCCACAGGGTGCCGTTCTGCCCAAGACGTGCCGTTTAGACCAAGACGCCCGCTAGGTGCCGTTCTGCTCAAGACGCGAGCAGGCCCCACGGGGTGCCGCTTTGCTCAAGACGCGGCGAGGCCCGATAGGTGCCGCTTTCGCCAAGACAGCAAAGCGGAAGAGTTGAAGTGTTAGCGGGAAGCGCTATAGGCAGCTTTAAGGCTGGCTTGGACAAGACGGCGGAGCGTAGGTGGTGCAATGGGAGTGAAAAATGCTCTGGTCGTCAGGAACCTATCCCGGTCCCGGTACGGGTCCACTCGAGCCACGCACAATCAAACGGGTCTCGAAGCGCGTCACCCCACCCGGCGCGGGCTGCTGGCGCTCGAGCTGGTTGAACAGGTGCTCGGCAGCGGCCTGTCCCAGCGCGTAACCGGGCTGCTCGACCACGGTGAGCGGCGGGGCGGTAAAGCGAAAACCCGGCTCGTCGTCAAAGCCCACCAAGGAGAGGTCGTGCGGCAATCGTAGACCCAACTCCTGTACCCCCTCGAGCGCCCGGTAGGTCATGTTGTTGTTGCTGCAAAACAGCGCGGTAAGCTCGCCTGTGTGGGCGAGCTTGAGCAGCTCGAGCGCGGCCTGCTGGCCCTGGACTTGGCCTGGTTCGGTGAGGGTGTTGCCCATGTGAACCCACTGCGGGCGTAGCGCGATTCCCGCTGTCTCGAGCGCTCTCTGGTAGCCCGATAATCGCTCGGTTGCGGTGGTTACACCGGGCCGCGAAATCAGTGCCCCGATGCGGGTGTGGCCCAAGTCGAGCAGATGCCGAATGGCCGCCTGTGCCCCGCCCACGTTGTCGGCCAGCACCGCCTGCACGCCCCGCTGCCCGGAAAGGCGGTCCACTTCGACTAGCGGTACCCGCCGCACCCGCTCGAGGTGGCGCTGGGTGTGGTGGGTGGGAATCACGATTAGCCCCTCGACCTGCTGGGCCAGCAGCACCTCGAGCGAGAGCGCTTCCTTGGCCTCGTCCTCGTCGGTGTTGCACAAAATCAGGCTGTAGCCGTGCTGGTAGGCCACGTCCTGCACCCCCTTGGCCACGGTGGCGTTGAAGGAGTTCTGAATCTCGGAGAGGATGAGTCCGATGGTCTTGCTGCTGCCCTGACGCAGGTTGCGGGCCAGCAAATTTGGCTGATAGCCCAACCGTCCGGCCACCTTGAGGATGCGTGCTCGCGTTACCGCTGCCACGCTGTCCGGGCGAGACATCGCGCGCGACACCGTGGAGGCCGAAACCCCCACCTCCCGTGCGATGTCCTCGAGCGTAGCCATCAAAAATCCTCCAATTTCTGCAACCCTGTGAGTCAAGGGTGGGGCGTGGGGTTCCCGAACAGATTGCAAACCCTTTCATTACAAAGGTTGTCATTGCAAACGTTGTCAAGGTTTTAGTCCAGAAAGAACCCCCTGTCAAGCGAGGCCGCAGCTCGAGCCAACCAGAGCGTTTTTGGGACCGAGCAAAGCACGCGCTTGAGCCACCGACTGAGAAAAGAGCTTACTGTACAGGCTCGAGCGGTTT
>Ga0123339_10002357_pt1 | contig 12776 bp, 16 predicted proteins | sample lystaG_FD_89956 | JGI IMG/M metagenome (GOLD analysis project Ga0123339, IMG submission 89956) | Glacier valley bacterial and archeal communities from Borup Fiord, Nunavut, Canada, to study Microbial Dark Matter (Phase II) -... | ecosystem: Environmental > Aquatic > Freshwater > Ice > Glacier ... | reverse complement strand
GGGGGGGGGGGGGGGTGAGGGGGTGAAAAAACAGGCTCGAGCCTCCTATTTTTTCGTGAAGCGTGAAGACCAAAAGAGGTTTCCACTCGAGTGCATTCATCTCCCCATCTCCCCATCTCCCTACAATCTTGATTTCACTCCACCTCAATCCCCGCGTCCTCCACTCGAGCTTCTATGTCGTCCAGACCCTCACCCACCACGCGTAGCACGAAGCGGCGCTCGTCCCGGTCCGCGCCTGCGGTGGCCACCGATAAAATATTGCTGGGCAGCACCGCCCGCACCGCTCTGGCCAGACTTCCGGGCACGTCGGGCATGGTCAGGGTGAGCCGCTTGCCACCCTCGCCGTAGCCCATCGTCTGAATAAATGCCTCGAGCACGTCGGTGATGGTGAGCAGGCCGACTAAGCGTCCCGCGCGGTTCACCACCGAAAGTCCACCGATTTTGTACTCCTGAAGCTTGAGCGCGGCGTCTTCGATGTAGTCGTCCTCGAACACGGTAATCACCGGGTAGGCCATGATGTCGCGCACCGGCAACTTTTCGAGCAGCGTGCTGATTTCCCACACCGAAAGGGTGTTGGCCTTGCTGGGCAGCGCGTCTTTGAGGTCTTTGGCGGTGACGATGCCCACCAGTTTGCCCCCCTCGAGCACCGGCAGGCGGCGAAAGCGGCGCTCGTCGAGCAGCTTCAAAGCTTGTGGCACCGTGGTTTCCGGGGAGATGGTCAAAGGCTGAGGGGTCATGTAGTCACGGACGCGCATAAATCTCCTTGCCATAGAGTTTGGCTCGAGCGGGTGAAACAGAGCGTTTCCTCAGCGGGGACACATCCGAATCGGGGTGCTGTACCATTTTAAAACCCTCGAGTAAATCTGGGCTGAACCGTCTTTAGTAGGCGCACAGCAAGAGCATAGAATAGGTCAGCTTTGTTTCATCTTAAGTCAAGAAGTGCGTGCTAGGCTCGAGGCATGAAGGCAAAAACTGTGCTGTTCAGGACAATTCCGCTGCTCGTTGCCGCTGGTCTGGGCTTCGGGGCCAACTCGTTTCACGCCCAGACGGCGGCCACCAAAGTGGGCTTTGTCAACACCGACGCGATATTCAAGGTTCACCCGCTCAACGCTGGCATCGAGAAAATCAAGGCGGGTGCTACGGCGGAACTCACCCCGCTGAGCAAGCAGATAACCGACCTTCAGGCGAAGGGCGACAAGATGACCGCCAAAGAAAAACAGGACCTCGAGACTGCCATCAAAACGGTTCAGCCGATTCAGCAAAAGTGGCGCGACCAGATTCTCAAGGCCACCGAGCCGATGAACGCCAGCGTGAACAAAGCTCTGGCCGATATCGCCGCCAAACAGGGTTTCTCCATCATCATGGAGCGCAGCGTGGCCGCCAGCTCGGGCTTGGTGGTCTACGCCGACGAAGCCAACACCGACATCACGGATACCGTGATTAAGGCCATCACCGCCAAATAACCACCGAAGCAGGGTTTGAGCGTTTCGGCTCTACCCTGCTTTTTTAGGGTGGACCAAGCACACTTCAACTTCACTCTAGGACGTTCAAATGCCTTACAACTTAAAACTTTTATCCGCTCGAGCACTCCCCGTCGTTCTGGCTGCTGTCTTCGGTTTCGGAATTTCGCAACTTCAGCCACTCGAGGCCCAGAAAGGAGCCAGCAAGGTGGGCTTCGTGGACATCCAAAAAGCGCTCGAGGCCGACCCCAAAGGCGCGGCGGTAGGCGCGACCAAGAAGAAGCTCGAGGCCCAGTTGCGCGAGATTCAAACCCAACTAGTTCCGCTGCAAAGCAAGGGCGCGGCGGCCACCGCTGCCGAGAAACAGAAGATTAGCCTGCTGCAAAAAACTGCCCAGGACGCCATCACCAAGTATCAAACCGACTCCAAAGCCCAGCTCGCCCCGGTGGAAAAGGCGCTCAACGCGGTAATTGGTAGCACCGCACAGGCGCAGGGCTTCACCATCGTGATGGACCGTGCCGCCGCCGCCACCTCGGGATTGGTGGTCTACGCGAACGTGGCTGCCACCGACATCACCGACACGGTGATTAAAAACATGAAGAAGTGAGTGTTTGAGGGCGTTCCCGCTCGAGTGGGAACGCTCTCACCCTGGCCCCTGGCTGGGCCGAAACCTCTTCTAATTTTGGGAGAGGTTTTTTTCTGTTTACGCCTCCCAAAATCTGGGAAGGGACGTTGCGAAGCAACTAGACGAGGGTCTTCCCGCTCGGTGAGCACCCATACCGTAAACTCTCACCATGACCAACCCCAAACCGCTGGGAACTCGAGACCCCCAGGAGATTCGAGAAATCTTGTGGGGCGACCAGAAAGAGCGCATCGAAGCGCGGCTCGAGAGCCTGGACCCCGACCTCAAAAGCTACATTCTCGAGTTCGCATACGGCGAAATCTACCCTCGAGCGGGCCTCGAGCTGAAGGTCAAGGAGCTGCTGGCCTGCATCCTGCTGATGTCGCTGGGCGTGTCCAGCGAACTCAAAACCCACCTGCGCGGCGCTCTGCGGGCGGGCGCAAGCGAACTCGAGCTGCGCGAGACGCTGCTGTTTGCCATACCCTATCTGGGATTTCCTCGAGTGGTGGCCGGTTTTGCGGTGCTCAAAGAGTTGCTCGAGGAAAAGGTAGTGAGCGATGAGTGATGGGCCAAACTCTCCTCGTCTCCTGATGCCTTTTAAACTTACCTGAATAGACAGCTCACAGTTCACTCGAACCAATAGTTTACAATTCTTGTAATTTAATAACCTCCTCGAGCGTCCATTCGAGGCACATTAGTGAGGACAACAGGCATGAAAAAAACGATTTTATTGGCGCTGGCTCTCAGTTCATCCATTGCGGTTCTAGGTGTCTCGAGCGCCCAGAAAGCCACTACCGTTCGCATCGGCATCTTTCCCAACGTGACCCACGCGGCGGGTTTGATTGCCATAGACCAAAAGTTTTTCGAGAAGGAACTGGGCGCAAATGTTAAGCTCGAGGTGCGCGAATTCGCCAACGGCTCTCAGGTAAACGAAGCGTTCGCGGCAGGCGCGATTGATTTTTCTTACGTGGGGCCGGGTCCGGCCATGAACAGCTTTATGCGCGGGGTGCCGATTCAGGTGATTTCGGCGGCGGCCAGCGCGGGCGCGGTGTTGGTCTCGAGGGGAGACGTCAAAATCAGCGGGGCTAAGGGTTTGGCTGGTAAAAAAATTGCGGTGCCGACTCGAGGCAGCACCCAGGACATCAGCCTGCGCCATATTCTCAAGGAGAACGGCCTTAAACCTACCGACCAGGGCGGCGACGTGACCATCGTGCCGATTGACCCAGCCAACATGCCCGCCGCGTTCGCGGGCAAGCAGGTGGACGGCGCACTGGTGCAGGAACCCTGGGGAGCCATCTTAGAAAAGCAGGGAGCCAAGCTGGTTCTCGGGGCCAAAAACATCTGGAAGGGCGGCGATTACACCACCACCGTTTTGGTGGGCAATACCGCCTTCATGAAGGACAACCCCGAACTCACTCGAGCGGTGCTCAGGGCACATCTGAGCGGAATAGCCTTCGTGAAGAAGTCCAACGCCGCCGCACAAAAGTCGCTGAGCGACGAGATAGGCCGCATCACCGGGCAAAAGCCGGACCGCGACGCACTGTTCACTGGCCTGAGCCGAACCGTTGTGACCGAGAAAATCAACCTCAAGACGCTCGAGGAATACGCGCAGCTCAACAAGGAAGCCGGGTTTGCAAGGGATGTCCCGGATTTGAGCAAGTTCGTGAATTTGGAGTATTTGAAATCGGTGCAGAAGTGAAAGAGGTTTTGAGTTATCAGTGGTCAGTTATCGGTTAAAGACTGTATACGTGTAGTCTCAATCCAAACTAGCACGTATGTAGTCTTTTCAACATTTTTACAAATCAGATGTTCAGAAGTTAGCCCAAACTTCACACCAAAACGGACGACTGACCCCTGATAACCGATAACCAGTTCCTCGGAGGTTCCTATGAACTCAAAAGCCTTAGTCAGCACACTGCTCATTCTGGCCCTCGGCTCGAGCGCCCCTGCACAGAAGGCCAGCACGGTTCGGCTGGGATACTTTCCCAACTTGACCCACGCGGCGGCACTCATCGGCCTCGAGAAAGGGTTTTTTCAGAAGGAACTGGGCGCGAACGTCAAGCTCAGCGCGAGGGAGTTCGTCTCGGGCACCACCCTGAACGAAGCGTTTGCGGCGGGTGAAATGGACATCGGCTACATCGGGCCGGGTCCGGCCATCAACGCGGCGGTGCGCGGCATTCCGGTTCAGATTGTGGCCGGGGCGTCCAACGCCGGTGCAGTGCTGGTGGCCCGCAAGGGTGCGGGCATCTCGAGCTACAAGGATTTAGCGGGTAAAAAGGTGGCAGTTCCCAGCCTGGGCAACACCCAGGACATCAGCCTGCGCCACATTCTCAAGGAAAACGGGCTGAGCATCACCTCGAGCGGGGGCAACGTGACCCTGCTGCCCATCGCGCCCGCCGACGTGGTGGCGGCGTTTGCGGCGGGTCAGCTCGACGCGGCGCTGGTGCCCGAGCCGTGGGGCGCGCTGCTCGAGGGGCGCGGTGGGGTGCTGGTCGGGGACGAGAAGACGGTGTGGCGCGGTGGCGATTACCCGACCACCGTGGTGGTGGTTAACACCAAATTCGCGCTCGAGAACCCCGATTTGGTGCTGGCCTTTCTGCGTGGACACGTTAAAGCGGTCAAGTTCATCAACACCAACGGCCCTGCCGCGCAAGCTTCGATTGCCAAAAAACTGCTCGAGCTGACCAAGCAGAAGGTGGACCCGCTTGTGCTTCAACGCGCGCTCAAGCGCACCCAGATTTCGGTGAACTTCAACCTGGACGCGCTTAAGGAGTACGCCGACCTCAACAAGGAAGCCGGATTTGTGCGCGAACTGCCCGACTTTGGCAAGTTAGTGAACCTCGAGTCGCTCAAGTCTGTGCAGAAATAGGTCCGCGTAGAAATAGAGCTGCCCAAAAACAGCGTTCCACACGCTCGAGTCAAGTCTAAATCCCTCCTCATGCTCCGCTTTCCCGGAAGCTCTCGAGCGGGACTACAATCGGCTCACTTTCCCAGTTTTGCCACTCTGTCTCAAGCCGTAGCGTCTCAGGTTGATGATTTTTTCTATGCTCGAGCTGTCCTGGTCAATTCATCCGACACCGTGTTCACCCTCGTTTACCCCACTCCACTTTCCACAGGAACAACCCTATGCAGATGACCTCCACGTCTACCAAACCCCGCCGCAGCCTACCGCTATGGGTCTGGTCGCTGTTCAGCCTGCTGCTGGTGCTGCTGGTGTGGTACGTCTTCACCGACGTGTTCAAACTGTATCCGCCCTACCAACTGCCCTCGCCGCAGATGGTGGCGGGGGAGTTTTACTACGGCTTTTTCGGCAAATCCCCCGACGGTCAACTGGGTCTGGCGGTGCTAGGCAGCCTCAAGCGGGTGGCGCTCGGTTACGTTGTCGCGCTGGTTTTAGGCGGGGTGGTGGGCATCGTGCTTTCCTTATCCGAGGCGCTGCGCTTCACGGTGGGAAGTTGGCTCACCGCCATTCAGTCGGTGCCCAGCATCGCCTTCGTGCCGCTGGCCATTTTATGGTTCGGCCTCAACGAAAAAGCGGTGTACTTCGTGGTGATTCTCGAGGGCTTTATTCCCATTGCACTCGCCGTCTCGAGCGCCCTGCGAAACGTGCCACCCAACCTGGTCACGGCGGGGCGCACCCTGGGCGCGCGCGGGCTTGCACTCTACACTCGGGTGTTGCTTCCGGCCAGCGTGCCTAGCCTCACCACTGCGCTCAGAACTGCCTGGAGCTTTTCCTGGCGCGCACTTATCGGGGCCGAGCTGCTCACCGCCAACCCCGGATTGGGACAAATTCTCGAGACCGGGCGCAACGTGGCTAACATCTCGCTGGTGCTGGTGGCCATCTTAATCGTGGGTGTGGTGGGCGGTTTGTTCGATATGCTCATCCGGGGCTTTGAAACTCGAGTACGTCGTAACTATGGTCTGGAGGTCGTGAAATGACCGCATCGCTCTACAACCCTCGAGCGTCTGCTCAAACCCTGATTCACACCGAACCTGTGCTCAAGCTCGAGAACGTGGGTTACACCTACGCGCACGGCGCGCAGATGAAGGCCGCGCTCGAGCCACTGAACCTGAACATTCGGCGCGGCGAGTTCGTGTGCGTGGTGGGGCCGTCGGGCAGTGGTAAATCTACCTTGCTCTCCCTACTAGCCGGGTTTTTAGAGCCGCAGCAGGGTCAGATTCTGCTCGAGGGGCGACCCTTAAGCGGTCCCAACGCCGGACAAACTCTGGTGCAGCAAGAAGCGGCGCTGTTTCCCTGGCGCACGGTGCGCGGAAACGTGGAATTTGGACTCGAGCAAAAGCGGGTTCCCAGAAACGAGCGCAAGAAGAAGGCGCTCGAAACCCTCGAACTGGTCGGCCTGCTCGAGTACGCCGAGCGGCGGGTTCACGAGCTGTCCGGCGGTCAGCGCCAGCGGGTCAGCATCGCGCGGGGACTGGCGCTCGAGCCGTCCTTGCTGCTGCTCGACGAACCCTTTTCGGCGCTGGACGTGAGCACCCGCGAGAAGCTGGGCCTCGAGCTGCTCGAGCTGTGGAAGCGCACCGGAACCACTATTTTGTTCGTGACCCACCATCTCGACGAAGCGTTGAAACTGGGTCAACGGGTCATCGCGCTCCGGGAAGGGGTGATGGTGCTCGAGGGCGAAAGTGCGAGTATCACCGAGGCGCAGCTCCGGGCGCTGCTTTAAATTTTCAGGTTTGGATTCAGGGTCTCGGGTTTTGCTCGAGGCCCTGAATTTTTGAGAATTTCGCGGTGGTCTACAAATGGGTTTACCGCTCGAGCGATACACCGTTTGGCTGTCTCTCGAGGGGTGACAAAACCGTACCAAGCCGCTCGAGCGCGCCTAGACCCCTTGACCTTGTTTCAGGTAAACTCATCTGCGGTCAAGCATTTATACGAGTCCAGGAGGACTATCTTGAAACTTCACGAATATCAGGGCAAAGAGGTGCTGCGCCGCTTCGGGGTAGCCATTCAGGACGGCGAAATCGCCTACACACCCGACGAGGCCCGCAACATCGCGCTCAAGTACGGTCAGGCTGTGGTGGTCAAGGCCCAGGTTCATGTGGGCGGACGCGGTAAAGCCGGAGGGGTCAAGTTCAGTGCCACCCCGGACGCCGCCTTCGAGAACGCGCAAAAGATTCTGGGCATGGACATCAAGGGCCTCACCGTGAAAAAGGTGCTGGTCACGAAGGCAGTGGATTTGGACAAGGGCGTGGAGTATTACGTGGGCCTGATTGTAGACCGCAACGTGCAGAGCTACACGCTGATGGTGAGCAAGGAAGGCGGCATGGAGATTGAGGAAGTCGCGGTGGATACGCCCGACGCCATCATCCGCCACACCGTGGACCCCATCGCGGGATTGCGCCCCTTTGAAGCTCGAGCGATTGCGCTCAAGGCCGGACTCAAGGGCAACCTGAACAAGATTGCCGACATGATGGTTCGCCTGAGCAAAGCCTGCATTGAGAGTGACGCGGTGCTGGCCGAAATCAACCCGCTGTTCGTGGACGAGAACGGCAACCCGCTGGCTTTAGATGCAAAGGTGGAGATTGACGACAACGCCATCTACCGCCACCCGGACCTGAGCCACTACCGCGAACTCGAGGCTGAGCACCCGCTCGAGGTGGAGGCATCCAACTACGGCTTCGCATATGTGAAGCTCGACGGCTACATCGGCGTGATTGGCAACGGCGCGGGCATCGTGATGACCAGTCTGGACGTGGTGAACCGGGTGGGCGGCAAGCCCGCGAACTTCCTGGACATCGGCGGCGGCGCGAAGGCCGAAGTGGTGTACAACGCGGTCAAGCTGGTGCTTAAGGACCCAGACGTGAAGGGCATTCTAATCAACATTTTCGGGGGCATCACCCGCGCCGACGAGGTGGCCAAAGGCGTGATTCGGGCGCTCGAGTAAGGAATTTTGACCAAGCCGGTGGCCATGCGGGTAGCCGGAACCGCCGAGGAAGAAGCCAAGGCGCTGCTTTCTCAGCTCGAGACGCCGCTGATTACGATGTACCCCGACATGTTCCAGGCCGCGCAGGCCGTGAGTGATAAGGTGAAAGCGTGAGTATTTTAATAGGCAAGGATACGAAAGTGCTGGTGCAAGGCATCACCGGGCGTGAGGGCGCGAGTCACACCGCCGCCATGCGCGAGTTCGGGACCCAGATCGTGGGCGGCGTGACCCCCGGCAAGGGCGGACAGGTTCACGAGGGCCTTCCCGTGTACAACAGCGTGACCGAGGCCCAGGCCGAGCACACTATTGATGCCAGCATCATCTTCGTGCCCCCACCCGGCGCGGCGGATTCGGTGCTCGAGGCGGCTTACGCGGGCGTGCCGCTCATCATCCTGATTACCGAGGGCGTACCCACGGTGGACATGATGCGGGCGGTCAAGGAAGTGACCCGCTTAAACCATGAGTCGCTCGAGCGCGGAGGCAAGGGCGTGCGCCTCATCGGCGGCAACTGCCCCGGCGTGGTTACGGCGGGCGAGTGCAAAATCGGCATCATGCCCAACAAGATTTTTAGCCACAAGGGAACCATCGGCCTCATCTCGAGGTCGGGCACTCTTACTTACGAGAGTGCGGCGCTGCTGGGCGCGGCGGGCCTGGGCATTTCGACCACGGTGGGCATCGGCGGAGACCCGGTGATTGGCACCACCTTTGCCGACGTATTGCCGATGTTCGAGGCTGACCCTGGCACCGAAGCAGTGGTGCTGATTGGCGAGATTGGCGGGGCCGACGAGGAAGCCGCCGCCGCCTATATCCGCGATCACATGAAAAAGCCGGTGGTGTGCTTTATCTCGGGGCGCACTGCACCGAAGGGCAAGCGGATGGGACACGCCGGGGCCATCATCATGGGCAACGTGGGCACACCGGAGAGCAAGTTAGCGGCGATGGCCGAGGCGAAAGTTCCGGTGGCCGACACCATGCCGCAGATTGTGGAATTGTTGAAGCAGGTTTTGGGTAAGTGAGGGAGCAGTAGTAAATTTTGGGAAAGTAAGGCAGAAATATAAAACGTTGGACAGGTAAATATGCTTGTCCAACGTTTTGCCTATATGCTTGCCGGGCAAGCAATGTCAATGCTTGCCCGGCAAGCATAGAATAAGTTTATGGCAAACAACGTGTCTGAGAGTTCAGGCGGAGGGTCGGCAAACCTCGACTCCAAAAAGGGCGGTAAGGCTCGGGCCGAATCTCTCTCAACTCTAGAGAGAAAAGCAATAGCACAAAATGCTGCCAACTCGAGATGGCAAAAGCAAAAACAAGTGGCTGAAAAAGCCACTCACATGGGAATTCTTAAAATAGGTGATTTGGAGCTTGCTTGTGCTGTTTTAGGGGATGGTAGACGAGTAATATCTGAGCGTGGCTTACTTGCTGCATTAGGTATTCAAGTCGGTGGTACACTGTCAGCAGCTCGAAAAAATGAGAATTAAGAGGCTATTTTGCCTTTGTACGTTGGATTTAGAAATTTACGTCCATTTATAGACGAAGAATTAATAGGTTTGCTTAGCAAACCAGTAATTTACCAGCAATCTGTTGGTGCTGGACCTTTACACTTTACAGCTAACGGTGTGGCAGCAGAACTAATACCAAAAATTTGTGAAGTGTGGCTGGAAGCCAGAGACGCTAAGGTGTTAAAACCTGGCTCAGCGCAGGAAAGAGTTGCTTTTAATGCAGATGTTATAATACGCGGTTTGGCGCGAGTTGGTATTATTGCACTTGTAGACGAAGCAACGGGTTATCAGCACGACAGGGCGCGAGATACCTTAGCGAAAATTCTCGAAGAATTCATAGCTAAAGAGTTACGTCCCTGGGTACGTACCTTCACGCCTGAGTTCTACCAAGAATTGTTTAGACTTAAAAACCTTCCCTTTGACGGCTCTTCCAAATCACCGAGATATATAGGACGCTTAACTAACGACATAATCTACCGAAGGTTAGCACCGGGTATTTTAGAAGAGCTTCAAAGAAAAAATCCATCCTCTAATGGTCAGCGTAAGTATAAACACTCACAATGGCTTACAGAAAATACTGGTTATCCTAAGCTTCAACAGCATATTGCTGCTGTAATTGTTCTTATGCGTATATCCAAAAATTATGAAGAATTTAAAACACTAATAGACCGCGCGCTACCAATTAGAATTGCCTCACCTTTATTTGATGATATTAGTGAGAATGATAAGCTTGTATAGAGTCAACTATATTCCTCATCACTCAATTCTTGAGCCACGGCGCACGCCCCTCGAGCAACAAACCTTTCTACACTTAATCGAGGCTGGGTTTCAGAGTTAACTCTCAAATCTCCCAATCTTCGAGCACTAAACCTGGCACTCGAGCGAACTCGGCGGTGTTGTGCGTGACCAAAATAGTACCGTTTACAAGCGCTAACGAAGCAATCAGCAAGTCATTTGGGCCAATTATCGTTCCCGCCTTCCTGAGCGAAGCCCGTAAGGTTCCATAGGCTCGAGCGGCGGTATCGTCAAAAACTTGTGTTGCAAAAGGAATCAGAAAGGCCGCTAGCTTTGCAAGCTGTGCTGCGGGGTGCTGGCTGTGTTCTGCACCATACCAAAGCTCGGCACGGACCACTGAACAGATGACTACATCGGATGGCGTGATAGTCAAAAATTTAGCCGCCACTCGAGGGTTTTTTCCACGCAGGGATTCAATGCAGGTATTGGTGTCGAGCGAATAAATCACAGGCTCGAGCGCTCCTCGAGTTCACCCTCTGGGGCGCGGTCTGGGAAGTCGGGCAAACTGCCTAGAACTTCGGTGAAAAAGCCTTCGGGCCACTCACGCAAACCCTCGGCCTTATCCTCGAGCGGTAAAACGATGATTTCCACCCGCTTTCCCCGCCACTCCTGCGGCAGCTCGAGCACGATTTGGGTCTGGTCCAGATTGCGAATTTCACGGATGTGCATGGGGCACCTCTAGTTTTGATTATAGCTCGAGCACCCTCCTTCTAAAGCTCACTCGAGGCTATTCTTAACCCTCGAGCAGCGCTACCAATTTATCCAACACTTCCTCGAGCACCTCGTCTGGAGCGCGTTCGATAAATTCCACCGCTCGAGCGTTCCAATCCAGGGTGTACACATGGCTCGAGAGCACACTGCCCTGTGTTTTCAAATCTTCAGGGAGTACAACTTCTGTGGCGTACCCTTTTTGCTTGCGCGTGACCGGGCAACACACTACCAAACCTGTTCGGGCGTTATAGAGGTCGCTCGAGAGGATGAGCGCGGGCCTTCTTCCGCCCTGCTCATGGCCTAACCTCGGGTCAAAATCTGCCCAACATAAATCACCCCGTTTGGGAGCGCGGCTCAAAGCCACTCCGCTTCTTTGCCCAAGAGTTCAAGCTCGAGTGAAACGTCTTCGTAAGCCAGCCCGTGCTGAGGAACACCCTCCAGCAGCATCTCAGCGGTATATTTGCTCTTGCGCCGCGCTGGTTTTGATACGGGCAAAAGCAGCAAGGACCCGTCCTCTCGTACATTCAGCTCGAAAGTCTGATTTTCCACGATGCCCGCACTTTTCACCACGCTCGAGGGCAAATTGATGCCCAAACTGTTGCCGTGTTTGAGGGTTCGTACTTCCATGTCATACACTGTACTACATTTACGGGTGTCATATACGAGCTATGGTCCACGCCCCTCGAGCGCCCTCCTTCCAAACTCACTCAAGCGATGCAGAAACTCTTAAGTAAAAAGTGTAATACAGGTCTTATGATTTTTCGTGTTACACTCGAGCCATGACCCAGACCGCTCAACGCCTCAGTATCAGCTTGCCCACTGACCTCGTGCGCTACGCCGAGCAGTACAAGGAAATTCATCAACTCGAGAGCCGCAGTGAAGTCATTGCCAGAGCCTTAAAGGCTTTACGCACCCTCGAGCGCATTGAGGGCTATAAACAAATGGCCCAGGATTACCGCGCCCAGCCAGACCCCTTGCTCGATTCGGGCGTGAGCGATGGCCTCGAGCCGAGCACCGAGGACAATTGGTGACGTTGCTTCGGCGCGGAGACATCGTGCTGATAGATTTTGCACCTGCTCGAGCGGCAGAGGTGAACTTCACCCGACCTGCGGTGATTGTGACCAACAACGAAGCCAATGCCCACGCCCCTGTGATTATGGTCGTGCCACTAACGGGTAATCTCGAGCGGGTTTATCCCAGTGAACTCGTTGTGAAGCTCGAGCGCACGGGTTTAAACCGCGACAGCAAAGTTCAGGTTCAGCTTATGCGGCACATCAGCGTTGAACGGGTGTTGAAGCCTCTGGGCTACCTACCCGAAGACTTGATGCTCGAGTTGGACCTTAAAATACTCGAGCATTTAGCTTTGAAGCGCTGACGCTCGAGCCAACCGTCAAAACAACTTCTTCTCATGCCCTTGCTCGAGCGTCAGCGCAGGCAGATTCAACTTCACTCCAGCCTCGAGCACAATTTGGGTCTGGTCCAGAGTGCAAATTTCACAGATGTGCATGGGCTACTTTCGGTTTTGAGTATACCCTCGAGCGCCCCACCTTCTCGAACTTGTACAAAGGTGTACAATACGCTCGAGGTTCCACCATGACTCAACCCCTGGAAGTCAGCACCCATCAACTCCGCGCCGACCTTGCAACCTTTCTGGACTCGAGCGAAACCCTGGCCATTACCCGACATGGACAAATTATTGGGTATTACATTCCCGCTCGAGACCCACAAAAATTGCGTGAGGAACTTC
>Ga0123339_10002355_pt1 | contig 12777 bp, 12 predicted proteins | sample lystaG_FD_89956 | JGI IMG/M metagenome (GOLD analysis project Ga0123339, IMG submission 89956) | Glacier valley bacterial and archeal communities from Borup Fiord, Nunavut, Canada, to study Microbial Dark Matter (Phase II) -... | ecosystem: Environmental > Aquatic > Freshwater > Ice > Glacier ... | reverse complement strand
GCATTATGCACGGTTTTTACAGTTATCTTTTGCAAGATGAAGTCGGCAATCCCCTCGAGGCCTATTCGATTTCTGCCGGGCTGGACTATCCCGGCGTCGGCCCCGAACACGCGTTCTTCAAAGATGAAGGACTCGTCCGCTATGAGCCTGTCAGCGATACGGAGGCGCTGAAGGCATTCGAGCTCCTCACGCTGACCGAAGGGATCATCCCGGCCATCGAAAGCAGCCACGCTTTGGCGTTGTTGCCCGGCTTAGCTGAGAAATACGGTCCGGAGGCGACGGTCGTGGTCACCCTCTCCGGGCGCGGAGACAAAGATATCGATATCGTGAGGGAGGCGGGGCTCGGTGGAGAATAATCGAACGCAGGATGGTTCGAGTCCCGCTGTCGTACAACGCTTGGGGAGGGCTTTTGCCAAAGGCCACCCGGCTCTCGTCACGTATCTGATGGCCGGATATCCGACGCGCGCGTTGTCTCTCGCCTCGTTGCATGCCCTCGCCGATGCGGGAAGCGACCTCATCGAAATCGGTGTGCCATATGCCGATCCGATGGCGGACGGGCCCGTGATTCGGAACGCCGCCGATAAGGCGCGTCATGCCAGCGAGGGGGGATTCGGTCTGGCCGAGACGATCGCCTTGGCAGCTGATTTTCTCAAGGAAGCCGGCCCCGATGCACCTCCCGTCGCGCTCATGACCTATCTGAACCCTTTGATGCGTATGGGGCTCCCGAAGGTCGCCGAAGCTTTACGCGTGGCCGGGGTAGGAGGGGTCATCGTTCCCGATATGCCTCCCGAGATGGCAGGTCCGTGGCTGCATGCGGCGCATGACCTCGACACCGTTTTCCTCGTCGCACCGACATCGACCCCTGCACGGCTCGCTAAGGTGGCCGCGGATTCAAGCGGTTTCGTATATTGTGTTTCGAGTCTGGGCGTCACCGGTGAGCGGTCGGATCTGCCGGAGAAGCTCGAGTCTCTCGTTTCACGTGTGAGGGATGCAACCGCATTGCCGGTTGCAGTCGGTTTCGGAATCTCGACTCCCGAGCATGTCGCGGCAGTTGCACGGATTGCCGATGGAATCGTGGTCGGCTCGGCATTGGTGAAGCGTCAAGATGATCCGTCCGAGGTTTTTTCCTTCGCTTCCGAGCTTGTCGAAGCCCGGGATATATCCTCGAAGATGGCGGAATAACACGTTTCCGTTGCCCGTTTTCCTCGTTGACAAGGGGGACGGTTTATTTGTAACATCAACTGTTTCGTCTCCATTGATGAATAGGTAAAGTCAACTCTACTAGTAACGGGTAGGTCTATGAGCAAACACGATTTAGACAAGCTGTTCAATCCGAAGAGTATTGCCGTAATCGGCGCTTCAAGCAAGAAAGGCTCGGTGGGACATATCCTGCTGAGGAATATCATCACCGCAGAGTATGACGGTGTGGTATTCCCTGTGAATATCTCGGCGCCTTCGGTGCAAGGCATCAAGGCGTATCCGTCCATCAACGACGTTCCGAGTCAGGTCGACCTGGCGGTAATCGCCGTCCCCGCAAAAGCCGTCCCCGCGACCATCCGCCAGTGCGGCGAGGCCGGAGTCGGGGGAGCCGTCATCGTGACGGCCGGGTTCAAGGAAACCGGTTCCGAAGGGCTGAAACTCGAACAGGAAGTCAAGGCAATCGCCGAGGAGTACGGTATCCGCATCCTCGGGCCGAACTGTCTTGGCTATGCGAGGCCTCCTCTCAACATCAACACTACATTCGCCAACGTCGTTCCCGGCAGCGGACGGGTCGCTTTCATCAGCCAGTCGGGCGCGCTCGGTACGGCTATTTTGGACTGGGCGACGGCCAACAACGTCGGGTTCAGCGCATTCGTCAGCGCCGGGGGTATGACCGACGTCGATTTCGGCGACCTCATCGACTACTTCGGTGACGACCCCAACACGTCGAGTATCATCATGTACATCGAGTCTATTACCGATGCGCGCAGCTTCATGAGCGCCGCTCGTCGTTTCGCCAAGAGCAAACCCATCATCGTCGTCAAAAGCGGACGCACCGCACGTAGCGCCATGGCCGCCGCAAGCCATACGGGCGCCCTCGCCGGAGACGATACCCTTTACAGCGCCGTGTTCCGCCGCGCCGGCGTCGTGCGCGTCGATGAGATTTCCGACCTGTTCGACTCGAGCGAGGCGCTCAGCCGCGTCAGCAGCCCGAAGGGCAACCGCCTCGGCATCGCAACCAACGCCGGAGGCCCCGGAGTCATGGCCAGCGACCGGCTCCTCGCTCTCGGTGGAGAGCTTGCCGAGATCACACCCGAGACCGACGAACGTCTTCGTGCGGTCCTCAGCGACTTCAACGCGCGAGGCAACCCCGTCGATGTCGGCGGAGATGCGCTGCCCGATCGTTTCGCCGCCGGAACGCAGGCGTTGATGGACGACCCCAATTGCGACGGTGTCTTGGCTATTCTCACGCCTCAGGCGACAAGCGACCCTACGACCACCGCGCGCCTGCTCGTCGAGGTGGAGCGTTCCAGTGACAAGCCGCTTCTCACCTCCTTCATGGGTGAGATCATGGTCAAAGAGGCCATCGAGATCTTCCGCAAGGCGCATGTCCCGGTTTTCGCGACCCCCGAGGATGCCGTCAAAGCGTATATGAACATGTATGAGTACACGCGCAGCCTCGAGACCCTCTATGAGACTCCGGCAGACATCCTGCCCGATTTCGAGCCCGACCGCGATACGGTCAAGAGCATATTCCAGCAGGTTGCCGACGAAGGGCGTTCGATCCTCAGTGAGTTCGAGGCGAAAAATGTTCTGTCAGCCTATCAGATCCCGACGGTGAAGACCGTCATCTGCACCAGTGCCGAAGCCGCTGAAAAAGCTGCTGAGGAAATCGGATTCCCCGTCGTGCTTAAGATTTTCAGTAACGATATCACTCACAAAAGTGATGTCGGCGGTATCGCGCTCAACGTACGTTCCGCGTCTGAGGCCGGCATACAGTTCTCGAAGATCATCGATCGCGTCAAGATCGCCGTGCCTGATGCCGAGATCATCGGCGTGACGGTGCAGGAAATGAGCCGTGGCGGTCACGAGGTCATCGTCGGCGCGAAACAAGATCCGACGTTCGGACCGGTCGTGATGTTTGGAATGGGAGGCACGGGTGTCGAGCTCTATCGAGACGTCGCCGTCGAGTTCCCGCCGCTCAACCAAGCCCTCGCCCATTCTATGGTCAAGAGCACCAAGGTTTCGAAACTCCTCGAAGGGTATCGCGGTTCGGAGCCGGTCGACATGACCGCGCTCGAGCAGGTACTCGTCAAAGTGAGCTACCTCCTCGTTGATTTTCCTGAAATCCTCGAGATGGATATCAACCCGCTCCAAGTACGCGCAGACGGTCTCTGCGCTCTCGATGCCCGCATCGTCATCGATGCTGAGAATGTCGCCGCCGATACCGTTCCCGGTTCGCATCTCATCTTGCCGATGTATCCGAGCAAGTATAAGTGGAACTTCAAAGAGGGCGACGAGCAGTTCGAAATCCGTGCCATCAGGCCCGAAGACGAGTACTCATGGACTGAAATGATCGAATCACTTTCACCCACGACCGCCGAGTATCGTTTCTTCGGTTCGGTCAACGAGGTGACCAAGGCGATGCTCGTGCGGTATTGTCATATCGACTACGATCGCGAGATCGCACTTGCCGTCTTCTCAAAACCGAATGACGGTGGGGAGAAACAGATGATCGGAGTGGGGCGTCTCACGCTCAAGTCGGCCGATGCGACCGAGGGCGAATTCGCCGTACTCGTCCATGATAACTATCAGCGCAAGGGCATCGGGAAGAAGCTGGTAGAGGCGCTTATCGAGGTCGCGCAAGACCGTAATCTCGAAGAGATACATGGTGATGTCCGTGCCGACGACCCCTCGATTCCGATGTTCACCGAGAGTCTGAGGTTCACCGTCGATGCCGGCAAAGAGCTCAGCATGCGTCGTTTGGTGTGCAAGCTTTAATTCGCGCGAGTCGAACGAAGCTTTACGCTCGACAAGGAGGGACTCGAAGATGGATAAGATAACAGCACGTTGGACGGCCGGCCGTCAGTTCGTCGGCAGCGATGAAAACGGGCATGGAATCGTCCTCGATACACCCCCGAGCGCAGGAGGGGAGAACACCGGATGGCGTCCGCTGGAGCTCGTCTTGTTGGGACTTGCGGGCTGTTCAGGAATCGATATCCTCTCGATTCTCGAGAAAAAGCGTGAAGACGTGCGGGGCTTCGAGGTCGAAGTCACCGGCGAGACGTATACGGCTGATTATCCGCACTATTACGAGGCCATCGAGATAACCTATTTCGTAACCGGTGTCGGCGTGAGCGAGAAGGCGGTCGCCCAAGCGATCGACCTGTCGACGCAGAAGTACTGCTCGGTCAAAGGCTGCCTCGGACCGCAGTGTGTGGTAACCACCAAGTTTGAGATCAGCGAGTTCGCGCCTCACGTCGGTCCGAATCGCTGACGGTATTCGAGATCCGCTTTGTTAAAAGGCCGGGAGCTATTCAGCTTCCGGCCTTTTGTAATCAGTGCTTATTACGGTTGTCGTTTTAAACGACGATATTGCCATATGCATCCGCAGATTTGGTGAGCGCGATTATGCCCTCTATAAGACCTGCGATGGCGGGCAGACCGGTCCAGCAGAAGACCAGGTAGAGAATTCCCATTCCGGTTTTTCCGGCATAGAATTTATGGACGCCTATGCTGCCCAACAGTATAGCGAGAAGGACATAGGCGACTTTATTGACGACTTTTCCGGTTTGGGCATAGACCGGGCCCGGAACGCCTGCCGTATTGTTGTCGTTGGAAATGGTGATGTTGATGCCTTCACCGGCCGGTTTGGCTGCCTTTTGCTCTACGGGTTCCGGCTTGGGATCGGCTTTGACGACTTGAACCGAGGTTTCATTGGAGAAAATTTCGACTCGGTCTCCGACCGCAGGAACAAAATTGCAGTCTTCAATCCGAACTTCCCTCAAAGAACCGTCATCCTGTCCGATTTTAACGGTCGTATCCGATACGGATATGATCTTTGCCATTGTCCCTCGCCCCTTTGTTCGAATGATATTGTGCGTTCATTATATCAATATGAGTATTCAATCGGCGTGTCCGATTGGAAATCGACTACCTATTATTTGAGTTCGTCGATACCATCGGTGATGCCGGCCTGTTGCGAGACAGGCACCTCTTTCAGAAGTACGTTTCCAGCGCTGTCCTCCAGATAGCTCTCTTTCCCGACGGTCGCATACTTTGCAACCTGTGTCTCGAGCATCTGGATAACCGGTTCGCTGCTATCGTCTGGAGCACTATCGAGAAAGTCGACGTTCTTGATGGAGAGAGGGCGGACCCCTTTGGAATCGGCCTTGCCGAGAACATATCTACCCGTCAGCGTGTTGACGTCGATATTTCCGGCAACGATATTCGCACCCTCGAAAAGTATCGTGGCGCCTCCTCCGGTGAACTGTTTTCCGCCGATCCCGAGATCTGCCTTCTTGTTCCCGCAGCCTGCCAAAAAGGTAAGCAGGGCCATGGACAATGCAAAACAGACGAGTAGTTTCTTCATTTCGCTCCCATCGGAAAAATTTTTTGGTCACGTAGCTAGAATACTCTTGTTCTCGGGCGTATTCTGTAGCTCGTTGATATAGCTCGGGCGTAGTGACTATTGTTCGGGAAGGCTCGCATGGATTTCCAAAAATTCGATACGAAAAAGATCAAAAAGCTCGATGACAAGGCGCGTTTCGAGACTCTTATCCCGGAGCTCATGTGGAAGGCGCTCGGAAACCCGACACCTCGCGATATCGTCGATATCGGTGCCGGGACCGGTCTATTTTCCGTACGTTTTGCCGAGATGGCGCCGAATGCCCATGTGTATGCAGTCGACACCGAGGCGATCATGCTCGAATACATCGCAGAGAATACTCCGTCTTCGCTCAAATCCCGCATCACTCCGGTGCAAAGTGCCGAGGCGGCCATTCCCCTTGAGACGGCAACGGTTGACATCGCGGTGATGATAAACTTGCATCATGAGCTGTCCGATCCTTTAAGCACCTATGCGGAAGTATTACGTATAGTGCGACCGGGTGGTAAGCTCCTTGTCGTCGATTGGGCACGAAACGATTATCCCGGCGGTCCGCCACAAGATATTCGCGCCACGCCCGAGTCGATTATCGAATCGCTTCTGCAAATCGGCTTTGATTCGCCCACCGTTCACGTCGGTCTACCGAAGCATTCGATGGTAACGGCCGAAAAGCGGTAGCTGTTGCGAACCACCACAAAAAATGACAGTGTTTGACAGCAAATAATTACCAAGAGTGCTACTATATGGCGCACTGTATCGCACGCGTTATGTTCGATTATCGAAGTCTTAGCTTTATCGAAAGGTGATCCGCTCATGCGAACTTTTCGTCTTGTCATCCAAGTGATATTGGCAGTGATCGGCTGGGTGCTGATGGGACTCGGTTGGTATTTCGTGGTCTCGATCAGTCCGATTCACTCTCACAATGTCTCCGGTTTGCTTCTCCTGTGCCTCGCGGCCGCAATCGCGATCATTTTCACGAATTGGTGGATCGGATATAATCGAGGTATCTATCGCCGAAAAGGACCTCGGACAAGTGTGCCGGTTGCACACTACGATTATTCCGTCGATGTCGATGGCGCTCACATCGATGCCGACTTTTCCGAACTCAAAACGGAACGCTACATCCACATATCGCGGGAGATGCGTAGCGGACGATACGTCAAAGTCTACACGCCAAGCCTGCCGGAGTTGTCGCCCGAGGAGATGATCGCGTGCAGTCGGTAGCGCATACGATTGCTCTTTCTTGGCCATATCTCATAGTCCTCGCGTTCGTCGCCCTTTATCCGGCTTTCTCGTCGTTGATCTGGATCGGTACATCGATTCTGTACTATATGCGTCGAGAGCGTGCGGGTTCGGGAGACCCCGACTATTACGATATCCCTGAGGAGGAACTTCCTCTCGTATCGATCGTGGTCCCGGCCTATCACGAGGAGCTTACAGTATGCGGTACGATGTTCGCCCTTCTCGAGCTCGACTATCCCAAGTTGGAGGTCGTACTCGTCAACGACGGTTCATCGGATGATACACTCGCCAAAGCGAAAAGTTATCTGTTCGATGAGCGTGTGCGCGTCATCGATAAGAAAGACAACGGGGGCAAGGCGCTCGCAATCAACGATGTCATGGGTCTGCTCAACGGGTCGCTCATGCTCATCATCGACGGTGACTCGGCACCGCGGCCCGATGCGCTCAAATGGATGGTCCCCCATTTCATCCACAATCCTCGCCTCGGAGCGCTTACCGGAAATCCGCGCGTTCAAAATAAGCAGAGTCTGCTGGCAAAAATCCAAACCGTCGAATTCAGCTCGATCGTGTCGTTGCAAAAGAGAGCCCAGGTGGTCTGGGGCCGAGTCATGACGGTATCGGGCGTCATGTCGATGTATCGCGTGAGTGCGCTCGAAGACGTCGGTCTGTTCGCACACGACGTCGCGACCGAAGATATCGCCACCACATGGAGGCTCCAGCGCCGTAAATACGATATTCGCTATGAGCCGAAGGCGATGGTGGATATGCAGGTTCCGCCGACATTCGGAGGACTGTGGCGTCAGCGTTTTCGTTGGGCCAAGGGGCTTGCCCAAGTCCTGTATGGGAATGCCGGTATTTGGAAGGACTGGACCAATCGGCGTTTGTACCTCGTGTATCTCGAGGCGGTCGCCTCGATACTGTGGGCGTATTGTTTCGTGCTCCTCGTTCTTGTGTGGACCGTCACGTGGGTCTTGGGGTTACCGCTTCTCGGAGTCACTCCCATTCCCGCATTTTGGGGAATGGTCATCGCCACGTTGTCTCTCGTTCAGCTCGGCGTCGGTGTATGGATGGACCATCATTACGATCACGATGTGGCGCCCTATTATCTGTGGGCGACGTGGTATCCACTCATATATTGGGCCCAGATGGCCATAATCACGGTCATAGCAACCCCATGGGGGCTCATCCATCCCACAGGAGGTAGCCAATGGGTCACCAAGCGCATAAGCAACGAGGATGACCGGCGGGCCGGGCTTGTCGACTCGGCTCGGTTGGAGGATGAAAAAGAGGCGGTCTGAAAAGACCGCCTCTTTGTGACCGCCCCTCGTTTCGTACCTATCCCGTTATGGATTCAGACAAGATTCGCAGAGTATATAATTAAACCCCCGGGAAAGAGGAGAATGAATGTCGAATCCGAGTGTACTGATAGTCGGCGGAGGTGCGTCGGGCCTTGCTGCGGCGATTTCTGCCGCACGCTCGGGCGCTGACGTCACGATTCTCGAAGTGAATTCCCGACTCGGCAAAAAAATATTGGCGACCGGGAACGGACGTTGCAATCTATCGAACACGAACCTGTCACCCGGGGCCTATAATCATCCCGACTTCGTCGCTACGACGCTCGCACAGTATTCCTGCGATGAGACCCGTGCGTTCTTCGGCGGCCTGGGCCTGCTCACATATGCGGACGAGCAGGGACGCGTGTACCCGATTACGAATAGTGCCAATTCCGTGCTCAACGTCCTTCGGCTCGAATGCGAGCGACTCGGCGTGAAGGGGCGCACCGATTTCGAAGTGGTATCGGTTGAAAGAATGCCTTCGGAAACCTCGCCCGGGAACGACTTTGCAGTAACGGCGCGCAGCGGTGAGAAGGCGGCCGCCGATGCGCTCGTCATCACTGCGGGAGGAGGCCCCTCACTTTTCGGTCGCAGGGGGTACGCGGAAGAAAAATACCTACCGGTCCTGTGCCCGATCGAAACGGAGACCCGACCCATAAAAGGACTGTCCGGTATCCGCACAAGATGCGCAGCCTCCATTCTTTCCGTCACCGGCGAGACCGTTGCGCGCGAAACCGGCGAGCTTCTGTTTCGTGATTACGGGGTCAGCGGCATTATGGTCTTCGATCTCTCACGCTTCCTTGAACCGGATGCGTCACTTTCGATAGACTTTTTTTCCGACATATCGGTGGATGAACTCGCGGGCACCCTCCGTGCGCGGCAGACCGACTTCCCCGAAAGGACGGCAGAAGCCTATTTCGAGGGCATGCTCCATCCGCGCATCGCTCACGCCGTTTTGCGTGCAGACGGGGTGGAGCCGAACGCTCCCTCGGCGAGCTTGTCGAGCGAGCGCCTCGCCGACTTGCTGAAGGACTTCAGGTTGCGGGTACTCGGACCCGGTGACACGAAACATGCGCAAGTCACTCGCGGTGGAGCTTCGATACGCCAGTTCGACCCACGCACCATGGCCTCGAAGCGCGACGAGGGACTCTTTGCGGCCGGCGAAGTGCTTGATATCGACGGAAGATGCGGCGGATACAACCTTCATTGGGCATGGGCATCGGGCCTTGTCGCTGGAACGAGCGCCGCACGATTCGCAGTCGGGCACCATCGTGATTGAGATACGCAACCTCAAGGTGCCTCTCGCGGCTTTTGCCTCCGATGGTAAAACCACCGGGCTGGAACTGATCGCCGCAAAGCGGCTGGGAGTGGCTGCGGGAGATATCGAAAGTGTCGAATTGATCAAACGGTCGGTCGATGCTCGCCACAAGGCAGACATCCATTTCGTCGTCATGCTCGGAGTGACGCTTCGGCAAGACGTCGAATCTCGTGACCAGGGGGAAAGCACGCAAGAGGAGCTGCTCGTAAGTCGCCTCGACGATGCCGAAGTCCTCTTTACATCGCCCCTGCGTCCCAGTGCTCCCTCCGAATTGAAGACCGCCCCGAGCATACGCCCCGTCGTGGTGGGAACCGGTCCTGCCGGTCTGTTCGCCGCTCTGACCTTGGCACAAGCCGGTGCGCGACCCATCGTGTTCGAACGCGGGGCTGCCGTCGAAGAGCGGATACGCGCGGTAAAGACTTTCGTTTCCAAGGGTACGCTCGACGTCGCATCCAACATCGCGTTCGGCGAGGGCGGGGCCGGCACGTTTTCCGACGGGAAGCTGACGACGAATACCCATAACCCCTGGTGTCGTACCGTCTTGGAGACATTCGTGCGTGCCGGAGCGCCTGAGGAAATCCTGTGGCAGGCGAAACCGCATATCGGCACGGACCTCCTCACGGGTGCGGTGATCGCCATTCGCAAAGAAATCGAGCGACTCGGTGGGGAGATCCGTTTCAAGACACGGCTCGATGAGATTCTTTTGAACGAGCGAGGCGAGCTTGCGCGCGTCATCGTGGAGGGCGAGGACGGCCGTCGGGAGGAGTTGCCCGCGCAGGCGCTCGTGTTGGCCACCGGGCACAGCGCGCGCGATACCTATCGGATGCTGCACCGGGTAGGCGCCGACTTGACGCGCAAGGCGTTTTCCCTCGGCGTACGAATCGAGCATAATCGAGATGCGATCGACCGCGCGCAATACGGCACGTCAGCCGGCCATCCGGCGCTCGGCGCGGCAGACTACAAGCTGTCATGTCATTTGCCGTCGGGTCGAAGTGTCTACACGTTCTGCATGTGCCCAGGCGGAGATGTCGTGGCGGCCGCAAGCGAGCCTGGTGGCATCGTCACAAACGGCATGAGCCGGTTCGCGCGAGACGGTGCGAATTCGAATGCGGCATTTCTCGTGAATATCGTTCCCGATGATTTCGAGAGTCAACATCCACTTGCCGGGATATATTTCCAGCGACGCTGGGAGCAGGCGGCATTCGAACTCGGCGGTCGGGATTTTCACGCTCCCGCACAGCTCCTCGGAGATTTCATGCGGGGGGTCGCGTCATCGGGAGCCAGTTCCGTATCACCGACGTATCCTCTCGGGGTGCGCTATACCGATCTTTCGGCATGTCTCCCGGATTATGTCGTGGATTCACTGCGCGAGGCGGTCCCGATCTTCGATCGCCGTCTGCGGGGTTTCGCGACAAAGGATGCCGTTCTCACCGGAGTCGAAACGAGGTCCTCCTCGCCGGTGCGTGTGGTGCGGGACGAGTCGTTGCAATCGAATCTGCGCGGCGTATACCCGTGCGGAGAAGGAGCCGGTTATGCCGGCGGTATCATGTCGGCGGGAGTCGACGGCATTCGTTGCGCCGAAGCGGTGTTACATCATTTCAATGAAAGGATCTATGAATGAACGAGTTGTTTTCTATCCAGTCCGCCGTGATACTTTTCACGTTGATCGTGCTCGAGTTGGTCCTGAACGTCGACAACATCATTTTCCTGGCGATCGTCTCTGAAGGCGCCCCGGCCGATAAGCGAGCGTTTGCGAGGAAAGCCGGTCTCGGTTTGGCGTTGCTCGGTCGTATCGTCATGGTGCTCGGCGTATCGTGGTTGCTTCGCCTCGACGTGCATGTCTTCGCGTTGTTCGGCCATACATTCAACGCAAAGCAACTCATACTGCTCGCCGGTGGTCTGTTCTTGACGTTCAAGTCCGTCACCGAGATCTACAAGGCGACCGAATTGGCCGAGACCGATGCGGATGCAGCGGAAGCAAAGCCGAAGGGGAACGGGGCTTTGGTGGGAGTGGTTCTCCAGATCATGGTCATCGACATGGTATTCGCCATGGACTCTGTGCTCACGGCGGTCGGTCTGACACAGGAGTATATCCTGATAATCATAGCGATGACCGTCGCCATACTGGGCATGATGTTCTTTGCCGAAGTGCTTTCTGAATTCATCGAGCGCCACCCTTCGCTCAAGATGCTTGCGTTGGCATTCTTGGTGTTGGTGGGAGTTCTGCTCATCGCCGACGGCTTCGGCGATGAGATCAACCGCAACTACGTGTACTTCGCTATATTGTTCTCACTTGCCGTCGAAGCGCTTAACTTTCGTAGGCAGGCAAATCTGCAGCGTGAAAAAGATACACAGGGACCGACGGGAATCTAGCCGGTAGGTACTTTGCGTCGCCGGCAGCAGCGCAACTTCTCGACAAACATAAGAAAAGAGCCACCGGTATTGTTCCGGTGGCTCTTTCTTGTATTGTATGGCATCTTGTGTTAAATGGCGTCTTCTCCCGTTTCGCCCGTGCGCACTCGATAGACTTCCTCGATCGGTGAAACGAATATCTTGCCGTCGCCGATTCTATCGGTGGCTGCGGTCTCGATGATGAGCCTCGCGACCGGATCGACATCCTCGTCCTTGACCACGAGCATGACCATGACCTTGGGGAGGAGATCGATGCGATACTCTTCCGCCGCGCGGTAATGCTGGACGATTCCGAGCTGTACGCCGTGTCCTTTTACTTCATAGATGGTAAGTCCTGCGTGTCCCGCCGCCGTGAGGGCCGACTTGACTCCCTCAAGTGCTTCAGGTTTGATTACTGCTTCCACTTTTTTCATTACACTTCACTCCCAACTGCGGTCTCTGTGAGAGCGCCGCCACCAAGCGATCCGCTACCTGCAAATTCGGGGTAGGCGAGCATGCCCATTTCAGTTGCATCGAGACCGGCGAGTTCATCTTCTGCTGAAGAGCGAATGCCTTGGATCTTGTGCTGGATCTTAAAGAATATGAACATGGTGCCGAATGCCCATAGCGCACATACTACGCCGGCGATAATTTGCGCCCAAAGCTGGCCGGCATTTCCGTAGAACAAACCGGTTACTGCTGTCTTTACGCCGTTCCAGCCTGCGCCGTAAGTGCCGTCTGCGAAGAGGCCGAGAGCGATCATCCCCCAGAGACCGTTGACGCCGTGAACCGAAATCGCGCCGACGGGATCGTCGATTTTGCAAACCTTTTCCCAGAAGATAACTGAGAGAACAACGAGTATACCTGCAACTGCTCCGATGATGACTGCAGCCCATGGAGTGACG
>Ga0123339_10002353_pt1 | contig 12779 bp, 22 predicted proteins | sample lystaG_FD_89956 | JGI IMG/M metagenome (GOLD analysis project Ga0123339, IMG submission 89956) | Glacier valley bacterial and archeal communities from Borup Fiord, Nunavut, Canada, to study Microbial Dark Matter (Phase II) -... | ecosystem: Environmental > Aquatic > Freshwater > Ice > Glacier ... | reverse complement strand
TCGCAAGGGCACCTTGGCGTTTGCGTTCGTGCCGGTGCTGTGCGGCTCGGCGTTCAAGAATAAAGGCGTGCAGCCACTGCTCGACGCCGTTGTGGATTACATGCCGAGCCCGCTCGACATTCCCCCGATGCACGGCATCAACCTCAAGGACCAGGACGAAATCCGCGACGCATCCGACGATGCGCCGTTCAGTGCGCTCGCCTTTAAGATTATGACAGATACTTTCGTCGGCACGTTGACCTTCGCGCGTATTTATTCGGGCAAGCTTGAAGCGGCATCGATGGTGCTCAATTCGGTCAAGGACAAAAAGGAAAAGATTGGGCGCATGCTCCTGATGCATGCCAACAACCGTGAAGACATCAAAGAAGCCTATGCCGGGGACATCGTCGCCTTGGTTGGCCTTAAGGACGTGACAACTGGCGACACGCTTTGCGCGCCGCTGAAGCCGATCATTCTGGAGCGGATGGAATTTCCCGAGCCGGTCATCGAGGTCGCCGTCGAACCCAAGACCAAGGCCGACCAAGAGAAGATGGGCATTGCGCTCAATCGCCTGGCGCAAGAAGACCCGTCGTTTCGCGTATCGAGCGACAATGAAAGTGGCCAGACGATCATCAAGGGAATGGGTGAACTTCACCTTGAAATCCTCGTTGACCGTATGCGCCGCGAGTTCAAGGTCGAGGCTAACGTTGGCGCGCCGCAAGTGGCCTACCGAGAGAGCCTCGCGAAGAAGGTCGACGTTGACTACACCCATAAGAAGCAGTCCGGCGGCTCGGGTCAGTTTGGCCGGATCAAGTTTTCGGTCGAGCCGGGCGAGCGCGGCTCGGGCGTCGTCTTCATGGACGAGGTCAAAGGCGGCAACATCCCCAAGGAATATATCCCGTCGGTCGAAAAGGGCATCCGTGAAGTTGCCGCAAGCGGTTCGTTGATCGGCTTTCCGATCATCGATTTCACAGCTCGGCTTTATGACGGTGCTTACCATGACGTCGACTCGTCGGCGCTGGCATTCGAGATCACCGGTCGGGGCGGCATGCGCGAGGCGGCGACCAAGGCCGGCATCAAGCTGCTCGAGCCGGTGATGAAGGTCGAGGTCGTCACGCCCGAGGACTTCATGGGTGACGTGATCGGCGACCTCAACAGCCGTCGTGGCCAGATCCAGGGTACCGATAGCCGGGGCAACGCTCAGGTAATCGAGGCGCAGGTTCCGCTCGCCAACATGTTCGGTTATGTCAATACGCTGCGCTCGATGAGCCAAGGCCGGGCGCAGTACACGATGCAGTTCAGCCACTACGACGAAGTGCCGTCGAACGTGGCCGACGAGATCAAGGCGAAGATGGCATAACGCCCGACACGCTTTACATTTTCAATCGCAGACACTAACGCCGCGCCTTCCGCGCGCGGCAACAAACTCGACGAAGGATGACGGATCATGGGTAAGGCGAAATTCGAGCGGAACAAGCCGCATTGCAACATCGGTACCATCGGTCACGTCGACCATGGCAAGACGTCGTTGACCGCTGCGATCACCAAAATCCTCGCCGAAACGGGCGGGGCGACGTTCACGTCGTACGCCGACATCGACAAGGCTCCCGAGGAGCGCGAGCGCGGCATCACCATCTCGACCGCGCACGTCGAATACGAAACAGCCAACCGTCACTATGCCCACGTCGATTGCCCCGGCCATGCCGACTATGTGAAGAACATGATCACCGGCGCGGCGCAGATGGATGGCGCGATCCTCGTCGTTTCGGCGACCGACGGCCCGATGCCACAGACGCGCGAGCACATTCTGCTCGCCAAGCAGGTCGGCGTGCCGGCGATGGTCGTGTTCATGAATAAGGTCGATCTTGTCGACGACGCCGAAATTCTCGAGCTCGTCGAACTCGAGATCCGCGAGCTGCTGTCAAAGTACGATTTTCCGGGCGATGATATTCCGATTACGCAGGGGTCGGCGGTGTGTGCCCTCGATGGCAAGCGCAACGAGATCGGCCACGATGCGGTGGTGGCGTTGATGAAGACCGTCGACGAATATATCCCGCAGCCCGAGCGTCCGCTCGATCGTCCGTTCCTGATGCCGATCGAGGACGTGTTCTCGATCTCGGGCCGCGGCACGGTGGTGACCGGTCGTGTCGAGAGCGGCATCGTCAAGGTCGGCGAGGAAGTCGAGATCGTCGGCATCAAGGATACCCGCAAGTCGGTCTGCACCGGCGTCGAGATGTTCCGTAAGTTGCTCGATCAGGGGCAGGCCGGAGACAATATCGGTGCGTTGCTTCGCGGCGTCGGCCGTGAAGACGTCGAGCGCGGGCAGGTTCTCTGCAAGCCGGGTTCGATCAAGCCGCACAGCGAATTCAAGGCGACCGTGTACGTGCTGTCGAAGGACGAGGGTGGCCGTCACACGCCGTTCTTCGCCAACTATCGTCCGCAGTTCTACTTTCGCACGACCGACGTCACCGGCACCGTCGAGCTGCCCGAAGGTACGGAGATGGTCATGCCCGGCGACAACGTCGAGCTGGCGGTCAAACTGATCGCGCCGATCGCGATGGATCCCGGCCTGCGCTTCGCCATTCGCGAAGGTGGCCGGACCGTTGGGTCGGGTGTAGTTGCCACGATCACCAAGTAAGCGTACACGGCCGTTCTCCCGAAGATTCGGTGAGAACGGCCCGGTTCGCCCGGGCCTTTGTTTTGTAGATTGACTGATCGGTTAGCATGGACACGCAGAATATCCGTATTCGCCTCAAGGCTTTCGACCACCGTGTGCTCGATATGGCCACCAGCGAGATCGCCGATACGGCGAAGCGGACGGGTGCGGCGATCCGTGGTCCGATTCCGCTGCCGACACGGTTCGAGCGTTTCACGGTCAACCGCTCGCCACACGTCGACAAGAAGTCACGCGAGCAGTTCGAGGTGCGGACGTACAAGCGGTTGCTCGATATCGTCGACCCGACGCCGCAAACGGTCGATGCATTGATGAAGCTCGATCTTGCAGCCGGCGTCGACGTGGAGATCAAGCTGCAAAGCTAGGTCTGACTGAACATACGCGGAGCGAACTTTAATTAGTCATGCCCCCACTGGGGCCTCTGAGGGAAAGGAATTGATCATGCGCAGTGGCGTGATCGCGAAGAAAATGGGGATGACCCGCCTGTTCAAGGACGATGGTCGTCATGTGCCGGTGACGGTGCTGAGCCTTGAGGACTGCCAAGTCGTGTCGCAGCGAACCGATGATCGCGACGGCTATGTTGCGGTCCAGCTCGGGGCGGGCGCCAAGAAGGTCAAGAATACGACCAAGCCCGAGCGTGGCCATTTCGCCGCCGCCGAGGTCGAACCAAAGGCGCGTGTTGCCGAGTTTCGGGTGTCGGAAGACGCGTTGCTTGAAGCAGGCGCATCGCTGTCTGCCGATCATTTCGTTGCCGGCCAGCTCGTCGACATCACCGGCGATACCGTCGGCAAGGGTTTCCAGGGCGGTATGAAGCGCTGGAACTTCGGTGGTCTCCGCGCCACGCATGGCGTCTCGGTTTCGCACCGCTCGCTCGGCTCGACCGGCCAGCGTCAGGACCCCGGCAAGGTGTTCAAGAACAAGAAGATGGCCGGCCACATGGGCGATCGTCAACGGACTCAACAAAACCTCGAAGTAGTCTCGACCGACGTCGAGCGTGGGCTGATCTTCGTCAAGGGCTCGGTGCCCGGCCACAAGGGCGGCTGGCTGCTGATCAAGGATGCGGTCAAGGTTGCCCGTCACGTCGACGCGCCGTATCCGGCGTCGCTCAAGAGAGCGGCCAACGACACTGCGCCGCAAGTCGATCATGCCGATGCCCCCGAAACAGAAACGCAGGAGGGCTGAGCGATGAAGCTTGCAGTCAAGACCCTCGATGCCGCCGACAGCGGCGAAATCGACCTCAACGACGCCGTGTTCGGCAAGGAAGCGCGTGTCGACATCCTGCACCGCGTCGTGACGTGGCAGTTGGAAAAGCGTCGGGCGACGGCGCGTGGGGCGCGGGAACGGTCGGACGTTGCCCGCACCGGCAAGAAGCTGGGCAACCAGAAGGGCGGCGGCGTCGCCCGCCACGGTAACCGCGGCGCGCCGCAGTTCACCGGCGGCGGCAAGGCGCACGGTCCGCGTGTCCGTGATTTCGATCCGGGGCTCAACAAGAAGATCCGCCAGCTTGGCCTCGGCATCGCGCTTTCGGTCAAGGCGGCCGAGGGCAAACTGATGGTCGTCGAGGACTTCGCGCTGGGCGAGGCCAAGACCAAGACACTGCTTGCCCGGCTTGCGGGTCTCGGCGTGACCAACGGTCTGTTCGTCGATGGTGCCGCGATCAACCAGCATTTCGGGATGGCGTGTGCCAACCTCGAGAAAATCGACATCATGCCCGCCGTCGGCGCGAACGTGTACGACATCCTCAACCACGACATGCTGGTGCTGACCCGCGCCGCCGTCGCTGCCCTGGAGGCGCGCGTCAATGGCTAAGCCACAGCCTGGAACGATCGACTTGAAGCATTACGATATTGTCGTGAAGCCGGTCATCACCGAGAAGTCGACGCTGGTCAGCGAATTCAACCAAGTGGTGTTCAAGGTCGCCAAGGATTCGTCGAAGCCCGAAATAAAGGCCGCCGTCGAGGCACTGTTCGGTGTTCGCGTTCTGTCGGTCAACACACTGATCCAGAAGGGCAAGAACAAGCGCTTCAAGGGTAAGCCGTATACGCGTTCCGACGAGAAGAAAGCGATCGTGACGCTCGCCGAGGGCGACCGGATCGACGTTACGACGGGGATCTGAGATGGCTCTGAAACAATATAATCCGACGTCACCCGGCCGCCGCGGTCTGATCCTTGTCGACCGCTCGGCACTCCACAAGGGCCGGCCGGTCAAGGCGCTGACCGAGGGCCTGCGTAAGTCGGGCGGCCGCAACAATATGGGCCACGCGACCGCGCGGGGCATCGCCGGCGGTCATAAGCAGCTGTACCGTATCGTCGACTTTAAGCGGCGCGAATGGGATGTCGCTGCGTCGGTAGAGCGTATCGAATACGATCCCAACCGTTCGGCGTTTATCGCGCTGGTCAAGTACCCCGACGGCAAGCAGGCGTACATCCTTGCGCCGCAGCGTCTCGCCGTGGGCGACAGCGTCACAGCCGGCAAGAAGGTCGACGTCAAGCCGGGTAACGCGATGGAGATCGGTCAGATGCCGGTCGGTACCATCGTTCACAATGTCGAGCTTAAGGCGGGCAAGGGCGGTCAGTTGGCGCGTGCCGCCGGAACCTTCGTTCAGGTCGTCGGCCGCGACCGCGGCATGGTCATCATCCGCTTGAACTCGGGCGAGCAACGCTACACTCATGCCAATTGCATGGCGACGGTCGGCGCGGTGTCGAACCCCGACAATTCGAACACCAACCACGCCAAGGCCGGGCGCACCCGCTGGCTCGGCCATCGCCCGCTGACGCGCGGTGTCGCCAAGAACCCGGTCGACCATCCGCACGGCGGTGGTGAAGGCCGGACCTCGGGCGGACGTCACCCAGTCACGCCGTGGGGCAAGCCGACCAAGGGCGCCAAGACCCGGTCGAACAAGTCGACCGACAAGATGATCATCCGGTCGCGTCACGCCAAGAAGAAGAAGGGCTAACCGATGAGCCGCTCCGTTTGGAAGGGTCCGTTCGTCGACCTGCACGTCCTTAAAAAGGCCGAAACCGCGCAAGCTGGTGGCGGTGGCCGTGGCCCGATCAAGACGTGGTCGCGTCGCTCAACGATCCTGCCGCAGTTCGTCGGCCTGGTGTTCAGCGTCTATAACGGCCGCAAGTTCATTCCCGTCTCGGTTAACGAGGACATGGTCGGCATGAAGCTCGGCGAGTTCGCGCCGACGCGCACGTTCGCCGGCCACGCCGCCGACAAGAAGAGCAAGCGCTGATGAGCAAGTCGGTCACCCCGCGCCGGGTCGGCGAGAAGGAAGCGCTTGCGGTAGCGACAACGCTGCGCGGTTCGGCATATAAGCTGAACCTCGTGGCGAGCCTTATCCGCGGCCGCAAGGTCCAGGAAGCGCTCAACATTCTGCAGTTTTCGACCAAGGGCTTCGCGCCCGATGTCCGCAAGGTACTCGCCAGCGCGATCGCCAATGCCGAGAACAATCATAATCTCGATGTCGACGCACTCGTGGTCAAGGAAGCAAGCGTCGGTAAGGCGATCGTGATGAAGCGGTTCACACCGCGGGCACGCGGTCGCGCATCGGCGATTCAGAAGCCGTTCAGCCGTATTCGCATCGTCGTCCGCGAGTTAGGTGAAGCGGACTATGCTGCCGCGCGTGAGGCGAAGGCCGGCGTCAAATCCAATGCGGCGGAGCAGGCATAATGGGGCACAAGACAAACCCGATCGGGCTCCGGCTTCAAATCAACCGGACGTGGGACAGTCGCTGGTTCGCCGAAGGCGACGACTATGGCCGCCTGCTGATCGAAGATATCAAGATCCGCAACTTCATCATGAAGACACAGCCGCAGGCGGCCATATCCAAGGTCGTCATCGAGCGGCCGGCCAAATTGTGCCGCGTGTCGATCTACGCCGCACGCCCGGGCGTGATCATCGGCAAGAAGGGCGCGGATATCGAGAAGCTGCGCCAGCAGATCGCCACAATGACCAAGTCGGACGTGTCGCTCAATATCGTCGAGCTGCGTAAGCCCGAGGTCGATGCGCGGCTCGTTGCGCAGGGTATCGCCGATCAGCTGGAGCGTCGCATCGCGTTCCGTCGGGCGATGAAGCGCGCGGTCCAGTCGGCAATGAGGCTCGGTGCCGAGGGCATCAAGGTATCGTGCGGTGGCCGTCTTGGCGGCGCCGAGATCGCGCGTAGCGAGCAGTATCGCGAAGGCCGGGTGCCGCTCCATACGCTGCGGGCGCACATGGATTACGCCGAGGCGCAGGCGCACACTGCTTATGGCGTGTGCGGCGTCAAGGTTTGGATCTTCAAGGGTGAGATCCTCGGTCATGACCCGATGTCACAGGATCGCCTGATGTTGGAGGCCCAGACGTCGGGCGTCCGGCCGGCGCGTGAAGGCCGCTAGTCATGTTGCAACCCAAGAAGACCAAGTTCCGCAAGCAGTTCAAGGGCCGCATCCATGGCGATGCGAAGGGCGGCACCGCATTGAACTTCGGCGCCTTCGGCCTGAAGGCAATGGAGCCCGACCGGTTGACAGCGCGCCAGATCGAAGCCGCGCGCCGTGCCATCAGCCGTCACATCAAGCGGGCCGGCCGACTGTGGATTCGTATCTTTCCCGATGTGCCGGTCACGCAGAAGCCCAACGAAGTCCGCATGGGCAAGGGTAAGGGCTCCCCGGAGTTTTGGGCGGCGAAGGTCAAGCCGGGCCGTATTCTGTTCGAGCTCGACGGCGTTCCGCACGATGTCGCCAAGGGTGCGTTCGAGCGCGCGGCAGCCAAGCTGCCGATCAAGGTCAAGACGGTCGTTCGCCTCGGTGAGCCGATCGGTGAGGTAACGAAGTGAGCGGAATGAAAACGAAGGATTTGCGCCCGCAGAGCGACGACCAGATCGCGACGTCGTTGGGCGAACTCAAGCGCGAACAGTTTAATTTGCGCTTCCAGGCGGCAACCGGCCAGATGGAACGTCCGAGCCGGGTCCGCGAGGTCCGCCGCACGATCGCCAAGATCAAGACGCTCCAGGGCCAGCGCACCGCGCTGCAGGCCTCTGGCGCGACGAAGGAAGTCTGATGCCGAAGCGTATTCTCCAAGGCAAGGTCGTGTCCGATAAGGGCGATAAGACCGTTGTCGTTCTCATCGAGCGCAAGATTACCCATCCGGTTTACGGGAAGATCATGCGTCGATCGAAGAAGTATCATGCGCATGATGAGGGCAACGTTATCAAGGAAGGCGACGAGGTCCGCATCCAGGAGTGCGCGCCGTTGTCCAAGTTGAAGACGTTCAAGGTCCTGGAGAAGGTCGGATGACCGTGCTTCGTTATGGGAAGGGCTCGGTCCGATGATCCAGATGCAGACGAACCTCGACGTTGCCGACAATAGCGGTGCCAAGCGCGTGATGTGCATCAAGGTGCTCGGCGGCTCGAAACGGCGCTTCGCCGGCGTCGGCGATGTCATCGTGGTGTCGATCAAGGAGGCCGCGCCGAAGGGCAAGGTCAAGAAGGGCGATGTCCATCGTGCCGTCGTCGTTCGCACGGCGAAGGATATCCGTCGCGCTGATGGATCGGTAATCCGGTTCGACGGCAACGCCGCGGTCTTGATCAACAAGAACGAGGAGCCGATCGGTACCCGCATCTTCGGGCCGGTGGTACGCGAGCTACGCGCGTCGGGCCACATGAAGATCATCAGCCTCGCGCCGGAGGTGCTGTAATGAGTGCCGCTAAGATCAAGAAAGGCGATAAGGTCGTCGTGTTGTCCGGCAAGGACAAGGGCAAGCACGGTGTCGTCACGACGGCGATGCCGAAGGACGGCAAGGTCATCGTCGGCGGCATCAACATGATGACGCGCCACACGAAGCCGAGCCAAGCGAATCCGCAAGGTGGCTTGATCAAGTCCGAGGCGCCGATGTTCGTGTCGAAGGTCGCGATCGAGGACCCCAAGACCGGCAAGCCGACCCGCGTCGGGTTCAAGATTATGGAAGACGGCCGCAAGGTGCGAATTGCCAAGCGGTCGGGAGAACAAATCGATGGCTGACGTTGCCAACCTGACCCGGATGCAGAAGCTGTACGTGGACACGATCCGCGGACAGATGACCGAGCAGTTCGGGTATAAGAATCTGATGCAGGTGCCCAAAATCGACAAGATCGTGATCAATATGGGCGTCGGCGATGCGACGCAGGACAAGAAGCTGGTCGATACTGCTGCCGCCGAAATGGCGCTGATCGCCGGGCAGAAGCCGGTGATCTGCAAGGCGAAGAAGTCGGTCGCCGTGTTCAAGCTGCGCGAGGGCATGCCGATCGGTTGCAAGGTCACGCTACGTCGCGAGCGGATGTACGAATTTCTCGACCGGCTCGTGACGATCGCATTGCCGCGCGTGCGCGACTTCCGTGGGTTGAACCCAAAGTCATTCGACGGTCGCGGGAACTATGCGATGGGCTTGAAGGAGCAGTTAGTGTTCCCCGAAATCAACTATGACCGGATCACCAAGGTGCGCGGCATGGATGTTATCATCACCACGACAGCGAACAGCGATGACGAGGCGCGCGCGTTGTTGCTCGCGTTCGGCCTGCCGTTCACGGGTATGGTCGGCGATCAGAAGAAGGCGGCATAAGATGGCCAAGAAAAGTTCGGTCAACAAAAATGAGCACCGCAAGGCGCTGGTCAAAAAGTACGCACCCAAGTTCGCGGCGTTGAAGGCGATCGCGGCGGACGAGAGCAAAGACGAAGCGGAGCGGCTGATGGCGCGCCTCAAGATGTCCGAGCTGCCGCGTAACGCCACGCCGGGTCGGGTGCGCAACCGTTGCGAACTCACGGGCCGGAGCCGTTCGGTCTATCGCAAGTTCAAACTATCGCGGATCATGCTGCGGGAACTGGGCAACAAGGGCCTGATTCCCGGCCTGACCAAGTCGAGCTGGTAATTGCATGTCGATGACCGATCCTATTGGTGACATGCTCACCCGCATCCGCAACGGCCAGCAGGCGCGCAAGGACAGTGTCCTGACGCCGGCGTCCAAGCTGCGCGCGCGTGTTCTCGATGTGCTGCAGCGCGAGGGGTATATTCGCGGTTACAGCGACGCCGACATCGCGGGTGCTCAAGCTAACCTGCGGATCGACCTCAAGTATTTCGAGGGACAGCCGGCGATTCAGCATGTCGCCCGTGTTTCGAAACCTGGCCGTCGCGTGTATTCGGGGGCGACAGACCTGCCTCGAATCCGCAACGGTCTCGGTATCGTTATCGTCTCGACGCCCAAGGGCGTTCTGTCCGACGCCGAAGCGCGCGAGCAGAATGTCGGCGGCGAAGTTCTCTGTCAGGTGTTCTAATGTCACGCATTGGTAAACGAGCCGTTCCGGTCCCTGCCGGCGTCACTGCGACGATCGCGGGCAACGTTCTTAGCGTGAAGGGGCCGAAGGGCTTGCTGACGCTATCGATGGTGCCCGACATTGCATATGCCGTCGATGGCGACGCGATCAGCGTTCAACCGGCGAACGACAGCAAGCAGGCGCGGGCTTACTGGGGTATGCAGCGGACGCTGGTATCGAATCTCGTCGTGGGCGTGTCGGCCGGTTTCACGAAGGTGCTCGAGATCACTGGCGTCGGCTATCGGGCCAGCGTTCAGGGGACCAACCTGAAGCTTCAGCTCGGCTATAGCCACGATGTCGACTATCCGATCCCCGAGGGCATCGCGATCAAGACGCCGGACCAGACGACGGTAGAGATCACTGGGTCCGACAAGCAGCAGGTCGGCCAGGTTGCCGCTGAGATCCGTCGCTGGCGCAAGCCGGAGCCGTACAAGGGCAAGGGCATCAAGTACCGCGGCGAGTATATCTTCCGCAAGGAAGGGAAGAAGAAGTAATGTCCAAGGGTCTCTCCCTGTTCGAAAAGCGCCGCCGCCGGGTGCGTACCGCGCTCAGAGCCAAGGCCGGCGCACGTCCACGCCTGTCAATTCATCGTTCCTCGCAACACATCTATGCTCAGGTTATCGATGATAATCAGGGGGTGACGATCGCTAGCGCATCGACGCTGGAGAAGGACGTCCGCGACACGACCGGTGCCACCGCGGCGGCAGCGAACGACGTCGGCAAGCGGCTCGCCGAGCGGGCCAAAGCGGCGGGCGTCAACACGGTCGTGTTCGACCGCGGCGGCTTTCTTTTTCACGGCCGGGTCCGCGCGCTTGCCGAGGGCGCGCGCGAAGCCGGACTGGAGTTTTAGACTATGGCGATGGAACCACGAAGCGGACCCGGTGGCGGTCCTGGCGGTGGCGCGGGACGCGGTCCGGGCGGTGGTCGCGGCGGACCAGGTGGTAACCGCGGCGGCCCCGGCGGCAATCGCGGTAACAACGACCGCAATCGCGGGCGCGGTGGCTCGACCGGCGATGGCGGTGAGGAGCTGATCGAAAAGCTGGTTCACATCAACCGCGTGTCGAAGACGGTCAAGGGCGGTAAGCGGTTCGGTTTCGCCGCGCTTGTCGTTGTCGGTGATGGCAAGGGTCGGGTCGGCTTTGGCCATGGCAAGGCGCGTGAGGTTCCCGAAGCGATCGCCAAGGGCACCGCGGCGGCCAAGAAGGCGATGATCCGCGTGCCACTGCGCGACGGCCGTACTTTGCACCACGATGCCTACGGCCATTTCGGTGCCGGCAAGGTCTATGTGCGCTCGGCGGCGCAGGGAACCGGCATCATCGCCGGCGGCCCGATGCGCGCGGTGTTCGAGGCGCTCGGCGTTGCGGATGTCGTCACCAAGTCAGTCGGCACCAATAACCCGTATAATATGATCCGTGCGACGTTCGCTGGGTTGAGCGATCAGACTAGTCCGAAGTCGGTGGCGCAGCGCCGGGGCAAGAAGATCGCCGACCTGATGTCGCGACGCGGCGATGTCTCGGGTCGCGTGGCCGAAGCCGACGCCGACGCCGCGGTCGCCTGAGGAGATATACGATGGCTACCGTCAAGATTACGCAGATCGGCTCGCACATCCGCCGCCAGCCCGACCAGCAGGCGACACTCGTCGGTCTGGGTCTTAACAAGATGCACCGCACCCGTGAACTCGAGGACACGCCTTCGGTCCGCGGCATGATCAAAAAGGTGGCGCATCTGGTCAGGGTCGAGGGCGAGTAAGCCGTTTATTGTAACCCCGCGCGACCCTAGCGAAAGCGAGTGCACGTATGAAACTGAACGATCTTCACGATAATCCCGGTGCGCGTAAGTCGCGTGTCCGTGTCGGCCGGGGCATCGGCTCTGGCGTCGGCAAGACCAGCGGACGCGGCCAGAAGGGCCAGAAGAGCCGCTCGGGCGTCGCGATCAAGGGGTTCGAGGGCGGACAGATGCCGCTCCACATGCGCATCCCCAAGCGCGGCTTCAACAATATTTTCCGCGTCGACCATGCCGAGGTCAATCTCGGCACGCTGCAAAAGGCGATCGACGCCGGCAAGATCGAAGCCGGCGCAACCCTCGACGGGGCGGCGCTGGTTGAAGCTGGCGTGATAAGCCACGCGCGCGAAGGCGTCCGCGTGCTGGGCAAAGGTGTTTTGACGGCCGCGCTCCATCTCAACGTTGCGGGATCGAGCGCCAGTGCCAAGGCCGCAGTCGAAGCCGCGGGCGGTACCTTGACTGTTCCTGCCGCAAGGCCGGTGGTCGATGCCGACGCCGCCAAGGCGGCCCGCGCCGCCGCTCGCGCCGCGAAGGTCTGACGGAAACGCCGCCGTTATCTCGATTGGGGTGACGGCGGGCAATTTCAGTCTTATCTAATCGGCGCACAGGGTTGGCCCTTGGGGGGGTCGCCGACAGTCAGGACCGTACATGGCGTCATCCGCGCAGCAGCAGCAACTCGCCGCCAGTCTCAGCCTGGCGAATTTCGGCAAAGCGACCGAACTCAAGAAGCGGCTGTGGTTCACGCTTGGCGCGCTGATCGTTTTTCGGCTGGTGTCGTTCGTGCCGCTGCCGGGCATCGACCCGACGGCGCTCAGCTCGTTGTTTGCGCGAACGCAGGGCGGCGTCCTCGACTTTTTCAACATGTTCTCTGGTGGTGCGCTCCAGCGTATGTCGCTCATCGCACTCGGTGTGACGCCTTATATTACCGCCTCGATCATGATCCAGTTGTCGACCAGCGTGGTGCCATCGCTGATGTCGCTGAAAAAAGAGGGCGAGAGCGGGCGTAAGAAACTCAACC
>Ga0123339_10002347_pt1 | contig 12791 bp, 12 predicted proteins | sample lystaG_FD_89956 | JGI IMG/M metagenome (GOLD analysis project Ga0123339, IMG submission 89956) | Glacier valley bacterial and archeal communities from Borup Fiord, Nunavut, Canada, to study Microbial Dark Matter (Phase II) -... | ecosystem: Environmental > Aquatic > Freshwater > Ice > Glacier ... | reverse complement strand
GTGCGCGAGGAGCTGCTTAAGTAGCTCAGGATGATGGGGGAGGAGTCGGCGTTGGCCTTGCTCACGGTGGGCGGGTCCACGTCGCGCGGCAGGCGGCCCTGAGCGCTCGACACCTTGTCGCGCACGTCGTTGGCAGCGGCTTCGAGGTCCACGCCGAGGTCGAACTCGACGGTGATGGTGCTGGCCCCGTCGCGGCTGGTGCTGGAGAGGTTGCGGATGCCCGCGATGCCGTTGATGCCTTCTTCGAGCGGCTCGGTTATCTGGCTTTGGATAACATCGGCTGAGGCCCCGGTGTAGCCCGTTTGCACCGTGATAATAGGCGGGTCGACGCTCGGGTACTCGCGGATGGCGAGCGAGCGGAACCCAATCGCGCCGAAAATCACGATGAGCAGGCTCATCACAATGGCGAGCACCGGGCGGTTGATACTGACGGAGGAGAGACTCATGGTATGGATGTATCCTGCTAAATAGAACGTCGTGCCGAGCGCAGCCGAGGCACCTTGCTCGAATCGTTGAATGATTAGGACTACTGTAGCACGCGAGATGCCTCGGCTACGCTCGGCATGACGTTTTTAAGGTGCGGCTTTTACTTCTGAATCGACACCCGGTCACCGGCTTTCACCGACAAAATCCCCGTTCGAATAACTGTATCTCCCACGGCCAGGCCCTTGGTAATCTGAATTACCTTGTCGGAGCGCACGCCGATGTTCACGGGCTGCACGGCGGCTTTGCCCTTGCGCACCACAAATACGGTGTAGCCGCTGGCCACCGGCACCACGGCTTCAGTCGGAATTTGTAGGGCCTCAGCCGTTTTGCCCAGCTCCAGGTTCACTTTCACGAAGCCGCCGGGGCGCAGCTCCATGTTTTTATTGGCATAGATGGCCCGGACCGGCAGGGTGCGCGACACGGGGTCAATCTGCGGGTTGATGGCGTAGACTTTAGCCTGGATTTTCTTAGTTGTGGCCTCGTCGGTCACTGTCACTAGGTCGCCCACACTCACCGAGCGCGCAAAGCGGCTCGGTACGTTGAAGTCCACTTTCACCGGCTGTACCCGCGAGAGCGTGGTGATGGCCGTGCCCGGCGACACGTACGCGCCCACTGAGGTATTGCGCAGGCCCAAAACGCCATCGAACGGGGCCCGCACGTAGGCCTTGGCAAGGTTCACGCGCAGGGCCTGCAAGTCGGCCCGCGCCGTGAGCAAGGCGTTGTTGCTCTGCTCGTATTCCTGCCGGCTGATGTATTCCTTGTCCAGCAGCGTGTGTTGGCGCTTTTCCTGGTCCTGGTAGAGCTTGATGTTGTATTCCTGCTTTTGCAGCTGGGCCTGCACATCGGCCGCGTTGATGGTGAACAGCAGCTGGCCCTTGCGCACCGGCTGGCCCTCCTGAATATTGAGGCTGGTAATCTTGCCCGAAATCTCGCTCTGAATCGTCACCGATTCGTCGGCGATGACGGAGCCAGTCGAAGCGACCTGGTCGGAAAGGCTGGTGGCGGCCACCACGTACACCTGCACCGGGACTTTGGCCGCCGGGCCGCCGGGGCCACCCTTGCCGGCGCCGGCCTTGCCCCCGCCTTTGTCCCCGGCTGTGGGGCTGGGGAAATAGGTTATTTTGGCCCACCCCATGCCGCCGATAACCAGGGCCGCAATCAGCCAGCCCAGCCAGCCCCGCTTGCGCTTGGGCGGCGTTTCGGGGCTAGGGGAAATGGGCGGCGCAATCGTTGTTGGGGCAGCGGAGGCAGTGGTTTCCCAATTCTTGGGCGGGGCAGTAGTGGGATTTTCCAAGGGCATTGTTATTGGCAAGAACGCGCGGGCAGCAAGTGCCTGAACGGGAAGGCTTGTACGACAATCGTTCGTAGTGCAACTAGTCGTGCAGGCAAATCGGGCTGATCTAGTGCAAAACTCGTCCGAAAAGTTGCGCAGCTTTGCAACAAATAGACGTAGGCCGGCATCTAGCTGACCGAAACTACCTTCGTCCCGATGAAGCCGAATACACCAAAGCCATCCGAGCCCCGCAACTTCTTCCAAGATGTGCATGAAGTGGTGCGCCTTGTGCCGGCCGGCCGGGTCACTACGTACGGCACCATTGCCCACTACCTCGGGGCGCGGCACGGGGCCCGCACCGTGGGCTACGCCATGCTGGTCGCCCATGCCGATGGCAGCATTCCTGCCCACCGCGTGGTCAACCGCCTGGGCCACCTCACGGGCCGCTTGCACTTTGCCACTCCCACCGCCATGGAGGCAGCCTTGGAAGCCGAAGGCGTGCGCGTGGTGGAGGACCGGGTAGTGGATTTCGAAAAGCTATTCTGGGACCCGGGCACGGAGTTGGCGTAGCTGCTCCTATGGGGTAAGCGCCGATTGAAAGCAAGCCTATTTGCCCATTTTGGTTGGTTACTGAATGCGGCAGCTTGGTAAAGAGCAATCATCGGTTTATGCGCCAAAGTCACAACTAAAAACTCAAAAAGCCCCACTTCCTGTCGCGGGAAGCGGAGCTTTTCTTTTGGGTTAGTGGGAAATATTGTGCTGGTGCCTACCGTGCGCCGGCGGCGGCCGCGGCCAGCACGGCACTGCGCATTTCTTCGGGCGACGTATTTTTTACCAGGTAGCTGTGGGCTCCCTCGGCCAGCACGGTGCTCACCAGGGAAGGGTCGTCGTGCATAGAAATGATGACCACGCGCACCGCCGGAAACTGGGTGCGCAGCAGGCGGGTGGTTTGCAGGCCATCGAGAATGGGCATTTGCATGTCCATCAGCACCACGTTGGGGTTGCTGCCCTGGTCCAGCAGTTCCAGCAACTCTTGGCCGTTGCCGGCTTCGCACACTACTTCGATGCCCGCGTAGCCACTAAGAAGCGCGCGCAGGCCCTTCCGGAACAGAATGTGGTCGTCGACGATGGCTAGGCGCACGGGCGTAGCTGCGGCAGCAGCAGCAGATTTGGGAGTCATGAGTTGAGCGAAAAAGTAGGTGCCGGCGTGCCCGCCGGCAGAAGCGTAACGGGTAAAATGGCCTCGACGCGGGTGCCCACGCCGGGCTCGGAATGGTAGTGCAGCCGGCCGCCCAGCACGGCCACGCGGCTGCGTAGGTTGATGAGGCCCATGCCCACCGGCTGGCCGTGGGGGCCGGGCGGCGGCAATTCTTCCAGCGCGCCCAGGTCGAAGCCCTGGCCATCGTCGGAATACGTAAGGGTGAGCAGGCCGGGCACCGTGGCCACGCGCAGCACAATGTGGCGGGCCTCGGCGTGCGTCAGGCCGTTGGTCAGCAGCTCCTGGGCAATGCGGTACACCATCAGCTCGTGCGGGGGAATGAGGCGGCCCAGGGTTCCTTCCTGCTCCAGGCGCACTTCAGGGGCGTTGTCGGGGGGTACGGCCTGCACCAAGGCGCGCATGGCCTGGGCCAGGCCCAGCTGCTGCAAGGTGGCGGGCTGGAGGTTGCGCGAGATGCGGCGGACCTCGGCCACCGCTTGGTCAATCAGCGCGCTGGCTTCGGGTGCGGGCGGGCTGCCGGGCGCAAAAAGGTGCAGCTTGGCCAGGGCCAAAATGGTACCCACCCCGTCGTGCAGCTCGCCGGCAATGCGCTGTCGCTCGTCTTCTTGGGCCACCAGGGCCGCGGCAAGCGCTTGCTGCTGGGCCGCCTCCTGCAACTGGGCCATTTCCTGCTGTTGCCGCAGCTGCCCCCGTTGGTAGCGCACCACAAACCATACCAGCCCTAGCACTAGCAGGAGCAATGTCGGAGTGAGGAGCAGCAACGGCAGGAATGTTGTCACATGAATGCTCCTGGCAGACAGGCAGCACGAAAAAAGATAAATGAAGTTCCGGCCAGTTGGCTAAGCTGGCACTGGAATACGAGCATGCAGCAGACGGGTAATGAATCAGTTCAGGGGTTTGGCCAGGGAGCGTTCCGGCAAACCTACGTGCGGCGAAGCAGAACCCAAGCAGTAGGGGGAGTAGAAGTCGGTATAAAAAAAGTATGAGAACCAGAAGGTGGCAAATTATTTGGTTGAATATACATGGGCATGAGACAGCCCGGCTGCTTCGGGCTTGGCTTGCAAAAAGGCCAGGGTAAGAAAGTAATTGAACACCAAGCCCGTTGCCGACACCACCAAGTAGTGAATGACGCGGTGATTAGAAGCGAATGTTTTAAGGTAGTCGAGGCCAAAGACCGTAACAATAGCCGCCGAATAAATCAGGTGCACAGGCTTGGAAAACGGCTGCCCGTGCACCCCAACCACTAGGAGAATCATGATGCCTAGCTGCATGGTGCTCAGCAGGCCAAAAGGCAAAAGCTTCAAATGGTCGTGGTTCATACTTGGGCGGCTCGGCTAGCGGTAGGCTAACTATTGAGAATATTGGGCTGGCTGGCGTTTGGTGGGTGCGGCAGCGTTTTATTGGCTACAATGAAGTATTCGCCTAGCTGGTCGTTCTCGGCGGTGTCGGCGGCTACGGCTATTAGCTGTGGCGTTTGGCCATCGAGCCCGTAATAGAAGCGGATGCCCTGCGCCCCGGCCTGGCCAAGCAGATTGAGCAAAATATCGCGGCCGAAAAAATGCGCATGAATGCCACCGGGTTCCACTTGGCGATAATTTCGGGTCCATTCGCCTGCTTTTTCGGGGTCAATTGGATTGCCTTCGGTGCCGTTGAATGCCATGCTTTTGTAGAATAAAATTGAAGAAAATCGAGTTTGTATAGGATTAGTCTTCAAAGATAAGCATTCACTTGGAAAGATAATATTAGATTTTTAAAATATTTACCAGGCTCGTCCGGGGCCGCCGGGCAGGTCGTCGTGTTCGTCAATTTCCTCGTCATCGGTTTTAGGGGCGTCGTCCGACAAGGTTTCTTCTTTATCCTCGTCATCGTCCAAGGTGTCGAATATCTGGTCGAGCGAGGCCTCGGCGTGGCGCAGCTTGTGGCGGCAAAGCCGAATGAGCTCTGCCGAACGCTCGACGCGGGTGGTCAGGTCGTCCACATCCACAGCATCGGTTTCGAGGGCGCGCAAAATGGTTTCTAATTCTTCAATGGCTTCGCGGTAGGTCATTTTATTTAGTGAGCAGTTATCAATGAGCAGTTTAGATGCGTTGTCTATAAGTTTGGTGAGCGTTGGTTAACCGCCAACTGCTCGCTGCTCGCTGTTAACCGCAGCAGGCGTAGCTCGGCGCGGTGCAGGTGGCGCGTCAGGGCCAGTTGAAGCTGGTAGCGGCGGTGCAGCAGGGCTTCGCGCCGCCGCTGGTGGTGTCGATTGAAGCGCTTGAGCAGCGCCCGGCCGCGCTGGCGTAGGCCGCGCTGCTCGCGGGCCAGGGTGCGCCGCACTGCTTGGGGCAGCTGGTGTCGGAAGCGCACCAAGCCCTGGCCAAGCTGCCGCAGCTGTTCGCGGGGGGCCTGGGCAGCTTGGCGGGCGCGCTGGTGTAGGGCCTCGCGGGCGGCATCGAGCTGGCGGTGGGCGGCGTAGCGGCCCCGGCCGCTGAGCTGGTCGAGGCGGGCGTGGCGCTGGCCCAGCTGGCGGCGGGCCAGCGCGGCTACTTGCTCGCCGTAGCCAAGTAAGGTGGCTTCGAGGCGGGCCAAGCGCTCGACCAGGAAAACAGCCACGGCGGTAGGCGTTTTTAGGGCGCGGTGGGCCGTGAGGTCCACCACGGCCTCGTCGCGCTCGTGGCCAATTCCCGTGAGTACGGGCAGCGGAAACGCGCCCACGGCGGCCGCCAGGCCGTACTCGTCGAACGCCACCAGGTCAGCGCGGCTGCCCCCGCCCCGGATAATGACCACGGCGTCGAACTGCCCACGCCGGGCGCGCACGGCAGCTAGGGCGGCTCGCAGGCTGGCCGGGGCGTCGTCGCCCTGCATGGCGGCTGGGAATAAAGTAAGAGCGAAGTCGTAGGGCGCTTCGCCCAGCTGCTGCACAAAGTCTTGGAAGCCCGCCGCCGTGGGCGACGAGATAACGGCCAGCCGCTGCGGGGCCAGGGGCAGCGTGAGCAGCTTCTGGCGCTCCAGCAGGCCTTTTTCTTCCAGCAGTTGTATCGTTTTCAGGCGCAACAGGGCCAACTCGCCCACGGTATAGCTGGGGTCGAGGGCCACCACGTCGAGGCTCAGGCCGTACTGCTCGTGATAGCGCACCTGCACCCGGAGCAGCAGCCTAAGGCCGGGTCGCAACGCTTGGCCGGTGGCGCGCTCAAACGCGGGGGCCAGCTGCTGGTAGCGCTGGCTCCAGAGGGTGGCGCGGGCCTGGGCCTTTAGGGGCATGCCGCGGCCGTCGGTGGTTTGTTCGGTGAGGGTAAGGTAGCAGTGCGCGCCGGCAAAGCGCGGCACGGTGAGTTCGGCCACTTCGGCCACCACCCAGTAGGATTCGGCCAGGTGCTGCTGCAGGGCTTGGCGCACGCGGCCCAGCAAATCGGCCAGGCCCAGCGGCGCGGGCGGCTGAACGGGGGGAAGCTCGGGGCGACGGTTGTAGAGCGGCATCGACGCAAGTTACGGGCCGGCGCGGCAGAGGAGGAGCGGCCGCCCGTTGGTGCCAGGGACCTTCCGGGGCTCGAAGCTGACAAACATGGCCGCTTGCCCGCTGCTTGTGCAACCGCCATGAAGCTGCCGTGTCCCTAACTTCACGGCATCATTTCCCAACCAAACTCCCACATTTAGTATGATTGCAATTACTCGCGCGCGGCAGCTTGGTCTAGCCGTGTTGGGTTTGGGCAGCCTGGCTGCCACCATCGCAGCCGGCCCACCCACCAAACCCGCGCCCACGCCGCCCCAGAAAGGCGTTGGCATTAACATTGCCAACATCGACCCGTCGGTGAAACCCTGCGAAGACTTTTTTCACTACGCTTCGGGTAATTGGCTGAAAAACAACCCTGTGCCCGCTGCCGAATCCCGTTGGGGCTCGTTCAATGAACTGGCCGACCACAACAACGCCACGCTGCGCACCATTCTGAACGATGCCGCCAAGAATTCGGCCAAAGCCCCCAAGGGCTCAAACGCTCAGAAAGTAGGTGATTTCTACGCCTCCGCGATGGACTCGATGGCCATTGAGACCGCCGGCCTCAAGTACCTGCAGCCGCACCTGAACCGCATCGCCGCCATTAAGACGCTGGACGAGATGCAGCACTTCCTGGCCGACCCCAAGGCCCAGGCCGGCAGCGTGTGGTTTGGTTCGGGCGTGGGCCCGGACGAGAAAATCAGCACGCAGTATGCCGTGCAGCTGGGCCAGGGCGGCCTCTCGCTGCCCGACCGCGACTATTACCTGAAGGACGACGCCCGCTCCAAAAGCATCCGCGCCGCCTACGACACCTACTTGGTGAACATGTTCAAGATGCTCGGCGATGCGGAGGCTACCGCCAAAACCAACGCCGCCACGGTACAGCGCATCGAAACGCGCCTGGCCAAAGCCAGCAAAAGCCGCGTGGACCTGCGCGACCCCTACGCCAACTACAACAAGATGACGCTGGCCGAGGCCAGCGCCGCCTACCCTAACATTGCCCTGCCGCTCATGCTGAAGGAAAATGGCTTGGGCGCGGCCAAGGAAGTGATTGTGGGCCAGCCTGATTTCCTGAAGGAAGTGAGCGCCATGCTCAAGGAAGAGCCCATCGCCGACCAGCAGCAGTACCTGCGCTTTCACCTGGTGAGCAGCGTGGTGCCCGCCCTGCCCAAGGCGTTCGGCGACGAATCGTTCCGTTTCTCGCAAACGCTGAGCGGGGCCAAGAAGCAGCAGCCCCGCTGGAAGCGCATGCTGGGCTCGACGGACCGCGCCCTGGGCGAGGCCTTCGGCCAGCTCTACGTGGACAAGGCCTTCTCGCCGGCGGCCAAGGCCCGCGCCAAGCAAATGATTGAAAACCTGCGCGTGGCCTACGCCGAGCGCATTCAGGCCACCGACTGGATGAGCGCCGCCACCAAAAAGGAAGCGCTGAAAAAGCTGAACGCCTTCACCGTGAAAATTGGTTACCCCGACAAATGGAAGGACTACTCGGCCCTGACCATTGGCCGGGAGAGCTACCTGAACAACCTGCTAGCCGCCCGTGTGTGGGCCAACAACGAAGAAATCAAGCATTTCGGCAAGCCCATTGACCGCAATGAGTGGGGCATGACCCCGCCCACGGTGAATGCCTACTACAACCCGCCGATGAACGAGATTGTGTTTCCGGCCGGTATTCTGCAGCCGCCCTTCTACGACCCCAAGGCCGACGACGCGGTGAACTACGGCGGCATTGGTGCGGTAATCGGCCACGAAATGACCCACGGCTTCGACGACCAGGGCCGGCAGTACAACGCCGAAGGCAACCTGAAAGACTGGTGGACCAAGGAAGATGCCGACAAATTCAACGCCAAGGCCGCGATGGTGGGCAAGCAATACGATGCCTTCTCGCCCCTCGACTCGGTGCACGTGAACGGTAAGCTGACCATGGGTGAAAACCTGGCTGACCTCGGTGGCCTCACCATTGCCTACCAGGCATTTGAGAAAACCCCGCAGGCCAAGGCTAAAGCGAAAATTGACGGCTTCACGCCCGAGCAGCGCTTCTTCCTGGGCTTTGCCCAAATCTGGCGTACCAACATTCGTCCCGAGGCCGTGCGCCAGCAGGTGCAAACCGACCCACACTCGCCGGCCCAGTTCCGCACCAACGGCCCGCTGATGAACATGCCCGAATTCTACCAGGCTTTCGGCTGCCAAGACGGCAACAAAATGATGCGCGCCCAGAACGACCGGTCTAAAATCTGGTAAGGGATTCGCTGAAAACCCGAGACCGTCATGCGGAGCGAAGTCGAAGCATCTCTGCCGCAGAAGTATTTGATTACTCCCGCAGTAGAGGTGCTTCGACTTCGCTCCGCATGACGGTTTGCTTTTTTGCCCGGTTTTTAGGAATTTTCATTCTTCCTTTTTATTTTTTGGCTTCCTGAACATCAATCAGGAATGGTACCTTGCACATTAATAAAAAAATCGTCTTTTCCCTCCCATTTTCATTCAAGCATGAAGCAATTCTTATTTGTGCGCCGCGCCGCCCTTTCGGCGGCCGTGCTGGGTTTGGTAGCCGGTGCGGCCCAGGCCCAGACCAAGGTCAAAACCAAGTCCAGCAGCGCGGGCAAGCAGAAAACGGTGATGCCCGCCACTCCCGCCAAAGGCGGCCAAACGGGCACCGGCATTTCGTTGGCCAACATGGACCGCTCGGTGTCGCCCTGCGACAACTTCTTTCAGTTTGCCTCGGGCAGCTGGCTCAAAAACAACCCTATTCCGGCCGCCGAAACGCGCTGGGGGGCGTTCAACGAGCTGGCCGACCGCAATCAGGCCATTGAGCGCCGCATTCTGGAAAAAGCCGCTAACGACCGCATGGCCAAGCCAGGCACCAACCTCCAGAAGGTGGGCGACTTCTACGCCGCCGCCATGGATTCGATGGCCATTGAGCAAGCTGGCTTGAAGTACTTGCAGCCGCGCCTCGACAAAATTAACGCCATTCAGGACCTGGCCGGCATCCAGCGCTACCTGGCCGACCCTAGGTCGGTTGCCAAAGGATGGTACAGCTTCGGCGTGCGTCAGGACAGCAAGAACAGCACGCAGTACGCCGTGCAGATGGGCCAGGGCGGCCTCACGATGGCCGACCGCGACTACTACCTGAAGGACGACGCGCGCTCCAAAGCCATCCGCAACGCTTACCGCACCTACCAGGTGAACGTGTTAAAAATGCTGGGCGACGACCAGGCCACGGCCGAGAAAAACGCCGCGGCCGTTACCCGCATCGAAACCCGCATGGCCAAGGCCAGCCGCGACCGCGTGTCGTTGCGCGACCGGGAGAAGAACTACAACAAGATGACCCTGGAGCAAGCCACGGCCGATTATCCCAACCTCAACCTGCCCCTTCGCCTTAAGGAAAGCGGTTTGGCTGGGGCCAAAGAGGTGATTGTGGGCCAGCCCGAGTACCTGAAAGAAGCCAGTGTGATGCTTCAGGAAGAGCCCATTGCCGACCAGAAGCAATACCTGCGTTGGCACTTGGTGGAGTCCGTGACCTCGGCGCTGCCCAAAGCGTATGGCGACGAAGCCTTTCGCTTCTCGCAGGTAACCAGTGGGGCCAAGCAGCAGCAACCCCGCTGGAAGCGGGCCCTGCGCGCCACCGACGGCACGCTGGGCGAAGCGTTCGGCCAGCTCTACGTGGACGAAGCCTTCACCCCCGCCGCCAAAGTCCGCGCCAAGCAAATGGTGGAGAACCTGCGCGTGGCCTACGCCGAGCGCATTCAGGCCACGGATTGGATGAGCGCGGCTACCAAAGCCGAGGCCCTGAAGAAGCTCAACGCCTTCGTGGTGAAAATTGGCTACCCCGACAAGTGGAAGGATTATTCGGCCCTGAGCGTGAGCCGGGAAAGTGCCCTGAACAACCTGTTTGCCAGCGCCGAATGGTCGGCGAAAGATAACCTGGGCAAGTTTGGCAAACCGATTGACCGCGGCGAGTGGGGCATGACGCCCCCGACCGTGAACGCCTATTACAATCCGAGCATGAACGAAATCGTGTTTCCGGCCGGTATCCTACAGCCCCCATTCTACGACCCCAAGGCCGACGACGCGGTGAACTACGGCGGCATCGGGGCCGTGATTGGCCACGAAATGACCCACGGCTTCGACGACCAGGGCCGCAAGGTGGATTCCAATGGTAACCTGCGTGACTGGTGGGCCAAGGAAGACGGCGAGAAGTTTGTGACCAAGGCCGCCGTGGTGGGCAAGCAGTTCGATGCGTTCTCGCCCCTCGACTCGGTGCACGTGAACGGCAACCTGACCATGGGCGAGAACCTGGCCGACCTCGGGGGCCTCACCATCGCGCACCAAGCCTTCCAGAAAACGGCCCAGGCCAAGGCGGGCAAGTCCATTGATGGCTTCACGCCGGAGCAGCGCTTCTTTCTGGGCTACGCCCAAATATGGCGCTCGAACCAGCGCCCGGAGGCCATGCGCCAGCAAATCCAGACCGACCCGCACTCGCCCGGCCAGTATCGGACCAACGGCCCGCTCCAGAACATGCCCGAGTTCCACGCGGCTTTCGGCTGCAAGGACGGCGACAAGATGGTACGCTCCAGCGCCGACCGCGCCAAAATTTGGTAAGCTGTTTGCTTGGTGGTAACTGAATCACGAGTGAGCATGCATGCTCCCTCCCGATAGAAGAAGGTCCGTTTCCTCTGGAGACGGGCCTTTTTAATTAATGACGTGCTCTCATTCCTCATTCCTCTATTAAGCCAAAGGCGTTACCTCACTACCTCCACTTTCATGGTCACGTCCTTTACCGGCCATTTATCCGACTCCACGGGTTCGTTGGCAATTTTATCGACTACTTCCTGGCCTTCGATGATTTCGCCGAACACCGTGTACTGGCCATCAAGGGAGGGCACGCCGCCTACTTTGGCGTAGGCTTGGAGCTGCACCGGGGTGAGCCGGCGGTTAGCCATGGCCTGCGACTGGTTGGGGGCCAGTTTTTCGCCCACCACGAAATAAAAGTCAGTGTTGGAAGAAAGGCGGCCAGGGTTTTGCTCGTCGTCGTAGCGGGCCATGCCCAGGGCCCCTTTTTGATGGAAGTGGCCGGGCCGGATTTCGGGCGGCAGGCGGTAGCGTTTCAGCCGAATGGTGCGGGCGTTGTGCGTTTGGCCGCCCTGCACGGCGAAGTCCTTCACCACGCGGTTGAACATCGTTTCATCAAATACGCCCTTGCGTGCCAGCAGCAGAAAATTGGCTTTATGAATGGGCGTGTCGTCGTACAGCCTCACTCTAATATTGCCCAGGCGCGTGTGCACCAGCACTTCCGAGCCCGGATACTGGCGGCCGTAGGCCGACAGCGCCGCCGGGGCGGCGCTGTCGGTGAGGGTGGCCAGGTCGGGCCCCGGAATCATGGGGGCCGTTTTGGCGGGTGCGGTGGCCGGCGGGGCTTGGTTGCAAGCTGCCAGCAGAGCCAGGAATACAAGGCGTTTCATGGCCGAAAAATACACCCAAGCAATTAGCCCGCAGCAGGCGCAGCGAAAAGGCCCAGCGGCCGCAAAACGTTCTGCGACCGCTGGGCCTTCCCAATTGTTTATAGGCTACTTATTTTGGGCGGTACCCAGCCAGTTCTTTAGCTAAGCCCAGTTTTTTGGCCATGTCGCCGAACATTTCGGGGTCGAAATTATCGTCGCCGGGCGAATTTAGTTGGGGCTCTTCTTCGAGCACCGGGTAGGGGACGCCCTTTTTGGCACCCTGTATCACCACCAAATCGGAGTTGTCTTCAGGGTGTTTGCCGTTCCAAATGAGGCCAACTTCCATGTAAGCATTGGGGCTGAACGTGTACAGTTCGCGGTGTGAGCCATGTTTCGTAAAGGCTTTGACCTCCGGAAACGCGTTGTTGCTGAGCGTTGGGTTGGGCATGAGCTTCTTAACGTCGGAGCCGGTCGCGGCCCCGGAAGTTGAACGATTGGAACGTGTAGTTCATCAGCGTGCTCATCTCACCAAACTTACCGCCGAGCCGCTCCTGCACAGCGGCGGCATCATTGGCGGAAGGGTTTGTGGGCTTGGGTAATTCGAGGGAAAGCTCGTCGAGGAGCAGTATCACAAGCAATAATGATTAAAAGAATGATGCAACAAAAAACCGGCCTTGCCCTGAGGCAAACCCGGTTCTTCATACGTGCTCCGCAACGTGGTGATTGGAAGTTAAAATACTGACTAAAAAGTAGTTGAGTATGAAACTATTCTAGCTAACAGGCCAATTATCTACTGTGCGCCGTCGCTCTTCTGCTTAATTTTTTCAGTGCCTTCTTTGCTTTTGATTTTAACCTTGAGCTTATCGCCCGCCGGAACCGGGGCAGGTGCTGGGACTGGGGCAACCT
>Ga0123339_10002343_pt1 | contig 12803 bp, 13 predicted proteins | sample lystaG_FD_89956 | JGI IMG/M metagenome (GOLD analysis project Ga0123339, IMG submission 89956) | Glacier valley bacterial and archeal communities from Borup Fiord, Nunavut, Canada, to study Microbial Dark Matter (Phase II) -... | ecosystem: Environmental > Aquatic > Freshwater > Ice > Glacier ... | reverse complement strand
TATCAGGTATGGCGCCTGATCGAGACGGCCACGCAAGTTCGTCTCGAAACGTGTGGTGGCCGTCACGAGGACTAGTTCCGGATGCTGAATGCATCCGGGGATGGAGCTCACGTGGCCGCTTTCGACAAGACCAGCCCCGCACGCCGTTCCCAGAATGATGGGGCGAAAGACACCAACGCCAAGCAAGCCGAGCGCACCTATGTGCTCGACACTTCGGTGCTGTTGTCTGATCCGAAAGCCATCTTCCGCTTTTCTGAACACGCGGTCGTGCTCCCTATAGTGGTGATCTCGGAGCTCGAGGGCAAACGAAACGATCCGGAGATCGGGTATTTCGCACGCCAGGCGCTGCGCAACCTCGACGAGTTGCGGGTGCAGCATGAGCGGCTCGATTTTCCCATCGCCGTGGGCGATGGTGGCTCTCTGCGGGTCGAACTGAATCATTCGAACATGTCGGTTTTGCCGTCCGGCCTTCAGCTCAACGACAATGACTCACGCATCCTGGCCGTCGCTCTGAACCTGTCGAATGACGGACTGAACGTGACGGTCGTCTCAAAGGATCTTCCATTGCGGGTGAAGGCCGCATCAATCGGCCTCGCTGCGGAGGAATATCGCGCGGAACTCGCGGTCGACTCCGGCTGGACGGGGATGGAGGATGTCACGCTGGGCTCCGAGCAGATGGCGAAGCTCTACGACGCCGAGAAGCTCACCACCCGGCAGATCGGTGACACTCCGATCAACACCGGCCTGGTTATCCATTCCGATCGCGGTTCTGCACTCGGTCGCGTCACTGCGCGTGGAGAGATGCGACTCGTGCGCGGCGATCGTGACATCTTCGGGCTACACGGACGTTCGGCCGAACAGCGCCTCGCCATCGACATGTTGCTCGACCCGGAGATTGGGATCGTCTCGCTCGGCGGTCGGGCCGGAACCGGCAAGTCGGCCCTAGCGCTCTGCGCCGGGCTCGAGGCAGTGCTCGAGAAGCAGCAGCACAAAAAGATTATGGTGTTTCGACCGCTCTACGCCGTGGGCGGTCAGGAGCTCGGTTTTCTGCCAGGGGATGCTTCGGAGAAGATGAACCCGTGGGCTCAGGCCGTCTTCGATACGCTCGGCTCTGTTGTCTCGCAGAACGTGCTCGACGAGGTCGTGGAGCGCGGGATGCTCGAGGTGCTGCCGCTCACGCACATTCGGGGCCGCTCTCTGCACGATGCGTTCGTGATCGTGGATGAGGCGCAGTCGCTCGAACGGAATGTCTTGCTCACCGTGCTCAGCCGGATCGGCCAGAATTCGCGGGTCGTGCTCACTCACGATGTAGCCCAGCGAGACAATCTCCGAGTCGGCCGACATGACGGGGTCGCGTCGGTGATCGAGACGCTCAAGGGGCATGCGCTGTTTGGGCATATCACTCTCACGCGGTCGGAGCGTTCGGCGATCGCCGCCCTCGTTACCGAGATGCTCGAATCGAACGAAGTGGTGTAGCGGAACGAATCGGCCCACACGAAAACGAATGAGTGCAGCCGAACGGAACGCTGGCAGAATGACACAATTCGGCTGGAGTTGGCATGATGACGAGGGGCAGGGAGCCTAAGCTCGAAGGGTGAATCTGCCCCTCGTCGTCGTGCTCGGCGGGCTCGCTATTCTCACGTTCTGGGGATTTCTGGCCCCGCGATCCCAGTGGCGAATGCTCACCGGCTGGAGTCACCGCGAGGCGACCGGAGGCGAACCGGGGGCCGTGATTGTGGGCATCCACCGTCTGGTGGCTGGCATCGCGCTCGTGGGGCTCGCCCTGGCAGGGATGTCTATGGTGGGCGGGCTCTTCACCTCAACCACCCAAGCCGGAACGCGCGTTATCACCGATCCGGTGCGGGTACTTTGGGGCAGCCCCGATCCTGCGGTTGTCAACCGTGTCTTTGTGCCGGTGAACATCGCACCAACCGGCCTGGTCCGAGAGCCGACCGTGCGATTTCAGGCGGTAAGCGCGAAGGACCGAAACCCCGATTACCTGTTCAGCCTCCCGGTCTATGCCCGACCGCTCGCGAGCACGACGGATGGCTATCTCGGCGCGGACCCCACTATTGGACTGTCCGCGCTCGATACTGCGGATATCGTCGTTCAGGTGCGCGCCGATAGACGCTGCACTCCGCAGCAGGTGCTCGTGGTTGAATCGAGCACCGCAATCGTCATCGCTGTCTACTACGGTCGCCCCACAGGCGAGCCCCTCGATACAAAAGCGCTCGCCGCTCCGTGCAATCCGAAAGCGTCCGGTGACCAGTCCTCGTCGGTGCTTATCCCGATCGCTCTGGGCGCCGCGGTCGGTCAGCGCGCGGTGCTCAGCCTCGAGGGAACGCCGATTTCGAAGGCCGATGCGACCTAGGAGCGGGCGGGCGGGCGGGTCATCGAGAGCACATCGAGAGCGCTATCGAGGTGTTCGAGGGTGACCTCACCGCGCTCGACGAAACCGAGATCGATTACCGATTCGCGCACCGTGATCGATTTGGCAACCGCATTTTTTGCCACCTTTGCCGCGGACTCATAGCCGATCACTCGGTTGAGGGGGGTGACGATCGACGGCGACGACTCAGCGAGGCTTCGCGCGTGCTCCACATTGGCCGTGAGCCCGTCCACGGTCTTGTCCGCAAGCGCGACACTCGAGTTCGCGAGAAGGCGAATCGACTCGAGCAGCGCGGTTCCCATTACCGGTATTGCCACGTTGAGTTCGAAGGATCCGGATGCCCCCGCCCAGGCGATGGTGGCATCGTTGCCGATCACGCGAGCGGCCACCATGAGGACGGCCTCCGGAATTACCGGATTGACCTTACCCGGCATGATTGATGAACCGGGCTGGAGGTCGGGAATGTTGAGCTCGCCGAGGCCGGTGTTCGGTCCGGATCCCATCCAGCGCAGGTCGTTGCAGATCTTGGTAAGGCTGACGGCGATCACCCGCAGCGCTCCGGATGCCTCGACCAGGCCATCCCGTGCACCCTGAGCCTCGAAGTGGTCGCGTGCCTCGGTGAGTGGCAGCCCGGAGTTCGAGGCCAGCAGAGCGATGACTTTCTGCGAGAAGCCGGCCGGAGTGTTGATCCCGGTTCCGACGGCTGTACCGCCGAGCGGCACCTCCGCGACGCGCACGATCGTCGAGCGCACCCGATCGATGCCGTAGCGCACCTGTGCCGCGTAGCCCGCGAATTCCTGACCGAGCGTCACCGGAGTGGCATCCATCAGATGGGTGCGACCGGACTTGACCACGGTCTTCCACAGCGCAGCCTTCGACTCGAGGGCGGTGGCGAGGTGATCGAGGGCGGGAACGAGGTCGCCGAGGAGCGCTCCGGTCACGGCGAGATGCACGGAGGTGGGGAAGACATCGTTGGAGGACTGCGAGGCGTTGACATGGTCATTGGGGTGCACCGGAGCGCCCGCAAATTGCGTGGCGAGGGTGGCAAGCACCTCGTTGATGTTCATGTTCGACGACGTGCCACTGCCCGTCTGATATGTATCGACCGGGAACTGGTCGTGGTGACGACCGGCAATCAGCTCGTCGGCAGCCAGCACCACCGCCTGTGACACCGATTCTTCGAGGATGCCGAGCTCGAGATTGACGATTGCAGCGGCCCGCTTGATGCGGGCGAGCGCCACGATCTGGGCCGACTCGAGGCCGCTTCCGGAGATGGGAAAGTTCTCGACGGCGCGCTGCGTCTGGGCTCCATAGAGGGCTGATACCGGCACGCGGACTTCGCCCATCGTGTCGTGCTCGATTCGATAGTCGGATTCAGTCACGTCGGTGTGCGTCCCTTGCAGTTGTGGTGGATTCGGTCGGTGTGGCCCTAGACGATGCCGACGATGATGTCGGGAACGGCCGTGCCCTCGAGCAGTCGATAGTTCGCTCCGACGATGCCCAGCGTACCGGCGGCGATCGCGTCGCTGATCAACTCGGAGGTCTTGAGGAGTTCGCCGACGGTGTCGCGGAGGTGTTCGCGTCCCACCTCGGTCGAGTCTGGTGAGACAGCGCCAGCGCCGCCGGAAACGACAGTGGCCCGCTTGACCGCCGGAATGATCTTCTCGATCAGTCGATGGATATGTGGGGGCAGCGGCACGGCATCCGGTGATTGGGAGTCGATGGCGGCTCGCACAGCCCCGCATTTATCGTGTCCGAGCACCACGATCAGCGGCACATTCAGCACGGCGACAGCATATTCGAGGGAACCGATCACCGAATCAGAGATGACCTGCCCGGCGTTTCGCACGACGAAGAGGTCGCCGAGGCCAAGGTCGAAGATGATCTCGGCCGCGAGCCGTGAGTCGCTGCAACCGAAGAGCGCGGCCTGTGGCGTCTGTTTGTCGAGCAGTTGCTCTCGTCGCTCGACGTCCTGCCGCGGATGCCCCGGCATTCCGGAAACGAATCTGCGGTTACCGCGCTGCAGCTCAGCCCAGGCGTGAGCGGGGGTGCGAGTGGTGAGGGCTTGCTCGACGGGCAGTTCTGCCGACGCATTCATTCGGTGCTCTTGCCGAATTGAGTGGCGATCGCCCTCGCGAGAGTGTCGAATTCGGCGCGGGATGCCGTGCCGTGGAGCACGATGCTGTTCGACCCGATCACCGTGCTGAGGGAATAGGCGTAGTTGCCCGGATTCTGGTCGGAGCGTCGATCGTAAACTTTCCAGTCGATGCCGCCGATCGACGTCGTGCCAGTCGATCGTGTGTTCTCGAGTTCGTTCGCTACCCAGGTGGGGTTCGCCTTGATGCCCTGCACGAGCCCGATGTACTGAGTGGAGGGGGTGATGAAGCCCACGCTCCAGGCCACGACGGAATCCGAGCCCGTGGACAGCCCATCATCGTTTGCGCTCCAACCGGTGGGCAGCGGAGGAGCGGCAAGCGTCTGGCCGGCCCCCTCCTGTGAGTTCAGCGCGTCAGCGCGGTAGTCCCTCGCTTGCCGCGGCGCTCCATCTGGCCGCACCACGACGAGCACCAGCACGAGCACCACGGCCAGCGATGCAAGGAGGGCGAGCACGAGATTGCGCAACGTCTGGTTTGCTCGGTGTTTGCGGGAATTCTCCGCCTTGCGCGCGGCGGTCTCCGCGGGCGTCTCGGGACGACCGAGCTCCGCGACGACGCGGGGGGGACGATCTGGTGAGGCTGCCATGAGCTTAGAATTCCACGGTTTCGGCGGACGGTTTGAAAAAACAGTTGGGGGAGGCTGGGGAAGGTTGGGTCAGAGGGCGCTGTCGGGAGAGCTCTGCGCGCTGGATGCGGCAGCGGAGCGAGCCGCGTCGAGGCGTGCCTTCGCGCCGATGAGCCATTCCTCGCAGCGCCGGGCAAGGGCTTCGCCACGCTCCCACAGTGCGAGGGACTGCTCGAGCGTCGACGACCCCTGCTCGAGCTCGTTCACAACCCGGATGAGCTCATCGCGCGCCTGCTCGTAAGAGAGCTCGGCGATACCGGCAGTCGAGGTAGCGCCGGAAGGCGGCGCGGGGGTGGCTGACACGGTGCCGATTCTACCCGGCGGCGATGTCGGCATCCGGCGGCGCGGTGACCGTTGCGGAAGCCGCGCCGTCGGCGAGGGTGAGGAGGAGAGGGATACCGACAATGGCATCGGCCGAACTCCTCAGCACGGCACCTCCGGGAAGTTGGGCGATGGCGTAGCCGCGATCAAGGGTGCGCTGGGGAGAGAGCGCGCGCAGTTGCGACCTCAGGTCGAGAACTCTGGTCTGCGAGCGCTCGATCAGCCGCTCGATGAGCTCCGCGCTGCGGCCGACATAGCGACCGAGTTCCTCGGCTCGCGAGTCGACGATCCAGGCGGATGCGGTGAGCACCGGGCGGGACCTCAGCTGTTCGAGCCGATCGATCTCGGTGCGCACCTGGGCCGTCATGCGATTACCGATGCGGGCGCGGGCCTGCTGCACGCGAGCGAGTTCGTCTGCCACGTCTGGAACGACGCGCTTTGCCGCATCCGTGGGGGTGGATGCGCGGAGGTCGGCGACGTCATCCAGCAGCGGGCGGTCGGCTTCGTGCCCGATTGCGCTGACGATCGGGGTGACGCAGGAGGCGGCGGTGCGTACGAGCGTCTCGTCGCTGAAGACCAGCAGATTCTGAAAGTCACCGCCGCCGCGGGCCACAATGATGACGTCGACGTCGGGGTCCGCATCCAGTGTGCGAAGAGCCGCGGTCACTTCGCCACTGGCGCGATCACCCTGCACGGCGGTGTGAACCACGCGGAACTCGACCGCGGGCCAACGCAACTGTGCGTTGCGCAACACGTCTTTCTCGGCATCCGAATCCTTGCCGGTGATGAGTCCAATGCAGCCGGGCAGGAAGGGCAGCGGCCTCTTCCGATCAGGGTCGAAGAGACCCTCGGCACGGAGTGCCTGACGCAGTCGCTCAAGCCGCTCGAGCAGGTCGCCGAGGCCGACATGGCGCATCTCGAACACTTGCATCGTGAGCGAGCCGCCTTTGACCCAGTAGTTGGGCTTGACGAGGGCGACGACTCGGTCACCCTGCTTGAGGTCGTCTGGCAATTTGGCTTTCACCGACGACCAGACGGTAAACCCGACGGTCACATCTGCGTCCAGGTCTTTGAGCTTGCCGTAGACATTGCCGCCGGAGAGACCCCACTGGGTGATCTCGCCTTCGACCCAGACCGCTCCGAGGCGATCGATCCAGCCCTTGATCTTCGCCGACAACAGTGAGACCGGCCAGGGTGCGTCGACTGTCGAGGGCGCGGTTTCAATTGTCATCAGCTGCCCTTCTGCCTCTCCACGTAGAGTGATCGGGTGAGTACAATAACCAACGGCGCGGCCACCAGCCTCGGACTTCCGCGGGTTCCCGCGGTTCGTAACAGGCTACGGGACAACCCTGTCATGGGCGCTAAGCGAGTGCTGCTGGCGGCCCCAAGAGGCTACTGTGCAGGAGTGGACCGGGCGGTCATTGCGGTGGAGAAGGCCCTCGAGCGCTTTGGCTCGCCGGTATATGTTCGCAAGCAGATCGTGCACAACATCCACGTCGTATCCACTCTCGAGAAAAAGGGCGCGATCTTCGTCGACGAGGTCGGAGAAGTGCCCGAGGGCGCCCACATCGTGTTCTCGGCGCACGGCGTCTCGCCGGCGGTCGTTGCGGAGGCGGCGGAACGGAAGCTCGAGGCCATCGATGCCACCTGCCCGCTGGTCACCAAGGTGCATCGGGAAGCAGTGCGATTTGCCCGCGACGACTTTCACATCCTGCTGATCGGACACGCCGGTCACGAGGAGGTCGAGGGCACCATGGGGCACGCCCCGGACCGCACGACGCTCGTGAACAGCCCGGCGGATGTCGCGACGCTCGAGGTGGCGGATACGGAAAATCTGGTCTGGCTCTCGCAGACCACCCTCAGCGTCGACGAGACGATGGAGACGGTGCGACTGCTACGCGAGCGCTTCCCGCACCTGCATAACCCGCCGAGCGACGACATCTGTTACGCCACTCAGAACCGCCAGGTCGCCATCAAGAAGGTCGCCGAATCAGCGGAACTCGTGATCGTGGTCGGCTCCGCCAACAGTTCCAACACCGTTCGCCTGGTGGATGTCGCCCTCGAGAACGGCGCGAAGGCCGCCTACCGCGTCGATTACGCGAGCGAGATCCAGCAGGACTGGCTCGACGGCGTCGCTACCGTCGGCGTCACCTCTGGAGCATCCGTTCCCGAAGTGCTCGTGCAGGAAGTGCTCGACGACCTCGCCGATGCCGGTTATAACGATGTGAGTCAGGTCGTGACGGCGGAGGAAGACCTCATGTTCTCCCTGCCGAAGGAGCTGCGCAAGGACGCGAACGGCCAAGAGGACGCTCGGGGGCTCGGGGGCCGCATCCGACAGCTCGACTGGCAGCAGAAGTGATTGAGCACTCGAAAGACGAGGAGTCGGAGCCTCCAAAATACCTGGAACGACGCCCGCGACCGCAGTATGGCGAATACGCCACCCCGCAGGAGCAGGCGAAAATCATCGCCGATTCGCTTCCCCCGGTGTCTGCGCTTCTCGTGCCCGGGCCCGCCACACAGACGCCCGCCGCACCCGGTGCGCACCCCGCCAGTGCACCCCCGACAGTTGTCGGGAGCACTCACCGGGCTTCGGATGCCGCGACGAGGTCCCGTACCGACGCCTCGGTGCTCCCGGCCGCCCCGCGTCGACCTCGCCGGTGGGACCTGATCCTCACGGCGGTGCTGCTCGGCTACTCCAGTGTCAACGTGATCGCGCAGCTGAGTGCGCGCGACATGCTCGCGACGATCGTCACGCAGTTTTTCGTCACCCAGGGAATTGGCGATTACACGCCGACCGCGCTCACGACCACCCTCGGAAACTCTCTCAACGTTGTCACGCTCGCGCTGTTCGTGCTCACCGTGCTCGCGACCATCTGGATGCTACGCCGGGGCCGAGTCGCGTTCTGGGTACCGATCGCCGGGGGATTCGCCGCGACCGTCGTGACGCTCGTGTTCGTGGTTATTTTGCTCCAGTCGGATCCCGCATTTACCGCGTATCTTGCTGGCGTGCGTCGCTAGCATCCGCTGATCGTCGCTTTATTGGCGGCGAAACCGGCAGAACCCACGCGGGGCGCTAGACGCCCGAATGTCCGGCCGATCCGAGCTGCTGGGTGGCCTGCATCACTCGAGCGGCCATTGCTGTCTCGGCGATCTTGCCCCAGGCGCGCGGGTCGTAGATCTTCTTGTTGCCGACCTCGCCATCCACCTTGAGGAAGCCGTCATAATTTTTGAGCACCGTGTCGGCGATCGAGCGGCTGAAGGCGTATTGGGTGTCGGTGTCGACGTTCATCTTTACGACACCGTTCGTCACGGCTGTCACGATCTCCTGGTCGCTCGAACCTGACCCGCCGTGGAAGACGAGGTCGAGGGGCTTCACTCCGGTGCCGTACTTCGCCTGGATGCCGGCCTGGATCTCGCCGAGAAGCTCGGGGCGCAGCTTCACATTGCCCGGCTTGTAGACGCCATGCACGTTGCCGAAGGTGAGGGCCGCCATATAGCGGCCGTTTTCCCCCAGGCCGAGAGCCTCCACGGTAGCGATCGCATCGTCGATCGTCGTGTAGAGGTGCTCGTTGATGTCGTGACTCACGCCATCCTCTTCTCCGCCGACGACGCCGATCTCCACCTCGAGGATCGCGTGGATCGCGCGCATGCGAGGCAGCAGTTCCTTCGCGAGAGCGAGATTCTGATCGAGCGGCACGGCCGAACCGTCCCACATGTGCGACTGGAAGATCGGGTTGCGACCGGCTTTCACCTCGACCTCGGATGCTTCGATCAGCGGTAGCACGAAACCGGCGAGGGCATCCTTCGGGCAGTGGTCGGTATGCAGCGCCACGGTGATCGGGTAGTTTTTCGCCGCTTCGTGGATGAAGGCTGCGAACGCGAGCGCGCCGGAGGCACGATTCTTCACCGTATGGCCGGCGAAGTAGTCGGCGCCACCGGTGGTCACCTGAATGATGCCGTCAGAACCTGCCTCGGTGAGCCCCTGCAGCACCGCGTTGATCGTCTGCGATGACGACACATTGAAGGCCGGGTAAGCGAAACTGTTGGCCTTGGCTCTGTCGAGCATGTCTGCGTACTGCTCGGGTGTCGCAATGGGCATGGAAATCTCCTTCGGTGCGCGATGTGCTGTTGAGTCTATTGAACTAAGGAACTTGCGATATTTCGAGATTCGGCGAACCAGGAAACCGTCGGTGCTCGGTAGCCTTAGCTGGTGAATACTGACACCGGATCGACCTTCCAGCATCCCGACCGCAACCTCGGGATGGAGTTAGTGCGGGCAACCGAGGCCGCCGCCATCCGAGCCGTCCCGTTTATCGGGCGCGGTGATAAGAACGCCGCCGACGGTGCTGCGGTAGATGCCATGCGCAAGTTCCTCGGCACCGTCGACTTCGACGGGCTGGTCGTCATCGGTGAGGGCGAGAAGGATCGCGCGCCGATGTTGTACAACGGCGAGCATGTGGGTACGGGGCAGGGGCAGGCCTGCGATATCGCGGTCGACCCGATCGATGGCACCTCCCTGACGGCGGCCGGTCGCCAGAACGCCCTGTCGATGATTGCGGTGTCGGACCGCGGCAGTATGTACGACCCCTCCGCTGTGTTCTACATGGACAAGATCGTTACCGGCCACGAGGGCCATGGAGTGATCGACCTCCGCAAGCCGATCGGCGAGAACATCCGCGCCCTCGCGAAGGCGATGAACAAGAATGTGTCAGATATCGTCGTGGCCGTGCTCGACCGTCCTCGCCACATGCAGCTCATCGAGGACATCCGCGAGGCGGGAGCCGGCACTCGCCTTCTGCTCGACGGCGACGTGGCTGGCGGCATCAACGCCGCGCGCTACGACGCTCGGATCGATATGTGCGTGGGCCGCGGAGGTACTCCGGAGGGAATCATCACCGCGTGTGCGCTCAAGGGCCTCGGCGGATTCATCCAGGCCAAACTGGCCCCGCAGAACGACGAAGAGCGCCAGAAGGCGATCGATGCCGGACACGACCTCGAGCGAATTCTCGAGATCGACGATCTCGTCACGAGCGATAACACCTACTTCGTCGCCACCGGAGTCACCGACGGGCAGCTGGTGGGCGGAGTACGCAAGAGAGGTTCGATCATCCGCACCGAGAGCATCGTGCTGCGCGGTCGCTCGGGTACGATCCGTCGCGTCGTCGCCGACCACCTCGCGGAAAAGTGGCTCTAGGGCCTTCTCTGAGGTGTTCGGTGGCGAGCAGACTTCCCTACGGTGCTGAACCCGTGATTTCTTGTGATGACATCCCGGCATGAACAGCCACGAAAGCGATGTCGGTTGAGGGTTGCACGGTCTTCGCCGGACCGCGCGAAAAGCCTTTCGCATCCAAGCGATTCTGCAGCCGAAAGACGGCGCGGGCTTCGTCATAGATCGCGTTCAATTGCGCTCCCGAAAAGACCTCTGAGGACCCGACGGTGAAGACGATCGCGATCTGCGCGTTAATCGGAAAGTGCCTGCTCATGCGAATGAATCCGCCGGCATCCTGGGTGAGAGTGATCATCGGGTCCTGTCGTCACGATTGAGAATCCCAGTCTGTCGTACGTCGGACTGGTGCCACGCCGCGAGAGCGGCCCTGCTGGACGGGCGCGGCCTACTTGTGTGCGGGGATTGGGCCGGAATCGGGACCGGCCGTCACCTCGAGCTCGGCAACAAGCTCGAATGCCGTGAGATCGCGGGGGAGCTCCTCGATTTCGGCGTGGGTTCCCAGCACCTTCGACTCGTCGAGCACGTTCAACTTACGCGCCGAGGGCAGCACCTGGCGTTCGAGCGAACCGACAAATCCGTTGTAGTTCTTCACCGTGCTCTCGATTGATCGTCCGAGCTTCTCGATGTGGCCGGCGAGAGTGGCGAGGCGGCTGTAAAGTTCCCGGCTGGTGTCAAACAGCATCTTGGCTTCCTGCGTGACGACATCCTGCTGCCAGCTGAAGGCGACTGTCTTGAGCACCGACCAGAGAGTTACCGGAGAGGAAAGAGCGACGCGTTTAGAGAAGGCGTAGTCCATGATGCCGGGATCGGCCTCCATCGCGGATGCCACGAGCGATTCGCTCGGGATGAACGCGATCACGAGTTCGGGGGAGGCCTCGAGCCCGGCCCAATACGCCTTGCTGCCCAGAGTGTCGATGTGCGCCCGTACCGCCCGCACATGCTGCTTGATGAAGGCCTCGCGGCGTGCGCCCTCTTCGCCGGTCGCGGTGACAGCGATCTGGCTCGCCTCGAGGTAGGCGGTGAAGGGCACTTTCGCATCCACGGCGATGTTTTTGCCTCCGGGCAGGTGGATGACCATGTCTGGCCGGCCGGCCCCGGCATCCGAGGCGATGCTCGACTGCACATCGAAATCGACCCTCTCGATCAGGCCGGCGGCCTGCACCACGTTACGCAACTGGGTTTCACCCCAAACGCCTCGGGTTGCGTTGTTGCGGAGAGCAGAGGCGAGGGACTCCGCGGTGCTGCGCAGTCGCTCCTCGGACTCGGTGGCGTTGCGTAGCTGCTGGGTCAACTGGCCATGCTGCAGGCTGCGCTGAGTCTCCAGCTCGGTCACTTTCGACTGCATGATGCGGAGGGACTCCTGCACCGGCGTGAGTGCCTGAAGCACCTTGCTCTCGCGCTGCTGGCGGTCGGACTCGGCGGCCTGATCGCGGCGCTGGCGGTCCACCAGTTCGCGATACTGCTCCTGCTGGGCGGCGACCTGCTCTTTGAGCGCGATCGCCGTGGCCTGGATGGCGGAGAGCTCGGAGCCGAGCAGGGACTTTGCCCTCGCCTCCTCGGCGCGCACCGCACCGAGCGCGAGTTCGTGCTGGGAGGCGACGAGGGCAGGGTCGATTGCGGCTGTCGACTCACGCGGTCGGGCCCGCGCGAGCAGAAGTCCGATCGCTGCGCCGAGAAGCACTCCCACGAGAAGGCCGACGATGAGGGCGAGAATGGGATCCATGGAGCCAGTGTGACAGCGGGCAGTGACAGCGGGCACTGACATGCCGCGATGCGTTCTCTGGCCGGATCCGCGAGAGGCGGGTGGGGGATGAGATGATCTCGTGCAGGGCAGAAAACCCACACTGTGCAGAAAGTAGAAACTATGTCGCACCTTCCTGTCGTGCCGCACTGGATCAACGGTGGTGAGCGCGTCAGCACCTCCGGCCGCACGTCTCCGGTCTTTGATCCCGCACTCGGCGTTCTGACCAAGAACGTGGCGCTGGCCGACACAGCCGAGATCGACGAGGCCGTCGCATCCGCTAAGAAGGCATTCCCCGCCTGGCGTGACACGTCTGTCACCAAGCGCCAGCAGATCATCTTCCG
>Ga0123339_10002342_pt1 | contig 12804 bp, 7 predicted proteins | sample lystaG_FD_89956 | JGI IMG/M metagenome (GOLD analysis project Ga0123339, IMG submission 89956) | Glacier valley bacterial and archeal communities from Borup Fiord, Nunavut, Canada, to study Microbial Dark Matter (Phase II) -... | ecosystem: Environmental > Aquatic > Freshwater > Ice > Glacier ... | reverse complement strand
GGTTTGCGACGGAATTATTGATGACCCGGTACAGCGAAATCGGCGTACCCGACTCATCAATAAATCGGTTTGGGACGATTGCAATGAGTTTTACTGTCTTGTCAGATTTATCTAAACGTCAAATAGATACGCTGAAAACGTTTTCCAAACAGGAACGAATGCCTCTCCCGCAGAATAGTATGATGCAGACGAACGTCTCATGTTTCATCGGTTCCCTTCCGAAAATAATCTGTCGCGAAAGAAGCCGCTCCTCGTATTGTTTGAGGACACCGCCCGACAAGAGACTGGAATCGCAGGGGCGCTGCCTGTCGTACCTGTGAGGGTCTGTGAGGGATCGACGAACTACATTTTTGAGGAAGACAATATGCCGGGAGCAAGAACGCATGATATGATTACGGTAGTGACGGCGGCGGCGGCAGATGTCGCCTACTTCGCGTTGGCGCCGCATCCCGACGGCGCGATCGCCGCTCTCTTCACCATTGCCTACCTCTTCGCCGGGTTCGCCTGCGCCGGAGACCTCGATCTCAATTCGAAAGAGTATCGCCGGTGGGGGCCGCTGCGCTTCCTCTGGATGCCCTACCGAGTCTGTGTGCCGCACCGCTCGTGGGTTTCTCATGGCATGATCCTGGGCGGCGTGATCCGCGCATTTTATCTCGCAATCGTCACAACACTGCTGGTCTGGACGGTAGTCTGGGGCATTTCCCGTCTCGGTCCGCACCTCGATCCAAACGCGGTTGCGCGGAACGAATGGGCTTCCCTGTTTGGCTTCATGAAGACGCATCCGCAGTGGACAGTCGCGATGCTGATGGGTTTTATACTGGCAGGCTCCGCGCATTCCGCAGCAGACTTTATGTCTACGTGGTTCAAACGCCGCTTTTGACCGCGCCGCGCAAGGCGTAGGTACGCCTGACAATTTGCTGATTGTTCCCGACCGGCTCGGCTCTCCTTTCCTTTTCCCTTCGGCTTCCCTTCAGAATGCGCGTAACAGTTGCCCCTGCGCAGCGTCATAAGAACAGTAAGAAAAAGTCGTACCCTGGCAAAACGACTTTCGTAAGGAGATCGTGTACGGACTGTCGAATATAGCTCTGCCTCTGTGCCACTGGAACGAAACCGCTGCTATGAGGCGTCAATGAATTGGGAATATCGGCAGACGGGCTGTTCCGACGACTCACTACTCAGCTCTTTACTTTCGCAGTGCCCCGATCCCTGTTCGATAAATGTTCGATATTTGTGTTTGATATTCACCCGAAATTTTAAAGGAGATTCGCTATGTTCTCTCGTTTTGCACGGCACTGCGTAACGCTCGCGGCGGTCTGCGCCCTCGCGATCGGCGCAGCCCGCAGCTATGCCTTCCCGAAGTATGCCGAAAAAGAAAAAGTGAAGTGCGACTACTGCCACGTCGTCGCGGGCGGTGATCGCAACTTCCGGGGTCTCTACTATAAGGCGCACGACCTTTCGTTCGCCGAGTTCGACAATGTGTACGAGGCGAAACTTGCGGGCGTCAAGCCGACTGCTGTGGGTCCGGAAGCGACCGCGACAGTCGCCGCCTACCCCGATGTCAAGGTCGATGTTCCAGCCGTGCTGGATTTCAAAGTCAAAGACATTGATGGCAAACCGGTCAATCTGGCCCGCTATAAAGACGACGTCATTCTGATCGTCAATGTTGCGTCGAAGTGCGGTAACACCCCGCAGTATGCCAGCCTGCAGAAGCTCTACGACAAATACAAAGCGAAGGGTTTTGTGGTCCTCGGCTTCCCCGCCAACGATTTCAACCAGCAGGAACCGGGCACGAACAAAGAGATCAAAGAGTTCTGCACGAGCAAGTACATGGTCACTTTCCCGATGTTCTCGAAGAGTGTCGTCAAAGGCGAGGGCATTTCGCCACTGTATAAATTCCTGACCGATGCGAAGACCGATCCGAAGTTCGGCAAGCCGATCGACTGGAACTTCGCCAAGTTCCTCGTCAACCGCAAGGGCGAGATAATCGCTCGCTTCCCGGCAGGCACTGATGTGATGAAGCCGGACACGCTCAGCGTAATCGAGAAGGCAGTCGCAGAAAAAGCTCCCGAAGTCGCCTCGAAATAGCGTCGATATGCTTCGAACGCCTTACTTTCGGTCAACAGCAAATTCGGTAGATGGCAAACCGTCCCGCTTCTCTTACAAAAGAGGAGCGGGACGGCTTTTTGTCGTCACGAAATGGCAGCTATTCACCAATTCCAACCCCTTGCTTGAAAGACAACGTAAAGGGGGAAGGAATACAAGCATCGGCCTCTCCCGTCTGCAGGACGTTTGCACTTTAAAGACAGGAGTTTTCAGCTTGCGGAGACACAGCAATTGCATGCTTGCGACAGCTCAGGCAAGGAATCCGACGACATTCTGGCGAATAGTCCGGTACAGCGAAGCAGAGACGAACCAAAGCAGAAGGAAAGCGCTCTGCGCTGCCGGGACAGGCAATGCCGGACATACCAACTGAAACAGTCACCTTCGTATTCACCGACATCGTAGGGAGCACACGGCTCTGGGAACAACACCCGGAAGCGATGCGCCTCGCGCTTGCACGTCATGATTTCATTCTCCAGAGCGCCATCGAGCAGCACAATGGCAGAGTGTTCAAGACCGTTGGCGACGCCTTTTATGCCGCCTTTGCAGACGCGCAGGACGCTGCCGCTGCCGCCCTTGCTGCACAGCGCGCGCTTTGTACCGAGCGCTGGCAGAGCGAGATTCCTCTCATAGTACGTATTGCCCTGCACACCGGAGCCGCAGAACAACGCGCGGGCGATTATTTTGGCAGTGCGCTCAATCGCATTGCACGTCTGCTCGCGATCGGGCATGGCGGTCAGATACTGCTCTCGGGTTCGACACAGGAGCGCCTGGGCGATCGACTGCCCGAAGATGCCGCCCTCATCGAACGTGGCAGCCACCGCCTGAAAGACCTCCAGCACCCGGAGCGCGTCTGGCAATTGACGCACCCCGCACTGATCACTGATAACTCTCCGCTCGCTTCACTCGACCTCGCTGCGACGAACCTGCCCGTTCAGTCCTCCTCCTTCATCGGACGTGAACAAGAAATGCGCGACATCGAGCGGCTGCTCGCCACGACACGACTGCTCACGCTCACCGGAAGCGGCGGCACCGGCAAGACGCGCCTGATGCTCCAGGTTGCGGCAGACCTCGTCGGGTCGGTCGAAGAGGGCGTCTGGCTCGTCGAACTTGCCTCGCTCGGCAACCCCGCGCTGGTTCCGCAGGCCGTAGCACAGGCGCTCAGCATACATGAAGAGCCGGGTCGACCGCTCCTGCAGACGCTGACCGACACGCTTCGTACAACAAAGCTGCTGCTGCTGATCGACAACTGCGAACATCTCCTCGGAGCAGTGGCACAGTTGACGGACGTACTGCTGAAGCAGTGTCCTGGCGTTCGTATTCTCGCCTCCAGCCGTGAGAACCTCGGTATCGCGGGCGAACAGACCTACCGGGTGCCGTCGCTGTCGCTCCCTGACCAGAACCAGAGCCCGACCGTCGCAAGCGTAATGCGGTCCGAATCGGTCGGACTGTTTGCGACACGCGCCCGCGCCGCACTCCCCGCCTTCGAGATCACCGATACCAATGCGCCGACGCTGGCACGCCTCTGCCGCCGCCTCGACGGGATTCCTCTCGCGCTCGAACTCGCCGCTGCACGTGTCCGCGCGCTCTCCGTAGAGCAGATCGAGGCACGCCTGCACGATCGGTTCCGTCTGCTGGTAGGCGGAAACCGTGCTGCTCTGCCGCGTCAGCAGACGCTGCGCGCCCTGATAGATTGGAGCTACGACCTGCTGACCGCGCCGGAGAAAACACTGCTCTGCCGCCTGTCGGTTTTCGCGGGTGGGGCGTCTCTGAAAGCGGTCGAGAGGGTCTGTGCACAAACCGATAGCGATGCTGGCAGTCAGAAGGGTGCCTTGCAAAGCGGTTCTATGTCCCTGCCAAATGGCGGAATGCTGCAGACGGCTTCGTTGCAGAGCCTGACTGCGACACTCGAAGGCTGGGAAGTTCTGGATATGCTGCTGATGCTGGTGGATAAATCGCTTGTGATTTACGAGGAGCGCGGGGGAGCCTCCTGCTATCGCCTGCTGGAGACAGTGCGTCAGTATGCGCGTGACCGCCTTCTCGAAAGCGGCGAAGCAGCGCAAATCCGTTCTCGATACGCTCTCTGGTGCCGGGAATTCACGATCCAGACAACGCAAAAAATGGGCGGATCGGAGCAGTCCTACTGGCTCGATATGCTCGAAACCGAACATGACAACCTGCGGGCAGCGCTCGACTACTGCCTCGAGTCTCCTGAAATGGAGTCGACGGGGCTGACTATGGCAGGGGCGCTCTCGCAGTTCTGGTGGACACGCGGTCATATGAAGGAAGGAAAAGCACGTCTGCTCGCGGCGCTGGCGCGCCCTGCGGCTCAGGAGCCGACTGTGGATCGTGCTCACGCCCTGCGCGGCGCAGGCACTATCTCCTGGATGCAGGGTGACGCATTATCTGCGTGCCCGCTGCTCGAAGAGAGCCTGCTCATTTATCGGCAAGTCGACTGTAAAGTCGGCATCGCTGCTGCGCTCGGCAACCTGGGTATCGCTGCCAAAGACAGGGGAGACTTCGCCGCAGCGGGAGTATTTTATAGCGAAAGCTTAGCTTTCTATCGCGAACTCGGGGAGCCGCGGCACCTCGCCTTCGTGCTGGTCAATATGGGCATTCTCGCCGAGAAGCAGCGCGACTATGCTGCCGCACACACTCTCTATGAGGAGAGTCTACTGCTGCGCCGGCAAAGCAGTGATAAAGAAGGAATGGCCTTGTCGCTCGGCTGCCTGGGATATTTAGACTGTATTCTGGGCGACTATACTGCTGCACGCACGCATCTCATAGAATGTCTTCAGCGCTGTCGGGAAGTCGGCAGCCGCCTGGATGCCGCGTACGCACTGGAAAGTTTCGCGCTGCTGGAACGGCAGTCGGGAACGCTGCCTCGCGCTGTTACTCTTTATGGCGCGGCCGCGGCCCTGCGTACAGCGATCCATGCGCCGCTGCCTCCGGATGAGCAGCGCGAAAATGAGGTGCAAATCACGCTGGTTCGTGACTCGCTGGGTACACATGGGTTTGCCGAAGCGAACGAGAAGGGCGCTGCGATGACGATGCTGCAGGCGATCGCCTTCGCCCTCGGTGACTCTGATCACGGTGAACTCAGCCCTGGTAAATTCGACCCCGATGAACAGGAGAGAGCGTAGACTATGCCCGATCTGCCAGACGGAACCGTAACTTTTCTATTCACCGATATCGAGGGCAGCACGCGCCTCTGGGAACAGGATCAGGCAGCGATGCAGACGGCGCTCGCGCGCCATGACACCCTGATGCGGCGGGCAATTGAACAGCACGATGGTGTTGTTTTCAAGACGATCGGAGACGCTTTCTGCGCCGCTTTCGCAAGCGCACCCAATGCGCTGTCCGCCTCATTCTCCGCGCAGACAGCCCTTAATACAGAAGACTGGACCCCGTGCCCGCCGCTGCGCGCGCGTATCGCCCTGCACACCGGCTGCGCCGAACAGCGAGATGGCGACTATTTCGGAGTGCCGCTCAACCGCATTGCCAGACTGCTCGCGATCGGCTACGGCGGACAGACACTGCTCTCCCGCTCAGCCGAAGAGAACATGCGCGGCTCTGCTGGCTCGCTGCCCGATGGACTGCAGTTCCGGGACCGGGGACTGCACCGCCTTCGCGACCTCTCTGTCGCAGAACACGTCTTCGAACTGCTTCACCCCGACCTGCCCTCAGACTTTCCGCCGCTGCGCTCGCTTCTCCCTACGCAGACGAACCTGCCAGTGCAGACGACCTCCTTCATCGGGCGTGAAAAAGAGTGCGCCGAGGTACGCCTGCTCTTCCAGACACGGCGACTGCTCACCCTGACCGGCAGCGGCGGCACCGGCAAAACTCGCCTGATGCTGCAGATCGCCGCCGACTATCTCGAGGCGATCGAAGACGGCGTCTGGCTCATCGAACTTGCGCCGCTCTCGGATCCCGACCTGGTACCGCAGGCGGTGGCGAACGCGCTCGGCATCCGTGAAGAGCCGGGCAGACCGCTGACCCCCACACTCATCGAGACGCTGCGTACGAAGAAAATGCTGCTGCTGCTCGACAACTGCGAGCATCTGCTTTCCACCTGTGCAATATTGACAGACATGTTGCTCAAGCAGTGCCCCGGCATTCGCATTCTGGCGACGAGTCGGGAGGGACTCGGCGTCGCGGGCGAGCAGACGTACCGCGTGCCTTCCCTTTCGCTTCCCGACCAGAGCCAAACCCCCACTGTCGCGAACCTTGCAGACTGCGAAGCTGTATCACTCTTCGTCGAACGGGCAAAAGCGGCTAACCAGAGTTTCGTACTCACCGATGCAAACGCCTCCTTTACAGCGGACATCTGCCGGCGCCTCGACGGTATCCCGCTCGCGATCGAGCTGGCGGCAGCGCGCGTCCAGGGAATGTCCGTCGAGCAGATCGAGGCACGGCTGCATGATCGGTTCCGACTGCTGACGGGCGGAAGCCGTACCGCACTGCCACGCCAGCAGACCTTGCGAGCGATCATCGACTGGAGCTACAATCTGCTCACAGAGGACGAAAAACGACTGTTTCTGCGGCTATCTGTCTTTTCAGGGGGCTGGACGATCGAGGCGGCGGAAGCGATCTGCTCCGACAAAGTGAGCGCAGAGGACGGGTGTGACAAAAGTCTTGCTGGCGATATTGTGGAAACGAGCAATCGAGGCAGCATTGAGTACGACACGCAGCATAGCCCTCTGGAAGAATGGCAGATACTCGATCTGTTGATCGGTCTGGTCGATAAATCACTCGTCGTATTTGAGGAGCAGGAGGGCACGGGTCGCTACCATTTGCTGGAGACGGTGCGCCAGTACGCCCGGGAGAAGCTTGCCGACAGTAACGAGGGAAGCTCGGTTCGTGGACAGCATCGGGACTATTATGCTGCGTTAACTGCCGAAAATGTGGTCCGTGAGAACGGACCGGAAGCCGCTGCCGTATTTCGTCTCCTTGCGCTCGAACACGATAATCTTCGCGCGGCGCTGGAGTGGTTTGCGAGCGATCCGGAAGGTGCGGAGGGAGGACTGGAACTGGCGGCGAGTCTCTGGCGGTTCTGGGAAATACGCGGCTACTGGCGTGAGGGACGCGAGCATCTGCTGGCGGCGCTGGCGCGCCCGGAGGTTTCGGAGCCGACTTCGAGTCGAGCAGCAGCGCTCTGCGCGGCGGGCAACCTTATCTCGAGCACGTGTGATTATCTCGGCGCGGCGGTTTTCTATCGAGAAAGTCTTGCTGCGGCGCAGCAGGCGGGCGATCTGATCCGGGTCAGCTACGTCACGAATCAGCTCGGGATCGTCGCGCAAAACCTGGACGATAACGAGGGCGCGCTCACGCTGTTCCATGAGGCGATTGCGCTGCACAAATCGCTGCAAGACTTATCGGGGCAGTCGATCGCGCTGAGCAATATGGGGGTTGCGCTGCTGAATCTGGAAAGGCTGGAGGAGGCGCGCGACGTTTTCAATGAGGCGCTCGAAGTGCAGCGCACACTCGGTGATCAGCGCAGTATCGCAATATCGCTCAACAACTTGGGCGATATCGCGCAGCAGGAAGGTGACTTTTCGGTGGCGCACGCGCTGCAGCAGGCGAGTTTTCAGATCACGCTGGATATGGGCAACAAGCGAGGAGCTGCGTATGCCATCGAGTCGTTCGCCTCGCTCGCCTGCGCTCAGGGACAATGGGAACGCGCTGCCGGGTTGTGGGGCGCCGCGAATGCAGTACGGCGCGCGGCAGGGGCGCCGCTGACGCCTTATGAGTGTGGAATGCAGGCGCGCGCGAGTGCGCAGGCATGTGCCGCCTTCGGAGAAGCCAGCTTCACTGCCGCTTTCGCGGTCGGCGACGCCCTGACAGTGGAGCGCGCCTTCGACTACGTTCTTGCAGCGTCTGCACCCGTCTCATAAGCAGCCCGAATCAGGGATAGGTGTTTGCCGAAAAGCTCGTTCGGATTCACTCAAAAGAGGCATTGTTTTCGGCAAAAACAGCCTGCTCGACTCCCTCAAAACCAGATATCTACCCCTGTAAATTCCTACTTTTTGCGTGTGTGCAGCAGAAACCAGTCGGCAAGCCCTGCCTCACGGTAGGCGTTGTCCCACGAATTGTGACCGACTCCGGGGTAGGTGGTGATTTTTGCATCGCCGCCCGCCGCTCTGGCAGCCTCTACCATTTCGATCGAACCTTTGACGGGAACGGTCATGTCGGCTTCGCCATGAAATGCCCATATCGGCGTGTTCTTCAGCGCAGCAGCAGTATTCACATCGCCCCACCCGCACACCGGTGCAATCGCGGCGAACAGGTCAGGGTGCTTCGCCCCGATCGCCCAGGTTCCGTGCCCGCCCTGTGAAAGACCGGTCAGATAGAGTCGGTCGGCATCGACTTTATAGGTTTTCTTCGTCACGTCGAGCATTGCCAGCACCAGCTTGTCGTCGTCTTCCCAGCGGTCTTTGATGTCGGGCTTCTGCGGGATCAGCACCAGAAAGCGCCATTTGTCCACGTCCAGCATTATCGCCGGGCCGATCCCGACTGCCGCCTGTTTCAGCCCATCGCGCCCACACTCACCCGCGCCGTTGAGGAAGATAATCGTCGGGTAAGGCTTTGTAGCGTCGTAATCCTCGGGAACATAGAGCACGTAGCGGTACTGCTGCCCGTCATGCTCGATCGTTTTGAGAAGAAACCCTTTCGGCGACTGTGTACTGGAAGCGCGTTTGGTCAGCGCAGTCGGAGTCTTCGCATCCGCCGAAACAGTTTTATCCTGAGCGGTGACGACATTCCCAATCGAGAGCAGCCCGACACCGAGCGTAATGGCGGCTATGTTCAGCCTTGTTTTGAACATGCTTGCTTTGAACATACTTTTCCCCTTATTTGTTGACACGGGACAGAAAGTCCCAGTCTGGAATTGCAAAGTCCGCCTGTGCGTCTATTTCTGGGCACTGAAAGTACCCGGCTACAAGAAGCAAACGTCTTGCAGACGCAAATGCACTATCCCCAATCCCTCCCTTGAAAAAGCATAGGCGGTGGCGAAAATGCACTGTCTGCAGGCACTGCGTCCGAAGGACGCTCGGCAAATAGAACAAAACACGTCTAAAGCGAAGCCTAATACGTTCGAAGCGGAGCAGAACGTATCTCCTCTGCCAGCCAGATCGGGGTTTCAACCCTGGGGCGCGCTGGCGAGACAGACCGGAGTTTCACCCTGGGAGCTGATGCACCACCCCCAGCCCCCTTCTCGAATAAAAGCAAAGGAGGGTGAGAAAATGCATGGGGGGCGCGCTGGCGAGATCAGTGCATCGACTGTCCCTTGAACATCGCAGCAATCGTGGACAGCCTCGCGATGAAGAAGATCGTCCAGCCAATCATTACGAGAATCGACAGCACAACAGCACCAGTCGCCATCCCGTCTCCTGTCAGGTGAGGGTTCTCCTTAATTCGCTTCTTCGCCTGCAATCCCCGGATGAGCGCGAACAGTTCGACAGGGAGGAAAAAACAGCAACCAAATGTCACGATACCTACAACTGCGGCGATCATAGCCTCGTTGGCTTCTTTGCAAACCTGCGGTAGGATCGGCTGCTGATAGTTCGCGCCATACGGAGACGGATATTGACCGGGAGGGGCGTACTGTCCCGGCTGCCCATACTGTCCAGGCTGCCCGGGAGGAGGATACTGACCGGGCTGCCCGTACTGCTGCTGCCCCGGTTGTCCGTATTGCCCCGGCTGCTGATTCAGCGGCGCGGGCTGTTGATTGAGCGGGGGCGCCTGACCATATCCGGGCTGTCCCGGCTGAGCGCTCTGATTCAAATTCGGCGCACCGTACTGCGGGTTTTGCGGCTGCTGTCCGTACTGCGTGGGTTGTGGAGCGCCATAACCCTGTGTGGGCGCGTTCAGGGAAGGCGCTCCGCCATAGCCGGGATTCTGCTGCTGATCCGGCGGCGTGCCATAAGCGGGGTTCTGCAACGGCTGGTTCGAGACCTCCGGTGGACTATAAGTTGGTACTGGAGATGGCTGGCTGGCAGCAGGAGCGGAGCCACCGCTGCCGGTCGCGCCCATCAGACGCTGCAATGCCTGCTCCGCTGCCGGGTATGTCGACTGGAGCGCGAGCGCCTGCCGATAAGCGGAAGCCGCCTCCTCGATGCGCCCGACTCGTTCGAGCAGCACGCCCAGATTGTATCGTACCTGCGGACTTGTCGGCTGGAGCTGACTGGCACGGCTCATCGCGCCAAGCGCAGCTTCGTCTTGTCCAGACTGCCGGTAGGCATCTGCGAGATACATGTGCGCCGGACCGTCGTTGGTGTCGAGGCGGCAAGCCTGCTCCAACTGCACGATAGCGGTACTGACATCCCCACGCTGCAGCGCAGCAATCCCATCATCGAGTTCAGCGGACATCGGCGTGTTGCTCCTTATTAAGAAATCAAAGTGATTAAGAAATCAAAGTGATTAAGAAATCAAAGTGAGAAATCAAAGTGAGAAATCAAAGTGAGCGATCAGAGTGGCAAAATGGGTAAGAGTACAATTGCTGAGTTTCGGAGTTGAGTTTCCAAATACCGAAAGTAACCGGTATCAAAGTGCAAACGTCTTTTAGACGGCGATGCAACCACCCCCGTCCCCTCCTTGCAAAGGAGGGGAGAGAATACACGCAGTGATGGGCTTTTGCAGTAATCAGCGCTGTCGGACGCGAAACTGTCGACGAGACTTTCGTGCAAAGAATATTCAGCCAATTATTTCGTAGTATCCGCTTTTGTGTCCGAAAGACACTTGGCGCGCAGCGACGGACTTCGGTCCGTTGGAGACCAGCGACAGGCTTTTGCTCTCAGTCCGCGGAGGCGGACTTCGCATCTCCAGACCGAGACTTCAGTCCCATGTCTATGTTGAGTACCCGGCATAGGAACTCCTGCCAAACTCAGCGCAGCATCACGACTCGCTCTTCGGTGCGCAGATCGCGCTGCTTCTGGAGATCGTGGATCGTCGCGCACAGATAGCGGTTCGTGTCGATCGTAAAATCGATACGCAGCCGCGCCTGTGTGCCGGAACCCGGCGGCGCGAGCCGCAGCGCATCGCCCTCGTTGAGCGTGATCACGCACTCGCCCTCCTCCGAGCCATTGGGTATCCAGTACTCGTTGCCATTCATGCGCTTGCTCCACGGCAATGAAACGCGTCCCCCGTAGCCGACTTCGCAGATCGGGAGCCGGAACAGCTGCTGACCCTCCGTCACGGCGTAATAGCGAGTCTCGAATGGGTTAGGCGTCGGGTAGCCAGTCCCGCGCCGCACCAGACGCTCGTATTCAGGACGCTGCTGATTGTCATTGTACACGCGAATCGCATAGTCGTGGTGAACGATCTGATCCACGCTGAATCCCGCCCCGAAGACCGCCGCGCCCTTGACGACCGCCTCGAACGGCTCCCAGTAGTGGACGCGCTGCGCTCCGAAAAGCCGCTCGAATAGTTCACGTACGCCCGGCAGCAGTGTCGATCCGCCAACGAGCAGCACCGCATCGATGTCCGCCTCATTCAGTTCGTGTTTGCAGTCGTCGAGAGTCGCTTCCGTCAGCACTTCAAGCGTTTTGTAGAGCTCGTTGCGCTCCAGCATATCGAGGAATTCCTGGCGCGCGATCTCGATACGCCCGCCGCCCTGCAGCAGGAAATAGCTGCTGTCGGCGACCGAGGCTTTGTTGCTCAGGTCTTTCTTGATCGCCTCCGCCTGCGCGAGCAGCACGGGGCGCAGCGTGTCCTGATGCGCCATCAGCCGCTGGCAGCCGAGGTCTGCGATCCAGCCGTCGATCGTCTCACCGCCGTAGATCATGCCGCGTCCCGCGAGCAGCGTTGCCCGGTGCTGGCTCGCGCCCATGCGTCCGCCGCTGGAGTTTGGCGGATGGGTGCGGACGATCGCGAGGTCGAGCGTACCGCCGCCGAAATCGACGACCATGATATGCTTTTCGTCGGTCAGATCGACGCCATAACCGAGTGCCGCCGCTACTGGCTCGTCGAGCGTGCGGAAACGCGAGACGCCCAGCTTGCGCGAAATCTGTGCGAGTTCCGCGCGATAGGGCTCGTAACTCTCGACCGGAACCGTCATCGTCAGATCGGTTACCTGTCCCTCTTTGCGCCACCAGCGCAGGGCGCGTGCCAGCCGCTGCATTCTGGTTCGGCTCGGTTCGACACGCTGCCGTTCATATTCCGCGCTCGCGGCGAGCAGTTCACGGAGGTAGACCGTCGCGCACTGCCGCGCTGAAATCGTCTCCGAGCCGACCTGTGCGACCGCCTGCTGGCTGGCACGGGCGAGGGTTTTCTTGAAGGAGCGTGCGACCGGACCCATCTGCTGCAGGTCGGCGCCTTGCATGAACTCGCGCGCCGCCATCGCCGGACGACCGATTATCGCGCGGTTGATTTCCTGAAAGTAGATCACCGAGGGAATGAGCGGCGTGCGCCATGCCGGTTCGTACTCCGCCAGCTCTTCGAGTGCAACTGTAACCGCGTGTGTTCCAACCCACTTCGCAATCAGCGTATTCGTCGTGCCCAGATCAATTGCCCAGTGCGTATCCATAGATGAACTTACATTCCTCTTTAGTTTCGTCTTGAAATCGGTGGTTCAGCCTCTGCGCCTCGACAGGGGACGGGGCTGGAAGCTCATCACTCACATTCTCTGTTTGCTGCTCTCTGTTCGCTCATTCTCTTTTAAGTCTACGCGTGACACGGTCGAATAATGCGTTGACAGTCGAATGAGAG
>Ga0123339_10002341_pt1 | contig 12809 bp, 10 predicted proteins | sample lystaG_FD_89956 | JGI IMG/M metagenome (GOLD analysis project Ga0123339, IMG submission 89956) | Glacier valley bacterial and archeal communities from Borup Fiord, Nunavut, Canada, to study Microbial Dark Matter (Phase II) -... | ecosystem: Environmental > Aquatic > Freshwater > Ice > Glacier ... | reverse complement strand
AGCAGTCCGGGCGCGGGCGCGACTTCAGGCACGGCCGCGTCGTCGGTGATTACCACCGTCAAGCCGAGTTTGGTGATCGCATACAGCTTCTGCGCAAATGCGCGCGGCAACCGCACACAGCCGTGCGACGCGGGATAACCCGGCAGATGGCCCGCGTGCATCGCGATGCCGTACCAGGTCAGCCGCTGCATGAACGGCATCGGCGCGTTGCTGTAACGGTTCGATTTATGCTCGACCGCCTTCTGCAGGATCGTAAATACGCCGGTCGGCGTCGCGTGGCCGCGCTTGCCGGTCGATACGGTCGATACCCCGATCGGCACACCGTTGCGGTAGGCGTAGGCGCGCTGTGTTTTCAGGCTGATGATGATCGTGACGGGGCCTTCGGGTGCGATCTCGGGTGCCCACAGGAACTGGCCGGGCTTTAGCTGTTCGATCGCTCCATCGACCTCGAGTGACGGCACTGGACCGACTGCGGGTTCGGCAGCAGCGAGCGCGAACAGCGCGAGCGCGCCTATCAGCCTAGCGCGTTTCATGTCAGGCAAATCCTCGCCCCCGTCCTAGCTGGTCAAGCGGTCGATCGGTCGATCGGTCGACCGAGTGCGATCGAACGCGGCCTGCGCGAGAACCAACGACCCTCGGACCAAGTCGGCTACGCGACTTCGGTCGGGCTCATCCGCCGGGTTCGACTGGGCGGCGCTGTTTTCGGATGCCAACGAGGGATGCGTCAGCGCACGATCCCCAAACCTACGCGTAGTCGCGTCGCGCGGCGGTCATAATCGAGCAAGTTCTCGCCATAGCCCGCGAAGGCTTGGCCAAAGACGTACAGATTGAGGTTGTGCGCGATCAGGCGATTGAGCGGGTAGGAGGTTTCGACAGTGATCGCACCGCGCCCGCTGCCGAAGTTCAATCGACTGCTAGTGCTAACTCGCAATCCATCGTCGCGTCCGATCTCGGCGAAGATCCCGGCATTGCCGCGATCGCGTACGATCGCCGGATTGTCGGACAGGCTGCCGAAATAGGCCCAAAGCTGCGGGCCGACGATCATCTGGTAGTGCCCGAGCGGGAATGACGCGAGCGGATGAACGTAAACGGTGTTCAAGCTGCGCGAGGCCGGCCCATCGCGACCATTCGATTCATGGCGAACACCAGCCTGGCCGCCGAGCGACAATGTGCCCGTCAGCGGACGCGCAGGCAGCAGGTAGAAAAGTTCGGGCTGATAATCGATGTTCCGAAACGGCGATGATTTCGCACCGACGTCCCAGAACAGCCGCTGGGTGAAACCGAAGTCAATACCGTCGAGCCAGCTATGGCGGCCGCCTATCGCCCCGCCCCGTCCAAATAGCTGGTATTTGAAACTGATTTGAAGGCGCGCGTCGGTGCTCGTGCCCGGACCGTAGACTGCGTAGATCGGCTCGTAGGCGGACAGGTTGGCGAGAAAGGCGTTGCCGGTATCCGCGCCGGGCGAGTTCAGCGTCTGCTCGACGACGACGGTTGCGACGGGTGTGGGCGCGGCGACGCCCGGCGCGTAGGACGAAGATGCCGAGCCGGGTAGGTCGAACGCGAACCCTCCGCCGCGCGGCGTCAGCTTCAGCACCGCAGCTTGCCTCGCGCCACCCGATTTAGGAGCAATAAAAGCATAGCGCGCGCGGACGAAAGCATGTGCGCCGAGCACCAGCGACGTCGGGGAGCCGGGCTGCAATTCGAGCGTGACGGCAGTGTCGTGGCCTGCAATTGCCAGATCGGCGGTGAGGCGGGCGAGTGGGCTGAACTTGGTCGCCTCACCGCCGTTCAGGAAAGTGAGCTCCACCAGCACGCGGCCACCCGAATCGGCCATGCCGACCGAACTCACCAGCGTTTCAATCGGTTGACCCGCAAATCCGGGTGAAGCGCAGAGCAGGCTGCCGAGCGCCACGGCGAGCGCGCGTTGGCCAAAACCCCGCCTCACGCAGCAATATCGTGCAGCGCCCGGAACGCGCGCAACAGCACGCGCGGATCGAACTCGCCCTTGTAAACGGGCGGCGGTTCGCGCTTCAGGCCGAGTAGCGCGTATACGGCGGTCTGGGCCGAGCGGACCGAATATTCGACCGTGAAGACGCAGTCGTCCGCCTGCTCGCAGAACTGGCCGACGAAGGCGAAGTTAGTCGCGCAATCGGGTTTGATCTGCGGGCGGTCACCCTGTTCGCGCGGCAGGAATTGCGCGGTGATGAAGGGCATCATGCAGGGAATGCAAATGGAAGTTTCAAGAATGCGCGCCGCCTCGGCTCGGATCGCGAGATGGCCGAGCACCTCGGTCATGATCTCCCGGCCGGTGCAGGACGCCATCGGTTTGGGGACGAAATTGCCTGGGGTGTCAACGTTCAGGCCGTAGCCCCACAGCACGGCGACGTCACCGGGTTGTCCGATGAAGTGCGGCTGGTGCGGGATGACGATTGACGCAAGCCAGTTCGACTGCGGGAAGGTGATCAGCCCGCCCTCGCCGGGCACGTTGCCAGTCAGGTCGCGCACCAGGCGCAGCAGCGTTGGATCATGGAGCGTGGTGGTGAACGAGACCCACTTCGATTGATCGATGTGCATGTCGAACACCGATGGTCGGCCGAACGCGATCGAGTTCGCGGCGATCTTCTCCCACAGCGTCCACGCGCCACCATCGGCCTTGCCGCGCATCGTCGGCACCGCATCCATGCCGCCCAGGCTCGACGCCTCGGTCATCGAGCCGAGCGTGACGATGACGCGGTCTTCAGCGGCAAGGTCGATGGTGCCGCCAATGCCATCGCGCTCGTAGGCGATGCCCATCGCGGTAAAGTCGCCAGCTCGCTCGCTGATGCCGATATCGGTCACGCGCGTGTTCATGGCGAAGACAACACCGCGCTCGTCGAGCCACCGGCGCAGCGGGCGCACCAGCGAGTCATACTGGTTGTAGACGGTTCGCATGATGCCTTCGAGGCGATCGAAGCCGCTCACCATATGCGCGAACCGCACCAGATAGCGTTTGAACTCGACTGCACCGTGCCAGGGCTGGAAGGCGAATGTGGTGCCCCACATGAACCAGAAGTCGGTTCGGAAGAATTCGGAGTCGAATTGGTCGGCAATCGTCGAGCGGCCGAGCAGCATCTCGGGCTCGATCGCGAGCCGCTCGATCGTGAGGATGTGCCGCTCGCTAAGCCCGAACTTGGGCGCGGTGACGCGGTGTCCGTCCCGGAACAGCCGCGATTCGGACGAGGTAGGCATCGCCTTGTTCCAGGCGAAAATCTCGTCGGTCACCGATTGCTTGCCGTTCAAAGTCGGGATCGAGGCGAACAGGTCAAAGGTACAAAGATACTTGCTCTCCAACATCCGCCCGCCGCGCAGCACGTAACCGCTCTCGGGCGATCCCGAGCCGTCGAGGCTGCCGCCGATCACGTCCGACTCCTCGAAAATCGTAATCCGATGGCCGGGCACGTCGCCGTCGCGGATCAGGAATGCGGCGGCTGCGAGCGAGGCGATGCCCCCACCGACGAGGTAGAAACGCGCTGCATCAGACTTATTCCCGTCGATGTTCGGCGTTGTCGCCATTCCATTGCTCCATCTCGCAGAACTGCCACGGCAACGATATTGCCTGTCGTTGGCGGACTCAGTCCGTCCACTTCGGCAGTCATACGTGTATGTCCGACCTGCTAGAGAAGCCAGCCTCGGCAATTACCTAGCCGGTTGGTATCTCCAATTGCCAGCACGCTGCATAATCCTGCACGAACTTACGCAGCTCGGTCGGAGCGCGTTCGATCAGGCGCGGCAGATCGGTGGTGACTTCGGCCGCCAGCCCCAACCTGGCAACGGTGCCGATCGCGCTCATCACCAGGCTGAGCGCGAGCGGGCGGTGCGAAACGCGGCCGTGACGGATGAACGCCGGGATGCCGGGATTGCGGTAGACGATCCGTCGGTGGAGGACGTCCGACATTATCGCTGCAACCTCGTCGAGACTGAAGGCCGCGCCGCCGGTCAGCGTATACGCGCGGCGCTCGTGTCCCGGTTCAGTCAGCACGCGCGCAGCGGCTTCGCCGACATCGCGCACATCGACGAAGCTCGTGCGGCCGTGTCCGGCGGGAACCCAGATTTGGCCAAGATCGCGGATGTCGGCGCGGTGGACGGTCGCGAAGTTCTGCATGAAATCGTTCGGGCGAAGATGCGTCCAGGCCAACCCCGATTTTTCGAGCAGCCGCTCGATCCGATGATGCGGCAGCAGCGGGTTATCGGCCGCGCCGCGCACGGACAGAAAAACGACTTGAGCAATGGCCGCCGCGCGCATCGCCGCGATGAACGGGCCAAAATCGTGCGTCGCGCGCGCGAGATCGGGCGGGCGGAGCAGGAACACGCGGTCGACACCGGCGAGCGCGGGCGCGAAGGTCGCGGGATCGAGGAAATCGAAGCGAACCCGGTCGGGCGCTTGGGCGTCTCGCAGCCCGGTGTCGCGCAACGCGAGCCGTACCGGCGCGCGTCCGGCGAGCGCGGTGGCGACCTCGCGGCTGACCGTTCCACCTGCGCCAGTGATGAGGATCATAAGCGGGATGTCGTCCGCCTAAAGTCTGTCCGACACAAGTCGGGGGTCCGGTGCCGAGAGTGCGCCGCGCACCCGAACCGCAGCTACTAGGTATTTCCCGACACTGTTGCCGTGACAACAAACCATTATCGCTTCCGCCCAAGCCTAAATGACAGGAGCGATATCGTGATCGATCGCGCGTTCGACCTTGCGCTTGCCCTCGCGCGCGACACCTGAGGTGGACGCGTCCCCGGCGATGGACGAGGTGCAATCAACCGACAAGGCGGTCGACACCAGCGCACTCCATGCGCGCATCGCCGTGCTGATCACCGAAATCGCCCGGGAAGGCGAAACCCAAGCCGCGTCCTGGGCGGATCGCATCGAGCGACCGGGTTTTGCCGCAAGCGCGCTCAACCTCGCGCATTACATCGCGCTCCGACACCGCGACCTGCGCGGCCTGCAGAGAGCGTTGATGCCGCTTGGCCTTTCTTCGCTCGGGCGGCTGGAAGGCCGCGCGATGCCGACGCTCGTCGCAGTCAAGGCAGCGCTCGCGGCGCTCGCCGGTTTGACAGCCGAGACCGGTCCATCGGCCGACACTTTCTTCGCTGGCGAACGACTGCTGGCCGAGCGGACGCACACGCTGCTCGGTACGTCCGCATCGTCCCACCCGGTTGCGCTTCTCATCACCTGCCCAATCGAGGCGGCCGACGATCCCGCGTTCATGCGCTCGCTCGCCGAGCGCAAGGTGGAGGCGGTGCGGATCAACTGCGCGCATGACGACGCCGCTGGGTGGGCGCGGATGATCGGCCATGCGCGTGCCGCCGATACCGCGACGGGCCACCGGCTGCGCATCTTCATGGATCTCGGCGGGCCCAAGATCCGCACCGGGGAAGTCCGCCTTCCCAAACATGCGAAGCAGATCGGCAAGGGCGGGCTGCTCGCGGTCGTTCCACCGGGCGGACTCGAACGTGTCTCGCTCGAGGGCAAGTATTTCGCGGTCGAATGCACGTTGCCCGATGCACTTGGCGCGGCAAGAGTGGGCGACCGCCTGTTCGTCGATGACGGCAAACTCGGCGCGATGGTCGAGCGGGTCGAGCCGTGGGGACTCGTCGCGCGCGTGATCTCGGCACCGATCAAAGGTGTCCACCTCAAGCCCGAGAAGGGACTCAATTTCCCCGATACCGATCTGCACGTCGCGGCTTTGACGCCAAAGGACCTCGCCGACCTCGACTTCGTCGCCGCACATGCCGACGCGATCGAGTTCTCGTTCGTTCAATCCGCCGTCGATGTCGCGTCGTTGCAAGACGCGCTTGCCAAGCGCCGACCCGGCGACTGGCGGACGTGCGCGATCGTCCTCAAGATCGAAACCGCGCTTGGCGTGCGCAACCTGCCCGACATCCTCGTCCAGGCCGCCGGGCGGCAGCCGACCGCGATCATGATCGCGCGCGGCGATCTCGCGGTCGAGATCGGCTTCGCGCGCACCGCCGAGATGCAGGAGGAGATATTGTGGATTGGCGAGGCGGCGCATGTGCCCGTGATCTGGGCGACGCAGGTGCTCGAGCATCTCGTCCAGAAAGGCACGCCTTCGCGCGGCGAGATGACTGACGCGGCGATGGCGGCGCGCGCCGAATGCGTGATGCTCAACAAAGGGCCGTATCTCTTCGACGCGATCGACCAGCTCGGCCCGTTGCTGGGGCGCATGGAAGAACATCAGCACAAGAAGACGCCGCAGCTACGGCGGCTGAAAAGCTGGTGAGCCGCACGACCGATCTGGCGCTGGTGCGGGGTGTCCACACCGCCATCTACGTCGCGATGGCCGTGTCGACGTTCGCCGTCTTTTATGCGGGGATGACCGGGGCCGCAGGCCTATGGCTTCGGGTGGCGCGGGGATTGCTGGCGATCGAGATCATCGTCTTCGCTGGAAACGGCATGGCCTGTCCACTTACTGCGCTGGCGGTCCGCTATGGCGCAAAGACGGGCCACGTCTTCGACACGTTCCTCCCCGAGCGGGCCATGCGCTATACCTTCGAATTCTTCGGCGGCGTCACGGCGCTCGGCTTGCTTCTCCTCGTGGGTCGTTGGTGGGGTCACGTCGGTTGACCCTGGTTCGCGACCAGTCCGAGGTGCTGGCCGCGCTATCGAACGGTGCGCTGCTCGGATCGGCGGTCGCGCCCGAGCGCATCGACACGCATGCCGCCATCATCTTCCTGCTCGGCGATCGCGCGTGGAAGCTCAAACGCGCGGTGCGCTACGACTATCTGGATTTCTCGACGGCGGACCGGCGCCGTGTCGCGCTGGAAGCGGAGCTCCGCCTCAACCGCCGGACCGCGCCCAACCTCTATCGCGCGGTGCACGCGATCAATCGGGCCGCGAATGGCGATCTCGCGCTCGACGGCGTGGGGACGACGGTCGACTGGTTGCTCGAGATGGTCCGCTTTCCAACCGATGCGAGCTTCGACCGGATGGCGCAAGCGGGGCGACTATCGGCTGCGCTACTCACGCGGCTGACGGATCGACTGCAGGCGTTCCACGCCGCCGCGGCGATCGCGCCACGCGTCGATAGCGCGGCGTTGCTGCGCCGCGTGGCCGAAGGCAATCGCACCAGCATGGCCATCTGGCCCGCGATCCTCGATCCGCACGTCGTCGCGGTGCTTGCGCAGACGTCGCTTACCTTGATCGATCGCCACGCCGGGCTGCTCGCTTCGCGCACGGCGGAAGGTCGCGTGCGCCATGGGCACGGCGATCTGCATCTGTCGAACATCGCCTTGATCGATGGCGAGCCTACGCTTTTCGATTGCCTGGAGTTCGATCCCGAACTCGCCACGATCGATGTCTTGTACGATTTCGCCTTCCTGCTGATGGACTTGTGGTCGCGCGGACTTCGCACCGAGGCCAACCTCGTGTTCAACCGCTATCTCGATCTGTCTCCGCAGGACGAGGCCGGCATCGCATCGATGCCGCTGTTCCTGTCGCTGCGCGCCGCCATTCGCGCACACGTCTTCGCGGCGGCGAGTGACACCGCGCGAGATCCTGTAGCAGCCGCCGATCGCGCCCGAATGTATCTCAGGCTCGCGACCGATCTGATGGCCGATGTGCCCGCGCGGACGATGGCGATCGGCGGGCTTTCTGGAACGGGCAAATCCACACTCGCCCGCGCGCTCGGCGCTTGGCTGGGACGGCCGCCGGGGGCTCGCATCGTTCGCAGCGACGTCGTGCGCAAGCACCTCGCGGGCGTCGTGCCCGAGGCGCGACTGCCCGCGCAAGCGTACACCGTCGCCAGCAGCGCTGCAGTTTACGACGCGATCGGCCAGGCGACCATCGCTTGTCTCGCGTCGGGCTGCGCGAGCATCGCCGACGCGGTGTTCGCGCAGCCTGCTGAACGCGAAGCGATCGAGGCGGTCGCCGCGCGGGCGGGCGTTCGCTTCGACGGCGTTTGGCTCGAAGCGCCGACCTCGGCGCGGGTCGCCCGCATCGAGGGACGCAGCGGCGACGCGTCCGACGCCGACGCCGGCATCGCCCGCGCCCAAGCCTCGCTGCACATCGGCGATCTGGGAAACTGGCAATCCATCGATGTCTCGGGAGGCGCGAACGCGGCCGTTGCTTCGGTGATCGCGGCACTCGGGTTACAATCGAACCCATCGTTGACGGGTTGCCAAAGCAAATTATCGGCTAATTAAGTTTGAAGCGGAGCGAACTCATGCAGACACACGCGACGCGGCGGGCCCAAATGGTGGCTTCGCAGATCGCTCGACGCGGGGTGCGCGATCCCCTGGTGCTGGCGGCGATGCGCGAGGTGCCGCGCGAACGCTTCGTGGCGGACGAGATGGCGGAGTTCGCCTACGAGGACTCGCCGCTGCCGATCGCGGAGGCGCAGACCATCTCGCAGCCGTATATCGTCGCGGTGATGATCGAGGTGGCGGCGGTTCGACCCGGCGACCGGATTCTCGAGATCGGCTGTGGCTCCGGTTACGCCGCTGCCGTTCTGAGCCGCATCGCCGCCGAGGTGTTTACGATCGATCGCCACGCGGCGCTCGTCGATGTCGCGCAGGCGCGCTTCGACGCACTCGGCTACGACAACATCAGGACACGCACGGGCGACGGCACGCTCGGTTGGCCCGATGCGGCACCGTTCGATGTTATTTTGGTGGCGGCTGGCGGGCCCGACGTGCCGCAAAGCCTGCGCGAACAACTTGAGATCGGCGGACGGCTCGTGATCCCGGTCGGGGATTTCAACTACGATCAGCGGCTGATGAAGTTGACGCGCAGATCGGCCACCGATTTTGCCGAAGAGGATCTGGGTGCGGTCGCGTTCGTGCCGCTGATCGGCGAGCATGGCTGGAAGGATGCACGGGCGAGCGGGCGCTCGATTCCACAAGCGCGCGACACGCTGCCCACCGTGATCGCGCAAGCCGCCGAACGGTTGCCCGATATCGACGATCCCACTTTCTCGGATGCGTTCGACCGCTTCGGCGAGGCGAAGGTGGTGCTGCTCGGCGAGGCGAGTCACGGGACGTCGGAGTTCTACCGAGCCCGTGCCGCGATCACGCGCCGACTGATCGACCGGCACGGCTTCACCATCGTCGCGGTCGAGGCGGACTGGCCCGACGCCGCCACGATCGACCGCGAGGTCCGAGGCAAGCCGCCGCTTCCCGCTGCTGAACCGCCCTTCCAGCGTTTCCCGACATGGATGTGGCGCAACACGGACGTGCGAGCGTTCACCAATTGGCTTGCGGATCACAACATAGGACGGGACGCCGACGCCCAGGCGGGCTTCTACGGCCTCGACCTCTATAATCTTTCCGCCTCGATTTACGCGGTGATTACTTATCTCGACAAGGTCGATCCCGATGCCGCCAAGGTCGCGCGCGAGCGCTATGGCTGCCTCACGCCGTGGGCGAGCGATCCGGCTGTTTATGGCCGCCTCGCGATGCGCAGTGGTTTCGCGCCATGCGAGAATGCGGTCGTGAAAATGCTGCGTGATCTTCTCAACCGGCGGATCGAATATTCGCGTAAAGACGGAGAGAGTTTCTTCGGCGCAGCCCAAAATGCGCGCCTAGTGAAGAACGCCGAGCGCTATTACCGTGTTATGTATCATGGCGCAGCCGCAAGTTGGAATTTGCGCGATACCCACATGTTCGAGACGCTGGAGCAGCTTCTCGCCAGCAAAGGCGATAACGCCAAGGCGGTCGTGTGGGCGCACAACTCGCATATCGGCAACGCGGCCTATACCGACATGAGCGCCGTGCGTGACGAGATCAATATCGGCCAACTGGTGCGCGAGCGTTATGGCAGCCAAGCCGCGCTGATCGGCTTTGGAACGCATACGGGGACGGTGATGGCGTCGACCGACTGGGACGGACCGATGGAAGTGAAGGAGGTCCGACCGTCACGCGCCGACAGCTATGAGCGGCTCTGCCATGACACCGGCATAAAACGCTTCCTGCTCGATCTGCGCGAAGGCCGGAATGATGCCGCGCGCGCCGCGCTGCTCGATCCCAAGCGCGAACGTTTTATCGGCGTCATATACCGTCCAGAGACCGAGTTGCAGAGCCATTACTCCTATGCCTCGTTGCCGATGCAATTCGACGCATTTGTGTGGTTCGACGAGACGACCGCGGTCACGCCACTGCCAACCCGGCAGAAAGCGGGCGAGGAGGAGACGTATCCATTCGGGCTCTAGTGGCAGGAGAGTCCTAGTGACGATCAACATACAGGAGCGGCGTGGCATAGCAACGTCTCGGTAAAAGGTTCTACTTTACCAGTTATTTCCAGAAGCGCTTTGCCTTGCTTAGTATGTTATAGTCCTCCTCGGCCTGTCCGAGTAGCTTTTTCACTGGTCCGAAATCCGTTGCCGCATTGGCGACATCAAGCTTATCGAGTCCGAGTCGCTTGAAAACCGATGGCGCGGTCACCCGATCGTTCAAATCGCCAAGATCATCTTGTAGCGTTTCGAGTGCGTCGAGAAATGTTTTCCGGCGACGCGTCGCTCTCTTGCCCTCATAAAGCGAGGTGAAGAACTCGCCCGCATAGCGGAGGTTTTTGGCCGCGATGCGAGCCTTGTGCCGCTCACGATCAAACTTCGGGATGGCGCGCAGCGCCAGTTCATGACGTTCAACTACCGCCGGTCTACCCGGGGAGTGTGGCAGACCATCGGCTAAAAAATCTTGTACAGTAGGGGCAATCATTGCTTTTGCGTATCGTGGCGGATTAGAAAAAGCAGAATGCCATGCATAGCTATTGGAACGATTGGACCTTTGGCTGGGGGTGGATCCTGTGGTTCGGCTTCATTTTCCTTTGTTCTCCGGTATCGGCGGCTGGGGTTACACATACCGTGCGCACCGCAAGTTCGACGGGATGCCTCGCAGGGAAGCTCGCGACATTCTCGACGAACGCTATGCGCGAGGTGAACGTACGCGCGAGCAGTATGTCGAGCTTAAAGCCGACATAGCGGCGGTGTAAGGCAGCGCGTGGCGATCAAGCCTCGGACCATGGTGGCGAACTGATCGGTCCCGGCCTACCGTATCGCAGCATGTTCCTATTCGATGAGAATGACGCGCGAGCCGTCCGGCGTACCGCAATCAACATCGCGCTGGTCGCGGCTGCGCTGGCGATATGGATGCTCCGCTCGGCGATGCTGCTTGTCTTTGCCGCCGTGCTGTTTGCAATCATGTTGGACGGACTCGCTGGTTTGCTCCGCCGACGGCTGCGCATCGGCCCGGGCGCGGCGCTCACCGTGGTGTTGGTCATGCTGTCAACGCTCGCCGGGCTCACCATGTGGTTGTTCGGCGCGCAAATCGTCGATCAGTTCAACGGTCTCGCACGGCGCCTGCCGGGTGCGTGGCTGGCGCTACAACGCCAGCTCACCGAATGGGGCGTGTTCGACGAGGCGGTGGCGCAGGTCCGCAAATCGGTGCCGAGCGCGGGCGCGGTGCTCGGCTTCCTCTCCGGGGTCTTTTCGGGTTTGGGGACCGTCCTGGGTGGCGTCGGCCTGGCGCTGGTCGGCGGCATCTATCTCGCGGCCAGTCCCAAGCTCTACCGCGATGGGTTGATCGGGCTGTGGCCGCAACCGCGACGTGCGCGCGTCAGCGATACGCTCGACGCGTTGGGCTTGGCCTTAAAGGCCTGGCTGCTCGGGCAGGTAGTGTCGATGGTCGCGATTGGCGCACTGATCACGCTTGGGTTGTGGGCGATCGGGCTGCCGTCTTTTCTCGCGCTTGGGCTTATCGCGGGGCTTGTCCAATTCGTGCCGTTCGCGGGTTCGTTCCTAGCGGCCATCCCGGGACTGCTCGTCGCGCTGACGCAAGGACCGGGTACGCTCGCCTGGACAGTAGTAGTGTATATCGGCGTGCAGCAGCTCGACAGCAATGTCATAAGTCCACTCGTCCAACGCCGCGTCGCCTCGCTGCCGCCTGCACTCATCATTTTCACTGTCGTCGTGTTCGGGCTTTTGTTGGGCGCGATCGGCGTCGCGCTTGCCGTGCCATTGACCGTCGTTGTCTACGTGCTCGTTGGCAAGCTCTGGGTGCGCGACACGCTCGGCGACGCGGTTAAGCTGCCCGGAGAACGCTAAGCCTCGGCGCTTCGGCGGCCAATGTCCCTTGCGTGCCAGCGCTGGGGGCAATGTACCGGCTTAATATCCGTTGAAGCTAAGCGTTTCGCTAAGTAGTTCCGAGGCTGCGCCCGTGGAACGAAACAGGTCATCACATAACGCTGGACCTATGGAATACAACATCGATCAGGCACGACGGATCCCGTGTCGGTTCGACTACAGCAATCTTGCCGATAGACGAGTCGAGAACTGAGACCATCGATCATGTACAGCCAAGATTGCATCCTGTATCGAGCACCAATCCGAAAACCCTTTAGCTTGCGCGTGCTCGTGCTCGTGGTCGAGGATGAGGCGATGATCTCGGGATTCCTGGGAGATGTGCTCACAACGATGGGTCACCAAGTCTGCGCGAGCGCGCAGGCCGAGGACGAGGCGGTGGCCGCCGCGCAACACACCCGGCCCGACCTCATGATCGTCGACGTGAACCTGTCGTCGGGAAGTGGGCTCGCGGCGATCGACCGAATATCACGGGCCGGTTTCTTGCCGCACATCCCCATGAGCGGCGATCGTGCCACGCTTGCCGCGCGCGACCACGCCGTGACGATCACCAAACCCTTCACCGAACGCAATCTTGCCGGCGCGATCGACCGCGCGATGCAAACGTCGTACCAACCAGCGCGGTAAATCGATGCCCAATCCCTTCATCCTCGTCGAACTCCTAACCAAGGACGTTACGGGCGCGCGCGT
>Ga0123339_10002335_pt1 | contig 12843 bp, 17 predicted proteins | sample lystaG_FD_89956 | JGI IMG/M metagenome (GOLD analysis project Ga0123339, IMG submission 89956) | Glacier valley bacterial and archeal communities from Borup Fiord, Nunavut, Canada, to study Microbial Dark Matter (Phase II) -... | ecosystem: Environmental > Aquatic > Freshwater > Ice > Glacier ... | reverse complement strand
CTTGCGATGACTGCGAGAACGAGAACAACCCTGTCGGCGACGGCGACGAACTTGGCGTTGTAGGTGGTGTTGGTGTTCATGATCCTGAACCTTTCGTAGGTGTTTCTTCTGATGAGAGAAACCTAGCGCGAGCCACTGACAAGTGGATTTTCTAGGCTCTTCCCTGATGAGATAAACCTAGCGCCACCCACTGACAAGTGGGGTCTTGAGCGTGATTCACCCCTCAATCGCACTGTGTCTCCATCCTCTGGCGCACCTCGCCCGAGAGGGGGAGAGCCGCAGGCGCCACCTCACGACGATTAAGCCACGGCGCATTGCATTTGCATTTGTTCGCGATACCGTGCTATGCTTCATACGAAACGTCATGCTGTTGCTGTGGTGGCTGCGGATGATGAGCGTTTCGGTGTTTCCCTTGAGAAAGCGGAGTCCCGGCTTGGTCGCCGGAGGCTCCGCTTTCTGCATGTCAGAGGAGGTTGCTCCGATATCTCGTCATGAACACACTCTACTTGAGGGGTACTGACAGGTGACTGACATCGAATATGAAACTGGCGGCGGGGGCGACTATGACACTCGCGCTAACTCGGATGATATGACTGTCGTCGCCGGAGATATGGCTGTCGTGATGGAGGACTTCTCTGCAACGATCTCTGGTCGCCGCACTCGGCGCTCTGCAACCTTCCTCGATTCGTATGGAGCCCAGCAGGCACCGCCAACCGCTCCTAGCACTCTCGTCACCACCGACGACGACGAGAGTGACCCTGAGACCACTCAGGAAGCCACAGGAGCCCTTAGGGCTGGAGTTCTCGTAGATGACGCCGTGACGTGGGAGATCACGAACGTGGTCGATCCTGATGGAGATTTCTACAGTCGCTCTAGGTTCCGCACTCGCATCCCCGAACTCATTTTCACGACCGCTGATGGCACTATTGGAAGCATTGCCCTCACAAGCAAGGTAGCACGCCACATGCATATCGCATTCCGCACCGTAGACAACATCTACAGTGGAGCGCCAGCAGTTGAGGTAAAGAAGAAGCGCGCTGGTAATCCCATCACCGCAGCCAGTAGTTTTATGACATGGTGGGGAGATCACAAGATCAAGGGAACTATTGGTGTCATCATCTTCGGAGGTTTGGCATATTCGGTCGTCTCTGGACTCTTCATCCTCGCTACGACGTAATACCGTAAGAGTATACGAAAAGAACCCCTCTCGGGTCTGAATCTGAGAGGGGTTCTTTTCGTATGAATGCCTACTGCACGTAGATGACAACGTTTCCGTTGGCGAAGTCGCAACGGTCAATGGGGTGTAGACCCACATCAGACTTGAAGACGACAATGTAGTCGGAAACGCCGTCTCGTGATGCCTGAACGTACTTCAGCGCCGAGGAGAACTCAAGAAGAGAGATCGCGTCATTACCGAGCGACTGAATGATGAGTACTTCGCTATCCGCATCAGTTTCGACGCTAGACACGGGGATGAACCCGCTTGCGTCGCTGCCCACGAAAACTCGGCTCATCTTGTTCTCGCGCTCATTAAGAGAACGAACGCAATCTACGAGAGAAGCGGTGGATATGGTGACGAACTGTTGCGCCTCGGATACCTCATCTTGATCCTCGGTGACATCAGAGGGGTTTTCGTCGGAGGGTGTGATGATGTTGACTGGCTTAGGCGCTCCGCCTTCGCCCTCCCACACATCTTCACGATCCTCAACCGAAACCTCGGGAGTCTCTTCGATGACAGTTTCGCTCTCGGCGATTGCATCCACCGCTGAAGCCTCGTCACGGGCGACTTCCTCTGCTTTCGCTGCCTGCTCGCTAGCGCTGGCAGCCTCAGCGTCTTCCTCAGCCTGTGCTGCTGCTGCTGCTGCTGCTGCTGCTGCTGCTGCTGCTTCCTCAGCCTGTGCCCGTGCGTCTTCCTCAGCCTGTGCTGCTGCTGCTTCCTCGCGAGCGATCTCTTCAGCGTCCCATGCATTGTTGGCTTCATTAGCCTCTTCCCACACGGACGAGATTTCCTCGGTGATGCGAGCAGCAAGTTCAGCCGCTTCTTGCGCTGCAACGGCGGCAGCCTGAGCAGCAGCCTCTTCACGCGCAGCGCGCTTGGTCGACTCTTGGTATGCAGCGATCTGTTCGATGCGCTGCTGCTCTTGGAGAGCAGCGATTTCCGTAATGCGCAGAGACAGTGCCGAGATGCGTGCTTCGAGTTCCTCGGTGATCTCCTGGATGTAAGCGGCGACCTCTTCGGCAGAGTAGGCGTTGCGGAATAGAACGGTGCTCATCTTCGAGAACTGCTCGCGAACACTCTCGGGAGTGACGGCAAGGTTATCAAGATCGGGGATCGTTGAACCCTCTTCGTACTCGTGGCTCAAGGTGAGCGCTTCAACGCCGTTCGCAACGATAGTTAAGAGGTCGCGCACCTCTTGGGGCTCATAACCGTCTCGGTAGTAGACGTTCGTGAAGGTGCGATTGAGGATCGCCTCGCGCTGCAAAGAAGAGTCATAGAGACCGTCGATTGCTCCTTGATCGTCGGAGTCATCTCTCGTAGCGAGGATTGGCGTCGCTCCCATCTGCGTGTCTCCGCCAGTCGCGTCGCTTCCGTAATCGAGCGAGTCGATAGGCGCAGCGGAATCACCAGCGGAGAAGTCTGGTTGATCAACTGATTCGGATGTAGTGGTCATGGTCGCTCTCTCTGAGGGGTATACATGTAATATCGTCATTCTTAGTACATCACACGTGCGTGTCGCGATAAATGCGGTAAATGGCACTTCTCGATGAACGCTCTCGGGATTGGGTCCCGCAGTTTGTGACTCTCAAGTTGGGTCTTAGGCTTTTTGAGAGCCGCAATCACGCGCTTTACCAGCACAGAAGCGTCCAACATCTCCAGGTGAGCATTGCTAGATCGCAGAAGCGCCGATATGTGAAATAGTACACGCCTCCCGCAGATGCTCTCCTACTCAAAGGAAACGCTCATGAAAGTCAACTTTACTGCCACAAAGAAGACCGCGCTCGTTACGGTGATGATCATGTCTGCCACGTTAAGCCTTGCGGCGTGCGGCTCGAAAGGAGGAGGAGTATCTTCCAAAGAGTTCTCAGAGCCAGCCGATGCGGCGTCGTACTGGTTGAGCGCCGTACAGTCCGGCGACTTTGATAAGGCGTGCGAAGCGATGAGCCCCGGAGCGGTGAGCGATATTCTCGTGAACACGGGCGAAAAGAACTGTGGCGTTGGCTTGAAGACCGGCTTAGAGTGGTATGGAGATATGGAAGACTATTCGTCTCTCCTCGCGCATGGGAAGCCAGACCGCACCGAGGCTACACAGTGCGGAGAACTCGAAGTCGGAAAGACGTGTTGGGCATATTTCATTTGGGACGAGAGCGCAGACTCCGGTAAGTATACAATCGACAAACTGCTCGTACGAAGCCCTAAAGGTTTTCAAGTGTCGATGCTTGCTAACGAAGGCGAGACCGGATACGACAACCCGCAGGCTGGCGAAGAGGTGAAGCAAGAGGGTGGACTCTTCCCCACTGCTCATCCTAAGGAATAGTCAGAGAGCGACTCAAACCCTGCTATCGCGCTTGTGCGCCTAATGGGTTGAGGAAGTGAGTGGGAGTTGACGCCGGTACCGATGGGAGGGGAGGTACTCCCGCTCCTCTTTCGCGAGCCTCACTGAAAGCCTTTCTCAACTGTTCGCATTCTTGCGTCACTGTTGCCAACTGAGCGCGAAGTTCTTCGATTTCAACAGTGAGAGCATGGTTACCCTTCAAGAGCGCAGTATTGTCGCTCTTGAGTTCAGCATTCTTCTCCTGGAGTAGGTCAGTGAGTTGTGCGCGAGCAGCCTGTGCATCAGCGGCGAGCCTTTCCTCCCGAGCGATTTGCATCGCCTTGCTAAATGTCGCCTGAAAGATCAGCGCTTCTTGACCCTTTGGAGGGTCCATCTCCGGCATTCCCTCAATGTGCATTGCTTGTGAGAGACCTCGAACGATACGGTTTACGGCGATCATTAACTCGCCGGAGAATGGCTCCCCATCCTGTAGGGCTGTGAAGATTGCTTCGATAGATAGTGGCGTGACTGTGGCGCCATTCGCGTCCGAACCGTCTGTAATGGTCATCATCCTCTTCTTCGTGATTCGTTCAATCCAGAGCATCTCGACACGTAAGAGATCGTACGAATGTGCGCTACTGCCGCGTCTTCGAAGACTTCGGCTCAGAGGTCGCGGTCGCATGGCTATCTGAGCCACGATGATTCATTGAGTTCTGCATTCGTTGTAGCGCAACGTTCAGGTACACCTCTGCGCCAATCATGTAGCGCCTCTGAAGGTCTCCGTGCTTCTCGATCCCAGCCGTCTCCGTCAGGTGGAGCGCCGCGCCAATGAGCGACGGAACAATCGACAACTCAAGGATGCACGACATGCACTTCATTGATCCCGGCGAAGACATGTACACCTCGCGGTAGCGAGAACCGTGTGAGTGCAAGTCTTGCGCGGCACGTATCGCCTTCAGAGTCTCTTGATATACGGGAGGAAGTGGGTCCACTCCATAGGGGTGACGAAGAGAGCGAAAGAACTCGCGGAAGCGACCTAGCGTAGTGATCTGATGCGACTTCTCAGCGAGGTCTCGGGCGATCTCTAGTACTGAGATCAGTTCCTCGCGAGTAGGAGCGCTCTTCTGTACGGCGTCGCTCATGAGACCCTGATCTCAATGATTTCAATGAGGTCGCCACATGTTGGGCGGGCTAGGGTCTTCATTCGAGCCTCGGCAATACGCAACTTGTCAACAATGTCCACGAGGAGTGCTCTCCTGACGTTACGGTCGCGCTCCAGGTATGCGCTCATCAGAAGCGACATGGAGTGGAAGGAGTAGAGAGCCGCCTCTTCGGCGAGGAGAGACACATGCATGAAGTCCTCTTCAGTGTCGAGGGGGCGACCACTCGCATCGCGCATCGTCAGGTCTTCAAGAATCCTGTTGGCGTGAGCGACGCTCCTCTCAATCTCGATGATCTCCCTCTTGTCGAGAATGTCGCGACCAGCGAACATCGCACGCAGAGTGGAGAAGAACCCATGCTTCTGCATCGCTTCAAGGGAAAGGATTTCAGCAGACTTCAGCGACAGTAAGACTTCGATGTAATCGTAGGTCTCAGGTGGATAAGCGTTGGGATCGAGAGGTGACTGGTGGTTCAACTTGCTTGCTTCCCTCAGCATGGCGAAGATCACCTCTCTCGCGTCGTTTACATCACTCACGCCTGCCGTGTGAACCACAGAGTCTCTCGTCATCATGTGAAGCCTCTTCCATTCCGTTTCCTGGGCTAGTCATTCAAGTTCAGACAATGCCCGCATGTCCATCATACACGACACTCTCAAGACTAGTCCACTGAACGTGAATATGAGAAGCCCTCTCGACTGATTAGATGGGTAATCCGATAAACGAGGAAGCGCGTACATACGGCAAAGGATGAACGATGAAGAGAAATAGGGCTGCGGTTATCACTACAGTGTCGACCGTGATGCTGGGAGGTCTAGCATGAGCATCGATGCGGAATCCTCAATCGCTAACCGTCGCCCTAGTGGGTTCTCTCAATGGGTGAAGAATCGACGCCTCGCGAAGAAGCGCGCCCGAGATACTCGTCCGACCGTAGCGCCACGTCCCATGCCTCTGCCGCGAGTACCACAACAATCGGACTACGCGCCACTACGTTTCAATAGCGCTTGCGGGATGACGAGCCTCGACGCGGGTGATGGCACTGGTGCTTGCATATGCGGAGAGATTCACGTTCGGTAGGGTACGCCTAGTAAGAGAGCGCTGACCTTACGGAACTCCTCTTTAGATGTGTCCGCACCCGCATGGTTGATGAGTGGGGAGCACTACGTTGTTTGGAATACGCTCCTGGATCAGGTGCTTCGCCTTGCCGAGTCGGAGGGTAGCCTCATACATCTGACCCTGAGCGAAGCCTAGAGGGTCGCGGTGCGATACATACCGAAGAGCATCATAGGCACGCAACACCTGAGCGCTGATGAATCCAAAGTCTCCTCGGGGCTCCTCTCCGATTGCCTCCGAGTTTTCCAGCCGCTTGATGTCTTCGATGATCGCGTACACGTTAGTGCGCAATCCGTCCATCCTCCCTACGTAGCGAGGAACAAACTTGCTGAGCAGGTGATTGCCGATGAGGAACCAGTTGCTCCTGGTGAGAGAGTCGCGAGTGACGCACTCCACGCGCTCAGTGGCACGGAAGAGTGCAACGAGCGCGTCTGTCGCGTCGTCGCGCTCTTCGATGACTGTGGTCGTAGAACTGGTAGTCATGGGTTGTTCTTCCTCTTCGTGTAAGTCTATTGAATGATCTGATTGTGAGTAGGACGATCTAGCGGTGTCCGCACTTCTCCCCGCGCTCGTGAATAGGCGGTCGAGAAGTGAACGGGATGATCGACTTCACTGATCTCTTCGCCGACCCGAAGAAGAATGCTGCTTCTCTCATCTCTCCACGGAAATCTCGTAGGTACTTCCCCCTCTGAAGTTTGTTCTGCATCATCACAACGGGAGACATCGCGAGCAATACTGTCTCCTTCACTTCAAGCACTGAAGCGGAGTATCCTCCCGAGGTGGAGGCGAGCAACGCAAGGTCGACTACTTCGAAAGCCAACTTGTTGATGCGGTCCAACTTCGTCGTGTAGAAGGGTACGACCCGTCCGAGGAGGCGGTCCACTACGATGAGCGCGGTGCTCATGTGCGCCGCCTTATCGGTGAGGCACTCTCCGCACTCGGTGGCGCTCAAGAGAGCGAGAAGCACCTCAGGGAAGTCGTCGTTCGCCTTGAATACCGTGGTCATGATTTGCTACCTTCCGCTGTGCGCGATTTTCTATAGGGACACGCATAGCGTGTCTTTGATGGGCGAACGCCCGAGGTCTCTAGCCCTGGAAACGCACCGGGAAAGGGAGCGTCTTCGAGGTCGGCGGGATGAGGTGATGCGCAAGACGGGTTGCCTCGCTAAGCAGTGCAACGATCCTCCGCATCATCTCGCTCTTGACTGTTTGCCGCACGTACGGAGTACCGGACAAGTAGGCGAGGTTGTGAGCCCCTTCAAGAAGGAGGGCGATGTCAAGGAACTCGACGGGGAGACCAGCGTTGATTGCACGATGGATGTCGTTGAAGTTCAGTCGCTGACCACTCTTGAGTGGAGTTCCTGGCTCGCGCAGCACGGGGCTCATGAGCAGGATCGTCTCTGTGTTGATCTTCCCCGTATTGAGGATAGCCAACTCAAGTTCCCTTACTGCCGTGAGCCTCGAAGAGTTCGGAGACGCCGCAACCAGGATTCGCTCTCCGAGCCTCTCCAATGGAGAGCGCTCTAGGCACTGCACCGCTGAGCGCTTGATGTCACCAATGGAAACAAAGAGATCGATGACAGACCGGGTGGCACCGTTGATCTCTGCGCGCTTCGAGAAATGAACCTCGTCGTATACGGACTTGCCAGTCTTAGGCTTCTTGGACATGAGTTTCCTTGTCTCGTATTCTGCTAGTACCTGGGGAACGGGTTGGCGTTGTTCTTGACTGCGTCAGCGAGATTCTCTGCTGTAGTGGTCGCCTGACGAAGAAGGGTAGTAGCGACACCCATGTCAATCGACTTGGCGTACGAGCACCCTGGAGTGGAGAGGACCGCATTGACAACAGCACTAGCCCTCTCAATGAGTTCGGTGATGTCGCCGAGAGTGGGGTAGAAGTCGATGCCCTGCGCCTGCCTGGTGTAGCCGATCTTGGCAACATTGGAGGCAATGTCCTTAGCGCGAGAGATAGCACCAGCCGTGAGAGCAATCTTCGACAGCGGCTTCGGCTTGGGGGAGAAGAAGATGCGAATCGCTTCGTTCCTCTGATCCCCTGCACTCATGAAAGATGCGCCCTCGGCTAGAAGGGTAGTCGCACAGAGAACGCCAGAGAGGTCATTCAGAGTTGGAGTTGGCTCAACAAATACTACCCGAGTAGGGGTGGCAGTGGATCGCTTAGTCATGTCAGTCATTCTCTTCTCTAGCAACGTCTAGGACAAGCATACACCATAGGCGCTCACGACTACTTCTGCGCCTTCGTGAAAAGTCGGTCTGCGTCGAGGACGGCGTTCGTCGCTTGAATGAGTTCGTTAGATGCAGTGAGCATCCTTGTTGACATGGTTCCGTAGGGGAATCTGCCAGAAGATGCTTTGACGTCCTCGCGGGCATTAGACAGATGGAGCGCAGCAATAAGGAAGGTGGGCATGAAGAGACGCACGCTCTCGTTACCCATCAACTTCACCTCCTCTGCGACCTCGGTGAGGAGCCGCGTGCTCTCATCGAGTAGAGCATTCATCCTGTCGAAACTTGTGTTCGCCGCGCGAGAGAGGAAACTCATCAACGTCTCATAGCGCATGTCGGCGCGGCTCATCTGGGAGATACACTCCGCTCGTGATGCAGCCTTCCATAGAGCGGACGCCAAAGCGGGGATACCGGAGTCGGAGGTGCAAGCGCTCTTCATGTCGAGATCAAATATCAAGTATTCAGACATGATTCTCATCCTCGTCTTCGCGTGTAGTAGGTAGGTGTATCCGAATCTCTGAACCGCCAGAGATGGTACGGAGGCGATGCTTCATGTTGAGCGAGTCGTTCACCTTCGCAACCTCGTCAGCGATATTGCGAAGAAGGTCAGCCGCGATGGCGAGTTTCGCATCGTTGCGAGTAGCACCAGATGGGAACGCCACCGTGACGTAATACTTCACGGCTGACAGCATGGTGATCGTGCCGTTCATATCATCGGGGAGTGACTTCTCATGCTCGCTTTCATCGGCGTCAGCGTTACGCTGTAACTCGAATACGCACCCCTCTTCCAGTAGAGTGATAGCGGAGAGGACTTCATGATGGCGATCCTCAGTGAGGTCACCACTCTCAAGGACTCTGATCAGGCTCCGCGCATCTGCGACCCATGCGGGCAGAGTGGAATCACTGGGACGTTGCTCAATGAGCGCTCCTGGGTTCTGCACGGTGAGTGCGGAGATTGGCATGTTCATTCGATTACCCTTCCACATTCGTCGGTACGGAGACTCCAAGTTTGGTGGCGAACTTCCGCTCAGCCATGCGCTCTTTCTTCATCTGCTTCTTGCGAAGCCTCGCAAGCGTGCGATCCAAATCGAGGACAAGGTACGTCACCCTAATGAGTCTCGTGGAGGTGTGGTACATGTTGATGGACGTCATCATGCGAGACTTGTCGGTACGCGCCTGACGGAAAGTCTTCTTAGCCGCTACGAGATCGACAGCGGCAATGAGAAGATCGTTCCTGAGTAGGCGCTCCCTCTCGGTCGAGAAGTTCTTCATCTCAACGCTTGCGGCATGGAGGGCGCTATCCACGTTATCGAAGGCGGATAGCATTCGGTCGAAACTGGTTCTCCTATTTGGTAGAAACCTGGCGGCGATCCTCTCACGGCGTAGGGTCCTACTACCCTTCAAAGAAATCTCCTCCGCCAGGTTGGCGGCGTTCAGTAGGGAGATAACGAGCATTCGAAGGTGGGGGTCTGAGACACGCGCCTTACTCATGTCAAACCCGATGAGCGGGTAATCCGACATCTCATTCCTCGCATCTCTTCCTTGTGGGTACCACTAGCATACACGATCTGCTCCTGCTTGGACTACTTCTGCGAAGCCTCAAGCACTGCGCCCTTCAGTTGAGTCTCACGTAGAGACTTCCTGTGAGCCTTCCGTCGAGCAGTCTCTTCCTTCTTGCGTTCAAGTCGTAGAAGACTGTAGTCCATGTCGATGATCTTGTTCGTCGCTTGGACAAGACTGTCCGACGCGGAGAGCATGTTCGCTGAGATGGCTGTACGACTCTGCACCGAGTGAGCCTGCCTGATGCTCATCTTGGCATTGTCAACATGAGTGCGGACAACTCGCAAGTAGATCGACATGGTGCGCATCTCATCCATTCGCGGGAGAGCCTTCGACTGAGCATCCATGTCAGAGAGGAGAACGGCGACCCTCCCCATGAGGAAGTCCACCCGCTCCATCCTCGTCATCTTGCGACGGTTCACGGATACGAGAAGCCTTTCAATGACCACAGAGAGGGTGCTCTGACGACTCACCTCTTCGGCAACGCGAGCGGTCCTCCATAGGAGGTCAACAGCGAAAGTGAACGGCGACCCTTGACGGCACGCTTCGCCCATATCGATGCCGAACATCTCAAACCTTGGGGATGTCTTCATGGTGTCTCCTTAACGACTCACCCCAGGATACACTACTCCCCCGTTAAAGGCAAGCGCCGTTTACGACGACGACGCCCACAGGTCAAGGACTACATCAACTGTCTTCTTCGTTGCCCCGCCGATCTTCTTGCCTGCATTCTTCGCGCTACTCTTCCATGAATCGCGAGACGACACACTAGTATTGTCGGCGTCGTTCTTCGCTCCGTCAACTTTCTGTGCGAGTCGCTTAATCCACGCGGGAGTCTCCACCCCGTTCTTCTCGTCAGCGGCAACCCGAAGGCGCGCGGCGTATTCACGTTGAGACTGAGTGATTGCAAAAACAAACTCGGGGTCTTGAACCTTCCCGGACATGCTCTCCCCTTCATTCACGTACTGCTCGTTATCTGCGTCGTACGTGCGAGCATCAACCTTCACGTCAAATCCCTCTTCTCTCGTAAAGCCTAGGGAAAGCATAACACCCCCATGATCCGCTTTCGCTTCACATAGGGGTGCCGCTTTACTGATGGGACGTACTAGAGGGTTAACCCCAGAACGGTAGACCGCCCTGCTTCGGGGTGTAGGGGTGAACGGAGAAGCGATCATCACCAAGACCGACATCCTTCGCGATCTTCTTGAGTGCTTCAGAGATGGTGCGCTTGTGAGTGAAGTAGTGCGTGTGCGCGTAGAGATCACCAGCGTCAGCGAACGTGCGGAGGATGCGCTCCCACTCCTTCGTTGACTTCGTGTTCAGTTCCAGTTCGATGGCGTGGTTACCGGGAATACCGTTCTTGTCACGAGCACCCGCTACGACAAGGTCGGGTACGTGGTCAGAGCGACCGGACTTCGTAGCCCAGATGACGAACATCGCTTCGTTACCGGGTACCAGTTCGGGGGAGGCACCGTGCGAACCGTTAGCCTTCCACTCGGCAAGGGAGTTCCTGAACATGTGCTCAATGTCGATGCGCGTGAGAGCCTTCTTCACCCGTGACTCCGCCTGACGAATCTCCCGCTCCGTGATGAGAGTCTCACCTGTGATGAGGGTACGGTTCTTAATGCGGTTACGTCGAGGGTGACCTGCAAGCCCTAGTACGTTCTCCCCACCTGTCTCCAGTTCGATACCAAGGTTGACGAGCCCCAACGTGTGAGCGATGGTGACGTAGGAAATCTTGCCTGCACCAATAGCGGAGTAGTCAAGGTCGGCGGCAGAGAGACCCCACGCGGTAGGAGTCCATAGAGCCTGACCCTTGGTGACGTCTTCCCTGCGGAGTAGACCCGCCTTACCCAACTTGGTGAGACGCTGCTCAATAGCACGGTGACTGGAGTTGACGTATCGCGCTACCTGAATACCGTGGGCGTAACGGAAGCGGGCAAGGAAGCGGATGATGTCGATGTCACGCTCGGTGATCCGAACTCCCCTAGAGGCGGTAACGAACTGTCGTGCTTCGTCACTCTCCATCTCACCATCTTCGAATGCCGGGTTGTCCTCATCCCATGAGTCGTCGCTACCTACCTGAATGAGAGGGGCTACCTTGTTGGGTGCAACCTGTCCAGCCTTCGGGCGACCAGTCTTCTTGGGTGAGCCTCCACCCATCTCTCCGTCATAGTCATCTTCGTCTTGCTCGGGAGACGTGACTTCTTCGTCATCGTCGTCGTCATCCATCTCGTCGTCGGCATCGGCAGTGCGACCAACCGTTACCTCTTCATCGTCGTTGATGCTCGACCAGTCTTCCGCTTCCGGTACTGCCACCTCCTCCTCGGGGATGCCTGCCGGAACGTTACCCACCTGCACATCGCTGGGGAAGAGGGGAGAGGTGACGGGTACCGCTTCTGCAAGAGGGGATGCACTGGCTTCCTCACCCTCCCTCTTCGGCGCCTTCTGCACCGGAGCCTTCTGTACGGGTGCCAACTTGACGGCGCTCGCGACCGCCTTCTTCGGCTTCGGATCACCTGCCTGGTTCATCTCGCCTACTGGGGAGAGAGTCAACTGCCGCTTCGCGGCACCCTTGTCGGGGCGTGCGATTGCGTAGTTACCTCCGGTTGCCCAGGGTGCTGGCTGATCGGTCATGGCGTTTTCCTCTCGTCGGATTCTACAGATGTGAACATCAAAACCCCCAAGGCTAGTGTTTAGAAGTGCGTAACTTGGTTTTGCGACCCTAGCAACTACCCCTGAAGAACGTCTGTGTATACCTCTGTTATCGGCACATACCCCCGCGCTCACTTGCGAGGCACAAACCCCCTGGTAAAGCACCAAGCGGAGCGGAACACCTGAGGCTCTAGTCCCACCCTTTCTATTGATTACTTAACCAAAATGCAGTAACTGACTAGTACATGAAAGAGGGTTGACCTTCCTGTAGTGCTGAATAGCACAATGAGTCCACGTTTACAGGCATGCAAAGTGGAGTAAACATGCTAGGCGTCTCACGGCTCTCTGCGTTCGCTTGTGTGTGCCGCCTGCTCGCTGCGCTCGCGTCGACTCTCCGCTGCGCTGCGTGTCGAGCATCCGCCCCCTTGCTTGTCAACGTGGCTCGCTTCGCTCGGCGTTTTCGCTTCGCTTAACGCACGTTGACGGCGGGGGCTTCTGCGTGCGGGGCTGGTTGTCCACATCTGTAAACAGTGTGTCTCCAGATTGTGGGCACGTTCCGCGTAGAGTTGGCTGTGCCGACAGTCGTAG
>Ga0123339_10002334_pt1 | contig 12843 bp, 10 predicted proteins | sample lystaG_FD_89956 | JGI IMG/M metagenome (GOLD analysis project Ga0123339, IMG submission 89956) | Glacier valley bacterial and archeal communities from Borup Fiord, Nunavut, Canada, to study Microbial Dark Matter (Phase II) -... | ecosystem: Environmental > Aquatic > Freshwater > Ice > Glacier ... | reverse complement strand
GGCGTGCCTTCCAGCTTGAGTAAAGCCGCCTCAGCTCGGTCGAGCAGGCCGGCTTTGAGATAGTCCAGTGCCAGGGCATGTTGCGCGCGCTGGCGGTCGGCCTGACTCAGGTCGCCGCGCGACAGCAGGTGCTCATGCACGCGCACGGCGCGTTCATACTCACCACGACGACGAAACAAATTGCCGAGTGCAAAGTGCAACTCTGACGTGTCCGGGTCGTTCTGCACCGCTTCAATAAACGCGTCGATGGCCTGATCCTGCTGCTCATTGAGCAAAAAGTTCAAGCCCTTGAAATAGGCTTTCGGGGCCTGCCGGTTCTCAATGCGCAACTGGCGAAGATCAAGGCGTGAGGCGACCCAGCCCAGCACAAACGCCAGAGGCAGGCCCAGCAGAATCCAGCTCAGGTCAAAGTCCATGCGGGAGCGTGACTTGGACGTTCTGGGTGTCGGCTGTGGCAGACGCCGTCAGTTGTGCCCGGCTTGCGGCGCGACGATGTTTCCACCAGCGCGGCACCATGCCCAGCACGCCGACGGTCACCCCTGCTGTAAAGGCGGTCAGCACGACCAAGACCTGCGGTGAACGCCACTGTGTCCCAAAGAAAAAGTGCACAGTGGTGTCCTGCTGATTGTTCAGCGCGAAGGCAAATAGCGTAAAAAAAATGGCTGCTTTAAGTACCCACTTAAGCAGCCAGATGAGGTGTTTCATCGATCTCCCCAGTGACGATCTGATTCTAACGTTGTGGCGTGTTGCCCTTCGGCTTATCGCTTTTTATTGGGCCTTGGTTTTGGCTTCCAATTCGGCGGTGCGCAGGTCCACGGCTTCCCGCAGGGCTTTGCCCGGTTTGAAGTGGGGCACCCGTTTTTCGGGAATGGCCACGCTTTCACCGCTGCGCGGATTACGTCCGATGCGGGGGGGGCGGTTATTGATGGAAAAGCTGCCGAATCCCCGAATTTCAATTCGGTTGCCACGTACCAATGCATCGTTCATGGCATCAAGAATGGCCTTGACGGCAAATTCGGCATCGCGGTGGGTGAGTTGGCCAAAGCGGGCGGCCAGTTCTTCGACAAGGTCGGAGCGAGTCATGAAATAGTTCCAGACAAAAAAACGACCGGTGCAAACGCTACCGGTCGTTCCTTTAGTGGCAATTCAACAATTAATTGTTGTTATCCAGTTTGGCGCGCAGCAAAGCGCCCAGGCTGGTGGTGCCAGCGTTTTCACGCGCTGATTGCTGGCTCAGAGTGGACATGGCTTCGTTCTGGTCAGCCGCATCTTTGGCCTTGATCGACAACTGGATGTTGCGGGTCTTGCGATCCACATTGACCACCACAGCAGTGACTTCGTCGCCTTCTTTGAGCACGTTGCGGGCATCTTCCACGCGGTCGCGGGAGATTTCGCTGGCGCGCAGGTAGCCGATGATGTCATCGCCCAGATCGATTTCAGCGCCTTTGGCATCCACCGTCTTGACCTTGCCGGTCACGATTTGACCCTTGTCATTGATCGTGGCAAAGGTGGTGAATGGATCGGAATCCAATTGCTTGATACCCAGGGAGATGCGTTCGCGGTCCACGTCCACAGCCAACACGAGGGCTTCCACTTCCTGGCCCTTTTTGTATTCGCGCACAGCGGTTTCGCCGGGTTCGTTCCAGGACAGGTCAGAGAGGTGAACCAGACCGTCGATGCCGGCAGCCAGACCCACAAAAACGCCGAAGTCGGTGATCGACTTGATCGGACCCTTGACGCGATCGCCGCGCTTGGTGTTCTGAGCAAACTCTTGCCAAGGGTTGGCCTTGCACTGCTTCATGCCCAGGGAGATGCGACGTTTGTCTTCGTCGATTTCCAGAACCATGACTTCGACTTCATCGCCGAGGGCAACGATCTTCGAAGGCGCAACGTTCTTGTTGGTCCAGTCCATTTCGGACACGTGCACCAAGCCTTCGATTCCGGGCTCGAGTTCCACAAATGCGCCGTAGTCGGCGATGTTGGTGATCTAGCCGAACATGCGCGTACCTTGGGGGTAACGGCGGTTCACGCCCATCCAAGGATCGTCGCCCATTTGCTTCAGACCCAGGGACACGCGGTTTTTTTCGGTGTCGAACTTCAGGATCTTGGCGGTGATTTCTTGACCCGCTGTCACGACTTCTGAAGGGTGACGGACGCGGCGCCATGCCATGTCGGTGATGTGCAACAGGCCGTCGATACCGCCCAGATCCACAAATGCGCCGTATTCGGTGATGTTTTTGACAACACCTTGAACCACGGAACCTTCTTTGAGGGTTTGCATCAACTTGGCGCGTTCTTCGCCCATGCTGGCTTCAACCACAGCGCGACGTGACAACACAACGTTGTTGCGCTTGCGATCGAGCTTGATGACCTTGAATTCCAGTGTCTTGTTTTCGTACGGGGACAGGTCTTTGGTAGGACGGGTGTCAACCAACGAACCGGGCAGGAAGGCGCGGATGCCGTTGACCAACACGGTCAGGCCACCCTTGACTTTGCCGCTGGTGGTGCCGGTGACGAATTCACCGGTTTCCAGGGCTTTTTCCAGGCTCATCCACGAAGCGAGACGCTTAGCGGTGTCGCGGGACAGAATAGTGTCGCCGTAGCCGTTTTCGATGGAACCGATGGCCACCGACACGAAGTCGCCGACCTGAACTTCGATTTCGCCCTTGTCGCTCTTGAATTCTTCGAGCGGCACGTAGGCTTCAGACTTGAGGCCAGCGTTAACAACGACAAAGCTGTGCTCGATACGTACCACTTCAGCAGTGATAACTTCGCCTGGACGCATTTCCGTGCGTGTCAACGACTCTTCAAATAGGGCAGCAAATGATTCTGACATTTTTTTTGCGGATGATTCCGCGGGTTAGTTTGTTGAACCACACCAACAGTGCGCTGAGCGCGCAAGAAGGTTGGTGTGGACCGGTTGCAAAAGCGACGAGCTTTTGCGTTTTTTGCCACTCAGATTGCGCTGAACGGCTGTTTGCCTTGCCACCAGTCCAACACCAGATCGACTGATTTTTCAACCGTCAAATCCGAGTTGTCCAGCAACCGGGCATCTTCTGCTGATCTAAGTGGGGCAGTGCTGCGGGATGAATCCCGCGCATCGCGTGCTTCCAGATCAGCGCGAAGAGATGGGAGTGTAGTTGAAATCCCCTTTGAAATCAATTGTTTATAGCGGCGCTCGGCGCGACGCTCGGTGCTGGCGGTCAAAAACACCTTGAGTGGGGCCTCGGGGAAGATGACGGTGCCCATGTCGCGCCCGTCGGCGACCAGTCCTGGCAGTTGGCGAAACCCGTGTTGCAAGTCCACCAGTGCCAGGCGCACTTTGGGCAATGTCGAGACTCTGGACGCGTTCATGCCCGCTTCTTCGGTGCGGATGGTGTCACTTACATCAATGTTGTTGAGTAGAACCCGGCCTTGCGTAAACCGGATGGACAGACCTTGAATCAAATCCGCAATCGCCTGCTCGTCGGCGGCCTCCAGCGCCAGACCGGCTTGCAAGGCCGCCAAGGCCGTGATGCGGTAGAGCGAGCCGGAGTCCAGAAAATGGTAGCCCAACTCTTTCGCCAACACGGCCGCCAGCGTGCCTTTGCCGGAGGCGGTCGGGCCATCGACGCAAATGACGGGAATGGCGCTGTCCGGCGTTTGCACCAGGGTAAACAGCGCTTCAAAGTAGTCGGGGAATGTTTTGGCGACGCATTTCGGGTCTTCAATACGCACCGGCAGTCCGGCCGGGTTGAAGGCGGCGAGTGAAAAGCACATGGCGATCCGGTGGTCGTCGTAGGTGTGAATGCTGGCGGCTTGCCAGTCGGCGGGGCTGGCCGGTGGTGTCACGCGAATGAAATCCGCACCTTCTTCCACCGTCGCGCCCAGCTTGCGCAGCTCGCAAGCCATGGCCGCAATGCGGTCGGTTTCCTTGACGCGCCAGCTGGCAATGTTGCGCAGTGTCGTAGTGCCTTCTGCGTACAAAGCCATCACGGCCAGCGTCATGGCGGCATCGGGGATGTGGTTGCAGTCCAGGTCAATGGCTTTCAGTGGCCAGTTGCCGCGTGACACTTCCAGCCAGTTGGGGCCGCTCACCACGTGGGCGCCCATCAATTGCGCGGCTTCGATAAAGCGGATGTCGCCCTGAATGGAATCCGCACCGACGCCTTCAATTCTTATGCCATTTTGACCTCTATTCCCCGTCGCTATTGCGCCAAGCGCTATGAAATAACTAGCAGATGAGGCGTCGGCTTCGACGTGCAGCGTACCGGGAGACTTGAATTGACTGCCGGCCGGAATGGTGAAGCGCTGCCAGTGATCTTTGCCGGCAGGGCGCACCACCTGGATGCCGAAGCGCGCCAGCAGGTTCAGCGTGATTTCAATGTAGGGGCGCGAGATCAGTTCACCGACAACCTCAATCACGATGTCTTGCCGGGCCACCAGCGGCAGCGCCATCAGCAGCGCGGTGAGAAACTGGCTTGATACATCGCCGCGGACCCGAATGGGGGCGTTCAGTGACAGGTTGGGTTCGCCAATGCGCAGGGGCGGGAAGCCCTCCTGTCCCAGGTAATCAATCTGGCAGCCGAGCTGGCGTAGGGCATCGACCAGGTCACCGATCGGACGTTCGTGCATGCGCGGAATGCCGCGCAGCTCATAGTCGCCCCCCAGCACGGCCAGTGCGGCAGTCAGTGGGCGTATGGCGGTACCGGCATTGCCCATGAACAGATCGGCTTTTTTCTTGCCCGGTAGGCCACCCAGACCGTCGATTTCGACGCTGCTGCCGCTTTGCCGCACGCCACAGCCGAGTTGACACAAGGCATCGAGCATGATGCGGGTGTCGTCGGAGTCCAGCAGATCATGCAGGGTGGTGGTGCCTTGGCTCAGGGCCGACAAAAGCAGCACGCGGTTGGAAATGCTTTTGGAACCCGGCAGTACGAGGGTGCCGCCCGCGCTGTCGAGGTGCGGGATATCAAGAAACGCGGTGGAAAACATTATTTTTGGTGTTTGGCCATGCTCCAGTGGGCACGGGTTTGACTGGCTTGCTCAATCAGGCCTTCAAGGGCCTCGCTGTTGCCGCTGGAGATCATGAGTTCCAGCGCCTGGAGGTTGCGCTGGAAAATTTTGGATTGGGCCAACAACTCTTCACGGTTGGACAACATGATGTCGCGCCACACTTTGGGATCGCTGGCGGCAATGCGGGTGAAATCGCGAAAGCCAGGGCCGGCCAGGGACAGGTAATCTTTGCCCTGCGGCTGGCCCGAGATCGCGTTCAAGAGGGCAAAGGAGATCAGGTGCGGCAGGTGGCTGACGGCGGCAAAGGCGGCGTCATGCGATTCGGGCGACATCTTGACGACCCGGCAGCCCAGCGCGGTCCAGACATCAACCGCCTTTTGCAGTTGCACCGTCAAGGTGCGCTCAATCGGCGTGAGAATGACTTGCTTGCCGGTATACAGGTCGGCATCCGCGTGTTCCACCCCCGAGACTTCCTTGCCCGCAATCGGGTGGGCCGGGACGAAGGAGCCAATTTGCTCGCGCAGAGCGCGACGACCGGCATCCACCACGTCGCGCTTGGTCGAACCGACGTCCATCACCAGCATCTGCGGCGTGACCAGGTGCTTGATCGACTTGAAGGTGGCTTCGGTGGCCGCTACCGGCACGGCGATCAGGACAATGTCGGCGCCCGACACCGCCAGCAAGGCCGACGGCGCCTCCACGTCAATCACGCCCAGCTTGCGGGCGCGCTCCGTGGTGGAGGGCGACTTGCTGTAGCCGACCACCCGTTTGACCAGGCCAGCGCGCTTGAGCGCCAGCGCAAACGAGCCGCCCATCAAGCCGCAACCAATGATGCCGAGTTGTTCAAACATCATTCGCCCACCGGGTAAGTGCCCAGCACTTTGTAGAACGCACTCAGTCCCTGAAGATCCTTGAGTGCAGAAGCGACATGCGGCTGTGACGGGTGACCCTCAAGGTCGATGTAAAAATAGTATTCCCACTGGCCCGAGCGCGCCGGGCGCGACTCAAAGCGGGTCATGGACACGCCATGCGTCTTGAGCGGCATCAGCAGGTCATGCACCGCACCCGGCTGGTTGGGCACCGAGACGACCAGGCTGACGCAATCGTGGCCGGTGGCGGCCGGCGCCGGCAGGGTCTGCGGCAGACACACCACGGCAAAGCGGGTGCGATTGAAAGCGTCGTCCTGAATGGCGTGGGAGGCCGCATGCAGACCAAATTCACTGCCGGCGCGTTCGCTGGCAATGGCCGCCCAGGCTGGGTTGGTGGCCGCCAGGCGCGCACCCTCGGCATTGCTGGAGGCCGCCCGCCGTTCTGCATGGGGCAGGTGCGTGGTCAGCCAGTCCTGGCATTGGGCCAGGGCCTGGGGGTGGGCGTAAACCACCTCGATGCCGTCAAGCGACGGGCTGAGTCGCAGCAGGTTGTGGCGGACCAGAAAGCTGGTTTCACCGACGATGTGCAAAGGCGAGTTCAGCAGCAAATCCAGCGAACGGGAGACCACGCCTTCGCTGGAGTTTTCGACCGGCACCACCCCAAACTCGGCGCTGCCGGCCGCGGTGGCCCGGAACACTTCATCGATGCTGACGCACGGCACCCGCTCGATGCTGGAGCCGAAGAACTGCAACGCCGCCTGTTCACTGAAGGTGCCGGCTGGGCCCAAATAGGCGACCCGTTGGGCTGCCTCCAGGGCGCGACAGGCTGACATGATCTCGCGCCAGATGACGGCCACACTGCTGTTTTTGAGCGGACCGGGATTGCCTGTCTGCAGGCTGCCGATGACTTGGGCCTCGCGCTCCGGGCGGAACACCGGCGAGCCGTCCACTTGCTTGATTTGGCCGACCTCATGAGCGAGCGTGGCCCGCTGGTTGAGCAGCGCGAGCAGTTCTAGATCGAGGGCGTCGATTTCTGTGCGTAATTCGGGGAGGGTTTTCGCCATGAGGAAGAGTTGGTTGGAAGACCTGGCTTTTCAGCTTCGGGTTTTTTCAAATTCACGCAGGTAGTCCACCAGCGCCTGCACGCCCGCAAGCGGCAAGGCGTTGTAGATGCTGGCACGCATGCCGCCGACCGACTTGTGGCCTTTGAGTTGCAGCAGGCCATGGGCGCGTGCCCCGGCTAAAAAGGCCTCATTCAGGCTTTCGTCGCGCAGGAAAAAAGGCACGTTCATGCGCGAGCGGCAGTTGTCGGCCACTTTGTTGAGGTACAGCTGTGAATTGTCGATAGCGTCATACAGCAGGGCGGCTTTGGCCTTGTTGCGCGCCTCCATGGCGGCAATGCCCCCTTGGCGCTTGAGCCACTGGAACACCAGTCCCGCGATATAAATGGCGTAGGTGGGCGGGGTGTTGTACATCGACTGGTTGTCGGCCACTGTTTTGTAGTTGAAGGCGCTCGGGCACACCGGCAGCGCGTGACCCAGCAAGTCCTCCCGAACCACGACCAGTGTCAGGCCGGCTGGCCCGAGGTTTTTTTGAGCGCCGCCAAAGGCCAGCCCGATCCGTGACCAGTCTACTGGCCGCGAGGCAACATGAGAAGAAAAGTCGATGACCAGCGGGGCGTCGCTGCCCAAAGCCTTCAAGTCCGGCAGTGCGTGGTATTCCACGCCGTTGATGGTCTCATTAGTGCACACATGCACGTAGCTGGCGCCCTGGCTGAGCTGCCACGTGGCCGGATCCGGCAGGGTGGTGTGGCCATCCGTCTCACTGCTGGCCGCGATATTGACCGTGCAGTATTTGCGCGCTTCCTGTTGCGACTTCTGGCTCCAGCTGCCGGTGACCACAAAGTCAGCCACACCGCCGCGCGACAGGTTCATCGGCACGATGGCGTTTTCGGCCAGACCGCCACCCTGCATGAACAGGATTTTGAAGTTGCCTGGCACGGCGAGCAGCTCGCGCAGATCAGCTTCGGCCTGTTCATAAATAGAGATGAACTCTTTGCCCCGGTGGCTCATTTCCATGACGCTCATGCCGCTGCCATGCCAGTCCAGCATTTCGCTGGCCGCCTCGGTCAGTACCTCTTGTGGCATGGCCGCCGGACCAGCGGAGAAGTTAAAAGGTCGCTTCATCTGTGACTTTATATATTAAATGGGGCGCTAGCCCCCGTCTAATGGGCGTGAGTAGCTATTAAAACCGTAGTAATCAGGCGGCCGTACCGGCGTCGTCTTCACCTTCAACATCATCTGTGGCGTCATCGAGGATCGGATTCGCATCATTCTCGACAATACGTTGCAGCCCGCTCAGCTTGGAGCCTTCGTCCAGCCCAATCAGGGTGACGCCTTGCGTGGCGCGACCGAGTTCGCGAATCTCGCTGACCCGGGTGCGTACCAAAACACCCTTGTCGGTGATCAGCATGATCTCGTCGTCGGCATGCACCAGCGTGGCGGCCACCACTTTGCCATTGCGTTCCGACTGGGTGATGGCAATCATGCCCTTGGTGCCACGGCCGTGGCGGGTGTACTCGGTGATGCTGGTGCGTTTGCCGTAACCATTCGTGGTGGCGGTCAAGACACTTTGCAGTTCGTCCTCGGCCACCAGCATGGCGATCACGCCCTGACCCTCATCGAGCATCATGCCGCGCACGCCGCGTGCTTGGCGGCCCATCGGGCGCACATCATTTTCGTCAAAGCGCACCGCTTTGCCGCCGTCGCTGAACAGCATGACATCGTGCTTGCCATCGGTGAGCGAGGCGCCGATCAGGAAGTCGCCTTCGTCCAGGTCCACGGCAATGATGCCAGCCTTGCGCGGGTTGCTGAATTCGTTCAGTGCGGTCTTCTTGACCGTTCCCATGCTGGTACCCATGAACACATACTGGTCCGCCGGGAAGGTGCGTTTCTCGCCGGTCAGGGGCAAGACCACCGTGATCTTTTCGCCCTCGGCCAGCGGGAACATGTTGACAATCGGGCGACCACGCGAACCGCGCGAACCCTGAGGCACTTCCCACACCTTGAGCCAGTAGAGCCGACCGCGGTTGCTGAAACACAGGATGTAATCGTGCGTGTTGGCAATGAAGAGCTGGTCGACCCAATCGTCTTCCTTGGTGGCCGTGGCCTGCTTGCCGCGGCCGCCGCGCTTTTGCGCCCGGTATTCGCTCAACGGCTGGCTCTTAATATAGCCACTGTGCGAGAGCGTGACCACCATGTCGGTGGGTGTAATCAGGTCTTCAGTGCTCAGGTCAAACGAGCTGTATTCCACCTGGCTGCGACGAGCGCCCAGCTTGGTCTGGCCGAATTCGGTCTTGATGGCGGTGAGTTCTTCGCTGATGATGGTGGAGACACGTTCGGGTTTGGCGAGGATGTCGAGCAGGTCGTCGATCTCGGCCATCACCTCTTTGTATTCCGCCACGATCTTGTCCTGCTCCAGCCCGGTCAGGCGCTGCAGCCGCATTTGCAGGATTTCCTGCGCCTGCGTTTCGGACAGGCGGTACAGGCCATCAGTGCCCATGCCGTACATCTTCTCCAGTCCGTCGGGGCGGTAATCGTCGGCGTTGATCAGGCCGCCGTCAAGCCGGATGCGGGTGAGCATCTCGCGCACCAGCTTGCTGTCCCACGGCTTGGCCATCAGTTCCACCTTGGCCACGGGCGGCGTCGGTGCATTGCGGATGATGGCGATAAAGTCATCAATATTGGCCAGAGCAACCGCCAGACCTTCCAGCACATGACCGCGCTCGCGGGCCTTGCGCAGGTTGAAAATGGTGCGCCGCGTGATCACTTCACGGCGGTGTTCCAGGAAGACCTCAATCAGGTCTTTGAGGTTGCACAGTTTGGGCTGGCCGTTGATCAGCGCCACCATGTTCATACCAAACGTGTCTTGCAACTGTGTCTGCTTGTACAGGTTGTTAAGCACCACCTCGGGCACTTCGCCGCGCTTCAACTCAATCACCAGGCGCATGCCGGACTTGTCGGATTCGTCCTGGATGTGGCTGATGCCTTCGATCTTCTTCTCATGGACCAGCTCGGCCATGCGCTCTTGTAACGTCTTTTTGTTGCACTGATAGGGCAGCTCATCCACGATGATGGCTTGCCGCTGCCCTTTGTCAATGTCTTCAAAGTGGCATTTGGCGCGCATGACAACGCGGCCACGCCCTGTGCGGTAACCGTCTTTGACGCCGTTGATGCCGTAAATGATGCCCGCCGTCGGGAAGTCGGGCGCGGGGATGATTTCCATCAGCTCGTCGATGGTGGCTTCCGGATTGCGCAACAGGTGCAAGCAGCCATTGACCACTTCGTTCAGGTTATGCGGTGGAATGTTGGTGGCCATGCCCACTGCAATGCCGGAGGAGCCATTCACCAACAAATTGGGGAAGCGGGCTGGCATGACCAGTGGCTCTTGCTCGCTGCCATCGTAGTTGGGGCCGAAATCTACCGTTTCTTTGTCGAGATCGGCCAGCAACTCATGCGCGATCTTGGACATGCGGATTTCGGTGTACCGCATGGCTGCCGCGTTGTCGCCGTCCACGGAGCCGAAATTGCCCTGGCCGTCCACCAGCATGTGGCGCAGCGAGAAGTCCTGCGCCATACGCACGATGGTTTCATAGACAGCGCTGTCACCGTGCGGGTGGTATTTACCAATCACGTCACCCACAATACGGGCCGATTTTTTGTACGGCTTATTCCAGTCGTTGTTGAGTTCGTGCATGGCAAACAGCACACGACGATGGACCGGTTTCAAACCATCCCGCGCATCGGGCAGGGCGCGCCCCACAATCACGCTCATGGCGTAATCGAGGTAGCTGCGCCGCATTTCCTCTTCAAGACTGATGGGCAGGGTTTCTTTGGCGAACTGGGTCATGGGCGGTCGTGGCTAGGGCTATGTCAAAGGCAACCCCTCATTCTAAGGGCGAGTCTTGTGGCATCGCCGCAACGGTTGGCTGCATTTTTTGAACGCTTTAACGACAGAAGTGGCCGCAGCCGTGTTTCTGGTTAAAGCCGGAATCCTGCTGTGGCACAATAGAACCAACGTTTTGGGTGATGGGCATCTAGGGCGTGTTACACAAATATGCGCAGCGCTGCTGCGGCTTTTTTCCCCAAAAGGAGAACTATGAAGAAATTAAATAAAGTAGCAATGTTGATTGCAACCGCAGCACTCGCAACTGTCGCTGGTGCTCAAACGGTTGACAACTGGCGCAGCGCCGATGGCACTACGTGGAAAAACGGCACTAATGAATTGTGCTGGCGCGATGCCAACTGGACCCCTGCAACTGCAGCTGTTGGTTGCGATGGCGCGATCGTGGCTCCTGTAGCAGTGGCTCCAGTTGCTCAAGAATCAGCTCCAGTGGCTGCACCTATCGTAGCTCCTGTACCAGTTGCTGCCACCAAGGTGACATACGCTGCTGATGCTTTCTTTGATTTTGACAAGTCTGTGCTCAAGCCAGCTGGTAAAGCTAAATTGGATGACCTGATTGGTAAAGTCAAGGATATCAATTTGGAAGTCATCATCGCTGTTGGTCATACTGACTCCGTTGGTAGCGACGCTTACAACCAAAAGTTGTCAATCAAGCGTTCTGAAGCTGTGAAGGCTTACTTGGTGTCCAAAGGCATTGAGAAAAACCGTGTTTACACTGAAGGCAAGGGCGAGAAACAACCTGTTGCTGATAACAAAACTAAAGACGGCCGTTCTAAAAACCGTCGCGTAGAAATCGAAGTAGTCGGTACCCGCGCCGCTAGCAAGTAATTGGCATCTACGCCAAGAAGCAGTCTGTAAAGACTGTTTCAACAAAAAACCCCGCTATTGCGGGGTTTTTTGTTTCTGTTGATCTTGTTTAGCCTCTCTGTGCGAGGGGCTCATTATTTTGTCGATAATCACCTCATGACTTCAACATTGAACGCTGATCCGGCCGAACTGGCCAAGTTTTCTGACCTGGCCCACCGCTGGTGGGACATGGAAGGCGAGTTTCGTCCCTTGCATCAAATCAATCCTCTGCGGATGGAATGGATCAACAGTGTTTGCCCGTTGAAGGGTCAACAAATTCTTGATGTCGGTTGTGGCGGTGGCATTCTGGCGGACGCCATGGCACGTTCCGGTGCGATGGTGACGGGTATTGATCTGGCCGCCAAGGCGCTCAGGGTGGCTCAACTGCATGCCCTTGAAGCGCAAACCCCGAATGTGCAGTACCGTGAAATCAGTGTCGAAGCATTGGCCGCCGAGCAGCCTAGCAGTTTTGACGCGGTCACATGTATGGAAATGCTGGAGCATGTACCAGATCCGGCCTCGGTAGTGCGGGCCTGTGCCACGTTGGTCAAGCCGGGTGGATGGGTGTTTTTTTCAACCTTGAATCGCAGCCCTAAATCATTTTTATTTGCCATTGTGGGTGCCGAGTACGTGCTCAATCTGCTGCCACGCGGTACCCATGAATATGCCAAGATGATTCGGCCTAGCGAATTGGCAAGCTACTGCCGATCTGCCAGTCTGGATCTGCGGCACACACGCGGCATGGCCTACAACCCGCTGACGCGGCGCTACTGGTTGAGCGCAGACACAAGCGTGAACTATCTCTTTGCCACCCAAAAACCGGCAAGTGCGACTCCATGACGGGTAACTTCGGAATGTTCAGTGACGTGCAGGCCGTTCTCTTCGATTTGGACGGCACCCTGATTGACAGCGCGCCAGATCTGGGCGCTGCGGCCGATAAAATGCGGGTGGATCGTGGTTTGCCTTCGCTGCCGCTGGCACATTACCGCCCCATGGCTGGCGCAGGCGCGCGTGGAATGATTGGCGTAGCGTTTGGCCTGACGCCAGAGCACGCGGATTTTCCCGCTCTGCGCGAAGAATTCTTCACGAATTACGAGCAGTGCATGACGCAAAGCACCTATGCCTTTGCCGGTGTAAATGACTTGATCGCTCGTTTGGTGGCGCTTGATCT
>Ga0123339_10002330_pt1 | contig 12851 bp, 15 predicted proteins | sample lystaG_FD_89956 | JGI IMG/M metagenome (GOLD analysis project Ga0123339, IMG submission 89956) | Glacier valley bacterial and archeal communities from Borup Fiord, Nunavut, Canada, to study Microbial Dark Matter (Phase II) -... | ecosystem: Environmental > Aquatic > Freshwater > Ice > Glacier ... | reverse complement strand
CTTCTACGGTTTCGGAAGGTAAAGCTGACGGAATAAAAGTCGGTTTGTTTTCCACATAACCGATGCCCTCGCCGTTAATTCCTATTTTTTCTATTTTTATTTTCATACCATTCCGCCTTTCGCTCTTATTTTACCACAAAGAAAAAGTCCTTGCGGACATTTCTTGAGTCAATCAAGATGCTGCTACTCTTGCGAGTTGTAAATCAGACTAAATCGCTGGTTCCCCACGAAGGAATTTCAATTCCTCTGCGAACCAAAATCGTCTTCTGAAAATCAGTTTGGTTCAGAAAACGCAAAATCGTTTCTTCTTCCTGAGGTGTACATCCCACCAATAGTTTTACTTCGATATCTTTTTTCAGTATGTCGACCGCAACCACGATGGTTGAGATAAAACTAACTGATTTTGTTCCTTTGTAAACATCGATACCTTCTTGGTCTTGACGGAATGTGTCTTCCAGATATCCGTAATCAACCGGATACACCAAATTGTGATAATGAGGATGCTCGGTTCCGGCCGGACGTGCGATGGTTAATTTTGATGAAAAAAACAAAGTATCGATCTTCTGCCAAAAATAGGCATTATTCTCTAGATTATTCATAACTTCACCTCACCTCCCTATTTTAACCTTTGATTTGTTTTCTGTAAACAAAAATATGAAAACTTCAATACTGAAAGTTTTCATATTTTCTTACATTAGAGTTTTTTATAGCGTAGATTCAGACAGTTCATCAGAACCTGGGGATCATATTCATCCATCGCTGCCAAAGCGTTCATGATGATCAGTGCCGATCCGCGTGCATCGCTCAGTGCATCATGATGATCCAATTCGATTTCCAACGCAGAACACACTGTATTAAGTTTGTGATTATCCAACCGCGGATAGCACTTGCGTGCCACTTCGACAGAATCGATATAAGGGACGATCGGCGTTTCGAGCCCGTACAGCTGAATCAAACTTCGCAACACTGCGATATCAAACGGAGCGTTATGGGCGACTACGACAGCATTATCCAACCATGGAAGCAGTTTCGGAAAGACTTGATCAAACTCTGGAGCATAACGCACCATTTCCGGTGTAATATGATGGATCGTAATGTTGAACGGACTGAATTGTGAATAATAGCGTTGCGGCTTGATCAAAAAACATTCTTCATAAATCAGCATACCGTCTTCGAAGACAACGATGCCGATGCTGCAGGCACTTTGACTGGCATTATTCGCTGTTTCGAAATCAATGGCGGTCAGTCGCATAATGTCCTCCGTTCACAACCCGCATCGAGTTGAGGATTGCCAATAATGCGACTCCAACATCCGCAAACACAGCCAACCACATCGAGGCGAAACCCAAACTGCCCAGTAATAAGACAATGGATTTGATTCCCAACACAAGCACAAGATTCTGTTTTAAAACACTCATCGTCCTTTTACTGAGGGTTACCGCATCGCTGATCAATAACGGATTGTCATTCATCAATACGATATCGGCGGTCTCAATCGCCAGATCACTGCCCATAGCCCCCATTGCGATGCCGATGTCACTGATTGCCAGCGCAGCCGCATCATTCATTCCGTCTCCCACAAACGCGACGGTATGCCCGAGTGAACGCAGGTTTTCCAGTTCACTGACTTTTTGATGCGGATGAAGTTCTCCGCGAACTTCGTCGATGTTCAGTTCATTTGCGACACTTTTTGCGACATCGATCCGATCGCCGCTGAGAATACTGACCCGAAGATTTTGAGCGTGTAAGTTTCGAACCGCTTCTTTACTTTCCGATTTTACACGATCATTCAATACGATCGTTCCTAAATAACCTTCTTCATTCGATAGATGAATATAACTTCCGAACGGTAACGCAGCCGGTAATAGGATGCCTTTTTGTTCAGCGAACTTATCGTTGCCCAATTGATAGGTTTTACCGTCGATGACAGCTGTGATTCCCAGACCGGCTGTTTCCGTAACTGAGCCGATGCGTTGTTCGTCCAACGGTTTCCCAAAGGCACGTACAACGGCTCTGGCTAACGGATGGGTAGACGAACTTTCAGCCAAAGCAGCGATCTCCAATAGTTTTTCATCATTATGATCGATACTGTGGATACTGCTGACCGCAAACAAACCTTCTGTCAATGTACCGGTCTTGTCCATGACGATCTCATTGACTTCTGCCAATTTCTGCAATGCACCGCCGCCTTTGACGAGTATCCCCAACGTACCGGCTTTACCGATCGCCGCATAGAATCCGAGCGGAATCGAGATCACCAACGCACACGGACAGCTGATGACCAGAAAGATCAAGGCACGATGAATGCCTGTCAACACGGATTGCGTATAGATCGAAACGATGATCATGACGATCACAGCCAACGCAACTACGATCGGTGTATAGATCTTAGCGAATTTCGTAACGAAGTTTTCGAGCGGTGCTTTTTTAGCTGCCGCATTTTCAATCAGTTCGATCATTTTTTGGATCGTCGAATCCGCATATTTTTTAGTGACTTTCACGGTCAATTTTCCTTGCAGATTCATGGAACCGGAAACGACTGTACTGCCTTCTTTTACGCTTACCGGAAGACTTTCCCCGCTTAAAGAGGAAAGATCGAGTTCGCTTTGACCCTTAAGTACGACACCGTCCAACGGTATCATTGAACCCGGTAAAATAACCAATGTATCACCGACAAATACTTTATGCGGATCGACTTCGCTGGTCGTTGTTCCGCGTTGTACAAGTGCTGTAACAGGAAGAGTTTTCATACACCCGGCAATTGTTTCACGAGCCCGGTTAATGGCTGAATCTTGCATCATTTCACCGATGCTGTAAAAGACCATGACTCCCAGTGCTTCCGCGACATCACCAATCAATAGAGCACCGATCGTTGCGATGCTCATCAGGAAATACTCGTCAAACCATTCGCCTCTGCGAATATTATTGAATGCTTTGACCAATACATTCTTACCGACCAAAATAAAGACGATCACCATCGCTACATTCAACCATAAGCTCGCTGAAATAAATGAGATTCCCAATAATAATGCAGAAATCAGTAAAATCGAAATTTCACGCGTCAGTTTAAATTTTCCGGTTTTTGGTAATGCTTTCCGTTCGGATAACTTCACATCTTCAACTTTAGCGATGATCTTCTGCCATTCTTTCATTTTATCATTATCAAAACGATGACCGTCTTTGAGTGTCACCGAAACTTTACCCTGAGCAAACAGGACATTCGCTTCTTCTATGTCTTCACACTTATTCAGTGCGTTTTCAACTTTCAATGCGCAAGTTGCGCAATCCAAGCCTTCGATTTCCAATTGTACTTTTTCCATATTACTCCTTCACATGATCCATCGCTTTACGAAAGATCGATTCTACGTGTTCATCGTTAAAACGATAATACACATGTTTTCCGCGTTTTTCGGATTTCAAGAGCCGAGCACTTTTCAACATCGATAGTTGATGTGAAACAGCCGACTGTGTCATGTTAAGAACACCGGTCAAGTCGGCTACGCATAATTCACCGTCAAACAGTGCATGAAATATTTTAAGTCGCGTCGGATCCGACAGCATTTTAAACAAGAGCGACATATCGTCATAGACGGAATCTGCCATCGCATTTTTCTTTACGCGATCGACAGCTTCAGGATGATGGACTATAATCAATTCTTCGCTGATAATACTCATTTTTCTACCTCGTACATATGATTACATACTCATATGTTCATATATAGTATACTCCTTTATTTTGAATTTTCAATCCATTTGTTTGACAATTTTGACGAATTTCCGTCAACAAAAAAACAGTGGCTTGAATTACAGCCACTGCGTCTTGATTGATCTATGAAGTTTGATTTTGTTGGGCTTTTTTTTGAAATGTTGCAGTTTCGAAGTTAAGTATCCTTCTATTTTGTCGCATTCATCTGCAATCGAATGATCCGTTGAAGTTGATTGAATCTCTTTTAGCAATGAGCGATTCTTCGAAAGATCGCAATAGTGACCGAGTTGGTCCTGAAGTAACTTCAAATCCTTGATTACCGGTCGTATTTTCTTTGTCATCAATGGTTCGATTAAAAGCAGCGAATAATGGATCTTCTTAGCTTCGATCCGCAAATGATGGACATCCGGCATCTTATTCGGATCTATATTCTTAAGTGAATCGTGTAATCGTTCATAGTGTTTTCGAAGTGTCATAATCACTTTCTTTTTCATCATCGCAGATTTATCCGATTCCCAATGATTCAACAACAATCCAAGCTGAATAGTCAATAAGATCGGTGTTAAACTACCCGCAAGCAGTTGAGTTTTTACTTTTTCCGCAGCAAGTTCTCTTTTTTTTGCCAGTTCCGAAATCAACTTTGTTAAATGGTATTCATCATCTGATTCACTACCGGAGAGATCGGTGCACTGATTAAATAACACATCCAATTCGCGAACTTGAGTTGTCAAATTCGTAATTTCTTTAAGTTGCATACGCCATTGATCAACTTCGCTTTTATTCATCAAGGCCCGCAAACACCATAAATATGATCTCATCTGACGAAGTCGTATGCGTAATTGATGAAGCGTTTCAGGATCTTTGCTGTTCAATAAAAACATATTTTGTTGGCGAATGATTTCATTCACTTGATTAAGCAGAGCTCTATCTATTATAACAGTGAATGATTCTTGATCGTTCTTGAATTCTTCAGCGACCGCATCTTCACAGATGAGCGGGTAGACAGACGAAAGACGTTTAGCAAACTCAAAAAGATCGTCTTCCTTACCCGAAGATAGTTTTAGCACAACACCATATAGATGTTTTGACCCATATGATTCTCGGTTCAATTGAATTATGATTTCAAGTTGACTTACCCTGTTTTCGACCTTTCTGATGAATTGATCGGCGGTGATTTGAGACACAGAACTTTTTTCAACTGGGAAAAAGTTCATGTCATTGATCAAGTTCTCAGGATGAACGGATTTATTCATACTGAATCGGAGTATCAATTCAGTGCGTTCTTTCATCTCATTTACTCGAATGGATCGCGTTCAGCTGTACAAACCACAATAAGTTCCCCTTCTCAAATTCTTCAGTAGAAAAAGTGAATGCGGCAGCACTTCCCTTTTTAAAAGGCAGCTCACAATTTGAGATACGTTTCGCCCATTCTCCTAAAGTAGGTTCATGGCCGATGATCACAACGCACCTTGCCGATGACTTTTGTGCTGCTTCGCGTAATCGGTCGAAATCACCTTCGGCAATAAATGGAAATGTTTCGATTTTCTTACCATGAAGTTTCTTGTTGATGATTTTGGCCGTCGCAACGGCTCTGACCATCGGACTCGACCAAAACTGGATGTCTTTTTCTTCCGATAACAGTGTTTTTAAATTCTTAGCCGTCTGTTTCGCTTCGGACTTACCAATAACCGTCAATTTTCTTTCAGCATCATTCATTCCTGTTTCGATCATTTCGGCTTCTGTATGACGGACAAAGATCAGTTTTTGAATCATATCGTACCTCCGGCGCATTTTTGGATAGCGCGAAAAAATCTTTTCTTAGCACTGATTTCACTTCTTTGTACCTCTATTGTGGCACAAAACCATAAAAAGAAAAAGAGCCGTTGTTTCAGCTCTTACAATTTATCTTTGCGGTACGATCTCTAACCAATATCCATCGGGATCAATAATGAAATAAATTCCCATTGATGGATTCTCAAAACAGATCCAATCGTTTTTTCGATGAAGCTCATGCAGGGTCGCGTAATCATCGGTTTCAAATGCCAAATGAAACTCTGCTTCACCGAGATCATAAGGTTCGGTGCGATCTCTCATCCATGTTAATTCGAGTAGGAAATCGCTGCTTCCGTCACCCAAATATACAAGACGGAAACTATCATCAGCCGCTTTTTTTTCGCGAACCGGTTTCAATCCGAGCGCTTTATCATAAAATTCAAGTGATTTATTCAGATCCAATACATTAAAATTCACATGCGCAAATTGGTTCATTTAGTTCTCCTATAGGACGTCAAACACGAGTTTGATCATCAATAATGACAGTGTTCCGATCAATACCGGTCGGATGATCTTACTGCCGTGCTTGATCGCATAACGGGATCCGAAGTAACTTCCGACGATACTGCAAGCCGCTGCCGGGATAGCCAAGTAGAAAAGTACTTTCCCACTGACGATATAAGCAAACAGAGCGGCCAGGTTACTGGCTAAATTGACCACTTTGGCGTTACCGGAGGCAAACGTATAATCCATGTGTTGTACACTGACATACAGAAAGATCAACAGACTGCCTGTCCCGGGTCCCAGAAACCCGTCATAGATTCCGATCAAAAACGCTATGACAGCTGCAATCGGATACGAGATCGTCAATTCACGGACTTGCGCTTGATTTCGCTTGCGTGTCAGCAGAAATACTGCCATCAGCGGTATCACGGCAATCATGAGTTTCTTCAGAAATACATCGGACATCATCAAGCCGAGTCGAGCACCCAAATAAGAGCCGACCAGTGCGATCGAAGCCGAGAAGAGAGCGATTTTAACCATGACCTTTTTATTGACGAAATATTCTTTGGTGGCCATTATGGCACCGAAACTGCTGGAAAACTTATTGGTTCCGATCGCAAAGTGAACGGGGATACCGGCCATGGTGTAAGCAGGCAGTGAAATAAGCCCCCCCCCTCCGGCAATGGAGTCGATGAAGCCCGCAAGGAATACCAACGGTCCGACGATCAAGAACTCTTTCATTCTGCTTCCCTGCACTTTCTTTATAATGGCATTATCATATCATAAAGTGCCTATGTAAGGGCAATATTTCACCGAAGAATGATTGGTGTCACTAAAGATATATTGTATAATAATCATAATAAAGGAGAAATATATGAAAATTTTTAAAGAGTTTAAAGAATTTGCGGTCAAAGGAAATGTACTCGATCTGGCTGTTGGTGTTGTTATTGCGGGGGCGTTCGGAAAAATAGTTACTTCGTTGGTCAATGATATCATCATGCCGCTCGTCAGTGTCCTTACCGGCGGAGTAAATTTTACCGATTTGAAAGTGATTTTTGTAGCGAAAACGGATACCGTAGCCGAGGTTTCGTTGAAGTACGGTAACTTCATTCAAAACGTCATTGATTTTACGATCATCGCTTTCTGCATCTTCATGGTCGTTAAACTGTTAAACAGAATGAAACGCAAAGCAGTTGAAGTTCCGGTCGTCGCACCGGTCGTTCTTGATAAATCGTTGGAGATTTTAAAAGAGATCCGTGATTCGTTGAAGAAAAAAGAAAAATAAGCGGTAATGTGCCAACGGTTTTCCGTTCAGAGATGCATAGCAAAAATGACAGGTAGAAGTGTAAGAAATCAACATAAAAAAACAGCAACTTTACGAAAAAATTGCTGTTTTTTATTGAGATTGCAAAATGATTAAATCCATTTAAAAAACACAAGCAGAATGACAATCGAAATTGCAACCAGAATGAGAATCAGCCCATTTCTGTAACTAGCAATATCAGAATATAAGCTCTTATTAAAATTATCTGCTTTGACTTTGAATTTTCTGATTTCTTCCTTATTCGATTTTTGATTAGACGAAATTTTTGGATCCATATTTCCCTCCGCTCGATTTTCTTATATCATACACCATTTTTTATTTCTTTTTGAGTTCCATTTCAAATTGAACCCCGATACGTTGAACTTCACCCATAACTTTACGCAGGCCGCGCTCACTCTGAAACCAGTTATCACGGGTTATTCCGTTTACTTCGACAGCTACGGTATAGAATTTGACACCCGGGAATTCTAACTGATAGTACATTGTCGCTCGACGGGCATGGAAGTTCTTACAGACAATGATCGCTTTATGTAAGTTAAAGTTCATTTGATCGATTACTTTTTTACTGTAAAGTGCATTTTCATACGTATTGGTCGCCTGACTCTCACACAGAATACGATCGGCCGGAATTCCGCAATCGATCAATTTCTTACGCATCATTTCCCATTCGGTATTGAAAATCGGGTGTTTTTTCTTTTTATTAAGCTCATCGGGAAAGTGCCCGACCTTACTGCTGTAGCGACCTGAAGGCAGAATATAGTGAGCCAACCCTTGGTGAAAGAGTTCGGCTGCTTTTTCAGTGGTTTCGGATCCGGAACCTCCGGGTATGAAAATCACGGTAGATTTTTTAGGGATATCGTCGATAAAGATAAATTCAGTTAAATCAATTAAATAATTGGGTATCATGAGTCAATCCCCCTTTTTTTTATTGTAGCACAGCTCGATGGTTGTACATCGTAAAATTCAACAAATAAAGAACTGACTGATGAGTCAATTCTTTCACTGGAATCAAGTTATTTTTCTGAAGGTGACTGTCCATTGCTGGCCGACACCGATATTATACGCTTTAGCGAAACTACCCTGATTGATGGCGATGCCCATCCGATATAGGGAATTTACATAGATCAATGCGCCGCCGATCATAACATCCGCGAAGCTTCTTCCGTAGATGATACTGTTTTGGTAGATCAGCTGCGAGTTATTGGAGATACTTACTTCCATACGTTCACCGTATTCAGCTTTTAAGGTATCGAATGAAGCACGGTCGACACTGGTCCACAAGCTTCCGAAACGGACGTCAAGCACATCGATCGAACCGCTGACACTGTCGTATTTGACGATTGTTTCCGTGGTCGGAAGAAGAACAGTATCTTCTACTTTGAGTGATGGGCCGACTTCTTCGAACGTGATGACACCGGCTGCCAGTTTGGCACCTGTGTTAGCGTAGATATCACGACCGTGGAAGGTATATGAAGCTTCCGTATTGACTCGACGGTGTTTACTTTCTTCGATTTCGCGCACTTCGGCAATACCGATGTCTTTCATGATATGCGTCAGGGTTCCATTATCGGGTGTGACGATGTAATGACCATCATTGGTCAACGCTACGACACTTTTACGATGGGAACCGACGCCCGGATCGACAACCGATACAAAGACGGTCCCTTTCGGCCAATATTCAACCGTCTGAATAAGACGATAGGAAGCTTCGAAAATATTGTATGGCGGAATATCGTGTGTCAGGTCAAAAACTTTGATGTCTTCCGATACACTTAATGCTACCCCATACATGGCACTTACGGCACCGTCGACTAAGCCGAAATCAGTCTGAATAACTAGCATGTTTCTCATTCGGGTTTCTCCTTTTCAGTTCTTGCGGAACGTGACTTTCCAGTCCGCTCCGAAATTTAAGTGATATTTCTCACAGAAATTAGCTTGGCTCAAAGCCATCGAGATTTTCATGAGTTCGTTGTTATAGATGATCGGTTTCCCTTTTTCCGCAAAACCGAATGATTTATGAAAAAGGACATTCTCTTCATAGACTTTTTCATCGTTATGAGTGATCGTGACATGAAGTCGATCCCCATAGTCGATACCGCTTTTCGTAAACAGTTCCAACGGAATGTTTGACCACAGATTACCGAAATTAGGATCCTTGATCTCGAAGATTCCGTGAATGCCTGTTTCATCGATGATCGGGTGTAAGATCGGATGACATATGATCTCCGAAATCGGATAGTCCGGACCGACTTGTTCATAGGTGATGATCCCGGCAGCCAATCGTGCCGCACAGTACCCGAACAGATCACGTCCGTGAAAGATACTGGTACCGACCGTACTCTTCAATCGATTGACAGTTTCGTCGATCTCACGCACTTCGCTGATCCCGACACTGTCGACGATATGAGTCAGTGCTCCGTTATCCGGTGTAACAATGAAATATCCGTCGTTGGTTTTGGCTACACATGCTTTGCGTGCCGTTCCGACACCCGGATCGACGACTGATACGAAGATCGTACCTTTCGGCCAAAAGCGCATGGTTTGGTATAAACGATAAGAGGCACTCCAGGTGTCATACTGCGGTATTTCGTGTGATCCGTCGATGATTTCCAAAGTATGGTCGACTGTTTTGACGACCCCATACATGGAACTGACAGCTCCTTCTTTATACGTGAAATCAGTCTGAAAGACTAAAATCGGTTTGATGTTCTCCATAATTCTCCGATCTACTCTTTTACCGAAGCGAGTTCGATCATACTTTGTGTATAGAGTTCCAATAAAGGTAAGAGTGAATCCAATTCGATATACTCGTTGGCTTGATGAGCCAATGAGTGCTGTCCCGGACGGTGAGGTCCGAACGCGACACAGTTTTGGATCACTTTACTATAAGTAACACCGCCGCTGATAAACGGTTGCGATTCCGTATCACCTGTCATTTCACGGTATGTGTTCAATAAAATCTTGATGTTGGATGAATCGATGTCATTCATGATCGGTCGGGCATCATAATCCAGACTGATCATTAAAGGTGCACATACTTCCCCGATCAAGCGGGTAAGTGATTCGGAATCGATTCCGAACGGATAACGACAATCGATTTCACCGTAAACTTCGCCATCGGCTACTTTTAATATTCCCAAATTCAGTGTCAGTTTTCCCATCGGAGGCAGATCACAATCGATTTTTGCCCCGATTCCGTTACCGTCTGAAAATACTTCGACGATTTTCTTGGCGAATTTATCATGAGTGACTTGTTCAATCAGATTACAGATGGCAATGATCGCATTGATCCCTTTTTCCGGCGTCGATGCATGCGCAGCGACTCCTTCGACCTTGATTTCGATCATGTTACCTTGTTGTTGAAGCGATCCGCCGAGATTCAATTTTTTAAACATCGCCGCAAATTCTGTGACTTTACTTGATTTGACAAGCGCTGTTGCGATCGGTGCAATAACATTGCATTGAACACCACCGTTAAGTGAATGGATGCATGTTTTTATGTTACCTTTGAGGCGCCACATCAATGCTCCTTTTTCACCGATCGACAGAGGAAAATAACCATCCGGTGTGAATGCGAATGAAGGTTCACCGGCCACGTTTATGTAATGTTCGATATCCTGCATACTGCGTTCTTCGTCGCATCCGGTAACGACACGCAATGATTTGGTGAGTTGGATGTCATAGTCTTTGATTATTTTGAGAGCGTAATAAGTGATGATCAAGGATGCTTTCATGTCTTGCGTTCCGCGACCGTAGAGTTTTCCGTCTTCGATCTTACCGCTGAACGGATCATCGTTCCAACCAATTCCGGGTTCGACGACATCCAGATGAGATACGACATCGACTCGTTCGACATTATTATTTCCGATAATGGCTAACGCATGTCCATCATATTCGCGAACTTCAAAGCCGTCGCGAGCGGCAAGTTGTTTCATGTATGCGAGACCGGCATCGAGATTCTTTCCATAGGGCATCGCAGAACTTCGGCTGGCTTCATCATACAACGTCGGTATGCGAATCAGATTCTGCAGATCTTCCACCATTTCGTGGAAGTAATTCTCAAATTTGATATTACTCATACGTTGAACGGGAACCACATTTTAGTGGGTTGCGGAAAGATATTCTGTGAGACGATCCAATAGGCACAAAAGAGCGCTAAGCCCATTGTTAACCAGAAGATGATCTTATCGGCCCGTTGCGGAGCGATTTCACTGTAATATGAACGTTGTTTCAGTCTTCCGTATCCGCGCAGATCCATCGCATTTGAGATGTCTCCGACACGTTCAAAAGAAGTGATGATGAGCGGAACCAAAATCAAGACCGTTTGTTTTAAGCGTTTCATCAAAGGTGCTTTCTTATTATCCATTTCGACTCCTCTGGCCTGCATTGAGATCTTAATGTTCTCAAAGTCACGGCCGATGTCCGGGATGTAGCGGAAAGCGAGCGACACCACGGTACAGATCTTATAAGGTACTTTCATCGAATACAGACCGGACGCCATTTCGGAAGGTGTGATCGATAAAATGAATACCATTGATACCATAAAGGAAGTATACATCTTAAGTAAGCGAATACTCAAATACCAAACAGTTTCCAAGCCGATGAAATAACGACCGGAAAGAGTCAGTAAGACTGTATGGGTATTACCGGTCCACACTTCTCCGATGGCCGGATCGACCAACCAGTAAAGAAAGATATTGAACATGTTCATGATGAGTACAGCGATTAAAAACGTCATTACCAACTTCCAACTCGGGCGCAATGTGATCAGCGCGAACGAGCTGAGTATGAATAACGGAAGTATCAGACGCAAATCGAAAGACATGATGATAAAGACCAACAAGACCACAAACAAGCGTACTTTCGTTGAACCGGAAAGTTTATGAAAAAAGGTATTACCGGGAACCAAATTGATCAGCATGCGGTTATTCATGACTTTTTACCATCCTTTCATACTCGATGAAATGTTGGATATATAGTTCCGGATCGATCTTCAATCGAGATGCTAAGGTATAAAGAGATGTTTGTTTTAGGTTGGCACGTTTGATGATATCATCATTGGATAACACTTTAAAGACTGAGTCATCCGCGATCTTCTCGCCATCCGCAAAGACGATCGCACGATCGGTATATTCGATGGCCAGATGCATGTCATGCGTAATGAAGATGATGGTGATTCCGTATTGTTTGTTTAATTCATCAAGAAAATTCATGATCTCGGTATAGTGATAATAATCCTGGCCGGCGGTCGGTTCATCCAGAATGATGACTTCCGGTTGCAGTGCCAGCATCGCAGCGATCGTGATTCGTTTACGTTGACCGTAACTGACGACCATGACCGGCCAATTCCGCATGGAATAGAGACCGCACATCTTTAATGATTTTTCAACGATCTCATCGATTTCCTGAGTGGATTTATTGCGTAGGATCAAGGCCATTTCGATTTCGTCTTTAATGATGTCTTTGACCAACATCTGATTGGGATTCTGCATAACAAATCCGATCTTTTCACCGATTTCCTTAATTGAGTAAGTCAGGTAATTT
>Ga0123339_10002326_pt1 | contig 12854 bp, 10 predicted proteins | sample lystaG_FD_89956 | JGI IMG/M metagenome (GOLD analysis project Ga0123339, IMG submission 89956) | Glacier valley bacterial and archeal communities from Borup Fiord, Nunavut, Canada, to study Microbial Dark Matter (Phase II) -... | ecosystem: Environmental > Aquatic > Freshwater > Ice > Glacier ... | reverse complement strand
GGACGGCTATGAGCGGTTTCTGGCGGACGAGCTGCTGCCGGTGCTGCGTGGCGCGCATCCGATCGCGCCGGGACCGGCGGCGATCATGGGATCGAGCATGGGCGGCCTTGCCTCGCTGGAGGCGCTCGCCGAGCACCCGGCGGCTTTTGCACGCGCGGGGTGCATTTCGACGCATTGGCCGTTCGCCGATCCGCGCAAGGCGGACCGCGCCGAGCCCGCGCGGGCTGCGGTGCGCACGTATATCGCACGGGCGCTCGGCGCGCCGCAGGGGCGGCGGCTGTGGATGGATCATGGCGACCGCATGCTCGATCAATATTATGCGCCGTATCAGGCGAATGCGGATGCCGCGCTGGATACGGCACGCTGGCGGCGCGGCGTGGATTACGAAAGCCGCGCCTATCCGGGGGCGGAGCATAGCGAACCCTCATGGCGCGCGCGTCTCGCCGATCCGCTCCTGTTTCTGCTAGGGCAACGCGCCTAGCCTTTCAGGAGCGACGATGCCCGGCCTTTGGTTCGACGAGCTGACGATCGGCCAGCGGTTCGATCACGCGATCCGCCGTACGGTGACCGAAACCGACAATGTGCTGTTCACCGCGATGACGCACAATCCGGCGCAGTTGCACCTGGACGAGGAGTATATGCGCGGCACCGAGTACGGTGCGCGGATCGTCAATTCGGTGTTTACGCTGGGATTGATGGTCGGGATTTCGGTGGGGGATACGACGCTCGGGACGGCGGTAGCGAACCTTGGCTGGGACGAGGTGCGGTTCCCGAAGCCGGTGTTCCACGGCGATACGCTGCGCGTGGAGACCGAGGTGATCGATCTGCGCGAGAGCAGATCGCGCCCCGATCAGGGGATCGTCACGTTTGCGCACCGCGCTTACAATCAGCGCGGCGAACTGGTCGCTTCGTGCAAGCGCAGCGGGTTGCAGCGCAAGCGGCCGGTCGCGCTGTGACGCCGCGATCGTGGCTGTTCGTGCCTGCGGACAGCGAGCGCAAGCTGGCTAAAGTGGATGGGTGCGGCGCGGATGCGGTGATCCTCGATCTGGAGGATGCGGTCGCGCCCACGCGCAAGGCGGCGGCGCGCGATATGGCAGCGGACTTCGTGGGCGCGCGTCCGCCGGGCACGCGGACGGGTGCGCTGTGGGTGCGGATCAATCCGCTCGACGGCGGCCACGCGCTCGCCGATCTGGCGGCGGTGGTTGCGTGCGCGCCCGACGGGATCGTGCTGCCCAAGGCCGCCGGGCCGGGCGACGTGGTTCGGCTCGGCCATTATCTCGATGCGTTCGAGGCGGCGGCGGGACTGGAACCGGGCGGCATCGCGGTCCTGCCGGTGGCGACCGAGACTGCCTCCGCACCGTTCACGCTCGGCGATTACGCGCGCATGCGGCCGCCACGGCTCGCGGGGCTGACATGGGGCGCGGAGGATCTGAGCGCGGAGCTGGGCGCGAGCGGGAACACGGACGCGGACGGGCGCTGGACGCTAACTTACCGGATGGTGCGATCCTTGACGCTGCTCGGCGCGCATGCGGCGGGCGTGGCGGCGATAGATACACTGTACGTCGATTTCCACGACGAAGCGGGGCTGCGCGCGGCGAGCGTGGCGGCGCGCGCGGAGGGGTTTGCGGGGCGGCTGGCGATCCACCCCGCACAGGTGGCGACGATCAATGCAGCCTTTACGCCTTCGGAGGCTGAAGCGGAGCGCGCACGGCGTGTTGTGGCGGCATTCGCTGCCGAACCGGGCGCGGGGACGGTGGGGCTGGACGGGCGGATGCTCGACCGGCCGCATCTGCGCGCGGCCGAGCGCGTGTTGACCGAGATCAGCGGGCGGGGGACCGGGGCGCGGGCGGCGCGCGCGTAGAGCCGTCGAAAACCGGCGCGCGGTCGCCGCGATCGTCGCCCGCATCTTCCCAGCCACCGCCCAGCGCGCGGAACAGCTCGGTCTGATCGTCGGCGATCGCCTGGTTCGACTGAGCGAGCGCGGCCTCGGTCTGCGCGAGCGTGCGATCGGCATCGAGTTCGGTCAGAAAGCTGTCCAGCCCCTCGGTGAACCGCAGTCGGCTGAGCTGGCTCGCTTTCGCGGCGCTGTCGCGCGCACGCATCAGCGCCTGCCGGCGATCGAGCTCGCGCGCGAGCGTATCGAGTGCGGTCTCGGTCTCGCGCAGCGCGGTGAGCACGGTGCCATCGAAAGTGGCGAGGCTGACGGCGGCCTGCGCTTCCGATTGGAGGATGCGGCCGCGCGCGGCTGCGCGGTTGGGGAAGGCCCAGGAAAGGAGCGGGCCGGCCGACCAGTTGAAGGCGCTGGCCGAGAAGAGATTGCGCAGCGCACTCGACGCGAGGCCCGCCGAACCGCCGAATGCGACCGTGGGGTAGAGATCGGCGGTGGCGACGCCGATGCGCGCGGTATCGGCGGCGAGCGTGCGTTCGGCGGCGCGGATATCGGGGCGGCGCGCGAGCAGCGCGCGACCGTCGCCGACAGGGATCGGGATCGTGAGGCGCGGCGTGGCCTTGCACGCGAGCGCTGCGGGACGAAGATCGGCGGGGGCGCGGCCGGTCAAGGCGGCGAGGCTGTAGCGCGCGGCCCCCAGCGCGGCCTCGAACGGCGGGATGGTCGCGGCCTCCTGTTCGCGCAGCGTGCGGGCGCGTTCGACATCGAGGCGGGTGCCGCGCCCGGCATCGAAGGTGAGCTGGGTGATCTGCAAGCCGCGATCGAGCAGGGCGAGCGTGCGAAGCGCGACGCGTTCCTGCTCCGCATTGGCGCACAAATCGACATAGGCGCGCACCGTATCGGCGGCGACAGTGACGCGCATCTGGCTGGCGAGCGCGCGTTCGGCCTCCAGATCGTGCCGCGCAGCACGGATCTGGCTGGAGACGCGGCCGAACAGATCGATCTCGTAGCTGAGCGCGAAACCTAGATCGAAGGTGGTGTAGCCGCCGCCGAAGCTGCCGGACGACGCGCCGGTGGTGCCGGTGCCGCCAGTCGAGCCGGTGCCACCGGTGGTGCCGCTGCCGGAACCGCCGGTGGGCCCGGTGCTGCCGGACCGGCCACTGCGGCCCGAAACGGTGGAGCTTTCGCCGCGGGTGTAACCGGCCGAGACGTTGGTGCCGGGCAGCCGCGCCGAGCGTGCGCTGCGGAGCAGGCCGCGCGCGCGCGCGACATTGGCGTAGGCGATCCGTAGATCGGTATTGGCGGCGAATGCGTCGGTGATCAGCGCGTCGAGGACGGGATCGTTGTACAGGTGCCACCAGCGCGGATTGGTGGGCGCACCGCTAGCAGCGCGGGCATCCGATTCGAGGAAGGCAGGCGCGGCGGCACTCGCGGGCGTGGTAGGCGGAGCATAATGCGGGCCGACGTGGCAGGCGGACAGCACTGCCATGCCGCCGAGCGCGAACCGCCGCGCGAATACAGCAGTGCGTTTCATCGGGCGGGCAGCGGCGCGGGGGCAAACGAAGTTGCGTGCGGATCGTCCTGCGGCGCGGGCTCGCCGTCTTTGCCGCCGTCCTTGCCGCCAGGCTTCCTGCCTCCCGATTTGCCCTTGCCGGTCGCCCAATCCTGCAAGGAGCGGGTGATGACGTAGAAAACCGGCGTGAACATCAGCCCGAAGATCGTGACGCCGAGCATCCCGAACACCACCGCCGTGCCGAGCGCCTGCCGCATTTCCGCGCCCGCGCCGTAGGCGATCGCCAGCGGGATCGTGCCGAAGATGAAGGCGAAGCTGGTCATCAGGATCGGGCGCAGGCGTTCCTGCGCGGCGGTTTGCGCGGCCTGCCACTTATCCTGCCCCTCGTCTTCGGCCTGGCGCGCGAATTCGACGATCAGGATGGCGTTCTTGGCGGCAAGGCCGACCAGCACCACCAGCCCGATCTGGGTAAGGATGTTGTTGTCGAAACCTCGGATATCCACGCCGATGATCGCCGCGAGCAGGCACATCGGCACGATCAGGATCACCGCCAATGGCAGCGTGAGGCTCTCATATTGCGCGGCGAGCAGCAGGAAGACGAAGACCACCGCCGCGCCGAAGACGAGCACCGCAGTGTTGCCCGCCTGTCGCTGCTGAAAAGCAAGCTCGGTCCAGTCGTATCCGAAGCCGGTGGGGAGTTTGGCGCCGATCTTCTCCATCTCGGCTAGCGCCTGGCCCGAGGAGAAGCCAGGCTTTGTATCGCCCTGCACTTCGGACGCGGGATAGAGATTGTAGCGCACGACGCGGTACGGCCCGGTTTCGTTGCGGAAATTGATCACCGAACCGATGGGCACCATCGCGCCCGATGATGTGCGCGTTTTGAGGTTGGCGATGTCCGCCTGCGTCTGGCGGAACGGATCGTCCGCCTGCGCGGTGACCTGGAAGGTGCGGCCGAGCAGGTTGAAATCGTTGACGAAGGTGCCGCCCATGTAAACCTGCAGCGTATCGAAGACGAGCGCGGGATCGATGCCCAGATAGAAGGCCTTCTGGCGATCGATATCGGCGTAGAGGCGGGGCGTTTTGGTGTTGAACAGCGAGAAGCTGGGGCCGATCGACTTGCCGCCGTTCGCCTGCCCGACCACGCTCTGCGTGACGCCCTCCAATGCAATGTAGCCGCGCCCGGCGCGATCCTCGATCAGCATCTTGAAACCGCCGCCGGTGCCGATGCCGCGCACGGGCGGCGGCGGGATCACGAGCGTCTGCGCGTCCGGGTTCTTTGCCACGTCGCCCCGCAGCGCGTTGGTGATCGTCTCGCCGGTCAGTTTGTCCTTCTTGCGGTCGTCGAACGAGGCTTCGGTGACGAAGATGGTGGCGGCGTTGGGGGCGTTGCTGAACGTCGCACCGTTGAAGCCGACGAACGTGACCGTGTGCGCGATGCCCTTGCGCTTGAGTATATCGGCCGAAATCTGACGCGCCACCTTGTCCGTGCGCGCGAGGCTGGCCCCGGCGGGCAGGTTGATCGCGCTGATCAGATAGCCTTGATCCTGCGCGGGGATGAAGCCGACCGGGGTGGCGGCGAAGCGCCATGCTGCGATCAGGATGAGGCCAATGTAGACGAGACCCACGATCAGCGGGATGCGCACCAGCTTCTTCGTGCGCGCGCCATACCATTTGCCGAGCCGGTCGAAATTGCGGTTGAACCAGTCGCTCGCCTTGCCGACCGGGCCGCGCGACCCCTCCTTGGCCTTGGGCCGTAGCAGCAACGCAGCGAGTGCGGGGGAGAGCGTGAGCGAGACGATGAGCGAAAAGATCGTCGCGGTGGCGATGGTGACTGCGAACTGCTTGTAGAATTGCCCCGAAATGCCCGAGATGAACGCGGTGGGCACGAACACCGCGCACAGCACGAGCGCGATGGCGATCAGCGCGCCGCCGACTTCGTCCATCGATTTGAACGCGGCGCTGTGCGGGTCCATGCCCGCTTCGAGATTGCGCTCCACATTTTCGACCACCACGATCGCGTCGTCCACCACGATGCCGATCGCGAGCACGAGGCCGAAGAGCGAGAGCGTGTTCAGCGAATAGCCGATGGCCGCGAGCACCGCCATCGTGCCGATCAGCGAGACGGGGATCGCGATCACGGGGATGATCGCAGCGCGCCACGATTGCAGGAAGACGATCACGACCACCACCACCAGCCCGATGGCGATGAAGAGCGTCTTCTCCACCTCGCTGATCGAGGAGGCGACATATTCGGTGGGGTTGTAGACCACCTTGTAATCGAGGCCGGGCGGGAAGCTCTTCTTCGCCTCGTTCATCGTGGCGAATACGTCCTTGGCGGCTTGCAAAGCGTTCGATCCGGGGCGCTGGAAGATCGGGATCGCAACAGCGGGCTGGCCGTCGAGGTAGGAGTTGACCCGGTAATCCTGCGCACCAAGTTCCACGCGGGCGACATCGCGCACGCGCACGATGCGGCCGCCGGTGGCCTTGATGATGACATCCTCGAACTGCCTGGGTTCGGTCAGTCGGCCCAGAGTGACGATGTTGAGCTCATAGGCGGCCGCGCCCTTGGTGAAGGGGGGCTGGCCAATGGCACCGGCGGCGACCTGGACATTCTGGCCGCGCAGGGCGGCGACGATATCGCCTGCGGTGAGGTTGGCGGCGGCGGCGCGCTCGGGATCGATCCAGATGCGCATGCCGTAATCGCGCGCGCCGAAGATGCGCACGTCGCCGGCGCCTTCTAGCCGGGCAAGCCGGTCGCGGAGCTGAAGTGTGGCATAGTTGGAGATATATTGCTGATCGAGGCTGTGATCGGGCGAAAGCAGATGCACGACCATCAGGAAGTCGGGCGAGTTCTTGCGGGTGGTGACGCCCAACGCCTGCACCTGCGTGGGCAGGCGCGGCAACGCGGTGGCGACGCGGTTCTGCACCAGGACCTGCGCGGTATCCAGATTGGTGCCGAGCTTGAAGGTAACCGTGATGCCGACATTGCCGTCGGCGGTGGAAGAACTGCTCATATAGAGCATGTTGTCCACGCCGTTGATCTGCTGTTCTATGGGGGCGGCAACGGTATCGGCGAGCGTCTCGGCGGTGGCACCGGGGTAGACCGCGTTGACGACAATCGTGGGGGGGACGATTTCGGGATATTGCGCGACGGGCAGGCCGAAATAGGCAAAGCCGCCGATGAGCGTGATCAGCACCGCGATAACGCCCGCGAAGATAGGGCGATCAATGAAGAAATGGCTGATCTTCACGGCGGTTAGCGGCCGGCCGGGGTGGCTTCGGACGCCTCGGGCGGGGCGTAGGCAGCCTCCTGTGGCGAGGTGCCAGGTTCAGGCGGGGCGATCTTGCCCTGGCGCGGCGTGACGGGCTTGCCCGCCTGCGCGGCCTGGAGGCCGTTGACGATCACGCGGTCGTCGGGCTTCAAACCCTTGCGGATCACGCGCAGCCCGTTGATCAGCGGGCCGGTCTCGACCACGCGCGGTGTGGCCTTGTTGTCCGGACCGACGACGAGGATCGTCTTGCGCGTCTGATCGGTCTGCACGATGCCGTCGGGCACGAGCAGCGCGGTATACGCCCCCGAGCCGAGCAGGCGCATGCGGCCGAACATGCCGGGCGTGAGGAAGCGATCGTGATTGGGGACGATGGCGCGGCCGCGGATCGTGCCCGCGCCGACATCGATCGCGTTATCGACGAAATCCATCGTGCCGTGGATGCGATATTCGGGTTCGTCCTGCAGGCGGATCTGCACCGGATTGCCGTGGACGCGCGAGGAGATGCGCGTGCCGGCCGCGTTCTGGCGTTCGTATTTGAGATACAGCGCTTCGGACGCATCGAAGGTGAAATAGACCGGATCGATGGCGACCACCGTGGTGAGCAGCGAGCCATCGGACGCGGTGCCGCCGCTACCCGCATTGCCGCCCGCCGTCGCGCCACTGCCTGCGGGGGACGTGGACCCAGCCCGGGTGGAGGTCGCCGAGCCGGTGAAGCCGCCCACGAGGTTGCCGATGTCGACGCGCCGGTCCGAGACGCGGCCATCGATGGGCGAGCGCACCGCGGTGAAATCGACATTGAGTTTCGCCGCGCGCACGTCTGCGTCCGCCGCCGCGACATCCGCCTCGGCGGTGCGCACGGTCGACACGCGGGTTTCATATTCCTCTTTGGCGATGGCTTCGGACGCGAGCAGGCGCTGCGAGCGCGCGGCCTGCGAGCGTGCGAGTGCGAGCGTGGCCCGCTGGCGCTGCGCGGCCGCCTGTGCCTGCGCGAGGACCGCCTCATACGGGCGTGGATCGATGGTGAAGAGGAGCTGGCCACGGCGGACGAGATCGCCGTCCTTGAAGTGGATCGCGGTGAGATAGCCCGACACGCGTGGGCGGATTTCGACCGACTTGACCGACTCGAAACGGCCGACATAATCATCCCAATCGACTATGCGCTGCTGGAGCGGGGTAGCAACGGTGACGGCCGGGGGCTGGTTTTGCGCTTGGGCCGCCTTGTCGTCGGGCTTTTTGCCCCCGCACGCGGCAAGCAAGACCAGCGGTGCAAGGGCGAGGACGCGGTAGGCTATCAATTGGCTGACCCCTCGGCGTGCGACCGGCAACATATGAACGTGGCGCAAGGTTTCAACGGGGTTCCGGCCTAGCGCTGCATCCGCATCATCTGGTCCACCGGCATCATGTTGGCGTTGAGATGCCCCATGATCCAGATCGAGCCGAGCACCAGCAGCGCGATCACCAGCATGACGTAGAGCACGGCGGCGATGTTGACCGAGCTGTCGGGTGAAGTGGACAGGTGGATGAAAAAGATAAGCTGGACGAGCACCTGGCCGATCGCGAGGCAGGCGATTGCGGCGATATTGCTATCATGCGTCATGATGCTGGTGGACGCGACCGCGAAGGCGAGCGCGGTCTGGAGTGCGGCGAGCACGAAGCCCGCGACATAGATGCGCCAGCTTCCGTGGCCGCCTTCCTCGTGCGTGCCGGGCGTGCGGGTATCGTCATCGGGCTTGGGCGCGTCCGCCGTCTGCGTTTCGTTCACTTGGCCGCTCCGATCAGGTAGACGACCGAGAAAACGACCACCCAGACAATATCGATCAGGTGCCAGAACAGGCCGAACAGCAGGAACCCGCGCGCGGTGCCGCGTGTGAAGCCCATGCGCGCGAGCCGGAACAGCAGCCCCGCCACCCACACCAGCCCCAGCGCGACGTGGAGGCCGTGCGTGCCCACCAGCGCGAAATAGCCCGAGAGGAAGGCGCTCCGATCCGGGCCGTTGCCAGCCGCAATCAGCGCGGAGAATTCGGACAGCTCGATCCCAAGGAAGATTGCGCCGAGCACGAAAGTGGTACCCAGCGCCGCATAGGTAGGCAGCGCGCGCTGCCGGTCCGCCGCCAGCATCCCCATCCCGCACGCGAAGCTCGAGGTGAGCAGGCACGCGGTCTCGATGGCGACGAGCCGCAGATCGGCAATCTGCGCGATGCCCGGCCCCCCGGCGGTCGCGCCCTGCAGCACGGCGTAGGCGGCGAACAGCGCGGCAAACAGGATGCCGTCCGAGAGCAGGTAAATCCAGAAGCCGAATGCGCCCACCACGCTGCGTTCGTCGGTGGGGCCGGGATAATCCGCGCGGCCGAGCGGCGTATCGAACGCGCCGAGGCGAATGTCGCTCACGCGGGTACCACGGCGGGAGGGAGGGCTTCGATTCGCGCGATCTCCTGCGCGGAGAGTTCGATGTCATCGTCCTCGTTCCAGGTGGAGAGGAAGACGATGGCGAACACACCTGCAAATGCGAGCAGCGCCAGCCACCAGATGTGCCACACGAGCGCGAAGCCCATCGCGACGGCGACGAACGCGACGACGAAGCCGACCGGGCTGTTGCGCGGCACCTCGATCGCTTCGTAGTCGGGCGTCTGCTGCTCGACGCCCTTCTGCTTCATGCCCCAATAGGCGTCCACGCCCTCGATCTTGGGCTGGACTGCGAAATTGTAGGGCGGCGGCGGCGAGGCGGTGGACCATTCGAGTGTGCGGCCGTCCCACGGATCGGGGCCGACCCGGCGCGCATCGCGCGTGCGGAAGCTGATCACGATCATCGCGATCTGCGTTGCAATCCCGCACAAAATCAGCGCCGCACCGCACGCCGCCACGATCAGCCACGGCTGCCACGCGGGATCGGCATAATGGTTCATGCGCCGCGTCATGCCGAGGAACCCCAGCACATAGAGCGGCATGAAGGCGACGTAGAAGCCGCTCACCCAGAACGCGCAGCCGATCTTGCCCAGCCGCTCGTCCAGCTTGAAGCCGAACGCCTTGGGCCACCAGTAGGTCAAGCCCGCAAACACGCCGAACACCACGCCGCCAATGATCGTATTGTGGAAGTGCGCGACGAGGAAAAGGCTGTTGTGCAGGAGGAAATCGACCGGCGGCAGCGCGAGCAGCACGCCCGTCATCCCGCCGATGACGAAGGTGACGATGAACGCCAATGTCCACAGCATCGGCACATCGAAGCGCACTGAGCCGCCGTACATGGTGAACATCCAGTTGAAAACCTTAACGCCGGTGGGGATCGCGATCAGCATCGTCGCGATACCGAAAACCGCGTTCACGTTCGCGCCCGCCCCCATCGTGAAGAAATGGTGAAGCCACACCGTAAACGCGATGATCGCAATGCCGAGCGTTGCGAGCACCATCGAGCGGTAGCCGAACAACGGCTTCGATGAGAAAGTGGCGATGACTTCGGAATAGATGCCGAACGCGGGCAGGACGAGGATGTAGACCTCGGGGTGTCCCCACGCCCAGATGAGGTTCATATACATCATCGCGTTGCCACCCGCTTCGTTGGTGAAGAAGTGGAAGCCCATATACCGATCGCACAGCAGCATGGCGAAGGTGGCGGTGAGGATCGGGAATGCGGTGATGATGAGCATGTTGGACGCGAGGCTGGTCCAGCAGAACATCGGCATGCGGTAGAGCGTCATGCCGAGCACGCGTTTCTTGAGGATGGTGGTGACGAGGTTGATGCCCGACAGCAATGTGCCGACGCCTGCGATTTCGAGCGCCCAGAGGTAATAATCCACGCCGACGCCAGGGCTGTAGGCGAGTTCGCTCAGCGGCGGATAGGCGAGCCATCCGGTGCGCGCGAATTCGCCGAGCACCAGTGCGATATTGGGCAGCAGCGCGCCTGCCGCCGTGAGCCAGAAGCTGATCGAATTGAGGATCGGGAACGCCACGTCGCGCGCGCCGATTTGCAGCGGGACGACATAGTTCATCAGCCCGGTGACGAATGGCATAGCCATGAAGAAAATCATGATCGTGCCGTGCGCGGTAAACACCTGATCGTAATGTTCGGGCGGCAGAAACCCCGCATGGCCAGGCCCGGCGAGCGCCTGTTGGGAGCGCATCATGATCGCATCCGAAAAGCCGCGCACGAACATCACCAGCGCGAGCAGGACATACATGATGCCGATGCGCTTGTGATCGGTGGACGTGATCCACTCGCGCCACAGATAGCCCCAAAGTTTCTTGTGGGTGATGTAGGCAAGCAGGCCGAGCATTGCGGTGCCGAGCACGCCCGAGACGATCATGATCACCGGCTGATCGAGCGGGATCGCAGCCAGGCTGAGTTTGCCGAACAGGCTCATCGCATCGCCATGGGTGTGGCCACGGGCAGCGCGGGGCCGGTCGGCTCGGTTCGGCTGTCGCCGTGGCTGGTATCGCGGTGCGGTTGCGCGCGCGTGGAGGCGTCCAGCACGCTATCGAACAGGCGGGGGCTAAGCGCGCCATAATAGCCGACGGGCACGCGCTGGCTGGGGCGTGCGAGCGCGGCGAAGGCGGGAATATCGAGCGGGCGTGCAGCGGCGCGCGCGCGGGCGACCCACGCGTCGAACCCGGGCCGGTCGGTGGCGATCGCCTCGAAATGCATGTCCGAAAATCCGTCCCCGCTGAACATGCCCGAGAGGCCCGCGAACCGCCCGGGCTTGTCGGCGCGCAGGCTGAGCTGTGTCGTCATGCCGGGCATGGTGTAGATCATGCCGCCGAGCCGCGGCACGAAGAAGGAGTTGAGCACCGTGCCCGAGGTGAGGCGGAAGTGGACGGGCGTGCCCACGGGCAGCGCGAGTTCGTTGACGCTGGCGATGCCCAATTGCGGATAGAGGAACAGCCATTTCCAGTCGAGCGACACCGCTTCGATCTCGAGCGGCGGGCGCTTCGATTCGATGCGGCGATAGGGATCGAGATCGTGGCTGCCCACCCACGCGATCGAACCCAGGAAGATGACGACAAGCAGCGGCACCACCCAGACGACGAACTCGATCCGCCCGTCATATTGCCAATCCGGCGTGCGTTTCGCGCGGGCGTTGGACGCACGGAACCACCACGCAAAGCCGAGCGCGAGGACGATGACGGGCACCACGATCGCGACCATTTCCGCAGTCGCTTCGAACAGCAGCAGCCGTTCTTGCGCGCCGATTGTGCCTGCGGGGGCGAGCACGCCCTCTGCGCACCCGCCGAGCGGCAGGAGCGCAACGAGCACCCGCAGGGCGGGGCGCGACGTGGATGGATCCTCGCCTGCCATGATCCGCTTCCTTGCAACAGCGGGTTAACGCGCGAACAACAAAGCCGTCGCATCGATGGGCAAACATAAATGATGGAGGATTTCGCGCTCGATCGCTTCATGCCCTACCTGCTCTCGGTCACGTCCGAAGCGGTCAGCGGTGCGGTGGCGCGCACCTACCAGGGGCGCTTCGGGCTGAAGACGCCCGAGTGGCGCGTGCTGGCCGTAGTGGCGGGCTCGGCGGACGGCCTGCGCCAGAGCGAGGTCGCCAGCGCGACGCGCATGGACAAGATGACAATCTCGCGCGCGGTGGCGGCGCTGGCGGCGCGCGGGCTGATCGCGCGCGGTGATCATTCAGCCGACCGGCGGACCTTGCGGCTGCGCGCGACGGCGGAGGGGCGGCGGCTGTACGACGAAGTGGTGCCCGCCGCCCGCGCGGTGGAGGCACGGCTGCTGAGCGGGCTGGGCGCGCGCGAGGTGGAGGCGCTCGCTGCGGCGCTGGAACGTTTGCGAGACGCGGCGCAGAAGGCTTGCGGCGAAACGTAACGCCTGTTACCAGTTATGCGCACAAGGAGCACGCCAATGGCCCCCGCCGATTCCGCCCCGCGCCCCAATCCGATGGGGCTGAACGGCTTCGAGTTCGTGGAGTTCACCGGCCCCGATCCCTCCGCGCTTGCCGCTTTGTTCGAGGCGATGGGCTTCACGCATGTGGCGACGCACCGCTCCAAGCCCGTGCGCCGCTACGCGCAGGGCGAAATCAATTTCCTGCTGAACATGGACGAGAGCGGCCAGGCCAAGGGCTTCCGCGAGGCGCATGGGCCGAGTGCCAACGCGATGGCGTTCCGCGTGGGCGACGCGGGGAAGGCGCTGATGCTCGCGGTGGAGCGCGGGGCGACTCCGGTGACGGGGCACCGC
>Ga0123339_10002325_pt1 | contig 12854 bp, 11 predicted proteins | sample lystaG_FD_89956 | JGI IMG/M metagenome (GOLD analysis project Ga0123339, IMG submission 89956) | Glacier valley bacterial and archeal communities from Borup Fiord, Nunavut, Canada, to study Microbial Dark Matter (Phase II) -... | ecosystem: Environmental > Aquatic > Freshwater > Ice > Glacier ... | reverse complement strand
GCGCTGCGAGCTGCTGCTGGCCGATGGCAACGAAGACGCCGAAGCGCTCGAAGCGACGCGTATCGGCGAACTGCCGGCCGACTATGTGGTGCGCGTCACGCGCGCCAAGCTCGATGCTGCGCGTGCACGACTGGACCGGCGCGGCCTCGCGCCGGCGCCCATCCTCTGCGCCGACACCACCGTCGCTCTTGGCCGCACGATCCTCGGCAAGCCGGCCGATGCTGCCGACGCCGCGCGCACGCTCGCGCTGCTCGCCGGCCGCACCCATCGCGTGATCACTTCCGTGGCCGTTGGGCAGGGTCGCCGGACGCTGCAGCGCACCAGCCTTTCGCGCGTACGCTTCGCGGCACTCAGCCGGGCCGAAATCGACCGCTACGTGGCCAGCGGCGAGCCCTTCGGCAAGGCCGGCGCGTATGCGATCCAGAGCGCAGCCGCGGCCTGGATCTCGCGCATCGAGGGGAGCTACACCGCTATCATGGGTTTGCCGCTGCACGAGACGGCCGCGCTGCTCCGCGAGGCACGTGTCGAGATGAACCCCTGAGGCACACGGCGCTCGCGATGCAAGACATCCTCATCAACTGGGCCCCGCAGGAAACGCGCGTGGCCGTGGTCGAAAACGGCGCGGTGCAGGAGCTGCACCTCGAGCGCGAACTCGAGCGGGGGCGGGTCGGCAACATCTACACCGGCAAGGTCGCGCGTGTGCTGCCGGGCATGCAGTCGGCGTTCGTGGAGGTGGGTCTCGAGCGCGCGGCGTTCCTGCACATCGCCGACGTGCACATCGCCGGCGTGGGCACCTCGCGCGGCGATCACGGTGCCACACCGCCGCCGATCGAGCGCGTCGTCTTCGAAGGCCAGACGCTCACCGTGCAGGTGATCAAGGATCCGATCGGCACCAAGGGTGCGCGCCTTTCCACGCAGGTGAGCATTGCCGGCCGGCTGCTCGTGTTCCTGCCGCAAGACGACCACATCGGCATCTCGCAGAAGATCGGCTCGCCCGAGCTGCGCGAGCAACTGCGCACGCGCATGACGGCACTGGCGGCCACCGACGACGCGGCCCGCGTCGCCACAGGCGGCGAAGGAGTGGCCGGAGGCTTCATCCTGCGCACCAACGCCGCCGAGGCCGGCGACACCGAGCTCGCCGACGACATCCGCTATCTGCGCTCCACCTGGTGCAAGGTGCGCGAGCGCTCGTTCAAGTCGCCGCCCGGCACGCTGCTGCAACAAGACCTGAGTCTGGCCGAGCGCGTGCTGCGCGACCTAGCCGACGACCGCACGCAGACCATCCGCATCGACTCGAAGATGCAGTTCGACCTGCTCTCGAAATTCGGCCGCGAGTTCACGCCGGGCTCGGTGGGCAAGCTGCAGCACTACGCGGGCGAGCGGCCGATCTTCGATCTGTTCAACATCGACGAGGAGATCTCGAAGGCGTTGCTCAAGCGCGTCGACCTCAAGTCGGGCGGCTACCTCATCATCGACCAGACCGAAGCGCTCACGACGGTCGACGTGAACACGGGCGGCTTCGTCGGCGGCCGCAATTTCGACGACACCATCTTCAAGACCAACCTCGAAGCCGGCCAGGCGATCGCGCGCCAACTGCGGCTGCGCAATCTCGGCGGCATCGTCATCATCGACTTCATCGACATGACGCGCGAGGAGCACCAGGCGGCGGTGCTCGCCGAGCTGAAGAAGCAGCTCGCGCGCGACCGCACCAAGGTCACCGTCAGCGGCTTCACGCAGCTCGGCCTGGTGGAGATGACGAGAAAGCGCACGCGCGAGTCGCTTGCCCACCTGCTGTGCGAGCCGTGCCCCGTGTGCCGGGGCCGCGGCGAGGTGAAAACGGCGCGCAGCGTGTGCCATGACATCCTTCGCGAGATCCTGCGCGAAGCGCGCCAGTTCGACCCGAAGGAGTTTCGCGTCGTGGCTTCGGCGGCGGTGGTCGAGATGCTGCTCGACGAAGAGAGTCAGCATCTCGCCGGCCTGTCGGAATTCATCGGCAAGCCGATCTCGCTGAGGACCGAGCCGTTCGCTTCGGCGGAGCAGTACGACATCGTGTTGATCTGAGTGGCGCTGCGATCCTCATGCCCGCCACCCTCATCGACTCCCTCCTTTTCGGCGACGTCTTCTCCACCGCTGCCATGCGCGGCGTCTGGGCCGACGAGAACCGCGTGGCGCAGTACCTGGCGTTCGAAGCGGCGCTGGCGCGCGTGCAGGGCCGGCTCGGGCTGATTCCGGCCGAGGCGGCCGAAGAAATCGATCGCGCCTGCCGCATCGAGCGCATCGACATGGCGCGGCTCCAGTCGCAGACCGAGCGCGCGGGCACGCCGATCGTGGGCCTCGTGTCGCAGATCAACGCGCTCTGCCGTGACAACCTCGGCGAGTACTGCCACTGGGGCGCGACCACGCAAGACGTGACCGACACGGCGACGGTGCTGCAGATCCGCGCCTCGCTCGAGATCGTCGATGCCGAGTTGACTGCCATCGCCACGGCGCTGGCTGCTCTCGCGCAGAAGCATCGCCTCACGCCGATGGCCGGCCGCACGCACCTGCAGCAGGCCGTGCCGGTGAGCTTCGGCTACAAGATGGCGGGCCTGCTCTCCGCGGTGCAGCGTCACCGCGAGCGCCTGGCTCAACTCGCGCCGCGCGTGCTCCAGCTCGAGTTCGCCGGCGCGGCCGGCACGCTCGCCTCGCTGCCCCGGATGGCGCTCGAGACGCAGGCGGCGCTCGCGGCCGAGCTCGGCCTCGCGCAGCCCGTGATCGCGTGGCACACGCAACGCGACACGATCGCCGAGGTGGGTGCCTTCCTCGGCCTCGTCGGTGGCACGCTCGGCAAGCTGAGCATGGACGTGAAGCTGCTGATGCAGACCGAAGTTGGCGAGGTATTCGAGCCGTTCGCGCCGGGCCGCGGCGCCTCCAGCACCATGCCGCAGAAGCGCAATCCGATCTCGTGCACCTACATCCACGCGCAGGTCGCCGTGCTGCGCCAGCACGCTGCATCGCTGATGGAGGCGATGGTCGGCGACCACGAGCGTGCCACCGGCCCATGGCAGATCGAATGGATCGTCCTGCCCGAGGCGTTCTGCCTGGCCGCTGGGGCGCTCGCGCATTCGCGGTCGCTCGTCGAAGGGCTCGAGGTCGACGCCGAGCGCATGCGCGCCAACCTCGACCTCACGCACGGCCTCGTCGTGGCCGAGGCGGTGATGATGGGTCTGGCGCCGGGCATGGGTCGCGAGCGCGCGCACGACCTCGTCTACGACCTGTGCCGCGTGGCGATCGCCGAGCGCCGTGCGCTGCTCGACGTGCTGGTCGACAACGTCGAGATCGCTTCGCTAGCGAGCCGCGAGCAACTCGCCGCGATGTGTGACCCGGCGGCCTATCTCGGCCAGGCCGGCGTGATGGTCGACCGCGTGCTGGCACGCCAGGGGTGAGGCGGTGAACGAATCGTCGAAGTCGAAGGTCTGGTTCGACGCGGCGCAGCGTTCCGTGCTGAAGGGCCGCGTGCTCGACATCGGCGCCGGCAGCGACCCGGTGACGGCGGGCGCGGTGGTGTTCGACCTGCCGCAGGGCGACGCCAACCACATCACCGCGTTCGCACCGGAGAGCTTCGACTGCGTCTATTCGTCGCACTGCCTCGAGCACATGCACGACCCGGAGAAGACGCTCGCCAACTGGTGGTCGCTGGTCGCGCCGGGCGGTTGCCTCTTCTTCATCGTGCCCGACGAAGACCTGTACGAGCAGGGCGTGTTTCCGAGCCGCTTCAACGGCGATCACAAGAGCACGTTCACGCTGGCCAAGAAGCGCAGCTGGTCGCCTCGATCGTTCAACGTGCTGGCACTCTGCGAGGCGTTGCCGGGCGGCCGGCTCGAGAGCGCGTGTCTCAACGACATCGGCTACGACCGGGGGCTGGCCCTGCACGGGCCGGCGATTCGCGGCGCAGTTTGGCGCGCGCGCCGGCTCTACGAGAGCTTGAAGAAGCGCGGCCTGTGGCCGACTTCCGCTGGCTGGGAGCGAGCGACGGCGGCCACCGTGGTGCGCGACCAGACCGCCGGCGACGCGATGGCGCAGATCGAAGCGATCGTGCGCAAGCACTGATGCCGCCTGGCGCGCACCGGCAGCCGGGCTGGCTGCGGCGCTATGCCGCCGACACCTGGACGCCGCCGTTCGCGCAGCCGCTCCCTTCCGACGCGGAGCACTACGCTGCCATGGCGCCGATCGGCCGCATCGCGTGGCGCCGGTTTCGGCGCATGGCGTGGCTCGCCGTGCGTGGCCAGCGGGCGCTCGAGCGCGAGCGCATCGAGCCTGCCGACCGCCGCATCCTGTGGATCCATCAGGGCATGCCGCAGGTGGGCGATTCGCTGATGGACCTGGCCTGCCGCAACCTGTTGCGCGGCCGCGAGATCACGCTGCTGACCGATCCGCACCTCTGCCCGCTGTACGCGCACGACGACATCATCTCGCGCGTGACGGCCGACGCGGCCGGAGCAGCACGCGGCGAGTACGACCTGGCGATCGTGCTCGGCGTCTCTTCGCACAACCTGCGCGCCAAGCTCGCGCACTTTCGTTCGCTGCCGTTCGTGAGCCTGCACGGGTACTACACCGGGCCCGAGTTCAACCGCACGCTGTTCGGCTACTACCGGCTCGACCAGTTGCTCGGCGGCCATGCGGGGCAAGTCGAGATCGAAAGCATCGCCCGACCCCACATGGTGGCCGGTGCCGAAGCCGTGACGGCCGTTGACGCGCTGGCGCTGCCGGCGCGCTTCATCGCGATCGCGTTGGGCGGCGTGCGCGGCTGGCGCACGTATGCGCGCTGGCCGGAGGTCGTTGCCGCGTTGCGAGCGGCCGGCGTCGCGGAGCCGATCGTGCTGCTGGGCGCCGCCAACGGGAGCGAGGCGCGCGATGGGGTCATGGCCTTGGCGTGCGGCGGTCGGCTCGTCGACCGTGTCGACCGGCACACGCTGCCCGAGGTGCACGAGATCTTGCGGAGAGGCGTGCTGGCCGTAGCGGCCGACGGCGGCCTGCTGCACGTGGCCCATGCGGCCGGCACGCCCACCGTTTCGCTGTTCGCCGAGCGCATCGATCCTTCGTATCGGCTCACGGCGGCCGACCGGAGCGTCGCGCTGTATCACCCGCGCGAGGTGAGCGAGATCGCGCCGGAAGAGATTGCCGCAGCCGTGCAAGCGGCGATGAACGCGGCGGCCACCGCGTCGGGTGCGTGCTCGCCCATCGCGCCCGCCGGCAAGCCGCGCAACGGCGAACCCGCTGCGAGCCGGTAGGCCGGGTCGATGCCGGCGAACAGGCCGACCCCGGGCCGGCCGAGTGCCGCCGCCACGTGCATCAGGCCGCCGTCGGTGCCGAGGAATGCGTCGGCATCGCGCAGCGCCAGTGCCGCGTCGAGCAGGCCGGTCTGGCCGACGAGGTTGCGGCAGCGCTGGGCCATGAAGGCCGGCGCGATCGACGCCACGTCGATCGCCGCGTTGTCGCTGCCGAGCAGGGTGTAGCGCAGCGGCGGCGCGTATCCAGGCCATTGCGTCGCGAGGCCTTCGAGCAGTGCGTTCCAGTGTGGATAGCGGCGGCGCGGATCGCGCGCGCCGAGTGCCACGGCGACCTCGAAGAACGGCGTGCGCGGGCTCGCCGTTCCGAGGTCGAGGCGCGGCATGAGCGGTGCGCCGGCTGCGAGGCCCAGCACGTGGCGCACGCGGGCATCGCAGAAGGCGGTACGCGCGAAACGCTCGCCCATCGAGCCGTTGAGGATGGGGGCGAACGCGGCCCGCGGCCAGAGCCTGTCCTTGGCCTTGATGGTGTGCGTGTTGATCTCGTGCACCAGCATCAGGTCGTAGTCGGCGTCGCCTTCCTCGAGCTGGCTGAAGACGCGGCCAAAGCCGGCGCCGCGAGCGAACAGCGGTGCCAGTGGCTCCGCGATGCACAGGTGCACGACCGCGCCGGCGGGGATGCTGGCGCGGGCCGCGAGATCCATCACGGCGTCGCCGAGCGTGGTCCAGTTGAAGATCCAGAGCAGCTTGTTCGGCGGCGACGAGACGCGGTCGACGCACATCTGCGACTGGCCAGCGAGAAGCAAAGCGAGATCGCGCTGCATCGCATGCCGCAGGCGCGAGCGGCGGGCCGGCGCAGACAGCTCGGCCCACTCGGCAGCGAGCTCGTTGGGCACCTCGGCATCGAAAGGAAGGCCGTACGCCGGGTGGCGACCGCGGCGCCACATGCGCCAGGCGTGCATGGTGTGTTGCGGCTTCCGGTCAGCTGCCGCGCGGCACCCGACCCATCAGATAGAACTCGTCGTTCGGCCGCATCGAGGTGAGATTGGCCATGCGGTTCGAGAGGCCGAACAGGGCGGTGATGCCGGCGATGTCCCACGCGTCTTCGTCACTGAAACCGTGTGCGCGCAGTGCAGCGTGGTCTTCCTCTTCGAGCGCGGCCGAGTCGGTGCAGACCTTCATCGCGAAGGCCAGCATGGCTTTCTGGCGCGGCGTGATGTCGGCCTTGCGATAGTTGGTGGCGAGCTGGTCGGCGAGCATCGGCTTCTTTTCGTAGATGCGCAGTATCGCGCCGTGCGCCACCACGCAGTAGAGGCAGCCGTTGGCGCCGCTGGTGGCCACGATGATCATCTCCTTCTCGCCTTTGGTGAGCCCGCTCGGGCCCGACTCGCGCAGCAGCAGGGCGTCGTGATAGGCGAAGAAGGCGCGGAATTCGGCCGGGCGGTGCGCGAAGGCGAGGAACACGTTGGGCACGAAGCCGGCCTTTTCCTGCACCTCGAGGATCTTGGTGCGGATGTCTTCCGGCAGGTCGGCCAGTGCGGGCACGGGATAGCGGCTGATCGCCGTCGCGTTCGTGTTCGTGTTCGTGTTCGTGTGCGTGGTCGTTGTCATGTCGTCACCTCAGTCCCGGAATTGCAATGAATGAAGCCGCGCGTAGAGGCCACCCGCGGCGATGAGTTCCGCGTGGCTGCCCTGCTCGACGATGCGGCCACCGTCGAGCGCGACGATGCGACCGGCCTGCTTGATGGTCGAGAGCCGATGCGCGATGACGAGGCTGGTGCGGCCCTGCATCAGCCGCTCGAGCGCCTGCTGCACGAACTGCTCCGACTCGGAGTCGAGCGCCGAAGTGGCTTCGTCGAGGATCAGCACCGGCGCGTCTTTGTAGATGGCCCGCGCGATCGCCAGGCGTTGCCGCTGGCCGCCCGAGAGCTCGTTGGCGTTGTGGCCCACGACGGTGTCGATGCCCTGCGGCAGGCCTTCGGCGAAGGCCAGCAGGTTGGCAGCGCGCAAGGCCTCGCGCACGCGTTCGCGGTGGATGGTTTCGGCGCCGAGCGCCACGTTGGCGGCGACGGTGTCGTTGAACAGCGAGACGTCCTGGCTCACCAGCGCGAACTGCCGCCGCAGCGCAGCCACGTTCCACTCGCCGAGCGGCACGCCGTCGAGCTTGATGCTGCCGGACGTGGGCTCGATGAAGCGCGGCAGCAGGTTGACCACCGTCGTCTTGCCGGCGCCCGAGGGCCCGACAAGCGCCAGCGTTTCGCCCGGCGCGATGGTCAGCGTGAGTGCGTCGAGCGCGCGTCCCTGCTCGCTGCGGTAGGCCACGCTCGCGTGATCGAACTCGATGCGGCCGATGGCCCGGCCGGGGTCGTGGCTGCCGCCGCGCTCGGCCGGCGCCTGCTCGACCAGGTCGACGCCACGTTCGATGGCCGCGAGCCCGCGCGTGATCGGCGCCGAGATTTCGGCCAGGTGCTTCATCGGCGAGATCAGCATCATCAGGCCGGTAACGAAGGCGACGAAGCCGCCAACCGTGGTCTTGTCGTGGCCGCTCTGCCAGAGCGCGATGGTCATCACCGTGGCCAGTGCCACCGACGCGATCACCTACGTGAGCGGCGTCATGGTGGCCGACGCGATCACCGCCTTCAGCGAGGTGCGACGCAGCCGCTCGCTCACCGCAGCGAAGCGGCCCGCCTGCGCCGGCTCGGCAGCGTGCAGCCGCACGCTGCGCCACGCAGCCACGTTCTCCTCGACCACGTAGGCCAGCTCGTCGGTCGTTTTCTGGCTTTCGAGGGTGTAGCGGTGCAGCCGCTTGCTGTAGTAGCGCATCACGAACGCCACCGCCGGCATGAGCACGGCGACGACGAGCGTGAGCTGCCAGTTGAGATAGATCAGGTAGGCCAGCATCGCGACGAGCATGAGCGAATCGCGCACCAGGTCTTGCAGCGCGTATACGAGCTGCGTGGCGCCGCTCTGCACCTCGTAGGTGACGGTGTTGATGAGGTTGCTCGCCATGTTGCGCGAGAAGAGGGCGGGTTCGGCGTCGAGCACGCGCGCGAACATGGCCGTGCGCAGCGTCTGCACGCCGCGCGTCGCGGCCCAAGTCATGCCGTACTGCGCCACGAAACCGGCCAGGCCGCGCACCAACGTCAGGCCGATCACGGCCACCGGCACGATCCACAGCGGCACGCCGCCGCCGCGCTGGATCGCGTCGAGCAGCCACTTCAGCAGAGCCGGGATCGCCGGCTCGGTGGCGGCGCCGGCCACAGCGCCGCAGAAGGCGATGACGAAGCCGCGCCGGCTGTTCGCGAAGAACGGCGCCACGCGCCCGAGGCGGGCGCGCAGCGTCAATGGGGCAACGGGCATGGGCCGGGATTATCGATGGCGCCGGCTGCCTACAATTGCGGCCCCTGCCACGCCACGCCTCACCCATCGCCACGCTCTCGGTCATTCTGATCACGAAGAACGAATCGGCCGACATCGACGCCTGCCTGGACTCGGTGGCCTTTGCCGACGAGTGGATCGTGGTCGATTCCGGCAGCACCGACGGCACCGCCGAGCAGGCCCGCCGCTTCGGTGCCCGCGTGACGATCACGAGCGACTGGCCCGGCTTCGGTGCACAGAAGCAGCGCGCGCTCGATCTCGCCAGCGGCGATTGGGTGTTCTCGATCGACGCCGACGAGCGCGTCACGCCCGAGCTCGCAGCGAGCCTGCGTGCCGTGGTCGGGTCCGACGGCCCGGCGACCGTCGACGCCCCCGTGGCCTACGAGATCTCGCGCCTGTCGCGCTTCGCCGGCCGCTGGATACGCCACGGCGACTGGTATCCCGACCGCGTGCTGCGCCTGTTCCGCCGCGGCGCGGCGCGCTTCTCGCCCGACCTCGTGCACGAGCGCGTCGTGGTCGTCGGCAAGGGCCGCGTCGGGCGGCTCGAAGGCGAACTGCATCACGACACGATGCCGACGTTCGAAGACGCCATTGCCAAGATGAATCGCTACAGCAGCGGCCGCGCGGCCGACAAATCGGCCGCCGGCGGGGTGGGCGGCGTCGCCGCCGCGATCGGCCACGCCGCCTGGGCTTTCCTGCGCTCATACGTCGTGCGGCGCGGCTTTCTCGACGGCGCGGCCGGCTTCGTCGTTGCCGTCTACATCGCCGAAGGCACGTGGTGGCGCTACCTGAAAATGGCCGAGCTCGCACGCTGCTTGCCACCGAACCTGCCTGAAGACCGCGGCAGGCATTGAACCAACCGCCCGCACACGGGTCAGCCCACCTCATGCTCGATCGACGACAGTTCTGCGCCGCCAGCGGCCTCGCCTTCGCCGCGCCCTTTTCGGCGCCGGCCCTCGCGCAGTTCCGCGTCGAGATCTCCGGCGTCGGTGCCACGCAGCTGCCGATCGCCATCACGCGCTTTCGCAACGACGACATCGGCGGCACGTCGCTCTCTGCGATCGTGCGCGCCGACCTCGAGCGCAGCGGCGCCTTCCGCATGGTCGAGGGCAACGCCGCGCTCGACGACACCAGCACCCCTTCGATGGCCGAATGGCGCGCCCGCGCGGCCGACGCGCTCGCCGCTGGCTCGGTGGCGCGCCTGGCCGATGGCCGTTACGACGTGCGCTTCAAGCTCTGGGACGTGGTCAAGGGCAGCGACCTGGGCGGCCAGAGCGCGGCCGTCGACCCGAGCGAGCTGCGACTGGCCGCGCACCGCATCGCCGACTTCATCTACGAGAAGCTCACCGGCGAGAAGGGCGTGTTCTCGACCCGCATCGCCTACGTCACCAGGGCCGGCTCGCGCTACACCTTGCGCGTAGCCGATGCCGATGGCGAGAACGGGCAGGTCGCGCTCACGAGCGGCCAGCCGATCATCTCGCCGGCCTGGTCGCCCAACGGCAAGGAGCTGGCCTACGTGTCGTTCGAGCGGCAGAAGGCGGTGGTGTTCGTGCACAACGTGGCCAGCGGCGAGCGCCGCGCCATCGCCGACTTCCGCGGCTCGAACAGCGCGCCGGCATGGGCGCCCGACGGCCAGCGGCTCGCCGTCACGCTCTCGCGCGACGGGGGCTCGCAACTGTTCTCGATCGGCAAGAACGGCGAGAGCCCGCGCCGTCTGGCCACCAGCTCCGGTATCGACACCGAAGCGCAGTTCAGCGCAGACGGCCGCTTCCTCTATTTCACGAGCGACCGTGGCGGCGGCCCGCAGATCTACCGCATGCCGGCCGCGGGCGGCAGCGCCGATCGCGTGACCTTCAGCGGCGGCTACAACATCAGCCCGAGCGTCAGCCCCGACGGGCGCACGCTCGCCTACGTGACGCGGGCCGGCAACGCTTTTCGGCTGTCGGTGCTCGATCTCTCGATCCCCGGAGCGCAGCCGGCAACGATCACCGACAGCGGCGAAGACGAGCACCCGAGCTTCGCGCCCAATGGCCGGCTCGTCGTCTACGCCACCAAGGTACAAGGCCGCAGCGTGTTGATGACCACCACGCTCGATGGCAAGATCAAGGCTCGCCTGCCGTCACAGACGGCCGATCTGCGCGAGCCGGTATGGGGCCCTTACGGGCGTTGAAGCGTACGACCCACCGCGGCGACGGCGCGCATTTCAAGCAAAGGAATTGACCATGAAGACCTTCTCCCGACACCTCCTGACCGTGCTCGCCGCGGCCTCTCTCGCAGCCTGCTCGAGCGTGAAGCTCGACGACCCGGCACCGGTCGAATCGCGCACCGGCGGCACGGTCGTGCCGGGCAGCGGCATGAACAACGGCGCCGCCAGCTCGCAGACGCGCGTGGCACCGGTCGACGTGACCAACACGAACGCCTCGGTGATGTCGAACCTGCCGCGCGTCGTGTACTTCGACTACGACAGCTATATCGTCAAGGACGAGTTCCGCCCGGTGATCGAGGCCAACGCCAAGGCGCTCAGCGGCGACCGCAAGCGCCATCTCGCCGTCGAGGGCCACACCGACGATCGGGGCTCGAGCGAATACAACCTCGCACTCGGCCAGCGCCGCGCTGAATCGGTGGTCAAGTCGCTCACGCTGCTCGGCGCCGAGGCTTCGCAGCTCGAAGCGGTGAGCTTCGGCAAGGAGCGCCCGGCCGCACAGGGTGAGGACGAGGCCGCGTGGGCCAAGAATCGCCGCGCCGAGCTGGCGAACCGGTGAAGCACCGCAGCCTCGCGGCCGCCGTTGCTCTCGCGGCGTTCACCGCCGCGGTGCCGGCGCACGCCGGCCTGTTCGACGACGACGAAGCGCGCCGCGCCATCCTCGAGCTGAGAAAGCAGCTCGATCAGAGCAACGAGCAGGCGCGGGCGCGGCAGTCGGAGCAGATGCAGCAGATGTCGGTGCAGCTCGACCAGCTCAAGCGCAGCCTGCTCGACCTCAACGGCCAGATCGAGGGCCAGCGCGCCGACAACGCGCGCCTGCGCGGCCAGATCGAGGAGCTGACGCGCACGGTGGCCGAGGTGCAGAGGAAGCAGTCCGACCTGCAGCAAGGCGTCGACGAGCGCATCCGCAAGGTCGAGCCGCAGAAGGTGACGGTCGACGAGAAGGAGTTCACCGTCGACCCTGAAGAAAAGCGCATCTACGACGACGCGCTGGCGAGCTTTCGCAAGGGCGACTTCGATCGCTCGTCGAGCAATTTCGCCGGTCTCATCAAGCGCTTTCCGGGCACGGGCTATCGCGAGTCGGCACTGTTCTGGCTGGGCAATGCGCAGTACGGCCGGCGCGACTACAAGGAGGCGATCGCGTCGTTTCGCAGCCTCGTCGCGGCTGCACCCGAAAGCGCGCGCGCGCCCGAGGCGCTGCTCGCCATCGCCAACTGCCAGGCCGAGCTCAAAGACACCAAGGCCGCGCGCAAGACCATCGACGAGTTGGTCAAGACCTATCCGCGCTCGGAAGCGGCGCAAGCCGGCAGGGAGCGGCTGGCGTCGCTTCGATAGGGCGCTCGCTGCCTTGGCGTCCCGAGCGCAGTGAAGGATCTTTTGCCGGCCAACCGCGATCCTTCCCCGTGCGCGTGATGACAGACATCGACACGGCCGACCTCGAGCGCCGCTTCGGCGGCCTGCGCAGGCTCTACGGCGATGCGGGCTATGCGCGCATCCGCGCGGCACACATGGTGGTGGTCGGCGTCGGCGGGGTGGGCTCGTGGGCGGCCGAAGCGCTGGCCCGGAGCGGTGTTGCTGCGCTCACGCTCGTCGACCTCGATCACGTCTCCGAGTCGAACGTCAACCGTCAGGTGCAGGCGCTCGGCCGCACGCTTGGCCAGGCGAAGGTGATCGCGCTCGCCGAACGCATCGCCGACATCCATCCGGGCTGTGAGGTGCATTGCATCGAGGAGTTCGTCGACGAGACCAACTGGCCGGCGCTGCTGGGCTACGGGTTGACGCACGCCGTGATCGACGCCTGCGACAACGTGCGTGCGAAGGCAGCGATGGCAGCCTGGTCGCGCGCGACGCGCACGCCGGTCGTGGTGGTGGGTGCAGCCGGAGGCAAGCGTGCTGCCGAGCGCGTCGAGGTGGGCGACCTCGAGCAGGTCACGCACGACCCGATGCTCGCCGCGCTGCGGCAGCGCTTGCGCAAGTTTCATGGTGGGCCGCGCGAAGGTGCATTC
>Ga0123339_10002323_pt1 | contig 12858 bp, 11 predicted proteins | sample lystaG_FD_89956 | JGI IMG/M metagenome (GOLD analysis project Ga0123339, IMG submission 89956) | Glacier valley bacterial and archeal communities from Borup Fiord, Nunavut, Canada, to study Microbial Dark Matter (Phase II) -... | ecosystem: Environmental > Aquatic > Freshwater > Ice > Glacier ... | reverse complement strand
TAGACTATGAGGACTCCTATATGTTTTCCGATTCCATGAGCGATGAACCGCTCATGAAGATTGTCGGCAAGCCCTATCTCATCAACTACAAAAAAAAGAGTCCCAAATATCCTGTGCTCAATTGGAGGTAAGAATTTGGACAAAATCAGAGGCGACTATTTTATCAAGAACAAGAACTTTTATGCAAATGAAGACTTCACCTATGAGCTGAGCCCGACGAATGTCTATGAGGTCATCCGTGTCATCGGCTGGACACCCCTCTTTTTGGAGGACCATCTGTCAAGGTTAAGCGATTCCCTTGCCCTATCCGGAATCTCTTCTCCCAAATCAGGGGAAGAGATCAGGAACCTGATCATCAAACTGCTCAGGAAAAACCAGTTCAAAGAGGGTAACATCAAACTTCTCATCAATAAGAACCGGTACATTGACCTCTATCTCTATTTCATCCCCCACGACTATCCCACGACCAAGCTCTACAAGGAAGGAATCTTCGTGGAGACCCTAAGCCTGGAGAGAAAGAATCCCAATGCCAAGGTCATCGATGCAGGCTACAAGGAAATGGTCAGTGCTTTCATCGAAGAAAGAAACATCTATGAAGCTCTCCTGGTAAACCGTGATGGATTCATCACCGAAGGATCCAAGTCCAATGTCTTTTTCGTCAAGAAGGACACGCTCCTCACCCCTCCCCTGAAGGATGTCCTTGGGGGCGTCACCAGGCAGCGGATCCTCGATCTGGCAAAAGAGAACAATTTGAAAATTTTGGAGGAATCCATCCGTCCTGAGGATGTTAGAACCCTTGAAGGTGCTTTCCTCAGCGGAACTTCCCCGAAGATCCTCTCCATCCGGAGCATCGATGGCATCAAGATAAAATCCACAGAATGTGCTATCATTAAATCACTGATCAAGCTCTATGAGGAGAAGATCAAGGATTACCTTGCAAGGAACAGCAGTCGCTAAGGTACTGCCCAAAGGGAGGATGATACATGAGAAAGTTATTCATTGGTTTAATTTCCGCCCTTTTGATTTTGACTTTCTTTTTGATGGCTATTCCCGAAAGCATCAGTTATCTCATCAGTCTTTCCAGCCATGACCTGAGGCCCCTTGACTTCGCCTCCCCCAGTTTCAACGACAAGACTTCCTTCTACTATGAACTCTTCGTCCGGGAGTGCACGACCCCTTACAAGGAACTTGAAAAAGAAATGCTGACCCTTATCGATCGGAAAGATCAGGGCGAGGATATCACTTACGATCTGAATATGCTGGAAATCCCGATCCATGACCTGAAAGAGAGACCAAAATATCACAGCAGCCTTCTTGAGCCTCTTTACGAGGAATTCAGGATCATGAAAGCAGAACTCATCCTTACCATCACCTACGTGCAGAGCCACGAGGAGATCAGTGATGAATTCAGGGAACACATCAAAACGTACCTTGCAGATGCCACAGTCAGGGAGGAGAAGCTCTTTAATAAGACCATTGAATTGCTGAAAGCAAACCATATCGTCTTCTATATTGAGGATGACATGACAATCACTATCTATGACTGATAAATTTCGCATTTCACATCCTATCTCTTGATTTAGGACACGTGTAAAACGATTTTCAAGTTTTTTACTTGTTATTATTCTATATAGTTTTTGAATATTTATTGTTATATTATAGTTTTACTCAAATATTGATAGGATAAATAATATAAAAACGACGACCCTAGGGTCGTCGTTTTTATATTATTTCTCTTCCAGAAGCTCAGGTTCGATGACATCGTCCTCAATGAACTCCCCATACTCGTTTACAAAAGTATCAATTTCTTCCTTATGATCGCTGACAGCTTTATAGATAACCGCTCCGGTTACCATGGAAACCGCTGAAAGCAATATTAGTTTACAACACTTCATCTGCAAACCCCCTTATTGGATATTATATTTTACTCTTCCTTATTATATCACAGCTAGGAATTAAGAGGAAAGAAATATATTGACCTCATCCATCCAGCACTGTTCTTTAAAGTTTTCTTAATTCTTGATTTTCTGCACTTTCTTTAAATCTACTTCAAATCTCTATGATATGATGAAAATTGAGGTGAGAAGATGCATAAAGTACTCATTGCTGGAGAAAGTAATGTTGACGTCATGGATGAGACTGCATCAAGGGAAGAAGATATGTCTATAACTTCTTCTGACTCTTTGGGAATTGTTCTTGATGCCCTGAATAAAAAACAAGATGTTTTCATTGTCCATGATTTTTTTTACAATAATCATAAAGCTGAAATAAACAGCATACTTAATAATGATCCCCTGATCCGAGTATTCATATTTCTCGATCATGATCCGATAAAGCCATTTGAAAGGATTCCTGAACTTCCCTTCAAGGCGTATTATCTGAAAAAGCATAAGTTGGACAAGGACTTTTTCCATACCCTCTTATCCTTTGTCATAGACCTCGATGAAACCTACCGGTACAAGGACGTCACCATCGACTATAACCTGAAGCAGGTCAAGGTCAAAAACAACATCCTTGTGCTAACGCCCATGGAATATGAGCTTTTTCTTTACATGATGTCCCATCAGGGCATTACGCAGTCAAGAGATGAGCTCATCAAGGCTGTCTGGGGCTATAGCTTCCTCGGGGACTCCAGGACCATCGATACCCATATCAAGTCCCTGCGGCGTAAACTGGGCTCCTACAGATGTCTCATTAAAACCGTCTGGGGAAAAGGGTACAAGTATCAGGAAAGCTAAACTCGTTATCATCCCAATAGTTTTTTCCTCATGAGGAGCATGGCCTGGCCGTGCTCCTTTTCCTGTTGTAAAAATCTTCCTTTTTGTGGCAGCTGTCTTAGTTTTTTCTGATTCCATAGTACTTGTAGAAAATGACCTTGATATCGATATAGGAGACCTTGAAGCCATGGCTCTCCAGGTCATCTTTGATGGGCTTGAGTTTTGCTGTCCCCAGACGTTCGATGGTCTCATGGATGGCCTCCTCCAGTCCCTGGTCAAAGAGAACGGAAAGATCCACATCCCGCCCCTTCTCATGATCCTTGATGAGCCTGTCCACAACTGTTCCGGGGACGATGCCAAGGATCTTTGCGATAAACTCGACGCTCTTCCCTTCCTTATGGAGTTCAAAGGTGTCCGGGATATTGTCTGTCTGGTCGTTCGATCCTATGGAGGCTTCCCTCTGCACCTGCACGGTTGTCCCGTTTCTCTTTAGGAACCCGTTGATGACCCCAAGGAACGGTTCGGCATATTTGTCACCCTTGGCTTTTCCAACCCCCCTTATTTCCAGGAATTCCCTTCGCGTACGAGGCAGTTTTCTCACGATTTCCTTCAGGTTCTCATCATGGAAAATGATGTACGGGGCGATGTTCTCGATCCTCGAGAGCTCCTTCCGCTTCTGCTTGAGGAGCAAGATCAGATCTTCCTGATAATCCTCTTTTTCCTCTCCCTTCTCCCGGCTGACGATAAATTCGGTTTTTCCCTCAAGAAGGTCCCTTCCCTTGCCGCTGAGGATGAGAATTTCCTCTTCCCTTTCCATGAATCCCTCAAAGAGGAGAAGAGACAGCAGCTTTTCGAAATAGTAGGTCTTGTGGTTCTTCATGCTTCCATAGGAACTTATCGTGTCATAGTCTTCCTTTTTGGCATTCCTTATATTTTCCCCGTAAAGCACACACTGGAGAAGATGCTTTGTGGATTTCCCACCCAATGCCTCCAGGGACGAGAGAATTTTACGGGCAAGAGCCGTCAGGTTCATGTAACCTTCCTCGATACAGTTCCCGCAATTCCCGCAGTTAAGTTTCCTGTCTTTGGAAGTTTCTGCCTCTTCATTCTCGGTCTTGAAATAATCTAGAATATAGTGTCTCAGGCATCCGCTGGTTCTCCCATAACCGTCCATGGCAATGAGCTTGTCTTCTTCACTTTTCAGCCGTTCTTCAGAGAGCGCTGAAATTTCGAGAAGTCCCCTTAACCTATAGAGATCCTTGGGACGGTAGATGAGGATGCTCTCACTGTAGCTCTGGTCCCTGCCCGCTCTTCCCGCTTCCTGGTAAAAGGACTCGATGTTCTTTGGAATGCCCATATGAAGGACATACCGGATGTTCGACTTGTCGATACCCATGCCAAAGGCGTTGGTGGCCACCACGACATTAATCCGGTCATAGGAGAAGTCCTCCTGGACCTTTTTCCGGTCCTCATCCTCTATCCCGCCGTGATAGATTCCGGCCTTATGACCATTCTTTTGAAGCTCTTCCAAAATGGCCTGTGCTTCTTTCTTGCGCTGGCAATATATGATTCCCTGATGACCCCGCCGTTTCTCCACCTGGCCGAGAAGTTCCGCCATCTCATCTTGGGGTTTCACCACGCCGAAATAGAGGTTTCCCCGATCCAGGTCCCCTACGACCTTATAGGGGTCCTCCAGGTGGAGGAGGCATTCCATATCCTTCATGACCTCCCCGGTGGCGGTAGCGGTAAATGCGGTGACTACAGGCCTTGTTTCCAGGGTGTCGATGAAATCGTGGATTTTAAGGTAAGATGGCCTGAAATCATGCCCCCAGATGCTGATGCAGTGGGCTTCATCTACAGCGACCTTGGCAATCCTGATGTCCCTCAGAAGGTCCGTGAACCTTTTCAGCTTCAGGGATTCCGGCGAGACATAGATGAGCTTGTAGCGACCTTTCCTGATGTTCCTTTTCCTGCTGCTTGATTCCTCCAGACTAAGGGAGGAATTGATGTAGGTCGCAGGAATACCCTTTTCGTTCAGGGCATCCACCTGATCCTTCATGAGGGAGATCAGGGGTGACACCACGAGCGTAGGTCCCTGCATCATCATGGCGGGGACCTCGTAGCAGATGGACTTCCCATAGCCCGTCGGAAGGACGCCCAGGGCATCCCTGCCGCTGAGGACCTCCTTGATGATATCCATCTGCTCCTTTTTGAAGGAATTGAATCCGAAATATTTCTTCAGGACTTCCTGCAGTTCTAGCATGGTCCCTCCTTTCGCCTCATCGCTGTCACCATGACGAGTGCCTTTCCCCGATGTCTCCGCCGGCTTCAGGTTTCCTTATTCTCACTGTTCTTTCAATCATCCGAAGCTTTGCCTGTCCAATTCCTATTATAACAAAAGCTGTGCATTCCTACACAGCTTTCCGTCTATTTCAGCACGTTTCTAATCAGATGATACTTGATCTTGCCCAGGGGTGGTTCCTGCAGAGTCATATTCAGGAAGCTGTTTGTCTTCAGAATGGCCTTCTCATGGGTGAAGGTCAGGAAGGAATACTTTCCATGGTATCTTCCGGTCCCAGAGGCTCCGACGCCACCGAAGGGCATGTAGGGGGACGTGATGTGCAGAATCGTGTCATTGACTGCTCCTCCGCCGAAGGACAGCCTTTTCAGGATGCCTTCCTGCACGGTCTTGTCTTCGGTAAAGATATAGAGCGCCAGGGGCTTTCCCATGGCTTTGATTTCCTCCATGGCCTTGTTGATGTCCTTGTAGACGATGATGGGGAGGATGGGTCCGAAGATTTCCTCCTTCATGGCATGAAGATCAAAGTTATCACTGACGAGGAGCGTAGGTTCCATATAGTGGTCGAGGATATCGGTTTGTCCGCCATAGATAATCTTGTCCTTGTCTTTGTAGAGCATGTCTGAGAGCCTGTTAAACGCCCTCTCATTGATCAGTCTCGAATAATCCATTGACGCTTTCGGGTTGTCTCCGTAGAACCTCTTCAGTGTGTTCACCATTTCATGGATGAACGCATCCTTGACCTTTTCATGAACCAGGACATAGTCCGGCGCAATGCAGGTCTGTCCCGCGTTGATGAATTTTCCGAAGGCGATCTTTCTCGCGGCATTTTTAAGATTTGCCCTTCGTCCTACGATGGCAGGACTCTTTCCACCAAGTTCAAGCGTTACGGGTACAAGGTTCTCCGAGGCGTTCCTCATGATGTCCTTCCCGGTTTTCGGGCTTCCGGTGAAAAAGATATAGTCAAAGTGGGCCCGAGTCAGGACATCCACCACGTCTTTGCCACCCCCGACGACACTGACGTAATCCTCTGGGAAGGCTTCTCGGATGACCTTCCTGATGACAATTTCCGTATGGACGGCCTGGTCTGATGGTTTCAGTGTCACGGTGTTTCCAGCAGCCAGAGCGCCGATCAGTGGCTCCATGGTCAGTTGGAACGGATAGTTGAAGGAGGAGATTATCAGGACTTTCCCGTAAGGTTCCCTATAAATTTCCCCTCTCGAAAAGAAGTTTGTCTTGTGCCACATGACCCTTCTCTTCCTGGCAAACCCGTCGAGGTTCTTCACGAAGTATGTGATGTTCTCGTAGATGATGCCGATCTCCGTCGTATAGCTTTCCACGGAAGACTTCCCAAGGTCCAGATTGAGCGCTTCGATGATTTCCTTCTCGTTGTTCTTGATCGCTTCTTTGAGTTTTAGGAGCGCCCTTTTCCTATAGTTCAGGTTCCGTGTCTTTCCGGTATGGTAGAATCGGTCCATTTTGTAGAGGAGCGTGTCGATGTCCAGCATCTTTTCCTCTGCGAGGAAGGGTTCATTGGCTTCACTCATCTTCATCACTTACTTCCTTCTCAGCTTTGCTGCCGCTTTGCCCGCAGCGACATTGATGGAATCCCAGACACTGTTTAACGGAGGAATATAGCCAAAGTCCAAATATTCCAGATCAAATACCGTCAGGCCCGCATAGATTGCTACGGCCAGCCCCTGAATCCGGAGACCGCTTCCTTCCTTCCCAAAGATCTGCGCTCCGATGAGCTTTCCGTCTGCCTTGAGGTAAATGAGCTTTACATAGAGGTCAGAGCTCTTGGGATAATAGTTGGGCTTGTTCCTGGTCCTCACCAGGACGGTTTCATAGTCCAGACCCGAATTTTTCGCGGTCTGTTCATTGATCCCATTGATGGCCAGTTCGTAACCTAAGGACTTCATCAGGGCTCCCCCTTGGACGCCCTTGAATTCCGGTGCTTTTCCTGCGATGGACAGCGCGATGAGCTTTCCGATCTTGTTGGCATTTGTTCCGAGCGGGAGATATTTGTTCCTCATCTCCACATGGTTGTAGATCAGTGCACAGTCGCCACCTGCATAGACGTCTTCGATATTGGTCCTGCCATAGCGGTCTGTGATAATGGCCCCCTTGTCCATGTCAAGCTCTGTGCCTTCAAGAAAGTCCGTGTTGGGCTTTATTCCAATGGATTCGATGACAATGTCCACTTCAAGTTCACGCTTGTCCGTGACTATTTTCCTGACAAAACCAGTCTTCTCGTCAGCAATGGCAGATTGGATCATTTCACCAAGAAAGATTTCATGGCCTTCCCCTTTAAGTTCCTGATAGAGTAAGTCGGCGATGTCCGCATCATAGATTTCAAGAATCCTGTTTTGCAGTTCAATCACCTTTGTGTCTATCCCCCTTAGGGTCATGGTTTCAAGAAGTTCGATGCCCTTGTTTCCTCCGCCTACAATCACCGCTTTTTTAGGGGTCTTCTCATCGAGGAATTTCCTGATCGAGGTCGCATCTTCCAGGGTGTTTAGCTGGAAGACTCCCTTCATGCCGCTAAAGGTTTTCAACTTGTTGCTTTTCCCTCCCGTGGCGATAACAAGCTTATCATAAGAGATGTCGTATTCATTCTTGCTTTGAAGATCCCTGACTCGGACTGTCTTATGGGGAAAATCCACCTTGACGGCTTCATTTAAGATTCTCAGGTCCATCCCATCGCTGATGACGGTTTCCACGTGCTTCGAGATGAGGGTATCCCCATCATCGATGAGTCCTTCGATATAGTACGGGAACCCGCAGGCTCCGTAAGAAATATCCTTCTGTTTCTCTATGATCGTGATATCGACATCCTTCATGTTCCTCTTCAGTCCGTATGCTGCCGTAAGGCCTGCGGCCACAGCGCCAATTATAACTACTTTCATTACAAACTCACTCCTCTTCCTGAATTACATATTAATCTGAATATATTCTAGCATAATTAACTGTAGTTAACCTGATATTTTGAGGGGTTATCATATTGTTCACTATTTCCCTTGCTGAATGTTTTCACCTGCCACGGATTTCCCTTTACTTTTATGGATAAAATGCTAAAATGGTTTTGTCAGTATTCCAACGGAAACTGAACTTAGTTCAAAGCCATATCGGTCCGAATTATATCCACTAGGAATAAGAACGGAGGAAAACCAATGCATAAGAACAGCCTTAAGACCTTTAGCAAAACAAGGCAGCTCACGGTCATCGGACTTTTGTCCAGTATTTCCATACTGCTGTCGCTAACCCCCCTGGGATACATTCCCATCCCTCCTGTCAATGCCACCATCATGCACGTGCCCGTAATCATCGGGGCCATCATCGAAGGGCCGCTTGCGGGTGCGGCAATCGGAGCCATCTTCGGACTCACCAGCATGATCAGGTCCTTCACAGTCCCTTCTCCGATAAACTTCATCTTCTGGAATCCGATCATATCCGTTGGTGTTAGAATCCTTATCGGGATTGTAACCGGATATGCCTATAAAGCCCTTAAGAAGAGAAAGTCAGGTGTAGCCATTGCCGCCATGTTGGGATCACTCACCAATACCGTAGGAGTCCTCGGTCTTGCTTACCTTTTCTACTTTTCCCGGTTTGCAGCTGCCCTGGGTATCTCAGAAAAAGCCGCAACCTATGGAATCCTTGGAATCGCAGCAACCAACGGTATCCCTGAAGCTGTCCTGTCCGTGCTCATCTCGATCACTGTCGTTGCAGCATACAGGAAAGTCAAAAAGTAAATCCCATGAATGCATATCAGGATTGAATTCATATAATGGTTACGATCATTATTTTCAAAATAAGTTAATTAATCCAAAGGAGATGGCAAGCCATCTCCTTTTTCATGTGTATTATTCTACTTGACCAATGTCGTCTTTTTCAAAGTGTCTCTTACTGTCTCTTGTACTCCTCATCCTTCAGAATCATCTCATCGCTGTAGAGGTAGTCCTCATCAAGGATCATTTCAGGTTCTTCAACGGGTTCTCCATCATTTAGGAGGTACAGTATGGATTCGTTCAGACCCAGGTCCTTGAACACAACCAGCCCTTCAGGTTTACCTGTCGTCTTCTGGATGAAGATCTTTCCAGTATAGGTTTCTCCAGCATTTATGGTGACCGGTCCAAGGGTTGTTCCCTCTTCATGTTTGGCTCTGATCCTGACGGATCTCTTTAGCAGGTTATAGAGCTGAATCTGCATCGGGCTAAATGCATAGTCCTTCTCGCTCCCGTTATGGATGCTTACGTCGTATTCGACGAGGTTCTTCTCTTCCTTCACATCCTCATCAGGTGTAAGTTTCGCTTTTGCCGTATCAGCCAATTCCTTTGCTTTTTCCTTGATGCCCTTCTTTATGTCCTCGGCATCTTCGATCACCTCATCTGCACCAAAGGGTTCATCAGGTTCTTTGCCTTCTAATTTATCTTTGTCATCGAAGTCCATATTGTTGCTCTTGATGTCGTCAATCTTGTCTTCCACTTCGTCTTTCAGGTCTTCGGCTTTCTCTTTGGTTTCTTTGATGTTTGGAGTAATCTCCTCATCAAACTTTGATTTTACATCTTCGAGCTTGTCCTCAGCAAAATCCTTGATTTCCACATACTTGTCCTTGGCTTCCATGGTTCCCAGTTTGGACTGAAGCTTTGTTTCTTCGATTTTGCTCTTGATTTTGTCTTTTACTTCTGTGGTCTTGTCCATAATTTTCTTTTTGATGTCTAGGTCCGCTACCGGTTTTCCTTCATCTTCCGGATTGAAGAAAAAATCTTCTGAAGGTTTGGAGATGTTGATGATGATACCATCTCCTACTTTAGCATTAGAACCTACCTTGTATACTCTCTTTGGCATGACCATCAATGGCTCATTGAAGTCTCCAGTTTCTGTATCAAACTGGCTTATATCGAGTTCAGCCCATTTTTGAAGTTTCTCAGAATACTCGACTTTGAGATTGTCATTCTTTATCTTCTTCATCTTATATATGGCATAAGCAGAAGCAGCCAGTGAAGCTAGCGCAACACCTGCAACGACCTTACCCGTATTCTTCTTCTTGCTTTTTGATTCAAACGCGTTTCCAATTTCTTCTTTTAGTTTTCCACCCTTACTTGAAACAAGCTCAACGACTTCTTTCTTTGTGGCATCTCTCTTCTCAAATAGGTTTTGTGCACTTTGTGTACCCTTTTCTACGATACCTGCTACAGAATCTCTAAAATCCTGAGTTGCATCCATGACCTTTGGGTAAACGTCCTTCACCATTTCTTCACCTTTTTTCACCATTTTTTCACTCTTTTTTACCATTTTCTCCATTTCTTTTTTCATATAGTCGATCCTCCAATTCAAATCTGATGGTCTTATTATACCTTTAATTATGTAATTATTCAGGTTATGTGTTAATTGTTAATATTCTTTTCTCATTTTGTCATCAATTCAGGGCCATAGTCGATACCTATTTGATACGTTTTCCTCTATAATTAACTTATCAATTAAAAAATGGGAGGTTTCCCTGTGAAATACGCTCTTTATACGATTATCGTGTTATTCATCATCCTGATTATATTTCTAGTGATTATCTCCGTCAGATATGCCGGGCGGGTCCTTTATCCCAACACGCGCTCCTATGAAGAAGCAAAGGATAATGTCACCAAGCAGGGTTATTTCCCTGAGGCATACATCGAATCCCTTCCCTATGAAAAACTCGATATCCGTTCACCTTATGGCTACATCATGAAAGGACGGATTTATCAGAATGATTCGAAGAAGTTTGTCATCATCGTCCATGGCATCACCATGAATATCTACGGGGCGCTTAAGTATCCTCCCTTCTTCTACAAGAAGGGCTTCAATGTGGTTGTCTTCGACCAAAGGAACCACGGCCTGACTTCCGGTCCCAATACCACCTATGGCTACTTCGAGAAGTGGGACCTCCGTTCCATCACAGATCATCTTTTCGACCATTATGGTGCTGACATCAGCGTCGGACTCCATGGAGAATCCATGGGCGGAGCCGTTTCCGTCTTGAATATGGCGATTGACAAGAGAATCGACTTTGGTGTCATCGACTGCGCCTTTTCAGACCTTCCCGAGACTCTTCTCATGAGATTCATTGAGGAAAGCCATCTGAACAGCAAAAAGATGATCAACTTCGTCAATCTTTTCATCAAGAGAAATGCCGGCTTCAGCATTGAGGATGTTTCCCCCATCAGGGAAATCCCTGGCATAGAAAAGCCCATCCTCTTCATTCATGGACAAAAAGACACCTACGTCCCCTCAACCACGACGAAAACCATGTATGCCTTCAAGCTCCACAACAAGTACCTTTATCTTGCAAAAGACGGTGAGCATGCCACTTCCATGGCAACTGACCCTGATCAATATGATGAAGAGCTGACCCGTTTCCTGAATGCCGTATATCCAAAAAGCGACTTCAAAGAAGCCCATTAGGATATTTCCCTGAACAGAAAACAGTGCCTTCCTAACATCATTTAGGAGGGCACTGCTTTTTATGTTCATTTCAGATGACTACTTGATTCCGTATTTTTTTAAAAATGCATTCTTCTTTTGGATGAAAGGCTCCATCTCACTTAAGAAAAGGTTGTCCTTCTGCTTGTCTTTCTCGACAAAGTAAAATGACACGCCGCCTGGACCCACATGGGTTCCTACGGCGACACCCATCTGCATGATATAGACATCCCCTTTGAATCCAGTGTCCTCAAGGAACTTCAGCTTCAGGTTCTCCGCATAGCTCATATCCGTCGTATACCCGATAATGACAAAATCTGTCAGGTCCTCATCGTTTCTCTTGATGAACTCCTGGACGTAGTGGCTTAGGACTTTCCTTCGTCCCCTCTCTTTCGCGACAATGGCCCCCTTGCCCTTTTTCATTGACATGATCGGTTTTAGCTTGAGCAGCTTGCCGATGATTGCACTGGCGTTGCTCAGCCTTCCACTTCTGATGAGGTGATTCAGGTCGTCCACCGAAAGGTAGTGCTTGATATTGGTCTTATAAGTTTCATTGAAATCGACAAGCTCCTGGAAGGTTGCCCCTTGCTCGCGAAGCCGTGCACTCTTCATGATGAGCCATCCGCTTCCGTGGCTCATGGATTTTGAATCGACGATATGGACCAAAATCTTGGAATCCGGATGTTCTTCATAGAAGTAACCCTTGGCGAGTTCCGCCGATTGGTAGGAACCGCTGGTTCCGCTGGACATACATATGCAGAGGATTTCGGTATAGCCCTTCGCCACAGCTTCATCCATGATCTCAAGGTAGGCTTTGGGACTTGGCATAGCTGTGGTCGGTGGCGTTTCAAACTTCTCCATCATGCTGTAGAATTCATCAGGGGTGATATCAAGTCTGTCCCTGTACTCTTTTCCATCTATCGTAATAAGGAGCGATGCGATACTTATTTCATATTTGTCCAAGATTTCTTGTGAAAGGTCGCAGGTTGAATCAGCCATTAGTTTAATCATTTTATCCTCCAATGTTTGAGGTGAATATCCACTGATCCGGTTGATTTCGAACATAGGATATTCCTCATTACGTTTTACTTGATTTTAGTATAACCTGATTCTCATTTCAAATCAAAGGATTCATGATATTCATTCTCAATATACGATTAATTCATCGTAAATCTGCGCTATGAGGTGTCTTAAAAGCTTTTACCCTTATGTTTTTCCTCGTTCCCTGGAGTAAAATACCTCAACAATACCGGAATCACCTCGAAGGATAATCGTCATCTTCTCCTTTACTTAGAACTTATGTTCTGCTATACTGGAATCATAAAGAATATCAGTTCTTATTTGATAAAATATCGTTTGAATCAGGTGATGAAGATGGAAAAAATC
>Ga0123339_10002322_pt1 | contig 12859 bp, 14 predicted proteins | sample lystaG_FD_89956 | JGI IMG/M metagenome (GOLD analysis project Ga0123339, IMG submission 89956) | Glacier valley bacterial and archeal communities from Borup Fiord, Nunavut, Canada, to study Microbial Dark Matter (Phase II) -... | ecosystem: Environmental > Aquatic > Freshwater > Ice > Glacier ... | reverse complement strand
GAGCCGGACGGTTGGCGCGGTGACGCTACAAGTGTGGGTGATGCACCTGGTATGCTGAGCTTGTCAGCTTGAGCCAGCCGAGGGGGCGTCTCGTGCACGATCCGGTGGAGACCTATTTCACGCAGCTGCGTGACATCTATGTGTCGGGCGCGGGCGTTGCCGAGACCAGCTACTATGGACCGCTCGCCGCGCTTCTCACTGACGTGGGCCATACGCTCAAGCCCAAAGTGACTGCCATCATCAACCTGCGCAACACCGGTGCCGGCATCCCGGACGGCGGGCTGTTCACCGCCCAGCAGCTCAAGGGCGTTCAGCCGGGCGTCGACCCGCTTGCGGGCCAGCTGCCAGCGCGCGGCGCTCTTGAGGTCAAGGGCACGTCCGACGATGCCTTCGCTATCGCACGTAGCGCGCAAGTCGCTCGATACGTCGAGCGTTACGGCCTGGTGCTCGTTACCAACCTGCGAGACTTTGTGCTCGTGGGCCGCAACGTTGGCGGCTCTGGCGTGCGCGAGCTTGAGTCGTGTCGTCTGTCTACGAGTGAAACCGTCTTCTGGGCTAAAGTGCAGCAGCCGCGCACGTTCGCACACGATGCGGGCGAGGGTCTGGCCGAGTTTCTCCAGCGTGTTCTACTCCACAACGCGCCGCTGGCCGACCCAAAAGACCTTGCGTGGTTTCTCGCCAGCTATGCGCGCACGGCACGTTTGCGTCTGGAACAAAAACACGAGTTGCCCGCGCTGGCGCAGCTGCGCAGCCAGTTGGAAGCCTCGCTCGGCCTCAAGTTTGAAGGCGAGAAAGGCGACCACTTCTTTCGCTCCACGCTGGTTCAGACGCTGTTCTACGGCATGTTCGCGTCGTGGGTGCTGTGGGCGCGTAATCGCGATAACAGCGAGCCCATCTCGTGGGAAGGCCGTTTCCAGTGGGAGACGGCAACCGCCACACTGCACGTCCCCATGGTCTACGAGCTCTTCCGCCAGTTTGCCGACGTACGTCAGCTTGGCGCGCTTGGCATCTCTGAAGTCCTTGAGTGGGCCGAGGAGATCTTCTGGCGCATCGATCGCGCGGTGTTTTTTGAGAAATTCCGAGAAGAGCATGCGGTGCAGTACTTCTACGAGCCGTTCCTCGAGGCGTTCGATCCGCAGCTGCGCAAGGAACTGGGCGTTTGGTACACACCCGACGAGGTCGTGAAGTACATGGTGGCGCGCGTGGACTGGGCGCTGCGCGAGGAGCTCGGCATTGTCGACGGCCTGGCCGACCCGAGCGTTGTGGTGCTCGATCCGTGTTGCGGCACCGGCGCCTACCTGGTAGAGGTCCTGCGCAAGATAGACGAGACGCTCCAGGCCAAGGGCGCCGACGCGCTCACCCGCCAGGACGTGAAACGCGCCGCGATGGAGCGTGTGATCGGCTTCGAGATCATGCCGGCGCCGTTTGTGGTGGCGCACCTCCAGCTGGGGATTCTGCTGGCCGAGCTGGGGGTGCCGTTGCGTGACGCCGACGAGCGCGCAGCGGTCTACCTCACCAACGCGCTCACCGGCTGGGGCGACGGCGCTGCGGTCCCACCCAAGGAGAAGCATGGCGTGGCCGGCCAGATGCACAGCACGCTGCTCTTCCCCGAGTTTGCCGAGGAGCGCGACGCCGCCGACCGCATCAAGCGCGAGGAGAAGATCCTCGTAGTGATCGGCAACCCGCCGTACAACGGATTCGCGGGGATGGCGGTGGATGAAGAAGCCGACCTTCTGCAGCCCTTCAAGAATCGCGTGGAATATTGGGGTGTGAAGAAAAACAAGATTGATGATCTCTACCTACGCTTCTTTGCGATGGCGCTTCGCGGGATTGGGACGATGAGCGGTCGCGGTGTGGTCTCGTTTATTTCCAATGATTCATGGCTGTCGGGCCCTTCTTACGTGACTGTCAGGGAATCATTGCTCGGTGCTTTTGATTCCTTTTGGATAGAAGGTATGCATGGCGATAGGGGTATGTCGGAGTATGGTCCGGACGGTCACACTAGTCAGACCGTTTTTGCTGTGCCGGGCTTCTCCTCGGGGATTCGACAGGGCGTTGCGATCTCGACTTGGGCTAAGCACGGTCCAAGCGAGGAGGGTGATGCTACCGTCTGGTACCGTTCAGATATTGATGAGTCGGATGCTGTGAAGCGGCGGATGCATCTTTTGGCGACTCTTGACGAGCCGGATTCTGCAGAGCGCTACGAGCAGCTTTCTCCCACGGTGGACAACAGGTTGTCTTTCAAGCCTTTTCAGGTTGATGACGCGTACATGAGCTGGCCGTCTGTAGCCGATCTGAGTCAGGTCTCGCCGCTTCTTGGGCTAAACGAGAACCGTGGAGAGACCCTGATTGACGCCTCTGCGGTTAGACTCCGAGAACGCATGAAGATGTACTTCAACGATGAGATCCCAACCACCGATTTGCCCACAGAACTGGCTGGTCTGCGACGTGACTGGGCGCGGTTCAATGCTCTGATGGCACGCCGTAGGCTGCTCTCTGGGACAACCTTCGACGCAGCTCGCGTTCGCCGATTCCAAGTGAAACCGTTTGACTGGAAATGGGCGTATATCGATGCCGTGCGGCCTTTGTGGAATGAACCGAGGCCTGATTTACAGTCGCAACTTCTGGGAGATGCAGAATTTGTGCTGGCGCGAATTCGTGCTCCGAAGGAAAGAGATGGGGCCGCATTCGGATACGCTACGAGTGCGTTCGACCAACATGCTCTTCACAAAGACGCATACGCGATTCCAATCACTTTATTCGCGGCGCACGACTCGGCGAGTCTCTTCTCAGTGCATGAAGGAACTAAGCCAAATTTGAGCGGACGCGCTCTTCAGTACGTGAGGCAGCTGGGTCTTGCGGACAGCAACAGCGCATCTGGTCTGGTATGGATGCATGTCCTGGCAACCGGGTACTCGCTGCGTTACCTGGCGGATAACGGGAACGGCATTGCGGGCGATTGGCCGCGCGTCCCCATTCCAAGTACAGAAGCTGTGCTCCGGGATTCCGCGAGACTCGGCGTCCGAATTGCCCGTCTCTTGAATCCGGACGTGGTGCCTGAAGCAGGTATGTTACGAGCGGTCGCAGTTCTCTCCTCTTCGGTTGGTTCAACCCTGACGGACACGGATCTCGGAGTGACCGCACAGTGGGGGTTGCGCCAAAGAGCGGGAGTAGTTACTCCGTCCAAGGGTAAGCTCACCGAACGCGACTACACCGCCGACGAACGCGCGGCCATCGCTGCTCACGCCGAGTCACTAGGTATGTCCGTCGACCAAGCGATCGCCCTTCTCGGCCAAACGTGCTTCGACGTCTACCTCAACGACGTCGCGTACTGGCGCTGCGTGCCGGCAAACGTGTGGCGCTACACCATCGGCGGCTACCAGGTTATCAAGAAGTGGCTGAGCTACCGCGAGCGCGCCCTGCTCGGCCGCGATCTCAAGCCCGAGGAGGCGCGCTACGTCACCGAGATGGTGCGACGCATCGCTGCGCTCGTGCTCATGCAACCAGAGCTGGACGCCAACTACGAGCGTGTGAAGGCCGACGTGTGGAAGTGGGCGAAATGACGAACTATCAGAACCATGAGCCGGGTTGCTTGTATCAAGTTTATTGCGATGAAAGTCGGCACACCTCTGATCCCAGCGACCACTACATGGTCATTGGGGCGATATCTTGCCCCGCTTCAGAGAAACGTGCATTGGTGAGGCGCATTCATAGTCTGCGGGCGATTCATGCTGCCCAGGGTGAGTTCGGTTGGAAGAGGTTATCGCCCAACAAACGCGCGTTCTATTGGTCCCTTCTTGACTTGTTTGCAGGTGAAGCGTCGCTTCAGTTCAGATGCATCGTAGTCGATCGCACTAGATTCAAAGCAGATGATTTAGAACTAGGCTTCTACAAGCTGTACTACCAGATGCTTGTGCATTGGCTAAGCCCGGAATGCTCGTACCGTATTTACCTTGATTACCAGCAAAATCGTGAGAGGGATCGGTTCAGCATCCTACGAGACGTACTTCGATGCAGACTTTCAGAGCAGGCAAAAATCATATCGTTGGAACCAGCTGATTCCTCGGAACTTGAGTTGATGCAGCTTGCGGACTTGCTTATTGGCGCTGTTGGTTATGAGCGGAACGGGCGTTCTGGTAGCGAAACAAAGCGGAGATTCTGTGTTGATCTCGCAAAGGAGCTCAAGAGGAGCGCCCTATCGCAATCGACTCCACTTGGAGAATCCAAGTTCAATGTTTTTCAGTTTGGCGCGCAACGCAGAGATGAGAATGAGTCTTGATGAACGACTGGGCATTGTTGGATTTGCCAGATCACAAGACTGAGTCGGAGTTGCTCGAGCTCTGCTGGGACTACTTCAGGCTCACATATATTGTTGACGAGCGCGGAGACCACCTTGCTTTCCGCGATTGGCGTGGAACACTTGTGAAATTCTCGAAATATGCCTTTGAGCACACTGTTTCCGGGGACGAGAACTACAGGGATGGTCTTGGGCTGCATGAGCTGAAGTTTGTACGGAACCGTGCTGAGCGACTGCCTTGGATTGGCCTAACGTTGACAGGAATTTGTGTCACGGAAGTACGACATCAAGAGCGACGCGGTTCCCGAGGCCGACGTCTGAAAAGACGAGTTCTCATCGTCAGTGATAAATCATATGTTGTGGTGCTCGACAGAGAAGACGATGGATGCTTGCGGTTTCGGACGGCGTTTCCGGCGGCTGCCGGATATCTCGCGAAGATTCGTGGTGAGGGCGCGCAGATCGAAGTGCACAGGCCGTCCACAGAAAAGAAAATGCCCCAGTCTTAACGGCGACTGAGGCGCTGCCACGATCCAAAGCCTTGGGCAAAGGGTCACTTTGTATATTCCATTGCCGGGCCCGATTAGTCAAATAGGGAAGTCTTGATTCGCCTCAACTGGTCTTTGGTTCGCATTTCTTAACTCTGGTGACTCGATAGCTGTGGTTCTTACATGCGCAAAGAAGACGCGAGCGCGTAGCTGATCATGCGGCGTTGCGGCGTGTCTTTCCACGCGAGCTCCTGGTGTGAAAGCTCACTTAGTTCCTTGCTCGTGCGTTGGCCGAGCCGACTTGCGACCTCATGCAATGTCGCAAGCTCTTCCTCGGTGAACAGTGTGAGGTCTGGACTGCGGTTCGCTTTGAACGCAGTGCCGGACACCTCGTCTGAGAAGAATATTTCCTCGGCGATCAGGTCGCCGCACTCGACTAGGTCGGTTTCGATCCGTGGGCAGTGTCGCGGAACGGGCCCATAGGGGAAGGCCAGGTACGGGGAGCCAGAGATCGAGACACGGTGCTGTTTGTAGTGCTTGAAATCAGCGTAGAACAATAGTTTGTTCAATTTGGTCTCGTACATGTTCGGCAGCTGAGCGAAGAACAGCACCATCTCTCGGAGCTTTGACAGGCGCATCGGCACCCAGCCGCTATAGACGTCTTGCTGTTCCCGTATCATTGCCGGTTCTGCGTAGCAGGATCTGTCAAAAGCGTACGTTCCGTTGCCGATGGTCTTGAGTTGCGCCTGGAGTTTCCCCCGCTGATGAGCCGTGAGCTTATGTCCATTCGTAGCAAGGAGAACTTCGATGTTCGCTGGATTCTCGGCGAGACGGAGTGACGCTTCGTGAGCGTCGTCTTGTAGGGACCCAGATTCGTAGCGATGCAGGGTGATTTCTCCCCAGCCGAGAAGAAGCGAGAACGCCCGTACGCTCAGGCCGTATTTTCTGCGAAGTTCACGAATCTGATCCGGCGTCATCAGTCCGTGTTTCTTCCGATACACATTGAAAGCGGTAACCAGAGTCTTGTCATCCAGTTCCTCGACTGACATGTCGGTTCCGCAGTTGGGACAAACCGCTACTCGAGCGTGAACCTCGGTCGCCTCGCCTCGTACTGGCAAGGTCTCCGCTCGCTCTTCGATCACGGGTTCCACTAGATGGCCACACTCGAAGCACTCGAGCTTGCTCATGACGGGTCATCTCCCCTTTTGTCGTCTTGACCATATGGCCGGTTCAACGGCCATTGTGCGTCGTGAAATGAGACGCATATGCAACGCGCTGGCTCCAGTCGTACGCTCACTTTCACATAGATGGAGGTGTCGTCGATGCACAATTCAAACACCCATGCCTCCTGGGACGATTGCGCTGAACGGGGGGTGGGCCCCCTGACGTAATCTTCTGGAGTAAGTGTCAGTACCCGTTCTTTGGCGTCGGCGATGCGCATCCCGAGCCTCGCGAGCGTCGCCATATTCTCAGGACGTTTCTCGAATCGAAAGGCACAGGCTGCGCAATCTCGAAGGAGTTCCAAGAACATGGCGACTTGATCGTGTTCGACCACGTCGTCCCCGTCTACAAAACATCATCACATGATAACGATATTCCCAAGGACTCGCAAGGCCAGTCAGGATGGCGGCGTCGTGCACTTGTGCTTGATCGCCCCCGTTTATGACCTGGAGGTCTTCCTCATGATCGATCGCTACACCCGGCCTGCCATGGGCCACATCCGGGAGCTTGAGAACAAGTACGGTATCTGGGCGCGCTACGTCACCGAGATGGTGCGGCGTATCGCCGCGCTCGTGCTCATGCAGCCAGAGCTGGATGCCAACTGCGAGCGCGTGAAGGCCGACGTGTGGAAGTGGGAGCGGTGATCGGATAGGTTCCGGTCAGACCCCCGAGCTACAGTCTCATCAAGCAGGCGTGGGAGGAATCAGCCCGCCCACTTGACTGCAGTTAACTTGGAGGTTAACGTTGGCGACTACGAGGGTATCCCATCAGGGAGCGCGCAGTGAGTGAAGGCTCGCGTCTGCGTGCGAGACGTGGCTTTGGGCACACGCGAATCTGGTGGCTCTTCAACGACAACGGCAACTGTCAGCCTGCTAGCGTGTTTGCTGCCCTTCGGGAGCGCAACAAGGCGACATTCGACAAGATGCTTGCGATTCTTGACTACACGGAGCGGGCAGGACCGCCGCCGTACCCAAACCAGTACAAACCCCTCGGTGCCGGGCTCTTTGAGTTCAAGGTTAGCAAGCCAGCGATGCTTCGGCTGTATGCCGAGGCGACGAAGAGCGGCTGGTTGATCGTCTATGCGGGGACCAGCAAGAAGGGCCAATCGCACGACATAGAAGAAGCACGTAAACGTCAAAGAGAGGCAAGAGAGAGGGGATGCGACTTTGAGTGACTCGCTGGATTTGCTAACGAGAGTCGCTGACGAGGATCGCAAGAGCGTGGAGTACCGTCTTCACACGCTGGTTCTTGAGATAGGTGGGCGCGTCCATGCTCGTCTCGCGCAACTGCATATCAATCAAGCCGAGCTCGCCCGTCGTATGCAAGTGTCTCGCCCTATGGTCACTAAGTTGCTGACCGGGGAGAGCAATTTTCAGTTGCGGACGCTTCTGCGACTTGCGGATGCTCTGGATATGGAACTGACGGTGGACCTTGCTCCGGAAGGATTCCGGCTGCCGAGATTCTATGTGTCTCGCATCGCAGACTCCCTGGAATCGTATGGCTCTGGGACCACCCTCGGTCAAGGATCAGCGCAGTCTGTTCTTGTCTCACATAAGGCAGAGATCGTATCGGCGAGCGGTACTCGCAACGCCGCTGAATACAGCATCCCTTACTCGGCGGAAGTCGCCTGATGGGCGGCCACCTCTACTCTGATCTGCGGATGCAGAGCTATGTCATCACGCAGTTCAACATGCAGGTGGAGCCAGCGCGAGATCTGGTCGCCGACCAAGGCTCTCTTTCACTCGGCTTTGATGTACGCAAGAAGACCGGCAGTGAAGAAGAGCTCTTGCTCGAGCTCACCGTTACCGTCAATCGGGATGATGAGGACTACGAGGCTCACGGGTTCCGCTTCCTGTGCACGGTCGCCGGTTTCTTTGAGCTTGCTGCGCTGAAGCGTGTTCACCCAGACTCATGGGAGTCGCTGTTCGTGAGCAACGGCCTCTCCATATTGTATGGAATCGCACGAGTGCACATCGATAACATCTCGGCGGTCGCCCCCATGGGCCGGTTCGTTCTGCCATGCGTGGACATGCCGGAGTTCTTGCGCGCGCGGCAGCAGGCCGCACAGGCCGAGGCAGCCGAGTAACGAGGCGTCCGTGTCGTTCGCTTTCAGCGGCACCCGCCTCGGCGCCTACGCTACAATGGCTACGCGTGCTTGTGCTTGATTGCCCCCGCTTCTGACCTGGAGGTCTTCCTCATGATCGATCGCTACACCCGGCCTGCGATGGGCCATATCTGGGAGCTCGAGAACAAGTACGACATCTGGAAGCAGATCGAGGTGCTCGCGTGCGAGGCGCAAGTCGAGCTTGGCGTGATGCCGGCCGCCGACGTCGCCGTCATCCGGGAGCGTGCCGCCTTTGAGGTGGAGCGAGTGGCGGAGATCGAAGCCGTCACCAACCACGACGTCATCTCCTTTCTTACCAACATGGCCGAGCACATCGACGCCGGTCTTGCCGAGGATGATCCCAAGCCGAGCCGCTGGGTGCACTACGGCATGACCTCCAGCGACCTGGGCGACACCGCGCTGTGCTATCAGATGACGCAGGCGCAAGACATCATCATCGAGGACGTCCGTCGTCTCGGCCGTATCTGTCAGCGGCGCGCGCTCGAGTTTCGTGAGACGCTGTGCGTGGGCCGTACGCATGGCGTCCACGCCGAGCCCATGGTCTTTGGCATGAAGTTCGCCGTCTGGGCGCAGGCGCTCAAGCGTGCCGAGAGCCGCCTGATCGCCGCCCGCGCCTACTCGTGCGCGTGGGGCGCCATCAGTGGCGCGGTTGGCAGCTACTCCAACATCGACCCGTTTGTGGAGAGCTACGTCTGCGACAAGCTCGGCCTGGTGCCTGACCCGGCCTCCCAGCAGGTCATCGCGCGCGATCGCCATGCGCACGTCCTCGGCATGCTGGCTACCGTAGCGGCCACCGCCGAGTGGATCGCCACCGAGATACGCGCGCTGCAGAAGTCAGACACCATAGAGGCTGAAGAGCCGTTCATGAAGGGCCAGAAGGGCTCCTCGGCCATGCCTCATAAGCGCAACCCCATCACCGCCGAGCGTATCTGCGGCCTGTCGCGCGTGGTCAAGGCTAATGCGCAGGTGGGCTATGACAACGTGGCGCTGTGGCACGAGCGCGATATCAGCCACTCATCGGCAGAGCGCGTCGTGCTGGCCGACAGCTTCATCGCAACCGACTATCTGCTCGGCAAGCTGGAGTGGATCCTCGACGGCCTGCTCGTTTATCCCGACGTCATGCTTGCCAACCTCAACAAGACGCGCGGCTTGATCTTCAGTTCGCGAGTGCTGCTGGAGCTTGTGGACACCGGGATGGTGCGTGAGGACGCGTACGTGGTTGTTCAGCGCAACGCGATGGCGGTGTGGGATGACATCCAGCACTCGCGTGAGGGTGCGAGCTACCGCGAGCGGCTCGCTGCCGACCCGGAGTGCACGCTGACCGACGAGCAACTGGACGCCATCTTCGACCCGTGGGCGTTTCTCGCGCGCGTGGGCGTGGTCTTCGATCGGGTTGAAGCGCTGGAGTTCTAGCGGCGCTACGCAGCCGGAAACTCCGCTGCAGCTATCGCCTCGGAGGGCGCCACGGGCGTCTCGCCGGTCTCGGAGAGCACGACCGCGGCGACGATGATCATGCACGCGACCAGCTGCATCGGCGCCAGCGTTTCACCGCGCATCAGCCATCCTGACAGCAGAGCCACGGCCGGTACCAGGTTGATGGAAAGCGCGGCGCGGTTTGCCGGCATCCTGGTGACGGCGGTGTTATAGAGGCCAAACGCGCCCAGCGAGACGAATGTGCCGAGATACACCACGCTCACCCATGCGACGGGCGCAGCGGCAGCCCAGCCGGCAGTGCCGCCGGCGATGGCTCCCGGCAAGAAGAACACTGCGCCCACGGCTGCCTGCAGACCGGTGAGGAACCACGGATCGTAGCGTGTGGAGAGGTGCTTGATCGCGATCATCGCACCCGCCGCGCACGCCCACGAGAGATATCCCGATCGCGATCGCTGATCTCACGGAGAGTTGTTCGTGCAAGAAAAGCCAGGCTCCGGCGGCCACGAGCAACGGTACGATCGCCGAGATGACGCCTGCGGCGCTGGAAGTGGTGAGCTGAACGGCGTATCCCTCGGCAAGATAGTAGATGCATGGCTGAAGAAGCGTGACCAGCACGAGCCACTTCACGTCGCCACGCCGGTAGTTGGGCCTGGGCAGGAAGAACCACGCTGGTGCGAAGATAAGAGTCGCCATTGCCATGCGCAGCCAGTTGATGGTCATCGGGCTGAAGTTGTCGAGCGCGGTCTTCATCGCCGCAAAGCTGGTGCCCCAGAAGACGACTGCGCCGAGCAGACACAGAAGCGCGAGAGTGCGGTCGGGCGAGTGCTTGGATCGCACGGAGGTCTCCTTGTCGTGGACATGAGCGTAGATGTCACCTTAGAGGTATGACGGGCCGATCGCCAGGTCATCTGCCGATCGTGTGGTCGCGCACAGCCCCGGCGAGGGTCGCCAGTCCGGTCTGCATCTGCCCGGCGCTTGCGTGTGAGAAGTTGAGCCGCATGTAACCGGTGGCAGGCGCGGTCGCAGGGAAGAAGACCTCGCCTGGCATGAAGGCGATGTTGCGCTCCAGCATCTCGGGTAGCAGCGATCGTGTGTCAATAGCGGTGCGCAGCCGCAGCCAGAAAAATAAGCCGCCGGGCGGTGTCGTCCATTCGGCAAGCTCGCTGAAGTGCTCGCCCAGCGCAGCGTCCATCGCGTCGCGCTTTGCCGAGTAGGCCGAGCGCAGGTGGTCGAGGCGCCCGGGGAGGTCTGCAGACGTGAGGTGATCGTAGGCGAGCCACTGACCAAAGCGGTTGGTGTGCAGATCGGCCGCCTGCTTGAGGCGGACCAGATGGGGCATCAGGTCCGGCGAGGCGATGACGTATCCAACCCGGATCCCCGGCATGAACGACTTGGAGAAGCTGCCCTGGTAGATCCACGACGCCTTCTTGATCTGCGAGCAGATCGGGGTCCGGTCCACCGCCTCGTAGACCAGCTCACGGTACGGGTCGTCCTCAAAGACGATCAGCCCGAGTTCGTCGGCGACGCGCGCGACGGCTGCGCGGGTCTCGGCGCAGTAGCAGGTCCCGCTGGGGTTTTGGAAGGTGGGGATGAGGTAGGCGAGCCGCGCTCCGCTCGTCTGCGCGACCTCGCGCAGCGTCTGCGCGTCGATGCCGTCATCGCCGAGCGGCACGCCGTGGCACGCGGCGCCAAAGAGCTCGAACGCCTGCAGCGCTGCGAGGTAGGTAGGCGCCTCGGTGATCATCGGCGTGCCCGGGTCGATGAACAGCTTGGCCACCAGGTCGATGCCCTGCTGTGAGCCTGAGACCACCAGCACTTGTGACAAGTCGCAGTCGATCCCCATTGCGCGCGCGTGTTCGGCGATCGCCTCGCGGAGTTCGGGTTCACCCTCGCTTTGCCCATATTGCGCTGCCGAGGCGGGCACTTGGCTCCAGTCCGGTACCGGCAGTTCATCGGGTGCGGGCAGCCCGCCGGCGAACGAGATCATCCCGGGTCGTTGCGTTGCCGAGAGGATGTCGCGCACGAGCGATGATGTGAGCCGGTCGATGCGTTCCGAGAACACGGGAGTCTCCTTCTGGCTGCCTGGACGCAGCACGGGGTAGAATGACAACTGTATTGACCTATATTCGTATCCGCGATTGGATATGTCAACGTGATTGACCCATCTCGTGAACAGGAGCTGAATGAAGCCCTGGAGCTGTTCTTCTTCAGCTACAGGGAGTTCACGGCATACCCCGATGCCGTTCTCGCACAGCGCGGTTTGCAGCGGGTTCACCACCGCATCGTCTACTTCGTCGGGCGAAACCCTGGAGTCACCGTGGGCGAGCTGCTGTGCATCCTCGGTGTCAGCAAGCAGGCGCTCAACGCCCCGCTAAAAAGGCTGATGGAGGCGGGTCTGGTCTGCAGAGCGGTGGGTGAGAGCGATCGCCGCCTGCGGCATCTGCATTTGACGGCCGAGGGCGCTGCGCTTGAGAGCGAGCTCAGCACCTCGCAGCGCGAGCTGATGGCGGGTATCTTTGCTGCCGAGGGGCCCGAGCGCGAGGCCGCGTGGCGCGCGATCATGCGTGCGGTCGCGGGCACGGGCAGCGCGTCCCCCGGATGCTAATCGCTTAAGATCGGCACGTCGCCCGTGCGGATCGGGCCCTCGTAGAGGTTGTCGCCAAAGTGTTGAAACGCCGATACCGTGACTCGTCCGTCGACCCGGCTCGCGATTCTGGCGAGCAGCTCATCGGTCGTCAGCGTGGCGTCGGTGGCCAGCACGACGAGGTTGTTGCCCTTGGCGTCCACGCCTTCATCCGCGTTGAACACCCACACTCGCCGGAAGGTGTTGCGCAGCGTGCGGTGCAGGCTCCGAAACGCTCGTGAGTGATCGCCGAGCAGTGAACCGATCACGTTGTAGGCGATCACGCCGTCCTCGGCCATGCGCGTTCGTGTTGCCCACAAGAACTCCTCGGTGGTAAGCGAAAGAGGGATGCGGTCGTCGTCAAAAGCGTCCACGATCACGATGTCGTAGATGTCGGGCGTGTGCTCGATGTAGTGGCGGCCGTCGTCGACGATCATGCCGATGCGCGGGTCATCCGGCAGCGCGAAGTACTCGCGCGCCACTTCCACCACGGCCGGGTCCAGTTCGACGGCGTCGATGTGCATCGCAGGGTAATCCCGCCACATGCGTTTGACGACCGTGCCGCCGCCGAGGCCGATCACGAGCGTGCGGGATGCTTCGGGCTGGACCGCGAGTGCGATGTGGAAGAAGCCGGGGTACTCGAAGTCAGTGTCAAACGGGCTGTCGAGGTACAT
>Ga0123339_10002319_pt1 | contig 12869 bp, 14 predicted proteins | sample lystaG_FD_89956 | JGI IMG/M metagenome (GOLD analysis project Ga0123339, IMG submission 89956) | Glacier valley bacterial and archeal communities from Borup Fiord, Nunavut, Canada, to study Microbial Dark Matter (Phase II) -... | ecosystem: Environmental > Aquatic > Freshwater > Ice > Glacier ... | reverse complement strand
AGGCTATTTATTCCTTTTATGAAGAAAAAAGCATACAGGCTGCACGGAAAATAATTACCGATATTTTACAAGCCACTCATCAACTTTCAAACCATCCTGAAATGGCTGCTGTTGAACAGTTATTGCAAGAACGACCAGAAATATTCCGTTCGCTTGTGGTAAGACATACATATAAAGTTGTTTATTATATCGAAGATACTGTTATTTACATTGCCGACGTGTGGGATTGCAGACAATTCCCTGAAAAACTGAAAAAGGGAATCCGCAAACCCAAGCGCCCCGATTGATACAAAAATGAATGTGGCTGGTGCAAATTTGCTACAAGTACTTAGATCTATCAATCCTGTGTGATGATGTGTGAGATTGCTTTCCCGAGTCCTCGGATTGGCGTTAACTTCGTTCATTTTATTTTATAACCACCTGATTATTAAGAAGTAATTCCAGGCAATTATATCGCACACCAGAAAAAAAATACTGGATTGAATCATTTTGTAGGATTTGGAAACAGATATTGCTTCATAAGCAACGGTTAAACCATCAAGAAATACTACTTCAAACCTTTGATTATCAGCATTAACACACATGAAGTTAACGCCAATCCGAGTACTTGGGATGCTTTGCCCCACAATAATTTTCCCATAGGGAATCCATATCCATAGAAAGCTCAGAACCCGATCAGACCCCATTTCCCGTAGGGAATCCATATCAATAAAAGTGCATAACCCGGAGAGACCCATTTTCCCGTAGGGAATCCATATCAATTATGCGCTTATGGATTATCTACGGGAAATCGGTTCCTGTTCATACTTCTTTCTTAATGGATATGAATTCCCTACGGGAAAAGGGTCTCACAGGGTTGTTTGTTTTATGGATATTAATTCCCTACGGGAAAACGTGGCCCACCCCTTCGATGCTTTCTATGGATATAAATTCCCCACGGGGAAATGGGTCTGATCGGTTTTTGAGCTTTATGGATATATAATTATCAACTCTTATGTCGTAACCAGCAATTATTTATTTCACAATAAGATAGCCATTTTTGCTATCAATCTTCAAGTCATCAATATCCTCACTCACGAAGCAGAAACACGAGTACGATTTAAGGTAAACGATTATTATGTATCCGTCAAAATTAGTCCAAATCAAGTGATGATATTTTTTATTTATGGGAAACTGGAAAATAATTAGAAAATAAGGAATTATTTAGAAGTAGAATTTGTAGGTTTGAAGTGAATAAAACCCTTCAGTATAGATTGTAGAAAGGTGAAAATTATATATACCTTAAAATGCGAAATTAGTTATTCATTCAAACTTAAAGATGATGAAAATGAAACCAAATTCAATTGAAGACCTGATTGAAATGCACGAAAAACTGTATCGCCTGGAAAACTATGGAAAGTTTTTAGATAAATATTTGAATAGTGCGATAAAAGAGAAACAAGAGTTTCAGAATCAGTTGATGATAATGAAACCTGATTCTGTTGAATATTCGGATGAAATAAAAAAACAGATTAAGGACCTTAGAAGTGAAATCGGATGGTTTGTTAGTTTGAAATTACAGCAGGAAGATTTTATTGAAATGAAAAAAAAAGGCTATGAAAAATTTGAAGTGAATGAAAAACTGGCATTAATAAGTAATCCCTCTCAATTTGCGATCACTCAATTCGCTAATTTTGATGAAACATTTATGGCATTAGCAAATATGATTACAATTCAGTGGAATGGATTGGAAAGACAGCAAAAAATGATTTTAGCCAATATAGAACTCATGCTCTTTCTTAAAGAGATTGTTATCCCATTTTATGAATCACACATTGTTCATAATAAATGAAGATTTTAATCAATGCCAACCATTTTGTTTTCATCACTCATTTAATACGATCGATAAGATGGGGTTCCAGGGGTCATCGACTTGGTTACTAAGGTCTCAATAAAAAAAGGTTGGTTTTTTAAATCCCGAGTACTCGGGATGGTTTCCTTAACTTCCGCAATGACCCCTTTTTAAGGAATGCGGTTTAATTCCTTGTTTTTGCCTTGCATTTAACGATGGATGATTGGGTGGAGGAGGGGTTGAGTTGGTAAAAAGTTAACAAAATTGGGAACCTTTGTATCTATAATTGAATCCAATTTAACTTTAAAATGCTTAACTTTAGGCTTATTACTTTTAAAACTTAATCACCATGATATCAAGACCTGCAAATTGGATTTTGGTTGAAGAATGGGATAATAACTATATTTTCGAAAATAGTAATCGAAGCTTTGGTGTAAATGTAACTTTCACTGAACAATTGGATTTCCCCCATGATATTGGTTTTAGCCAGTTGAAAGGAGATTTCAATCTTATAGGTTACGAAGACGGAGCTTACATGATGTTTCGGGTTCGTTTATCGATGGTAGGTAAATACCTTTATTCCACATGAAGAAGGTACATGCTGTCTAAACCCTCCCGAGGACTCGGGATATATGTCTGCAATAAAACTCTTGGCAGCAATAACTCCGAATACTTCTTCGCCAAAAGTATAAACGGAGACAATGTCATAATCGAATTGTTTTGAAACGAGCCACGAGAAAGTCTTCTCTCAATGCAGAATGTTTATTGGCGAGTTCCATGTGGCAATTAAAAACAAATTATAACACATGAAATCCTTACTTCTTTTCTCTCGACTTCAACCAGCGCTCAAAGTTTTCCATTGATTACTGAACCGTGTAAAAGGGACCTTCTTCGGCTTTTAAAATTCCTGACAGCAATTCATTTTGGCTTAATGAAATGTCTGGTGAAGTCCAGTTCTTAAGTTCGTTTTTTTGATCTTCGGATTTTATATGTTTCATCTGGCCATTACTTTATGGATGTGAACACTTTTGCAAAGATAATAATTTTCAAACAACCAATTTCCACCATTTCAAAGTGGACCACACTCTTTTATTCAACAATTATTTCCTACTTTTGGATATGACGGATGTTCACGATAGTCAAACAAGTAGTCATTTTACTTTAAATTAATTTGAATATTTTATTTTCTGAAAAAGAATAGTAAAATACAAATAAAGTACGTAATTTTGTACAATAAAATGTATAGACACTATGAAAGCAGTAAACTATTCGGAATTAAGGCAAAATTTAAAAGCTAACCTTGATGCTGTTACCGACAATGCTGAATTGCTGGTCGTTCACCGTTCAAAAGGAAAGAGTATAGTCGTAATGTCACTCGACGAATATAACTCAACAATCGAAACCCAATACCTTATGCAAAGCAAAAATAACCGTGAAAGGCTTGAACAGGCAGTTGAGAATATCAGGTCTAAAAGTAACCTGATAAAAGGAAAACTTATTGAAGAATAGCCATGGATATTTATTGGGATAAAACTGCATGGGACGATTATTTGTACTGGATTGAGACGGACAGAAAAACCTTGAATAAAATCAATGCCCTCATTAAGGAATGTCAAAGAACCCCTTTAACAGGTTCAGGTAATCCAGAGCCATTAAAGCAAAACTTCAACGGCTTTTGGTCAAGACGAATTAATTCAGAGCATAGGCTGGTTTATCGAACAGAAGAAAATGTATTGTATATTGCTCAATGTAGATATCACTATTGAACTGAATTGTTTGTAATGATTGGCAGTTAAACCCTCAGCCAACTATAGGTATTCAACAATTATTTCCTGCTTTTAAGTATGACTGATGTGCACGACATACCAACGCGGAGCTACAACATGAGCCAGATCAAAGGCAAGAATACAAAGCCAGAGATATTGGTTAGGAAATTTCTATTTTCAAAAGGCTTTAGATATCGGCTTCATGTAAAAAACCTTCCCGGTAATCCTGATATCGTACTCCCTAAATATAAAACCGACATTTTTGTGAATGGATGCTTCTGGCATGGTCACAAAGGCTGCCGTTACTTTGTACTCCCCAAAACTCGCACTGAATGGTGGTTGCAAAAAATTAAACGCACTTGGATTCGCGACAAGGAAGCTTACGAAGAAATTGTAAAGTAATTGAATAATAAATATTATTAAAAGTTGGGTGCTATTAATATTTATTTATACTTTTAAAGCATATTGTTTTGCAATAGTGATAGTCTTATAGGTTATCGTGATATTCTGAATTTCATCAACTTAAGTCCAATCGAATATTGTTTTAAATGATGAAATCCCATAATTTGCGTAATATCTTAATTTATTTTGCAAATTGTTGAAAAATAAATTGAGAATCGTTAATAATATAAGAAAATTGTGAATACAGGTATTTCAATGAAATTAATCATTGACGAAGTAAAACATTCAATTATGAGTAACATTAAATCACACTTTGTACCTGATTTCTGGATTAAATGTATGCACAACGGAGAAATTTGTATAGGAAGAACCTACATTCAAGATTCTGCAAGTATGAAAATAAAATCATTAATGTGCGTTTCACTTGTCTCAGAAAACGGTCACACAAAACAAGTTCCTTTTTCTGAAATAACGAATGTAGCTTTTCTTAAAATATTTACTACTCTTGATTTTGAGACAGAGAGCACTATAAAAAAGACTTTTAACGGGCAAAAAACGAAACCTTTTGGATTGGTCAGAACATTGGCTCAACAGCAATTAAAAACAAAAATGTCCTAACAATTAATTGAATATAAAAATTTAACCTTTAAACAAAAATTCTATGTATTATCCATTATTTCAACGTGATGAATTTAAGCAATGGCTTATTAATTTCAACGATCTTCCAGCTAAAACAGCTGATTCTTATGTTAGCTATGTTGCGGGTGCCAACCATCAATTTATTATAGCAGGTCATTCAATGTGTGAATTAATTGAAAAGTATAGTAAAGAAGATAAACCTTTAATGATAGGTACTACAATTTCAAATGTTCACAGTCAACTTTACCGGGTCGATATTTGCAAAATTACAGGTAAAGCAAAAGGAACAATTGAAAACTGGCGGACCGGATTGTTAACTTACAAGGAGTTTTTCTGTACTACTACTGATGACGTTGATGAAGAAGAAACAATTAACGATGTATTGGAAGCGAAGTTAAAGGTGGATATCCTTTGTAATGAAACAGAACCTGAGTTTGTTGATTTGGTTAAAAAAGCAAATAAAAATAAAATCATAACCTACTTATAAACTGCACATGACCTGATGGCTAATTTTACTTTTCGAATGATTACTCAGGATAGATTTTATGGCGAACTATTCTTTCCTGTCAGCTACCTTAAAAGATATATGCATCGCAATGGTCAAGATAAATACTTCAACAAATGGGTTTCAGATCAGATCAACGATATAAATATATTATGTGCCAATGGAACTCATAAATTCAAGGATATTTCAGAACTAAAATTGGAAGTGTCAAAAGAGTATTCGGAAGTTACCATAACGGTTAAGGACAATAATAAAATCGTATATTCAGCTAATGCATATAATGATGAGTTTTTTCCTCTTTCGAGCAACAGCTTAAAAAGAATTGCAATCGACCACATTCATCCAATGAAGAAAATCCTAATGGATAACATTAAAATGCTTCCACAATTAGGAATTATCACCGGTCAATTAAAAGCAATTGCACAAAAAGCAAATGCCAAAGAATTTAAAGCAGCTGGAACTGTTTTGTTAAACCAGCCACTATTGAATCAGATTGACATTGAATTACTTAAGATTGAACTTGATCTGATCAAATCAAATACCAAACTTCAATTGATGGACAAGATTGAAAACCTTAAAAAACGAGCTAATTAGCATTTTAAAGGGCTGAATATCAATGATCCATTTTCCCATAACCATTGGTTAATACTTACAAAAAGAAGGTTATGGATTCTATAGAGAGGGAGGATTTAAATAAAATAAAAAGGACGGTAGTACCGTCCTTTTTATAAAACTTATCGACTAACCACTAACTAATCTAATCGCAAATACCTTTAGTTTAATAAAATCTTACAATCTTCTCTATTTATTTTTAATTCTACTTTAAACTCTAGTTAATTAAATTAAATTTGAGACTGAATTAACTAGATTCAATATCCGATGCAACAAGGCCTATACGAGCAACTTATCAACAAATTGATTTCATCCAAATTAAACGAATTGGATAGAAATACCTATTTTGTAAAGAAAAATTCAGTAGATAAAGCTGAAGCATCTAGAATTCTATCTCAATATTTGGTAAATGTCATTCGATTTGCTTTAAATCAATTGTCTGGAGATGATAGTATTGAAAAACAAATTTCACTTTCCAATAATATTATAAAGCTGATCAGAGATGAATTACATGAGGATGAGTTTGAGGAAGATTTAATTGAAACAGAAGCTAAGATTCTATCTGCGATCATAAAAAAGATTGATTCCGGGATTTCTGACTTCGAAAAACATCTTAAAGAAATAACTCCCTATACTCGGCTATCTCAAAGTGAATTGTTCACTGGTAACAATGCTGGCATTTCACTTGAAAGCGAAATCAAAAAAGAGATTCTTTCTTCTGATAAAATCAATTTCCTGGTTTCATTTATCAAGTGGACAGGCATTCGGATTTTCGAGAAAGAGTTGGTTGAATTTACTGAAAGGGGTGGACTACTTAAAGTGATCACGACTTCTTATATGGGAGCCACCGATTTGAAAGCAGTTGAATATTTATCAAGATTAAAGAACACCGAAATTAAGGTTTCCTATAATACCGATAATGAAAGACTACATGCAAAGGCCTATTTGTTCTTGAGAAATACTGGATTCCACACTGGGTATATTGGTTCTTCAAATATCTCGCGCTCTGCTTTAACAAGCGGTTTGGAATGGAATATGAAAGTAACGACAAAGGAGGTTGGACACATTATTGATAAATTTCAGAAAACATTCGATACTTATTGGCAAGACAATGAATTTGAATTATTTGATTCAACACTTCATAGTGAGAAATTAAGAGTCGCTTTGAAAAAAGAGCGAATTCAAGAAAGAACGAATCCGGCTGCATACTTTGATATTAAGCCATATCCATTTCAAGAAGAGATACTTGAAAAATTACAGACAGAAAGAATTGTACACAATCGTTTACGGAATTTAATTGTTGCCGCAACTGGAACTGGTAAAACTGTTATTTCGGCATTTGATTACAAAAATTTCAGGAAACAACATCCATCTTCAAAGCTTTTATTTGTTGCACATCGAAAAGAAATACTTCAACAGGCACAAGCAACATTTCAAGGGGTTTTAAGAGATAATAATTTTGGGGAGTTATGGGTTGATGGAATAGAACCAGAGAAATATGATTGTGTTTTTGCTTCGGTTCAAACATTGAACAATAGGATTGCCACCTTAAACCTTTCTGAGAACTTTTATGATTTCATTGTCATCGATGAAGTTCACCATATTTCTGCATCAAGTTACCGCCCCATTTTAAATAGATTTAATCCTAAAGTTTTATTGGGTTTAACAGCCACTCCTGAACGAATGGATGGTGAAGATATACTTAAGGATTTCTGTGACACCATTGCCGCTGAAATAAGATTACCTGAGGCTTTAAACCGAAAGTTACTTTGTCCATTCCAGTATTTTGGAATTTCTGATAGTATTGATCTGTCAAATGTAGAATGGAAAAATGGACGATATGTTGCAGTTGAACTTACAAAAATTTACACTCAAAATGATAAAAGAGTAGGTGAGATTATATCCAATCTCAACAAATATTTAAGAGATATTGATGATACCAGAGCTCTATGTTTTTGTGTTACCCAAGAGCATGCTCAATTTATGGCGGAGAAATTTTTACTCGCAGGATTAAAGGCAGATTATTTAGTGAGTTCCAGGACAGAATATAGAGCAGAACTTCGACGAAAATTATGCAATAAGGAAATCAATTATCTTTTTGTCGTTGATATATTTAATGAAGGTATTGATATACCGGATATTGATACTGTTTTATTCCTTCGACCTACGGAAAGTTTAACGGTTTTTCTTCAACAGCTGGGGCGAGGATTAAGACTTGCAGAAGGGAAAGAGTGTTTAACTGTCTTAGATTTCGTGGGTAACTCAAGACCGGAATATGATTTTGAAGGTAAGTTCAGGGCATTGATTGGAAAAACAAATACGTCAACGAAAAAAGAGATCGAAGATGACTTTCCCCATCTTCCATTGGGCTGTTCAATTATTTTGGAGAAAAAAGCAAAGGACATTATTATTCAGAATATCAAAAATGCAACCTCTCTAAATAAAAATCAACTTCTCAATAAAATTCGCAATTATAAATATCAAACAACCTTACCTCTCACCCTTAAAAACTTCACAAGCTTCTACCACTTGCCCTTACAAATCATTTATAAGAAAGGTAATTGGAAAAGGTTATGCGTATTGGCTGAACAGATTGAAGATTATCCTACGATCAATGAAAATGAAGTTTATCGAGCCATTAGTAAGAAATGGCTTTCATGCACTTCAAATTCATACTTCCAATTCATTCTTTCTCTCGTTAGGAACGATTTTAAGATCAATTTGGATCAAATGAGTGAAATAGAACAGTCAATGTGTTTAATGCTTCATTACGATGTTTGGCAAGCTCCAGGAGGGTTTAATTCATTGGAAGAAAGTATTCAGGCTATTGGTAAAAATAAAGTGCTGACCAATGAAATCATTGAAGTGTTGGAAATTCTGATTAACAAGATTGACTTTCTGGAAAGAGAAATTTCGCTTCCTTATTCACAGCCATTAAAAGTACATAGTCGTTACACACGAGATCAGATATTAGTTGCATTTAAAATGTCAACGTTTGAGAAAGTTTCTTCAAACAGAATTGGTGTTGGAGTTGCGGAGAATAAGGACTTAAATACAGAGATATTCTTTATCGATTTAATCAAATCTGAAAAAGACTTCTCTCCAACTACTCTATACCAAGATTACGCTTTAAATGAAACTTTATTTCATTGGCAATCTCAAAATGCATCTTTCCCCGAAAAGGGAAAAGGTCTTTCTTACATCAACCATCAGAATTTAGATAAAAAGATTCTGCTCTTTGTACGCGAACGCAATGAAGATGAATTCAAAAATACGATGTCTTATGTATTTTTAGGCGATGCAAATTTTACAGAATATTATGGCTCAAAACCTATGAGTATTACTTGGAAGTTGGCGGAACCGATGCCACCGTATTTATGGAAGGATACGGCAAAGATGGCAATTGGGTAAATTATTTTCCTGAAATAGATTTAAATGAAATGTAAACTATAACCAGGATCATGAAAAGAAGAGACTATTTTTGTAAAGGTAAGTTAAGATAAAAAGATAGAACATGGTCTTGCTTTAAGAAAAATTAAAATTAGAATAAACAAACTGCTTAATATGAAAGAATAACAAAAAAAAATAGTTTACATTTGATGCGCTTATGAAATATTGGAGATAACTACTAGAAAAACTATTCTGAAATTTAACAATAAAGCTTTGCATAAAAATAAACTTATCTTAAACGGCATGAAAAAATATTTTCCTATTTTGTTGTCAAAAGCTGGTGAATTGTGCGCAATATCAAATTTATCACAATCAGTTAAGAATGATATATGTCCAGTCATTCAAGTTCTTACAGATCATTACGAAAATGTAGAATCAACATTTTCCTCATGGAATTTTCCTTCAAATCAGTTATTTTTAGACTTCTCTTTAAGTAATCCTTTTAATCGTAAGAGTATAAAAAATCTCATACAAAATTTATTTAATGAGGGTGTGAATATAATTCCGGTAGTTCAGGAAAATAGTAATCCCCATTACATAACCCTCTTGCATGATTTATTAAGTGATGGGGAGATATCATCAGTATGTTTACGATTTTCAAATTCCAGTGGAGTTATTTTGGATATTAATAACCAAATTTCAGCGCTACTAACTAAAATTGGAGTGGCCAGAAATCAAGCATCTCTATTGTTAGATTATGGATTTGTGGATTCACACAATTATAATTCCATCGCAACATTAACACTTAATTTACTTACTTCCGTAAACAATATTAATGACTATCAAAATGTTATTGTGGCTTCAGGCTCCTTCCTTGAAAATCTAACCTCGCTCTCACCAGCTGGAAGAACATATAGATTACCGCGATTAGAATGGAACATTTGGCAAATATTGCAAGGTCAACCAAACTTGGCAGAAATAATAAATTATGGTGATTATGGAGCAAAATATCCATATAATAGTGAAGCCAATTTTCAGGGAAGCTGCAGTATCAAATATACATTACCAACCGAATTTTTAGTTTATCGCGGCGAAATTTCTTCAAATCATCCACAGGGAAATGGTCAATATATAACTTTTGCTGATCAACTTATTCGTAGCATAGATTATTATGGAAATACTTTTAGTTGGGGAAATGAAAGAATAGATTTTTACGGTGGACAAACTTTAACCGATCCGAAACGGAAGACTGGAAACGCAAAAAGTTGGGTAGAAATATCTCAAAATCATCATATTACCCTATTAGCTTCTCTTCTCTAATTATATTTTCCAATTAGTTCGCTTCTTAAGTTTGGAGCGAACTAATTGGGAAATAGTCCCAATATCAAGATTTGCAGACAACTCTTCACATAGAATCCAACTTCTATCTTTTTTACGAAATGGAATGTTATTTTCAGTCAAGCATTCAAGCAATTCATCTCTCCATAATAATTTAGCAATATAAAAACTTTCCCTGTTATTATTCAACAAGGGTGCTCTTAACTTCATTATTGACTTTACACCTCTCTTTTCTTCACACAAAAAAACACCCATCCAATCTGGAATGTAATTTAAAATTTTTGACTCATATTTACTTTCGGTAACTATTGATAAGTAATCAAAAACTTTCGTATATGCTTCAATTTGCGCTGGTAATCTTTGGAGAGTATCAGAAGCACTTTTAATTTCATAGCCGTGAAGTGCACCATTTATTACAGCCATATCAATTCTAGCTTTGGCAACAGGTAAGCTGAGTTCTTCAACAACTTTGGAATCCAAGTCTTCAAAAAAATGAAGTAATTCTGTTTCCCTAAGTATTTGTCGAATGCAAGGATCCTTCATGGAATAAAATTAACAAAATGTTTATGAAACGCAAATCTAATAATTTATTTAATCAATCATCTTCAAGTGAAAAAAAACTGGTGCACAACCCAAGAAAATTAATTATTTACTATAAATATAATCAATATTTTTATAATTTTATTCAGACAGAAAAAAATTATAAAAATATTAGATGGTAATTTTTTTTACGCTTTCGTTAATGCAATTAATGCAAGTTGTTGAAAAGTAACTATTTTATATTTTTTCCACTCTTATCACCTTTTATATTAGTTCATGACTTGACTTATAGTCCTTTGACTAAAATCAAGAAATACACTACCTTTGACAATAAAATATCATGAGTGAAGTAATTTGTTTTAACTATTTGTATCGAGATTCGGGGAACTACAAAAAGTTTGGAAGCAAGAGATTTTCAAATCCTGAGCAGTTAACCATTGAAGAGATAACTAAATTGCTTATTCCAAATCTAATTGATGGAAGTTATTTTTATCCAGAGCAAGTAGGGATCAAAAAGTTCAAGTTTCATCGGCATTTAGATGATACTTCGTGGTATGAATTTGAATCTGTTGAAATAATTGAAAACATTGAGCCTCCAAAGAAGGAATTGAAATCAATCAATAGTTTTATTTTGAAGTTGAAGAAGTAGCAATTTGACTAACTTTTTCAAAAGGATAAATTATCGAAAGAATTCCTGAAAGATATTTTCCAAACAAGCAATTTTTGAATTTTACGAAGAAGAAATTTTTAGAAAATAATTCAATCTTAAAATGGTTACTAAATTAAAAGAATGGGAATCAACTTTTTTAAATTTAAACAATTACGTTTTTGCTGAATATGTAATTGTTTACAGAATCAATGATGCTTATTCAATTAATGAGTTATCGAAATTTCATAGTAAGCATCAATTACTATTTCAAAAAATTGAAAGCAAAAATCAACAACTTAATTTAATGTTGATTGATAGTGTTTTTGCAAATATTTTAGCGGATGTTACTCTTGAGGTTTTTCTCAATGAAAAAAAATCATTCAATCAATATTTGAGTTCAAAAAACAAAATCAAATTAGTTGATGAAAATGATGAGTTTAGATATTTCAAATACAAATTCTACAACTTTATTCATATGTTACTGTATTCTGATATTGCATCAAATAATACTTCCAATGGAAATGAATTTTCTAATAGAGTTTATTGTTTGAAAAATAAATTTGAAGAAATAGAATATTTCTCAATCTATGAACAAACTATTTTGAAAGAAAAATTATTGGATGAATTGAAACTTATTATAAACATTGAATCATCTTATATATCAAATCAAGAAGTAAAATTGTGTCTGAAAATAGTCTATTGATATTTCAAAAGATTATTTCACAATTAACTAACTTTCCTACGAAATTGCAAGTGCCGTAGTCAGTATCATCGTAGAAATCATCCAACCTTCATATTGGTATTAAAAACCACCAATAAGGAAACTGCGGAAGTGAAGGGAGTGGAGGAAGGTGACGATGCAAGTAAAAGGTGATATAGAATCGGGGCAAATTACGGGACACATAGGGGCAGTTGATCGGTATTTTTATGAAATGGCGGATTATTTGAAACAGATTTTATAACTTTATAGCTTCGTTGTCATAATTAGATAAAGTGAAAGAACGAGTAAAGAAAAGGTGAAAAAATATAAAAGAAGATGACCAAAGAAACTGCCATTAAATTATTTGAATCGAAGCAGGTACGCTCAGTATGGGATTCGGAAACTGAAAAATGGTATTTTTCGATCATTGACGTGATAGAAGTGCTTACAGGAACCGATCGCCCACGTAAATATTGGAGTGATTTGAAAGCCAAGTT
>Ga0123339_10002317_pt1 | contig 12883 bp, 7 predicted proteins | sample lystaG_FD_89956 | JGI IMG/M metagenome (GOLD analysis project Ga0123339, IMG submission 89956) | Glacier valley bacterial and archeal communities from Borup Fiord, Nunavut, Canada, to study Microbial Dark Matter (Phase II) -... | ecosystem: Environmental > Aquatic > Freshwater > Ice > Glacier ... | reverse complement strand
ATGATCCTGCTAACACTGCTGAACAGAGCTTTACAGTAAGCGGAACCGTTACACTTCCTGTAACAGTAGTAAATCCGAATAGTGTAGGTTTAGTAACTACCATTCATATCACAGTAGGTGCGGCTATCGAGGCCGATAACACTCTTGTTAGCGTTGTAACGCCAAGCGCTATTACCGTTCCTGCTCATGCTACAGAAAAAACAGCAGAAGCATTAACATTGCCATCAACTGTCACATTGACAACAGATGATGAAAATGCAACTGCAAACGTAACATGGGATCTTAGTACATGTACCTATGATCCTGCTAACACTGCTGAACAGAGCTTTACAGTAAGCGGAACCGTTACACTTCCTGTAACAGTAGTAAATCCGAATAGTGTAGGTTTAGTAACTACAATTAATGTAACAGTAGGTGCTGCTATCATTACCGATAACACCTCAGGATCAGTGACACCTCCTGTACCAAGTAATCCACAGCCAGTTAATGGTAAACTTGAAATTAAGGTTTCTTTAGGGGAAAACGGAGCATTACCGGCAGAAAATATCATTAACCAGATAGCTGATACAGATGGTAAGGAAGTGAATTTATCGGTACAGCTTCCTAAATATGCGTCTCACACGGGTTTTGTATTAACAACTGATATATTAAATGCAGCTAAAAAAGCTGATAAGACATTATCTGTCACTGTAAAAGATGAGAATAATAAGGAGCTTTATACTTGGAGTTTTGATAAGGATGCTCTGAGCTTATCTAATAATGATATGAAAGACGTTGATTTAACTTTAGATGTTGAAGCATTAAGCGATGAAGAAACACTTAGCAATACACTTGGTTCTACAGGTCTTGTTATGAGTTTTGCTTATGATGGAGTACTTCCGGCTCAAGCAAGCGTTAAGGTCTATGTTGGAAATCAAGAGGGTGTTAAGGCTGGAAGCAAGGTGCTTTTGTACCATTACAATCGTGAGACAGGAAAATTAGAGACTCTTCCATACAGTTCTAATTACATTGTGGATGAAGCTGGCTATGTAACAATTCAAATCTTACATTGCTCTGATTATGTGGTACTTACAAAGGAAGCACCAGTAGAGATGATTACTAGTTTGAAAAATCAAATTATGGTGACTCCAACGAAGAAAACTTTATATTTCGGAGGTACCACACAAAATACAACTAAGATAGAGATAGAATTACCTGAAACCTTGGAACTTGTCAACGACATGAAGGATACTGTCTCACAAAGTGCTAAAGGAGCTGTAACAGCAGCATATACCTCAAATAATAGTAAGGTAGCAACTGTAGATAAAAACGGCATGATAACTGCAGTGGGTATGGGTAAAGCTACAATTACCACAACACTAACCCTATACAGTGGTAAAATCAAAAAGGTAAAAACGATTATCATAGTAAAGAAACCATATATCCTCTTAAATAGCGCTATTTTCACTATAAAGGTTGGAGGCGAATTTACCTTCACAGCAAAGGCAAATGGTGTAAATGTAGAGGAGATAGAATGGTCAACCACAGAAAAATCTATCTTAGTTATTGATAAAAATACAGGCAAGGCAATAGCTAAATCTAAGGGAAAAGATTATGTCATTGCAAAGGTAGGGGATGTTGTAAAGAAAATAAGAGTGATTGTGGAATAATTGATATCCTCTCGTTTTAATACTTATTCTATATGACTCTATGTCAATAGTTGGGGTGGGATTCATTAGAATCCCACCCCATTACTGTTGCAAGAGCCATTTTTAAAGTTGGGAGCAATCGTAAACTTTATAGATGATGATCAGTAGAATAGATTAGAAATTTCACATTATAAGATTGACAATGCTTAATATTTAGATATAATAAAAGTACACTAGGTTAATCGCTAAACCAACGATGAGTTGTACAAGTATTTGATTAACTAATATGAAAACATGCGCAGGAATGAGGTTAATTATGAGAGAAAGTGGAATATTAATGCCTATTTTTAGCCTTCCATCTAATTATGGAATTGGCACATTTTCAAAGGAAGCAATGAAGTTTGTGGATCAACTGTCTTTGGCAGGACAACAATATTGGCAAGTTCTTCCTCTTGGCCCTACTAGTTATGGAGATTCTCCATACCAGTCGCTTTCTAGCTTTGCAGGTAATCCTTATTTTATTGATTTAGATACTCTTCATGAAGAGGGAATGTTAACAAAAGAAGAGTTGCCTACACTAACTAAGGATAGTGATAATCGTAATATTGATTATGAATTATTGTATAAAACAAGATATCATATTCTTCGAAAAGCCTATGCACGTTTCGATGCAAAACAAGAAGCTTTCCAACGATTTAAAATAGAGAACGAATATTGGCTAGAGGGCTATAGTAATTTTATGGCTATCAAAAATTATTATAATGACCAAGACCTATACAAATGGGATAAAAAAGTGTTGGCTAAAGAAACAGATGCATTAGAACATGTGCTAAAGGAGTGCAAATCCAACATAGGTTTTTATGAATTTATACAATTTGAGTTTATGGAACAATGGGATAAACTACATAGTTATGCTAAATCAAAGGGAATTCAAATAATTGGTGATATTCCAATTTATGTAGCCCTCGATAGTGCGGATAGTTGGAATTGGCCGAAATTGTTTCAATTTGATGCAGATTTAAAACCAACTGCTGTAGCTGGTTGTCCGCCGGATCCTTTTGCAATAACAGGACAGTTGTGGGGTAATCCTCTTTATAATTGGGAATATCATAATGCTACTAATTACGAATGGTGGGTTAAAAGAATTCAACACAGTTTTAAACTTTACGATGTCGTTCGTATTGATCATTTTCGTGGGTTTGATGAATATTATTCTGTTCCTTTTGGAGCAAAAACAGCAGAACATGGAACATGGGAGGCTGGGCCTGGCATGGATCTGTTCAATACATTAAATAGCCAACTTGGAACATTAAACATCATTGCTGAAGATTTAGGATTTCTAACAGATACGGTAATTAAATTATTACAAGATAGTAAATATCCTGGTATGAAAATTCTTCAATTCGCCTTTGATTCCAGAGAGGAAAGTGACTATATTCCTCATGCTTACAATAACAACTGTGTGGTTTACACAGGAACTCATGATAATGACACCATTTTAGGGTGGTTCCATTCAATTAACCAAGAGGATCGTAAGTTCGCTTTAGCCTATTTGGGTGATGTTGACAAATCTAATCCAGATTTACATTGGGATTTTATAAGATTAGCAATGGGAAGTGTTGCTAATACTGCCATTATTCCAATACAAGATTATTTAGGCTTAGGATCAGAAGCTAGAATAAATACCCCGTCTACCATGGGTGATAACTGGAAGTGGCGCCTGCTATCGAATGAATTTACGCCAGCTGTTATCTCTAAAATTAGGCGGTTCACTAAGACGTATGGAAGAATTAAAAAAAATCCTGTAGTAGAAGTATAAAGGAGATCAGTTATGATGAATCCAATACCATGCAGTTATGATGATTTTCCAGAAAGTACTGCCTTTACGGAAGGGATCATAGTAATCCCTGCGGACCTAGGACAGCGATCCTGTAAGATTGAGATAGATGTAACCTATGCTGTGAAGAATGAAAGTCCACTACATCTTCATATAATTGAACCAAGTCAGGGGGAAGAGGAACATAAGTTATTTCCCCTCATTCTGTATGTTCAAGGTTCTGCATGGAGGGAACAAAATACCGGATATGAGCTATCCCAGTTGGCTCGTTTTGCAAGGCGCGGGTATGTGATAGCGGTGGTAGAATACCGTCCTTCTTCCATTGCACCTTTTCCTGCGCAGATAAAAGATACGAAGACTGCGATGAGATATATGATCAATAATGCAATGACCTATCATGCAGACCCTTCAAATATATTTTTATGGGGAGATTCATCGGGTGGACATACTGCATTGATGACCGGTTTCACACTAGATAATCCGGACATGGAGGATGAAACTTACAAAGACGAACCGTTGTCGGTAAAAGCAATCATTGATTATTACGGTCCGACTGATATAAGTAAAATGAATGACGAGCCATCCATTATGAATCATATTTTACAGGACAGCCCAGAGGGAGAACTTATTGGGGGCGTTAATGTTCTAGAAAATATGGATAGGGTGAAGGCCACCGTTGTGATGAACTATATAACAGAGCAACATGAAATTCCGCCAGTAATTATCATCCACGGAAGCAAGGATAGGTTTGTGCCGTTTGGCCAAAGTGTTATGCTTTATCATAAATTAAGGCAAAAAGGGAAGGAAGCCCTTTGCTATCAATTAAAAGGAGCAGATCATGGAGGTTCGGCTTTTTGGACAGAAGAAATATTTGATATTATAGAAAAGTTTATTCAATGTAGCATAAAATAGAAATCATAAGAAAAGTAACTATGGTTTAAAGCTATTCAAAGGATAAATGATTGCGATAAAAACAGTTATATTAAGAAAGGAGAAGTATGATTTATCTTATAGATAGATCATACAAAAAAGATATGTTTAAAGAATATTATGAAGCGAATGCTAAAAAAACAATCAAAGATAGTACGAATGAGGAACTATTTGCAAGCATACTTTCTTTTACAAAAGAAAAAATGCAAGAATGTGGTTACAACGAAGGTAAGAAAAAACTATATTACATTTCAGCAGAATTTCTCATTGGAAAGTTGTTATCCAATAATTTAATTAATCTTGGACTTTATGATAGTATTGCTATGGAACTGGATGCCGAGGGTAAACACTTAAGTAATATAGAAGAGATAGAACCAGAACCTTCTCTAGGAAACGGTGGACTTGGCCGACTTGCTGCATGTTTTCTTGATTCAATAGCAACTCTTGGGCTCCCTGGTGATGGTATAGGTTTAAATTATCATTATGGACTATTTAAACAGGTGTTTGTTGATCATTTACAAACAGAAAACTTAAATCCATGGATAACCGATCATAGTTGGCTAAACGATACGGGCAAAAGTTATATTGTTAAGTATAAAGATTTTAAAGTAGAATCTAAGCTTTATGATATTGAGGTTGCTGGATATAACAATCGTTCCAATCTTCTACATTTGTTTGACATTAAAACAGTCGACGATTCCATTGTAAATGATCAAACACAATTTGATAAGGAAGATATTATTCATAACTTAACCTTGTTTTTGTATCCAGATGATAGTGATAAAGAAGGCCAACTGCTTCGTATTTACCAACAATATTTTATGGTCAGCAATGCAGCTCAATTAATTCTTGATGAAGCATTGGAAAAGGGATCTAATTTGCACGATCTCGCCGATTTTGTTGTTATTCAAATTAATGATACTCATCCTACTATGGTGATTCCTGAACTTATTTATCAACTGAAAAAACGTGGAATTGAACAAACGGAAGCAATCGCTATTGTCTCGAGTTTGTGTGCATATACCAATCACACCATATTAGCTGAGGCTTTAGAAAAATGGCCTGTGGATTATCTTGAGCAAGTGATTCCACATCTGATGCCAATTATTTATGAATTAGATAGGGAAGTGCGTTCTAAGTATAGTGATAAAAGCGTTGCTATCATTGACGAGAAAAAACGTGTGCATATGGCTCATATTGACATTCATTATAGTTACAGCGTAAATGGTGTTGCGGCACTGCATACTGAAATTTTAAAATCTAACGAACTCAATTCTTTTTATAAAATATATCCACAGAAATTTAATAATAAAACGAATGGAATTACGTTCCGAAGATGGCTCTTACATTGTAACCAGCCTCTAACAAAATGGATTACATCTTTAATTGGAGATGGTTATAAGAAAGACGCTTTTGAGTTGAAAAAATTGTTAGAATATCAGAATGACAATAAAATTCTGAATGAATTATTAGAAATAAAGTTGCATAACAAGCTGATATTAAAAGAACATCTGTTAAAGAAAGAAAAGATTGTAATTGATGAAAATTCAATCTTTGATATCCAAGTCAAGAGATTACATGAATACAAACGTCAGCAGATGAATGCTTTGTATTTAATTTACAAATACCTAGAAATAAAGAAGGGGAATTATCCTACTACGCCAATTACTGTAATCTTTGGAGCAAAAGCTGCATCTGCATATGTCATTGCAAAGGATATTATTCATTTAATTCTTTGCTTACAGGAACTAATTAATAGCGACCCAGAAGTTTCAAAGTTTTTGAAGATTGTTATGGTGGAAAATTACAATGTAACAGAAGCGGAAAAGTTAATACCAGCTTGTGATATATCAGAACAGATTTCACTAGCCTCCAAAGAAGCTAGTGGGACAGGAAATATGAAATTTATGCTAAATGGCGCCGTAACTTTGGGTACTATGGATGGTGCTAATGTTGAGATCGCTGAACTTGTGGAGAAAGAAAATATATATATTTTTGGTGCTACTTCGGAAGAGGTAATTCAGTTATATGAAACTGCGAGCTACTCATCGAAGAAAATTTATAATAAAAATAAGCAGATTAAAAAGATGGTTGACTTTATAGTCAGCGGCCCACTCTTGGCAATTGGTCACAAAGAGAATTTGGAGCGATTATATAAAGAACTAATTAATAAAGACTGGTTCATGACCTTGCTAGATATAGAGGATTATATTCGGGTGAAAGAACAAGCCTTTCAGGATTATGAAGATCGTATCGCTTGGGCAAATAAGATGTTAATTAATATTTCCAATGCAGGCTACTTCTCTTCTGACCGAACGATTGCAAAATATAATGAAGATATTTGGAAACTAAGTTAAGTTAACAATACTATAAGGAACAAAATACTTTTAATTTTAAGCAGTAACAAAATACTTTTAACTATGTAGTTATTGACATTTTTATGATTTAATAGTATATTTAGCATAATTAAGCGGTAGGTAATTTATAGGAATATATGCGAAGCTAACTATTGATTTCATATTGAGTGATGAATTATTAATTAGATAGAGATTCTTAATCGAAATAAGAAAGTAAGGAATGCATATGACATTGAAAGATATTGCAGAAGAAGCGGGAGTAAGTGCGGTTACGGTTTCTAATGTTATTAATGGAAACCACAATAAGGTTTCGGCAGACACAATCGAAAAGGTTGAGAAAATTATATTAAAATATAATTATAGACCAAATGCGACTGCAAGAAGTTTGGCAATGAAGGAATCAAAAATAATTGGATTTATCATTCCTTATGTAGATGAAAGCGAAAATTTCCTTCGTAGTCCATATAATGCTGAAATACTTGGTGTCTTGGAACGCTATATTAGAAAGAAAGGCTATTACTTGATGGTCCGAAGCGTAAAAAGCTGTGTGGATATTATTGCGCTATTTGCAACATGGAATGTGGATGGAATAATTTTTCTAGGTGCTTTTAAGGATGAAGTGAAGGAAATCAAAAAAAGAATGCAACTCCCTTTAGTTTTCTTAGATACATATTTAGATGAATTGGAGATTACTAATGTAGGAGCAGATGATTTCAAAGGTGGATATCTCGCAGCAAAATATTTGATGGCTAGAGGACACAAAAACATTGCATTTGTAGGCCCTGATATAAATAAACAAGGCGTAATTTATGAACGATACAAAGGCTTTAAGGTTGCAATGGAAGAAAGTAAACAAGAAATAAGGCCGGAAAGAATATTTTATTCAAATACATCATACGACGATGGTATAGAGGTCGGAAAGAAGATAGCTTTTTCATCAGAAAATATAACTGCTATCGTATCAATGTCGGATATTTTAGCACTTGGTAGTATGGAAGGGTTGCGATTAAGTGGTAAGAAAGTCCCTGATGATATATCCATTGTGGGTTTTGATAATTTGCCAGAGTGCAGGTATTCCAATCCACAACTTACGACAATTTCTCAGAATATTTTATTAAAGGCGGAGAAGGCGGCTGAGTATCTCTTCAAGATGATTGAAACAAAAGAAGAAATAATTGTTAATGATAGAGTAGATGTTGAAATTATTGAAAGACAGTCGGTAAAAACATTATAGAAAAGCTGCATTATTTGGATTAGCCTTTGGAAGTGGTTGGTATATTTATTGAGTGGTAGATTATCGAATATAATTTTAAAGGGAATGACTCTAGACTTTAGTAAAGTTTAGAGTCATTTGCGTTTATTAAGAATTTATATTGGTTTTATAAATGGGAATAAAACTCTTTGTTGGTTGTATCTATAGATCGTAAAAATGTTGATTTATCATTGAACATACGCTGTTACATGAAAATAATACGTTAATAGATTAAGCGGTTTACTAATAACATTATAAATAAAATACTTAATACTAAAATAGTGATATTTTATGGTTAAAATCACTAATTTTTAAAATATAATATTGACATTAATGTAAATATGCTATATAATTACCTTAGTTAATTGGTTAACTAAAACAAATTTCACATGACATATAGTAATTCATATGAATTGCCTATTTGGAACTGTACATATGGAATCAATTAATGAAAAATGTTCATAAAAGGGAATAATTAAAGGAGGAAAGATTTATGAAGAAATTTAAAAAGAGTTTAGCTGTTGTGTTAACACTTGCGATGGTGGTAGCAAGCATGACAGGATGTAAAAAAGACAAGGTTGAAAATGTGGATACAAAAGACACTGATACTACGGTAGTAACACCAGGTGCAGAAAGCACACCTGTTCCAGAAAAAGTAGTTGTACAGGATGTTACATTAAAGGTTTGGGCATCTGAAGAAGAGCAAGAAGTTATGACTGCAAACTGTGAAGCATTTGCAGTAGCACATCCAGAGTATAATCTTACTTTTGAATATGCAGTTATTGGTAATGCTGAAGCTTGTGACGAATTAAAGAAAGATCTTGAAATTGCAGCAGATGTATTTGTTTATCCATCAGCAGCTATTCCAGAATTAAAAGCAGCTGGTATACTGTATCCTATTACAATAGAAGATGCAGAAGTTGTTAAACAAAGTAACGGAGCTGGAGCTATAACAGCATGTACTTCAGATGATTTGTTATATGGAGTGCCTCAGAGTCCTAACTCATGGTTTATGTACTACAATAAAAGCTTATTTACCCAAGATGATATAAAGAGTGTTGAAGCAATGTTAGCTAAGGATTTAGGAGATGGTGTAAGCAACTTCTCTTGTAAGATTAGCGATAGTTGGTTTATGTCAGCATACTTTTATGCATTAGGCGGCACACTATATGGTACAGACGGTACAGATCCTACATCATGTTCATGGAATGATGCAAATGGTTTAACAGTAGGTAATTACTTAATCAATTTATCTAAAAACATTAAATATGTAGAAGATATTGATGGTATTGCTTCAAGTTTATTTAAAGAAGGCAAGTTGGGTGCAGTTTGTTCCGGTACATGGTCTGCAGTTGATTTCAAAGCGGCTTTAGGCGATAACTATGGTGCTACTGTATTACCTACAATTAATGTAGAAGGTACAGATTATCAGTTAAGCAATTTTGCTGATTTCAGAGCATTTGGTGTTAAATCTAATACAGCTTATCCTATTCCTGCACAGCAGTTAGCTTGCTTTCTTGGTAATGAACAATCCCAGTTAGCAACTTATGTTGACCAAGGAATCGCACCATCAGTTTCTAGCTTAGCTCAAAATGAAATTGTAGCAGCTGACTTGGCTGTAACTGCTTTACTTCAACAGAGCAACTATTCTACACCACAACCTTCAACTCCACAACTTAGTGAGTATTGGAATCCAGCTATCGCTTTTGGTACTGGTATCATAAATGGTGATATTACAGAAGCTAATTTACAGGAAAGTTTGGACGCTATGGTAAAAAGTTTCACAACTAAATTAGTAGAATAAATAGAGAACTAATATACACAATGAAATTAAACAAGGTGGAGTGGACATAAATCCACTCCACCGTAATATTATAGGAGGCTCTATTATGAAAAAGAAACTAATACATGTTGGCGAAAGCTTCACTGGGTGTATGCGTCAATATACCGGTGGAAATATTTTTGTAAAGCTTTCTGCTATCTTAATGGGAATTGCGAATATCAGATATGGACAGATAGTAAAAGGCATAGGATATTTGTGCCTTCAGATAGCATTTATAACATATATGGTTTCTACAGGAGCAGCGAGTTTGGTGAATCTGGACACTTTAGGAACCCACAAACAAGAAATGATTTTAAACGAAGAAACAAAGATTTTTGATGTAATTCAAGGAGACAACTCTATGAGAATGCTTTTGAGCGGAGTTGTTGCTATGTTTGTAATTGCATTTTTTGTGCTTGTTTGGATTTCAAGTATAAAGTCAGGTATTCAAGTGTTTCATTTGAGTAGAGATAATAAGAAAATACCTAGAATCACGGATGATATCGTAAGTCTGTTTGATTCTAATATTCATAGAATGATGTTATTTATTCCTTTAGCTGGATTGTTAGTGTTTACCGTGGTGCCACTCATTTATATGATTCTTATGGCGTTTACGAATTATGATGTAAATCACCAACCACCAGGAAATTTATTCGAATGGATTGGATTAAATAATTTCAAATTATTGTTAATGTCAAAAGACATCTTGGCAAAAACATTTTGGCCTGTTTTAGGATGGACCATTGTATGGGCGTTCTTTGCTACATTTACCAATTATGTTGGAGGAATGCTGTTAGCTATTTTGATTAACAACAAAGGAATTAGATTTAAGAAGGTTTGGAGAACTATATTTGTTCTTACTATAGCTATACCATCTTTTGTTGGTTTGTTGGTATTAAGAACCATGTTAAATAAAGCTGGATCTATTAATATATTGTTGCAAAATATGGGATTTATTACAAAAGCATTACCGTTCTTAACGAATGCTACATGGGCTAGAGTTTCAGTAATCATTGTTAACATGTGGATAGGTATTCCGTTTACTATGTTAATCACAACAGGTATTTTGACGAATATTCCGGCAGATCTATATGAGAGCGCAAAAATTGATGGAGCCTCTGCATTTAAGACGTTTTTGAGAATTACTTTTCCATACATGTTTTATGTAACTACGCCTTACCTTATTCACAACTTTATATCAAATGTTAATAATTTCAACCCAATCTATTTCCTAACAAATGGAGGTCCGGAAACATTGGATTACTTCAAGGGCGCTGGAAAAACAGACTTATTGGTAACGTGGCTTTATAAATTAACAAGCGATAGTAAGGATTATAGCTACGCCGCAGCAATAGGTATCATTATATTCATAATTTCAGCCTCTTTATCATTGATTATTTATACTAGGTCTGGAGCATATAAAGATGAGGAGGGATTTCAATAATGAATAAATTTTCTGGTATAAAGACAAAGTATTTAAAAATCGTACCATTTATTGGACTGATTCCAATTTTGTTACTTTTTCTCAACTATATTAGTATTAATAGCTCAAATGAGCATTTCACAGGTTTTGATATTGTTTCAGCATTATTAAAAGCAATGTCTGAGGATGGCATATCTTTAACCAATAGTTTCGCCTTGGCTATTATAATTATAATCCCTGTCATTATACTACTATCTTCTTGTATTGCATTATTAAAACCTCGCAAATACATAATATATTTTATGATTGGTATGTATGCACTTGAGTTAATAGGGATAGTAATATCATTGTTATCGATGAAAGGGTATATAGATTCTTCAAAATTTTTAGAAGTCAAGTTTCTTATCAAATATTTAGCAGTAGGTTTTTGGGGAGCTTTTGTTATACAATTGATAGGAATTATTATAGCAATGAAAAGTGTTAAAGTAAGTCCAGGCTATATTATTTTATTTGTAATGTCTGTTATCTGGCTTTTCCCTATCCTTAATATTGTGCTAAATTCATTTCGAGGTGAAGGCGGCTTTTATATAGGTTATTTCTGGCCAAAGTCATTTACATTTGATAATTATGTAAAAGTTCTGACGGACACTTCAAGATACTACTATGTCAAGTGGTATTTAAACACGCTTATGGTTGCTACATGTTCCTGTATAATTACGAGTTTTCTTGTACTGTCAACTTCATTTATCTTATCGAGAATAAGATTTGGCGGCAGAAGGCCACTTATGAATCTACTATTAGTTTTAGGTATGTTCCCTGGATTTATGTCAATGATAGCGGTTTATTACATTTTAAAAGGTTTAGGCCTTAGTCAATCCTTGATATCACTAATTATGGTTTATTCGGCAGGTGCTGCTTTAGGATATTATATATGTAAGGGATTTTTCGATACTATCCCGAAAGCTCTAGATGAAGCAGCTTCTATAGATGGTGCTACAAAATGGCAAGTATTTACCAAAATCATAATGCCGTTATCTAAACCTATAATAATATTTACGATACTTACTTCATTTATGGGACCATGGGCAGATTATATTTTTGCTAGTATAATTTTAGGTGATAAGTCACAAAGCTATACGATCGCTATCGGGTTGTACAATATGCTTAGCAGAGATACAATTGAAGAATGGTATACTTGCTTTGCAGCAGGTGCAGTATTAGTTTCTTTACCTATTGCATTTTTGTTCCTTCGATTACAGAAGTATTATGTAGAAGGTTTATCAGGTTCTGTAAAGGGCTAGAATACGAATATACAACAAAATACCCACAAATTAAGCAGGTAACTAAAGTGAATTGCTTTAGTTACCGTTTTTTAATTTCCAAATTAAAAATGTAAGGAGGATTTTGAGTGCAAAACTGGCTAGAGAGTGTATACAGCGATGGTACAAGATATTTTGTGAGTAATCCACTTCCAGTAAGAGGAGAAGAGATTGCTATTTACATACGAATGTATGAAGATTCACCAGTAAATTATGTTTTTTTACGTGCAGTTGTAAATGGAGCAGAAAATTTGATTTTAATGGAACGTGATAGAGTGGAGAAAGGACTTGCTTATTATAAAGGAAGTCTTACTT
>Ga0123339_10002314_pt1 | contig 12886 bp, 12 predicted proteins | sample lystaG_FD_89956 | JGI IMG/M metagenome (GOLD analysis project Ga0123339, IMG submission 89956) | Glacier valley bacterial and archeal communities from Borup Fiord, Nunavut, Canada, to study Microbial Dark Matter (Phase II) -... | ecosystem: Environmental > Aquatic > Freshwater > Ice > Glacier ... | reverse complement strand
TCATAAGCTGGTTCGTGGATGGAATAAATATTGCCCCAATCTTTGAAGCAGCAAAGGCAAAAAAGTAAAACTCGAACCTTCTCCTAAGTATAAACATCAACTTATCACCTTTAACTATACCCTTTGAGGTAAGGTAATTTGCTGTCTTGTCTGACCAATATTTTAAATCTTTAAAAGTAAACTTCTCTTCATTTCCAGCGTCATCACACCAAACAAGTGCAAGTCTTTCAGGTTCATTTTTTGCATATTCATCTATTATGTCATATGCAAAGTTAAAATTCTCAGGAACGTTTAGTTTAAAATTCGTACTGAAATCCTCATATGAATCAAATTCAGTTTTTTCTAAATATTGTGCTTCAAAGCTCATTCGTACATCCTCCAAAGTCTTATTTATTAAAGTAATATAATTGTTATAAATTTCGCTTCTTTTCCATTTGAAGCTAGCTGTTTATGCGGAATTGTTGAATTAAAATATAATGAATCTCCAGGCTCAAGATCAAAGCTATCCTTGCCGATTATTACCTGCATCCGGCCTTCCAAACAAAAGTTAAATTCCTGCCCCTTGTGTGAAACCAGTTCTGGAAAGTTGTTTGGATCAAGCACTACAAGCATAGGCTCTATTTTCCTGCTGGAGTATTTGTACGCCAAGCTTTCAAAACTATACTGATCGAACCTTTCAATCTTTAGACCATCACCCTTTTTTACAAAACTAATATCATGTAGCTTAGGTGACGTACCTGTTAAAATCTCAGTCATATCCACCTTATAATAGTCAGCTATTTCATAAAGAATACTGACGGGTATATCATCCTCAGCATTTTCATATTTTAGATACTCATTTATTGGGAGTCCAATAGTACTTGCAACCTCTTTTTCTGAATATCCAGCTAATAGCCTAAGTCCCTTTATTCTGACCGCAATGTCCTTCACCTTTTCATTCATGTTGTTAACCAATCCTTTCGTTATACATATGTAATCACATATAGAATTTTATATTTAAAAATTATTTTTTAAGTTATTCTAAAGCAAACAGAGCCTGATATTGATGGCCTATAGCCAATAGAGCATAATGTTGATAGCCTTACCTAATCGTGTATGTTTTATTTTAAAAACTAACAAACATATTTAATTATATCATAATAAATCAACTTTCGCAGTCGAAATTTACTAATCTTAGCAGTGTGGTATATGGTAAACCATTAAAAGAAACCATAATAACTATGGGTTGAGATATACTATATCTTGGCAGGGTGGTATATGGTAACCATTAAAAGAAACCATAATAACTATGGGTTGAGATACACTAATCTTGGCAGACTTTTATGTATCTAGTGGGAGGCGCATCGAAATTATTTGTATTCTAATCTTTAAATTTATTCCTTATTATAGGAAATATCCAAAACCCAAGGGTTAAACTGATAAGACATGCAGAAATTCCGAAAAGAGATGGTAGCGACCGATAAAATAAATCTCGAAAGGTCACATTTAGTGTGCTTTCTAAGAATATAGTAGAGTTAATCACTATATATGTAAAGAAAAAAGCAATACCAAGTAGTTGAAATATATAGTGCTGCTTTAGTAGGTTTACAGAACAGCCAGCTACTAAAATAATAAAAAAAACTGCAATGGAATATGAAAAAGCTGGTGACATCGTAACCTCCATACGTAAAAATATAAAATAAACGCTGCGTATTTTACAATTATTGTAATATATGCAGCTCCTATTTTCAATTTATTTCTCAACAACTAAATTTTTAACTAACTAACTTGTCGTAAGTCTCCCTCTTCTTAAAAGTGGGAGTTCAACGCCAACTAAGTCATTCATTTGCAGTTCTAACGTTCAGTGGGAGTTGACTCTCCCCCTTAACGAAGAACTTGCTTCAATTTTGGCTTTAACCTAGTAGCATAAAACCTAATAAATAATGTATATACATAATCATATACTAAAAACACAAACTCTAATAAAACAGCAACTATATAGACAGGTGCCGAAAGGTTAATTCCATCAAGTATCAGCTCCTTAAGGAAAAACAACCCCAGCACTAGACACATATTGAAATATATTAGCTTCAATATATACTCGAAAACTCTACTATGTAGCTTTTCAATATAAAGTTTTATCAGTCCATAAAGTCCAAAAAACACAACAAAAGGAATTACTTCCAGTCTAGGTATCAAAACAACTGATAATATGCTAGATGCTAAGTAAAAAGACCAACCTGCCTTTGTTCCAAACTCTATAATGATTACTACAATAAATAAGGAGCTAATAGCATAAAGTGAAAGTCTACTTGTGGGAAGGTTGGCCGCAAGGAAAACACATATCACTGTAAAGGCGAGAAGTATACCACTTAGTGTAATACTTTTTACTCTTTTTCTGTTATTCATGTCGCCGATATCAACCTCCATACGCCACCAAAGTGGCTACCAAAAAATAAATCCCTATCTTTTCCTTCATAAGCCGTGATAACTTGAGTTTAGCAGCAGCCTATTAAATCCCCTCCGCAGCATTCACACATAGAGTCTGAACACCATAAGCATGTACACATATCACAAAAGTTTGGTCCAGCACCATATCCTCTATTGGTTGCATTTCCACGATACATATTATTATTTGAATTCATTCTATTAAGTGCATCTCTATACTCAAAATTTGAGGGATCCATATTCACTGCTTGCTTTATATTCATGGCAGCCTCATTATACCAGCCTTTTTTCATAAATATTAGTCCACGTAAATAGAACCATTCAGCACTTTTGTTTCCAATACTTTCAAGCAAAGACTCTGCCCCAACTATATTACCATTGTTTATTAAGACTCTAACTTGTTTGAAGCTATCATCGCCACCTGGGTTACCAGTGGTAGCACTTCTGCCGCTCCAACCATTGCTGGCTTTTGCACTCTGACCTTTTGTAATATATTCATACGCTTCATTTACTTCTCTGAGCTTATCCTCTGCTAGTTTGGAAAGAGGGTTATCTTGATATTGATCAGGATGATATTTCTTTACCTGATCTCTATATGCTTTCTTTATTTCTTCTTCAGAAGCTCCTTCTTTTATTCCAAGTACCTCATATGGATTATTCACCTTTACCACAACTCCTCTGGCATAATATTTTATCAGTTTTACTTAACATGCCTATATATAATATATTTTCTAAAATTCCTTTGTTTTCTTTTGTCACCAGCAGTTCAAATGCTTTTGATGTCTCACCTAAACAGTATAACAAAATGAATTCCACTTGATCCTTTATGCCATTCTTAAAGTCACAAATATCATTCCCATTATATTTAAAATGAGTCAGCAATGGGTTGTAGCTAGAGTTTTTAATATCATCCTCTATGTCATCAAAAGCATCAATTAAATAGATCCATTTCCCTAAATTATATCCCATCCATCTCAAAACCTGCCTAGTATTATCATCAAGTCTTTCATAATCCAAGACCTCTTCCATTAACTTTGCAAAAGGCTCAGCAGCAGCGTCAATTGAATCACATTTAGCCTCTTCAAGAAGGGAAAGATCCTCTAATCTTTTGTTTATTATAGCACATTTTTCGGGATATTCTACCATTAACTTTTTATATGCTTTTTTAAGTCCAACCATTCCAACTAAAGCTGCTTTAGATTTGTCATCTTTCCACTTATCTTTAATATTATTATACGCTAATATTATATTTATGTCGGATGAATAATCAACAATTTCATTATATGTTACAAATGATTTTTTTATAGGATGCACAATGCAACGTTCTTTTACTAATTTGGTCTCAATATTCAATATTGAGCATAAAAGCATGGCTAAAAACGCTGCATCATAGGTGAGTGTCATTCTTTTTATCTGACCATGTCTTTTCCCTATAGACTTGCAAACTCCGCAATAATATGCGCGATAAATATCGTATTCCTTTATTTTCAGCTCCGGTTTTTCCGGCATAATATATCCAAACATTTTTGCCTCCAAATTAATTATACAATATAATTATTACTAATTTATTAACATTTATCTTATTAGCATTACTTAATTTATTCCAGTTTAACACTAGCAAGTGGTCCAGCTTAGCTTGACTCACCCAAAATTAAAAAGGTACACCCTCAAGTGTACCTTTAAATTCAGTTTATATTTACGAAATCAATAGTATAGATAACTCAAATGCTTACTGATTATAAGTTACCGAACTGCTATCTTTATCATAATTTTTGGAGAACTTTAAATAAATAAACATATACATCAATAAAGCAAACAGAGTGCACGCAACTGCCAAGCCAAGTGCGATATTTATAGCTATAGAAGTATAGCTATTGCTCAGACTCTCTAGACTAAGAATAATTGTTGCAAGAATAGCAAAATAGAAAATCACAGTTGCTAGTTTACCATACCAGTTTGCCCCAATAACTGTTTTCCCTTTTCTATAAAGTAGAATACCACCAATTAACATTAGGGACTCTTTTAAAACAACAATTACAAGCACAACAATTGGAATATAATGCTGAATAACCAAAAAAGTTAATGCAGTTATTTGCATTAGTTTATCTGCTAATGGGTCGAAAACTTTACCCCATTTTGTTATCATATTACATTTTCTTGCAACATATCCATCAATTATATCAGTAAACCCACCTAGAGTAAAAAGGATAATTGCAGTAGTATATTTCTCACAATACATGAAATAACCTAGAAAAGGAACAATAATAAGTCTTAGCGTTGTTAATACATTTGGAATATTTTTTTTCACCAGAACACCACCTGATTTACTTAATATATTTCAAAGAATAATACAGAACAAACAAGTAAACATAGTCTATCATAAAATAATAATGCAATGCAATATTTTCTTGCTTTTACAGTTATTGTGGCAAGACTTGTAGCTACCTGTCAGCTCTCTTCAATAGTATTTATCCTGTGTCTACCGCCGCTAAGCCCCTCTTCTACAAGAGGAGATAAGCGGCGCTACGACCCGGGATAAGTGCGATAAAGAAAACTTAGCTTGTGCCAAGCCTATGGTGCAGGCAAAAGCTTAGTTGCACTTATACTTGTTAAAGTACTAGAGTTCAGGTGGAGGAAAACACTCCATCTGAACTAGTCTACTTTATACTTATTATATGATAAAGTTCTGGAAAGTGTTTCTGTAAATTTAATGGTTTCAAATTAGTATTTGTCCAGACATGACCCGTCTCTCCAATAGTTATTGGGTTCTCCATATCCTGTTCTTTGAAAACCTCATAGTAAAAGTTCAACCTAGTTTTAGAGTAGCTTTTGATGCTAGTTCTCACAATAATTTTATCCTCATAGGTTGATGAGCTGATATACTTACAGTTAAGTTCTAATAATGGTAAAATGATGCCTTTTGACTCAATACTAGAGTAAGATATTCCGCAATTTTTTATATACTCAGTTCTGCCCACTTCAAACCAAACTGGATAATTTGAATGATGGACTATTCCCATTCTATCAGTTTCTGCATATCTGACCGTTAATGGTATATCAACATAAAACATAGTAACCCTCCACATTCCCAATGTACAAAATTAATTACAACATCTACGTAAAAAGCATTTTCCATACTTTTTTAAGGGCTAAGCATAATTTTTTATTATAACGAAGTAATAGCTTCGAGCAAAATATGCGCGAAGCTATTATACATTCAACTCTATTAATAACCCGTTTCAATAATAACACTATGAGCTTCTTCAACCTCTGCTTCAGGAACAAGAACTTCAAAGTAATTATCATTATTTTCATGATTTTTACTGATTGGCCTTAGTTTCACTAGAATACCTTCATTGGACAAAAGCTCCTGTAGCTGATTTGCTACATCTTTACTTTGGGCCATATATACCACTGTCCACATTGTCGTCTACACTACCTTTCAAATTGTTATTCACCGCATTGAATAGTACCATATCTGCAATAAACAGTAGCCTTGCCTCTAATTTTTATTGCAGAAGTATTCTCAGTAAATTGTGCTAGCAGCAATTCACCTTTGTCAAGCTTCTCGGTATGATGGAATTTAGTATCCCTTCCCCGTGTCAAACCAATAATAGTAACTCCGTTTTCCTCCGCCTTAACAGCAACGTACTCACCAGAAATTTTATCCTCTAGGCTGTCCATTTAACCACCTCGACCTTTATATTATATTATTTTCCACCAAAAATCAATATTAAGTACTGTATTATGTTATTTTAGTCTTATATTTTCCTTACCCAAGCGACATTCCAGTTCTTCCATTATAACATTATTGACATCAATCCAATATTGCCTATCAAGTTTTCTAAATTTATTTTCATTTTTTTTGCTAATATAAGTAGGCGTAGTTCCACTAAAAAATTTGAGCAAAGCTCTAAAAGCAGTACCCTCCTCTTTTGAAAGCTCATTTTCAAAGGTTATATACAAGCCTTTTTCCTCCAAGCTTTTGATTGGGAATACTTCTTCACATATTATTTTAGGTGGCTCATCTTCTCTCAAACTGAGTCTCCCTTTTGCTATAACTACACTCTCAATTTGTAGCAGTGAAGAGTATTTTTCAAAAATCGTTGGAAATACTATCAGTTCCATCGTACCATACAAATCCTCAAGACCGATAAATGCCATTAGGTTGTTATTCTTTGTAGATTTAGTCTTTCGAGAGCTAACAATTCCTCCAACCACCACTCTCATAGAATCCTCAAGTTTTTTCATCTCTAGTTCTATGTCATTTGAGTCTTCCTCATTGCTATTTATAAATAAATCCTTGCTATATAAATTCACATTTTTATCAAGTATGTTCTGATACTCACTCAAAGGGTGCCCAGAAACATAGAGCCCTAGCATTTCCTTCTCCATTGATAGTAGAACATTAGCTGGGTATTCCTTGATATCTGGATAATCCTCCTGTAGCGATTCCTGTGGTTCCTGCATTAAATCAAATATAGACATCTGTCCATCCATATTCTTCTTTCGTGATTGTGATATTCCATCAAGAAATCGCTCATAAACAGCAATAAGCTTTGATCTATATACGTTAAGCGAGTCGAAGGCTCCACTCTTAATAAGGCTCTCTATGCATCTCTTATTGACATCACGTCCCTCTATCCTCTGGCAAAAATCAAGGAACGAACTGAAATACCCACTTTGCGAGCGTTCAGCAATCATAGAAAGTATCGCATTGGCTCCAACATTTTTTATTGCAGCAAGTCCAAACCGTATGTTTTTGTTAACAACAGTAAACTTCACACTACTCTCATTCACATCTGGCGGAAGAACTTTTATATTTAACACTTTACATTCAGTCACGTACTGCGATACCTTATCACTACTACCCAAAAAGCTATTTAATGAAGCTGCTAAAAATTCAGTTGGATAATAGAACTTGAGCCATGCAGTCTGATAAGCGACCACAGCATATGCGGCAGCATGTGATTTATTAAACGCGTAGCTTGCAAAATCCATCATTTCATCAAATATCTTAGTTGCTGTGACCTCATCTACGCCATTCTTACCTGCGCCCTTTACAACTTCATTTCCTGCTTCGTCTGTAATACCATATATGAAGTTTGCGCGTTCCTGTTCCATGACTGAAACCTTCTTCTTGGACATAGCACGGCGAACAAGGTCAGCTCTACCCATAGAGTAGCCTCCCAGTTCTCTAAAAATCTGCATTACCTGTTCCTGATAAACCATACATCCATAAGTTACATTAAGAATGTTTTCTAATAGTGGATGATGATATTTTATTCCCTTTGGATGGTTCTTGTTTCTAATATATCTTGGTATTTGGTCCATAGGACCAGGCCTGTACAAGGAAATTCCAGCTATAATATCTTCAAGTGAGTTTGGTTGCAAGTCCTTCATAAACTGTGTCATTCCGCCACTTTCAAGCTGAAATATGCCGACTGTTTTACCTTCGCCAATCATTTTATATACATCTTTATCATCATAATCAATTTCCATAATATCTATTTTTTTATTATGACCTTGTTGTACAAGTTCTACCGCATCTCTAATTACAGTTAGTGTCCTAAGTCCGAGAAAGTCCATTTTCAAGAGGCCAAGTTCTTCTAAAAGTCCCATTGGAAACTGTGTAGTTACATTATTTTCATTCATCTGGAGTGGTACATATTCCACAATCGGTTTTTTTGAAATAACTACCCCAGCTGCATGAGTAGAAGCATGACGAGGTAGACCCTCGAGGCTTCTTGCTGTGTCTATTAATAGCCTTGTCTGTTCTTCTAAATCATATTTTTTCCGCAGTTCCTGGCTTATTTCCAATGCTTTATCAATTGTCATACCGATTTGAAAGGGAATCATTTTCGCAAGGGTATCAACCTCTCCATATGCAATATCAAGAGCCCTACCAACATCTCTGATGGCACCTCTTGCTGCCATTGTACCAAAAGTAATTATTTGGGAAACCCTTTCTTTCCCATATTTTCTGATGACATAATCAATAACCTCTTGTCTTCTCTCATAACAAAAGTCAATGTCTATATCAGGCATGCTGATTCTCTCAGGATTTAAGAATCTTTCAAAAAGGAGATTGTATTTTAAAGGATCTATGCCTGTTATACTCAAGCAGTAGGAAACTATACTTCCCGCAGCCGAACCACGACCTGGCCCTACCATAATACCATTCTCTCTTGCATATCTTATAAAATCCCAAACAATCAGAAAATAATCAACATAACCCATTTTTAAAATAACAGATAGCTCAAACTCTAGTCTCTGAACTATAGTGTCATCACAGTTTTCCCCATATCTCTGAACAAGACCTTTATAACACAATTCCTTTAAATATTCATAAGGAGTATAGCCTTCTTCTACAGTAAAGCTTGGCAAATGAAGTTTACCAAATTCCAGCTCAACATTGCACATTTGCGCTATCTTGACCGTGTTCTCAAGTGCCTCTTTCACATTCTTAAAATGGCCATACATCTCATCTGGTGACTTAATATATAACTCATCAGTGTTAAAACGCATTCTATTTGCATCATTTACTGTCTTTCCGGTTTGGATGCACAAAAGTATATCATGTGACTTTGCTGATTCCTTCAATAAATAGTGAGCATCATTTGTAGCTACCAAAGGGATACCCAGTTCACCAGATAGTTTAATCAGCTGTTGATTTACTAAATTTTGATCACTTATGCCGTTATGTTGTAGTTCCAAATAGAAATTATCCTGTCCAAATATGTTGTTTAGCCTATTTGCAAGTTCTATTGCCTTGTCATAATCGTTATTTAAAAGCGCAGCAGGAATATCTCCTGACAAGCAAGCACTAAGAGCTATAATTCCCTCAGAGTATTTTGTAAGTAGTTCATAATCAATACGAGGCTTGTAATAATACCCTTCCGTACACCCTAAGGACACTAGCTTCATCAAATTCTTATAACCTATATTGTTTTTTGCTAATAACACCAAATGTCCATAATCAGAATCTATCCCAGACTGCTTATCATACATACTTCTTTTTGCTGTATATACTTCACAACCTATTATAGGCTTAATACCATTTTTCTTAGCTTCCTTATAAAATTCAGCGACACCATACATGACTCCATGGTCAGTTATGGCAACGCTGTCCATCCCTAGCTCTTTTACCCTTTGTACTAAATCAGTTATTCTATTTGCTCCATCAAGCAAGCTATATTGTGTATGTACGTGCAAATGTACAAAGTTTCCCATTTTAATTCTCCCCAAATATCAACTCAAAGTAGGTATATATTATGTTTTAACTTTCGTGGTTAAAAAACATTCTCAAATCACTTCATTCATTAATTGTCTCAGAAACGTTACTAAGACTCCTTCCAAATGAAGTTTCATTATATTTTCTTACACACAATTATAACATATTAGAAGTAAGTTTAATTAATCAACTTTCCATTTATATAGTGTTAAACTCTGGAATCAAGATGCAAAGGTGCATATACTTTTTCAAGTAATATACATATTAGAAAATTATAAACTTTGGGAAATGTATCCATTTTATAGTCTTTAGTGATAAAATTATCACCGGGGTGGTAAATAATGGAATGTATTGATAATAAGATGAATATATTTTTTAAGTTACTCAAAAAAACTAATTTACTTTCTGTGGATTTTATTTATAGGATGTATTTCATGCCGATATTTGGCTCAAAACTATATTTTAGACATAAAATTACGTCCTTTAGGTCATGCGCTTTTTGTAAGCATCTCTCCTACGATAAGATTATTAAAAAATATGTTTGCTCATATGGTGAGTATGAGGCCTGTTGTTCAATGGTGCCATGCATAATACCTGATTCCTCTTTTATGCTAAGTAAAGCCTACCTTGAGGAAGAGGAAATTCCATGGCTTTTTAAAGAACCTTGCTTAAATTTTGAGGTTTTGGATTCCAAGAACTATTTTAGAAATTTTATTTCATTCAAATTAAATAGCAGCGTTATTAAACTTGAAGCCTTGGAAGGAATTCTAATGGGCAATTGTTCAGGCGATATTCCATGTCATATATGCGCATTCGTAAATAAAGAAATCTATACAAAATGTACGCATATACAAAAAGCCAATGAAATAGGCAAGTGTAGCATAATTTATAGCAATTTAAACGAATGCTTTTCTGTTAGCTCTACCTTGTCAAATGTGTCTTAATAAACCAAATACAGAGTTTCCTGCGTGACCTCTATTTATAAATAATATTTACCAACAATACATTCTGTAGCTGCACCTCCGAATAGTACAAGGCATGCTCCGTATACAATTTCAATAAAAAAAATGTACCCAAACCATCGTGGGTACACCTTTTTTATTACTTATTTTCTATAACATTTTTTATTTTATTCGTTAGCACCGCAACATTTTTTATACTTTTTGCCGCTTCCACATGGACAAACATCATTTCTTCCTACTCTGTTTTTATTTGTAACAGGTTTCTTTGGCTCATCACCACCAGCAAGGCTTGCATTTACTGGTTCAGCGACTTTTTCACGCTGCGGAGCATGCTCTTTGTCAATCCTTGACCTTACAAGTAATTTAATTGAATCCTCTTGTATGGTCTTTATCATTTCCTCAAACATTTGGAAACCTTCAAACTTATATTCAATAACTGGATCTCTTTGTCCATATGCTCTGAGCCCTATTCCATTTTTCAGTTGATCCATAGCATCTATGTGATCCATCCATTTTTCATCAACCACCCTTAGCATAACAACTCTTTCTAGCTCTCTCATGAGTTCAGGTCCGATATCATTTTCTTTGAACTCATATATTTTCTGCACTATATCCATCAGCTTTTCTTTTAAGTCATCTTTATCAAAGGAGTGTAGCTCATCCTTACTTATATCCAAAGCACCCTTTGGTAGGAAGATGCCCTCAAGATAATTTATTATTGCTTCCCAGTCCCACATGTCTGCATACTGACTTTCAGTGCAGTAACTAGCAATAACTCCATCTATGATGCCTTCAAACATTTTAATAAAGTAATCCCTAAGGTTTTCTCCATTTAGTACCGTTTTTCTCTGCGCATAAATGATTCCTCTTTGCGTATTCATTACATCATCATATTGTAGAACTCTCTTACGAACGTCAAAGTTTCTACCCTCGACCTTCTTCTGCGCATTTTCTATAGCATTTGACAACATCTTGTGTTCAATGGGTTGGTCATCTTCTAATCCCAAAGCATTTACAATGTTTGTTAATCTTTCAGAGCCAAAAAGCCTCATCAGGTCATCTTGCAAGGATATATAAAATCTTGAAGAGCCAGGGTCTCCTTGACGACCTGAACGGCCTCTAAGCTGGTTATCTATACGCCTTGATTCATGTCTCTCAGTACCTATAATATGAAGGCCACCTGCTTTAACAACCTTCTCACGGTCTACATTAGTAATTGCTTTAAATTTATCATTTAACTGGCTAAATTTGCTTCTCGACTCCAAAATGAGTTCATCAGTTGTTTCATTGTAGCTAGTAGATGCGCTAATTAATTCTTCTGGATAACCCATTTTTCTCATCTCTTGTTTTGCCATATGCTCTACGTTACCACCAAGAACTATATCTGTTCCTCTACCAGCCATGTTTGTAGCAATTGTAACAGCCCCGAACTTACCTGCCTGAGCAATTATTTCTGCTTCCTTGTCATGGTACTTTGCGTTTAAAACTTGATGAGTAATTCCTTTTCTCTTTAACAACGAGCTCAAAAATTCTGATTTCTCAATAGAAATGGTACCGATTAACACTGGCTGGCCATTTTTATTGCACTCGATAATATCATTGATTACAGCATCATATTTACCTGCCTCATTTTTGTATACAACATCCGAGTTGTCTTTTCGAGCCATATCTCTATTTGTTGGAATAAGAATTACATCCAGTTTATATATTGTGTTAAACTCATCTTCCTCAGTTTGTGCTGTACCTGTCATTCCAGCAAGTTTCTTGTACATTCTAAAGTAATTTTGGAAGGTTATAGTTGCTAGTGTTTTACTCTCCCTTTCAACCTTAACTCCTTCTTTAGCTTCAATAGCTTGATGCAAACCGTCACTGTATCGTCTACCATACATCATTCTTCCGGTAAACTCATCAACGATAATAATTTCTCCATCCTTAACAACATAGTCCTTCTCATTTTTCATCAAGCCATGTGCTTTAAGAGCTTGATTGACATGATGTGAAATAGTCATATTCTCTGGATCTGATAAATTTTCAATACCAAAATATTGCTCTACTTTTCTAATACCATTTGCAGTTATTACTGTGGTATGCGCTTTTTCATCTAAAATATAATCCTCATCATAAATCTCATCAGAGTCAACTTTATCATCCATCTGCTTAATAACCTTTGCCTTCAACTTTAATGCAAAGGTGTTTGCTCTCTTGTTCATGTCTGTAGACTTGTCACCCTGACCTGAAATAATAAGCGGTGTTCTGGCTTCAT
>Ga0123339_10002313_pt1 | contig 12889 bp, 11 predicted proteins | sample lystaG_FD_89956 | JGI IMG/M metagenome (GOLD analysis project Ga0123339, IMG submission 89956) | Glacier valley bacterial and archeal communities from Borup Fiord, Nunavut, Canada, to study Microbial Dark Matter (Phase II) -... | ecosystem: Environmental > Aquatic > Freshwater > Ice > Glacier ... | reverse complement strand
GCTCTTTTCAGCCTTCGGCTACTAACCTTGAGGGAGTTAGTGGCTGCAAAAGCAGCACGACAACCAACCTGCCTTGCTGCCACTACTGCTCATCTTATACCAGGCGCAAGAGCAAAGACGACCCAGCCCCGCTTAAGCTCACCACCACTACGGCGCAGCCTGTGCGCTCGTGTACCAGCGTGGTCAGCGTGCCGATGTTGGGTAGGTGTAGGGAACTCCCCCGTTGACCACGCTGCTCCGGCTTGTGCGCTTGCGCGGCAGCCTCTAGCACCACCGCTGCTGCGCTGCTCTGGCGGGCTGCCTCGACCACACCGTAGCTATACTCGCGCACCTTCTGCACCTCACCGCGTAGTTGACGACCAGCAGTACGCGCGTGTTCCTCGGCTACCTCGATCAGGTGCAATGCCACCTCGGTCTCCCCCGCTAGCGGCGCAGTCAGCGGTAGGGTGCGTGGCACCTCGATAAAAACATGAAAGAGGACTTTGCCGCTGCTGGTCAGTTCGTAGGCAGCGGCCAGGGCTTGCTGCGGCACCGCTGCTCCCTCACTAACCATTGTTGGCACCAGCACTATCGGCCAGCGACTGGCAGGCTGATGGGCTGGCAATGCTGCTTGCCGCCGTAGCAGCACCGTCGCTGCCAGCCCGCCACCCACAAAGAGGCCGATCATCAGCCAAAGTATCTCCATCTCATTAGTCCTGCCTTTCCGCACTCCGCCGCTTCAGCCGCTTATCCGGGTCAGCGACAATGTAGACATCTACCCCTTCAAGTTGGCGTACTAGCTTGTTGATCACCGAACCCTGCCAGAACTCCTGCCAGCGCGTCTTGGTACTCTCGCCCACCACCAGGTTGGTGAAGCGACCGCGCTCGATTGCGGCTACCAGTACGTCCACGATCTTGCCACCCACCTCGCGGAAGGGCAGTTCCAGCGTCTTCGCCAGGCGGCGGTTGGCGGCTACTACCTCCTCCCGTTGTAGGCTGAGGCCGCCTTCGCCCGCCGCTGGCCCGACGTAGATCACCTCGATGTAGGCGTTGAGCCGCTGGGCCAGCCGCCAGCCCGCCCGCATCAGCCGCGCATCTTGGGGCTTCGGCCCGACCGCTACCAGGATGCGCGGCGCGCCAGGGATGATGCCGCTCTCATCACGCGGGCGGCTGTAGCTTGCCTCCTGCATCGCACCGCGCAGGCCAGAACTTGACTTGATCGCATCGGCAGCCTCGCGCAGAGCCAGTTCGCGTAGGGCGACCAGGTTGCTGAGGCGGAAGAAGTTGCCGAGGGCTTGCTCTACCTTGCCAGGGGCGTAGACCTTGCCCTCGCGGATACGGGCGCGCAACTCCTCCGGCGGCAGGTCGATCAGCACCACCTCATCCGCCAGGCTGATGATGCGGTCGGGGAATGTCTCGCGCACACGCACACCAGTGAGGGCGGCTACCTGGTCGTTGAGGCTCTCAAGGTGCTGCACATTGACGGTGCTATACACGTCGATCCCCGAAGCCAACAGGTCTTCGATCTCCTCATACCGCTTGCTGTGTGGCGTGCCTGGGGCGACCGTGTGTGCCAGTTCATCTACCAGGGCTAGCGCAGGATGGCGGCGGATCACAGCGGCTACGTCCATCTCCTCCAGCATCGCGCCCTGGTACTCTGCCACGCGGCGGGGGACTACCTCCAGCCCCACAACCAACGCTTCCGTCTCCTTGCGGCCATGCAGTTCGACGTAGCCGACCACTACATCCATGCCTGTCGCCTTCAGCCGTTGGCCCTCCTCCAACATCGCATAGGTTTTGCCCACGCCCGCCGAGGCACCGAGGAAAATCTTGAGCCGTCCATGCCGACGCTCCCCCTCCGCAATTGCGGCCAAGAGCGCGTCGGGGTTGGGGCGGCGGTAGCTGTCGCTCATAGTTCAGGCAGGGGCCTGCTCATCCTTTGGGCCTGGTCACTTAGTGCTGCTATCCAGGGCCAGGTTCAATTTTAGCACATTGACGCGAGGTTCACCAAGCAGGCCGAGGTCGCGCCCTTCGGTGTACTGGGCCACTAGCTGGCGCACCCGCTCTGCACTCAGGTTGCGCGCCGCTGCAACACGGGCAACCTGCACATCTGCCCCAGCGGGCGTGATGTGTGGGTCGAGGCCGCTGGCAGAGGTAGTCACGAGGTCAACCGGCACCGTGCCAGTGGCAATGCCAGTATCACTGATCACCTGGGCTGCGTTGATCGCGATGCTGCCTGCGTCACCGATCAGCCGTGCGTCGGTCGGGCCGTAGTTGCTGCCACCACTAGTAGTGATGTCTAGCACCAGGCCGTTGGTGCCAGTATAGGTGGTGTTGAAGGCGGCAGACGGCCTGCCGTGGAAGTATTGCGGCGCACTAAACGACTGGCCTAGCAGTTCACTGCCGATCACCTGCCCGCTCGCGTCCTTGATCAGGCTACCGTTCGCCTGCTTGCTGAAGGCCGCCTGCCCTACCCCCCAGACTATCGCCGGGTAGATCACCCCCAGCAGTAGGGTGAAAACGATGGTAGCCAGGACTGCACGCAGCAGGTCGGCACCGAGGCCGCCCTTCTCCTCCGCAGGTGCAGCGGGGCTGGTACTGCGGCTCAACTCTTGTTCTTTACTGTTCATTGCCATTGCTAGCTTGCTCCTATGCCTTGTGGCTCTCTGGCTTTGCCTGGGGCGCGGGGCTGGCTTGTTGTCAGCCCACCCGCCGCTGCTACTTGACCCCCAGCACGGTCAGGATCAGGTCGATAATCTTGATGCCCACAAAAGGGGCAACGATGCCGCCTAGCCCATAGATCAGCAGGTTACGGCGTAGGATCGCGGCTGCGCCAATCGGCTTGTACTCCAGCCCCTTGAGGGCGAGCGGCACAAGGGCGATGATGATCAAGGCGTTGAAGATCACCGCCGAGAGGATCGCTGTCGTCGCGCTGGTCAGGCCCATCACGTTGAGGGCAGCTAGTGGCCCCGGCTTACCCTCCATTGCGTAGATGCCACCAAACACGGCTGGTAGGATGGCAAAGTATTTGGCTACGTCGTTGCTGATGCTGAAGGTGGTCAATGCGCCACGGGTCATGAGCATCTGCTTGCCAACCTTGACGATCTCGATCAGCTTGGTCGGGTCGCTGTCCAGGTCAACCATGTTGCCTGCTTCTTTCGCCGCCATGGTGCCGGTGTTCATCGCCACGCCTACGTCGGCCTGGGCCAGGGCGGGCGCGTCGTTGGTGCCGTCCCCAGTCATCGCCACCAGCTTGCCCTTTGCTTGTTCAGCGCGGATCAGGCTCAGTTTGTTCTCTGGGGTCGCCTCAGCAAGGAAGTCGTCTACCCCCGCCTCGGCAGCGATAGCGGCGGCGGTCAGGCGGTTGTCGCCGGTGATCATCACGGTGCGGATACCAGAACGACGCAACTCCTCGAAGCGTTCGCGGATGCCCGGCTTCACAATATCCTTGAGGTTGATCACTCCCAAAGCCTTGCCGTTCTCGGCAACGACGAGTGGGGTGGCCCCAGCGCGGGCGATCTCATTCACCGCTGGCTCAAGCTCAGCGGGCGCAGTGCCGCCCGCTTCCTGCACGTAGCGACGCACCGCGTCCGCCGCCCCCTTGCGGATTTGGCGGCTGCTGCCGTTGCTGCCGAAGTTCACGCCGCTGATGCGTGTAGTTGCGCTGAAGGGGATGAACTCGGCGTTCGCCAGCAGGCTGCTACCCTCATCCGCCGCGATGCCGTACTTGCCCTCGGCCAGCACTACGATGCTGCGGCCCTCTGGCGTTTCGTCGGAGAGCGAGGAGAGGCGGGCGGCCTGCGCCAGTTGGGTCGCGCTCACCCCTGGCATGGTTACGAAGTCCACTGCCTGTCGTGCGCCGATGGTGATCGTGCCAGTCTTGTCCAGCAGCAGGGTGTCAACATCGCCTGCGGCCTCAACAGCGCGCCCCGACATGGCGAGTACATTGCGCTGCACCATGCGATCCATACCCGCAATACCGATGGTAGAGAGCAGCCCGCCGATGGTGGTTGGGATCAGGCAGACGAGCAGGGCAATCAGGATGGTGATGCTGATCGGCTTGCCGCTGTAGATGGCGAAGGGTAGCAGCGTCACCGTCGCCAGCAGGAAGATGATCGTCAGGCCATTGATCAGGATACTTAGGGCAATCTCGTTCGGGGTTTTCTGCCGCTGCGCACCCTCGACCAGCGCGATCATGCGATCCAGGAAGGTCTCGCCTGGGTTGGAGGTGATCTGTACCTTAATCCAGTCGCTCAGTACCCTGGTGCCACCCGTCACCGCCGAGCGGTCGCCACCACTCTCGCGGATCACCGGTGCCGACTCGCCAGTAATCGCCGACTCGTCTACGCTGGCGACTCCTTCTACCACATCGCCGTCACCAGGGATGATGCCCCCCGCCTCAATCAGCACCACATCGCCTTTGCGTAGCTGGGGAGCGGCGACTTCGCGTGCGCCGCTGCGGATCGCCGCCGTCAGGCCACTGCCGATCTGTGGGTTGTCGAGCTTGCGTGCGCTGGTCTGTGTCTTGGTCTTCCGCAGCGCATCAGCCTGCGCCCGCCCGCGCCCCTCGGCGATAGCCTCGGCGAAGTTGGCGAAGACGACGGTTAGCCAGAGTAGCACCGCGATTGCCAGCACGAAAGCAGCAGCCTCGCCCGCTGGTGCGCCAAACAGGTCGCGGATGCCGATGATCGTGGTGATCAGCGCACCGACTTCGACCACGAACATCACCGGGTTGCGTAGCTGCACGCGCGGGTCGAGCTTCTTGAAGCTCTCAGCAATCGCTGGGCCGACGATCTCTGGCTGAAAGAGTGGGCGCGCCTGCTGCGAAGCCCGCTTCGCCTCCTTCGCCTGCTCATCGTTGTTGATTGTAGGACTGTTGCTAGCCATTGTTGTTCCTTGTTGTCTTTCTTAGAACGAGCTACCGTTGCCCATCAGGATGTGTTCGACGATGGGGCCGAGCGACCAGACCGGGAAGAAGGTCAGTGCGCTGACGATCACGATCACGCCGACCAACAGGCCGACGAACAGCGGCCCTGTGGTGGGGAACGTCCCCGCCGTCTGCGGAGCCAGCTTCTTGCGCCCCAGGCTGCCCGCGATAGCCAGCACCGGGATGATGAAGAACCAGCGGCCCAGCAGCATGGCAATCGCCAGGGTTGTGTTCATCCAGTTGGTGTTCGCGCTGATGCCTGCGAAGGCCGAGCCGTTGTTGGCGGTGCCGCTGGTGTAGGCATAGAGAAACTCCGTCAGACCATGCGGGCCGGGGTTCCAGCGGGTAGCCGCTACCACATCCTGATTGACGATGGTCAGCGCACTGAAGCCGAGGATGCTCAGTTCTAGGATTAGAATACCAAGCATTACTAGCTTCATCTCGTGAGCCTCGATCTTTTTGCCGAGGAACTCTGGTGTGCGCCCGACCATCAGCCCCGCGATGAATACCGCCAGGATGATGAAGATCAGGATGCCGTAGAGACCAGCCCCCACCCCACCGAAGATTACCTCGCCAACTGCCATGTTGAACAGCGGGCCGAGGCCACCGAGCGGGGTGAAGCTGTCGTGCATGGCATTAACCGCCCCACAACTAGCGGCGGTGGTGACGCTGGCGAACAGGGCCGAGCCTACAGTGCCAAAGCGCACCTCCTTGCCTTCCATGTTGCCGCCTGCCTGGGCCAGGTTGCCTTCGACGGCGGCCTGGTTAACCCCATGAAAGTTGGGATTGCCGCTCGCTTCTGCCGAGTACATCACGCTGGTTACGGCCAAAAACAGGACGAGCATTGCCCCGTAGATCGCCCAGCCCTGCCGTCGGTTGCCGACCATCACCCCCAGCATATAGGTCAGCCCCGCGCCGATGGCGAAGATGGAGAGCATCTGCACAAAGTTGGTGAGCGGGTTGGGGTTCTCGAAGGGGTGAGCAGAGTTGGCGTTGAAGTAGCCTCCACCGTTGGTGCCGAACATCTTGATCGCTTCTTGCGAGGCAACTGGCCCTTGCGGGATGGTCTGCGTTGCTCCCTCCACCGTCTTGATTACCGTGTAGTCGCTGAAGTTCTGCACGACACCCTGCGAGGTGAGGAAGATGGCGTAGATCAGGCAGACGGGCAGCAGCACGTAGAGGATGGCACGGGTCACATCCACCCAGAAGTTGCCCAGCGTGTTCATCTCGCGCCGCGCAATGCCGCGCACGAAGGCGACCGCAACCGCGATGCCAACCGCAGCGGAGAGGAAGTTGTGTAGCGATAGCTGGGTCATCTGGGTAAGGTAGCTCATCGTCTGCTCAGGGTAGTAGCTCTGCCAGTTGGTGTTGCTGGTGAAGCTGACCGCCGTGTTGAAGGCGAGATCAGGCTTAACCGCGCCGAGTTGGGCCGGATTGAGCGGCAGTAGCCCCTGCAATCGTTGCACCAGGTAGGTGACGATCATGGTCACCACGCTGAAGATCAGCATAGCGGTGGCATAGCGTTGCCAGGTCTGCTCCTTGTTCTCGTCCACCCGCATCAGGCGGTAGAGCAGCCGCTCCACTGGCCGTAGCACTGGGTCGAGGAAGGTGCGCCCACGGCTACCTTCCTGGGGATTGGGGCCGAAAACCGCCGCCAGGTAGAGGCCGAGCGGCTTCGTAATCAGGGTCAGGATCAGCACGAACAGGCCAATCTGAAGCCAGCCGTTAAGTGTCATCGTTGGTTGAACCTCTTAAAACTTCTCTGGCCGCAGCAGGGCGTAGGTCAGATAGGCGAACAGGCCGAGGGCGATCACGCCCATGATGATGTATTCGATCTCCAAGACAAGCCTCCTACAGGCGGTCGGCGGCATAGGCATAGCCGACGCTCAGGGCCAAAAAGACCACCATGATAGCGACAAAGATCAGATCGCCAAGCTCCATAGCACACTCCTCCTCGCAAAACCTCTAGCGGGTTGCCACACCCTCGCTGGGGCTGAACTCTGCTGCTGCGACGATTTCGCCAACCTCGTTGCTGGCGGTGGCGTTCAACTGCTCACCCCAACTAGGCCAGGCCACGTTGTGGACGCGTACGCTAACTGATTCTACGCGGCTCTGGCGGGGGGCGAAGAACATACAGTAGATGCACCAGGCCATGATCACGCCAAAGATAAACATTCTATCTCCCCTCTTTCTCGCTATCGATGCGCTACTTGTGCCCCACAAGCAATAATAGCCCCCACTGGCTAAACGCTAGCTTAAGAAAGGGCAACCAGGCTTAAGATCATCTTAAGATTGTTGGCTCGTCCGTCCAGCGATGTTGAAGTACCTGGTGCTGGTTGCTATGCTTCTCTCTAGTCGTTGGTGTAGTGTTGGCCGCTAAATTGCAGGCAGTGTACAGCCAAATAGGGCGTGGAGGGTGACAGTAATGAATGAGCAGGATGTAGAGAGCAGAGAAGGGCAGGATGTTCAGCCAGCGGTTGGTTGGCACAGCGAACAGACGGCTATGGTGGCTGCCAGTGCAACCAGTTACCGCCGTATGGTACGCACCAGCCAACCAGGCAATCGAGCCGCTGCCCAGCCCCTGCCTGGGTCGGGGACGGCGGTGCAGCATGGTACCCGCCCAGGCGACCACTACATCCGCCGCTTGCGGGCGAGTAATGGTTCGTTGCGCGCTGAGGATGCAACACTGGTTCACAGCGGCGAACAGGATATTGCCCCCCAAAATGGCCTGAGCAAAGCAGGCCGCTTCCTCTTTGGCCGCCCCATTGCCAGCAGCGAGGAGTCGGGCGAGCGGTTGAGCAAGGTTAAAGCCCTGGCCCTGCTCTGCGCCGACGCTATCGCCTCCATCGCCTATGCAACGGAGCAGATCGTTGGTTCGCTGGCCGTAGCGGGCGCAGCGGCAGTCGGTCTGTGGAGTATGCCGATTGCGATAGTAATTACCGTGCTGATCTTCATCGTCTCTCTCAGCTACAAACAGACGCTTCAGGCTTACCCGAAGGGTGGTGGCAGCTACACGGTCAGCAAGGAGAATATGGGTACGAACGTCGGCCTGGTGGCGGGGGCGGCCCTGATCATTGACTACGTACTCAACGCCGCCGTCAGTATCGCCGCTGGGGTTGCAGCGATTGTCTCGGCCTTCCCCAACCTTTTTGCCTACAAGACCTGGATTGCCCTCCTTTTCCTGCTGCTGATCACTGTTGTCAATCTGCGTGGGGTGCGCGAGGCTGGGGCTGCCTTCTCTGCCCCCACCTACGCCTTCATCTTCAGCGTGATCGGCATCATCATCATCGGCGGCATCCAGTTCTTCAGCGGCAGCTTCACAACCGAACCACAAACCAGCTATAGTCAGACTTTCGCGAGCAATGCGGGTGAGTTGAGCATCTATGTGGTGCTGCTGGCCTTCTCTAGCGGCTGTACTGCTATGACTGGGGTAGAGGCGATCAGCAACGGCGTACCAGTCTTTAAGCAACCAGAGGTCAAGAACGCCTCGATCACCATGAACTGGATGGCAGGGTTGCTGGCGGTGATGTTCCTGGGCATCACCTTCCTGGCCCAGCATTTTCGGGTGCTAGGGGTCAATGATCAGCAGCAAACGGTGATCGACCAGATCGCCCGCCACGCCTACGGCACTGGCCCCTTCTATGTAATATTCGTGATCGCTACTACCAGTCTGCTGGCCCTGGCCGCCCAGACCTCGTTCAGCGACTTTCCGCGAGTGGCCTACGTGCTGGCCCGCGACAAGTTCCTGCCCAACCAATTCGGCTTCCGTGGTGACCGCCTGGCCTTCAATACTGGCATCATGGTGCTGGCTCTGCTAACTGGCTCTCTGCTAATTCTGTTCAAAGCAGAGACTAACGCGCTGATCCCCCTGTTCGCCATTGGCGCGTTCACCTGCTTTACCTTGTCGCAGGCTGGCATGGTGCTGAAGTGGCGGCGCGAGCGGCAGCGGGGCTGGCGGCGCGGAGCCTTGATCAACGGCCTGGGAGCAGTTGCAACCGGTATGGCTCTGCTAGTGATCGCTGTAACCAAGTTTAACAGCGAGAGTGGCCGCGTGCTGTTCACCATCGGTGACTTCAAGGTGCATGAAGGGGCATGGCTGGTGGTGCTGCTGATCCCACTGCTGGTGCTGATGTTCAAGACGATCAACCGCCACTATCGGCAGGTCACCGCTGAGTTGCAGTTGCGACCCGGCGACTTGGTGAGGAGCGAGCTTGGGGCGGGCGAGATCAGGCACCTGGCTGTCGTGCCAGTCTCAACCCTCAACCGGGCCACCGTCTACGCTATGACCTATGCCAGCAGCTTTGCCAGCAAGGTGATCGCCGTCCATGTCACTGACGACCTGGACGAGGCAACAACCTTCCGCGAGCATTGGCAGAGCTACTATGCCGATAGCGACATCCATTTGGTGATCGTCGAGTCGCCCTACCGTGCGCTGATACGCCCGCTGATCGGCTACCTGGAAGACTTGCATGAGCAGCAACCCGACCGGGTGTTGACCGTGGTGCTACCAGAGTTCGTCGCCCGTCGCTGGTGGGAACACATCCTGCACACGCAAACGGCCCTGCGGCTGAAGGGCGCGTTGCTGTTTCATCCCGACATCATCGTAACTAGTGTGCCTTATCATATAGGGCGGGGTAGTGCAGACAGCTACTCCTCGGCGAAACGGTAGCTGCTGCCTAGCTTGCCAGGGTCACCCACGACAACCTCCGTCTGTAAAGAACTTAGCTCTCTAATGCACGTCCACTAACCAGCCGCCTGCGTATAACCAGGGACAGTGACATGGTATTAGACAGTTAGCTAAACAGATAAAGGAGCGAAAACATTACAATGGCATCGCACATTACCTACTGGCGCACGCGCCTCAGCCTGCTCACCGCTGCCCTGTTTCTCAGCATAGGGCTGCTCACTGCCTGTGGGGGCGATCCCCAGCCCACGGCTGTCAGCTCTGCCCCAGCAGTGCAACCTGCGCCAGCCGATACGCCGGTGGCCCTCCAGCCCACTAGCAGCGACAGCAGCAAGCTGGGCAATGCTACTCCTATCGCGCTAGCCACTACGCCGCAGCCAACAGCGGTCAGTTCCAGCACACCCCCGCCCACTCCCAGCCAGCCAGCAGCGACCGAGCCAGCCGCCGCTCCCACCGCCACCCCCACCGCCGTTGTCCCTCCCCTACCAACGCGGCTACGTATCCCCAAGCTGAAGGTGGACACCAGCGTAGAGGCTGTTGGACGGGCTGCGGATGGTACGATGGACATCCCTAAGAACGAGAAAGATGTAGCCTGGTTCCAAGAAGGATCACGCCCTGGTGCGCCTGGTAACGCCGCCATTGCGGGCCACCTCGATTGGATACACGGACCCGCTGTCTTCTACAACCTGGGCAAGCTGGTGAAGGGCGACCTGGTTTATGCTACCGACGCGCAAGGGGCAGAGCGCAAGTTCATCGTTACTGAGGTAGCCGCTTACGACTTCGACAAGGCTCCGCTGCTGAGGGTGTTCGGCCCCGGCGAGACCGCCAACCTCAACCTGATCACCTGCAATGGCAGCTTCAATCGTGCAGTCCGCAACTACAGCAAGCGATTGGTAGTTTACACCACTCTCGTCAAATAACATTCATGGTGCAACAGACCGAGAGGGGCGCAAGTGAGTGTGCCTCTCTTTCGCTGTTAGTGGGCCAGGCGTTCTCTGTCCCCCCTGTGGTAGGCTGCCCTGCTACCGCTCAGCCCTAGCTAGTAGTTCCCTTCATTCTTGACAGCCCGATCCGGGCATGGTACACTTCCTTACGATCAATAATTAGCGGAGAACTGCCCTCTCCAGCCTCGTTAACAGGGAAGAAGTGTTTATGCTCAGTCCATTTTTGCAGCGCGTTGCCCGTGGCCCCCTGCTCGCTGATGGTGCGATGGGGACGGTGCTTTACACCAAAGGGGTCTCCTACGAACGCTGCTTTGAGGAACTTAATGTCAGCCAGCCCACCTTGGTGCAGGCGATCCATGAGGAGTACATAGCTGCTGGGGCCGACCTGATCGAGACCAATAGCTTTGGTGGCAATCGCTACCGCCTGGCCCAGCACGGTATGGCTGGTGATGTGCGCCGCTTTAACCGCCGCGCCGCCAGCATTGCGCGACAGGCCCGCGAGGTCAGCGGCCAATCGGTGTTCATTGCTGGCTCGGTTGGGCCGCTCGGTCTGCCGCTTGCCCCGGTCGGCACGATCACCCTGCAAGCCGCTCGCTATGCCTTCCGCGAACAGATCGAAGCTCTGTTGGAAGGCGGCGTTGACCTGATCCTGATTGAGACAATGACCGAACTTGCCTCGGCCCGTGAAGCCCTGCTAGCGGCCCGTGAAGCCTGCGACCTGCCAGTGATCGTCAACGTCACTTTCAGCGATGACGGTCTCACCGTCGCAGGAGAGGATGGCGCAACCGTAGCCAGCACCCTGAGCGACCTCGGTGCAGACATGGTAGGGGTCAATTGTAGCGTTGGCCCGCAAAAGGTGTTCGAGGTGATCGAGGCGATGCACGCCGCTGGCGAGAGCAACCTGGTTGCCATGCCCAATGCTGGTCTGCCCACCCGCTATGATGGCCGTTACTTTTACATCTCCACCCCAGACTACTTCGGCGAGTACGTTCCCCAGTTCTTGCAAGCGGGGGTTGCCCTGCTCGGTGGCTGCTGTGGCACAACCCCCCAGCACGTGGCCGCTATGCGTGCTGCCATGCCGCAACTGGCCGAGGTGGAGGCAGCGCATCAGCACAGCCGCATTGAGCTAGTCAGCCCTAGCAAGCCGACCGAAGCCCCACCCGCCGCCGATCAGCCGCCCACCCGCTTTGCTGAGAAGCTGGCGGCGGGCGAGTGCGTGATCAGCGTAGAGATGACCCCGCCACGGGGTATCAACCCGACCAAGATGCTGCAAGGGGCGGCTATGCTGCGCGAGATGGGGACAGACCTGGTGAACATCCCCGACAACGCCACTGCTCATATGCGGATGAGTTGCCTCGGTGCTGCCAACCTGATCCAGCAGCGCACGGGTATGGAGGCGATTATTCACTGCACCCCCCGCGACCGCAACTTGTTGGCCCTACAATCCGACCTGCTCGGCGCGCACGCGAATGGCACCCGCAATATCCTCTCTATCACTGGCGACCCCTTGCACAACGGCAGCTATGCCAATTCTGCCAGCGTATGGGAGGTGGACGCTATTGGCCTGGTCGCTATTCTCAAGAACATGAACGCGGGCAAGGATGCTGCGGGTAGCTCTATTGGCGACCCTGCTCACTTCTTCATCGGGGTGGGCGCGAACCCGACCGCCGAAGACCCGGTGCGCGAGATGGAACGCTTCCACGCGAAGGTCGAGGCGGGCGCGCAGTTCGTGATGCTGCAACCAGTTTACGACCCCGCCGTACTGCGCGACTGGCTGGACGAGGCGCGCCGCGTAGTGGGCGCAGAGCGTATCCCGCCGATCCTGGTCGGGGTTATGCCCTTGCAGAGCTACCGCAACGCCGAGTACGTCCACAACGAAGTGCCTGGCATCATAGTGCCAGAGGTGATTCGCGAGCGGATGCGGGTGGCTGGCGAACACGGCCTGCAAGCGGGCATCGCTATGGCCCAGGAGTTTGTCAGCCAGACCTGGGATTGGGGGCAAGGAGTTTACATCATGCCCGCCTTCGGTCGCTACGAGATTGCGGGCGAGGTGATCAAGATAGTGCGTGAGCAGCAGCAGGCTGCCCAGCACACCTTTGCTGCCGCCACCCACTGAAGCGCAGCCACCCGATTAAGCGGCCAGCAAGCTCCACTCCCCCAGGGGCGGAGCGTTCCGTTTGTGCCAGATCGGTCAAATGAGTTGTATCTTTGTCTAAAGCTGTGGTAAAATGAGCGAAACGTGCCGCCATCGCTGGCAGGTGATGCGCCCGTTGTATCGTACACGGTTTAGTTCAACCACCGGCCTGCAATGATGCAGGCAAGGAGAGGAAAGGTAACGCATGAGGAGTAGTAGAG
>Ga0123339_10002308_pt1 | contig 12901 bp, 13 predicted proteins | sample lystaG_FD_89956 | JGI IMG/M metagenome (GOLD analysis project Ga0123339, IMG submission 89956) | Glacier valley bacterial and archeal communities from Borup Fiord, Nunavut, Canada, to study Microbial Dark Matter (Phase II) -... | ecosystem: Environmental > Aquatic > Freshwater > Ice > Glacier ... | reverse complement strand
TAGGTCGGTGCCGTAGACGGCGTAGTGCATGAGGCCAGCTTCTTGCAGGATCACGCCTGTGCCACAGAAAGGGTCGAGAATGCGAGGCTGGAGGATTGGTGAGTCGGGGTCGCGCGTAAGGGGCCCAGCGAGGTTAATCATCATTTGGGCGAGCTTTGGTGGGAGCATACCGACGAAGGCGTCACGCTTTGGGCGCCCTTGGTCACGGGCGGCGAGGGCGGTAATGTTCTGGGCGCCAGTGCTTTCGGCGACGATAATACCGGATTGGCCTTTGACAACGATAAGTTCAACTTTGTTAGCTGATAGTCCGAGCTTGTTGTGGTGCGAGGTTGCAGTCGAGAGGATTGATTCTTGGTTTGGGATTAAACGAAGGCTCGTGCCGGTTGGCTTTAGCTTGCTCTTTAGGACGAGTCCGGTCTTTTGAATGTCGCGAGGTCCTTCGCTAAAGCCGTAGGCGCTGATGCCGAGGGTGATTTTGCCATCTACTTTCGCCCAGGCATTTGTGTAGTGTTGGACTATTTTTAAAGAAGCGGCGCGCCAGTCGCGGCCGGGAACTTGCAGGACAACGACGCCTGTTTTTTGGCTTCCGCCGAGTTTTTGGATATCGATTGAATCGGTCTGGACAAGGGCGCTGATATCTGAAAACCAGCTGACGTCGCCGTAGACTCGTTCGAGTTCGGCGATTGAAATGGCCGGTTGGCGACCTAATATGGCTATGTGCATATCTTTAGTATACCTGATGCTATAATGATGACGTATGCGAAAGATGTCATTTAAGTTATCTTTTAGGAGTTGGTTGACGGCCGTCACGCTAGTAATGCTAGCTACCGTGGTTATTTTTGCGTGGCCAGAGATCGTCAAGGCATGGGCACTACTCGACTCGGTGAACCTCTGGATACTAGCGTTACTCATCCCTGTGCAATTCTTTAGTTACTACGCAACAGGTGGTATGATCTTTTCTTATCTTCGTTCAAAGGGTGACCTGAAGCAGGTATCACACTGGCGGATTACGCGTATTGCCCTCGAGCTCAACTTCGTCAATCACATTTTGCCAAGCGGGGGAGCTGCGGGCTTCTCGTACCTCGGTTGGGTATTGAGCCGTCACGGTGTAAAAGCTGGACGTGCGACGATGGCACAGCTGATTCGATTTACCTTAACGTTCGTGGCCTTTGTGATGATTTTGGTTATCGCAGTCATTTTCCTTGTGGCTGATGGTCGTATTAATCGACTAATTATTGTCCTGGCGAGCCTGATCGTCGTCATTTGTGTCGGGGTGATTTTCGGAGCAATTTATGTGATTGGCAGTGCACGGCGTTTAAAGAAATTCTCGGCGTGGCTGACTCGTCTTGTAAATGGACTCGTGAATAAAGTGACGCGCGGTAAAAAGCCAGCCGTTCTGTCGGACACGATACTGCCTGATTTCTTTGGTGAGCTACACCAGGATTATCTTTCGATTCGAAAAGACGCGCGCATTTTGATCAAGCCGTTCATCTGGGCTATCTTGACCAATATCGCTGATGTTGCGTTGATCTGGATTGCGTTTTGGTCACTTGGGTACGAGGTGAGTCCGGCGATTCTCTTCGTTGCCTTTGGTGTTTCGTCACTCGCGAGTGCGGTTGCCGCAACCCCCGGTGGGGCTGGTGTCTACGAGGCGATCATGATCGCTTTCTTGGCATCAAGTAATGTGCCGCCGGATGTTGCGATTGCTGGCACGCTGCTGGCCCGTGTGACGCTCGTTCTGGGAACGATCTTATTCGGTTACGTCTTCTATCAATTAACGGTGTTGAAATATGGACGACGTACTTCTTAGCGTCAGCGATTTTGTCGCGCTGACCAACCAAACCCTCGAATATGCCTATCCGCTCGTTCAGGTCGAGGGCGAGGTAGCTGAATTCCGTGTTGCGCAGGGCAAGTGGGTAAGCTTTAAGCTCAAAGATGAGGGTGCAATCGTGAATTGTTTCACAGCACTGGCACAGATGCGCACACCGCTAGAAAATGGTATGCGGGTCATCGTTGTCGCCGCACCACGACTGAATAACAAAGGCTATTTTAATCTCAACCTGCGGGCGGTTAAACCGGTAGGTGAGGGCTCGATCAAAAAGGGCTTCGAGTTATTAAAAGCGAAACTTGAAAAAGAAGGACTCTTTGCAGAGGAGCGAAAACGATCATTACCACGCGTGCCGAAGCGTGTCGCGGTCGTGACGAGCACCGAATCGGCGGCATATGCTGACTTTATCAAGATTATCAACGAGCGATGGGGCGGGCTAGAGGTTGAAGTGGCCCACACGCAAGTCCAAGGCGTGCCGGCACCTGATCAGATGATTCGCGCGATCCGTTACTTTAATAGCCTCGATAGCTTGCCGGAAGTACTTATTATTATTCGTGGTGGCGGGAGCGCCGAAGACCTTTCGACTTTTAACGACGAGCCTTTAGTGCGCGCCATTGCTGAAAGCCGTATTCCGACACTAGTTGGTGTCGGTCACGAAGTTGATCACACGCTGGCGGACATGGTGTCGGATGTTCGGGCGGCAACGCCAACTGACGCGGCGCAAATTTTGGTACCGGACCGACAAGAAATTATCCGGGGAGCAAGAGCGCAAGCGAACTCGGTCGGGTATTTGTTGACTCAGGCTATCGATAATTATTCACGACAAACAAAAGATAATCTGGGCGTCGCTTTTGCGCGTATTCAGCAGAAGCTTGATGATACGTTTGAGCGCCTGGGAATTCTGCGAGTGGCAGTTGCGCAACTAAACCCAGAGAACGTGTTACGGAGGGGATACGCGCTCCTACGAGGAGAGCAGACGGTGGGCGCGATACTTGAAATTGAAACAGCAGTGCATATTATAAAAGCGGAGGTGAAAGATGTCAGATCAAAGTAAACAAGAGAACAAATCGGTCCAAGAAAAGTTAACGGATCTATCGGAATTAGTCGGTTGGTTTCAAGGTGCGTCATTCAAGCTAGAAACAGCACTTGATAAGTTCAAGGCAGCCGAGGTGCTGGCTGAAGAGATCGAAAAAGATCTGACCAAACTAAAGAACGACATCAAGATTGTCAAAAAGCGATTCGATAGCGAAGAATAGGCGATGGCTTTTTCTATGACGGGAATCTTTCTTATTGTCTGCATCGTTGTCTTTTTTGGACTTGTCGTCTTTATTGGGGCGCCATATGTCCCGAGTCAAAAAAAATACGCCAAGCGTGTCTTTGATTATGTTGGGCTGACGTCTGACGATACGTTGGTTGATATCGGCAGTGGCGACGGTATCGTTCTTCGGGTTGCCGCAAGTTACGGCGCGCGTGCAGTAGGATACGAGATTAATCCGTTACTCGTGCTGATTTCAAAGCTTTTATCACTGCATCAGCCGAAGGTGCACGTCCGACTACAAAACTCTTGGACAGCAACATTCCCGAAATCAACCACAATTGTCTACGCTTTTTCTGTGAAGCGTGACGAGAAAAAGTTGCGCACACTGATGCAACGAGAGGCGAATCGACTTGGCCGACCCCTGAAACTACTCTGTCTCGGGAGTCCGTTCAAGCAGCTAGTTGCAGCAGACGCTTTTGAGGCGTACTACCTTTATATATTCCAACCTTTACAGCTAAAAAAAGCTTAAGGTATAATGACGGTATGAATCAAAATCTTGGAGTGCATCAAAAAGAAGCCGGCGGTGCGAACACCTGGCTTATCGTGAGTATTATTTTTATCGTAACGACTGTCACGCTTGGTGGTGGGTTGACCTGGGCGCTGATGAATTACTTTGACCAAAAAGATAATGTTGATACAAAAGTATCTAGTGCGGTCACGACGGCAGTCAAAAAGCAGTCTGATGCCGATGCAGCAACGTTCCAAGCTGAAGCAAAACAGCCGAACCGTCTCTTCGCAGGTCCCGAGGATTTCGGCTCACTGAGCTTTTCGTATCCAAAGACCTGGAGCACGTATGTCGCCAAGGATTCTGTATCGGGAACATTCCAAGCCTACCTGAACCCTGTCTCTGTACCGCCAGTGAGTGACTCGACACAATATGCGCTCCGCGTCACGATCGAGACGAAAGACTACGATGCAGTCTTGAATACGTACCAACAGTTGGTGAAAAAAGGTGACCTGACCTCTAGCACCGTCAAGATTGACGGACTCGATAGCACCCGAATTGAAGGAGCGTTCACAAAGAACATCCGTGGCTCGGCAGTTATCTTTAAGATCCGCGATAAAACGGTCACAGTTCGGACTGATGCTGATACGTTTAAACCTGATTTCAACGCCCTCGTTGCTTCGATTAAATTTATTCAATAATATCTTTTCAACATTAATAGTGCTCATCTTTGTCACCGAGCATCGCCTGATGCTACACTAAGATCATGAATAAGAGTGAGGGATTCGGGCTCGGATTTTCTGAGAAAGCGATTGATGCCTATGAGGTATCGTCGTTGACAGCGGCCGCGCACGAGCTGAAATCTCCAATCGCCTTAATGCGCCAACTTGCGCTCCGACTTGATGCTGGTGATGTCTCTCCGCAGCAGCGTCGATTAATTCAGCAGATCACACTGACAAGCGAACGTGCCTTGCGTTTGACGAGTGACCTGACGCGATCTGCGCGACTGGAAGATGCTCTGTTTGAGCTTGAACCGATTAATCCTGAACAGTTGTGTCGAGATATCGCCACCGAGTTAGCGCCACTGTTTGAAGCTCACGGCCGATCACTTGCCGTCAGTCATCGAGCGCACCCGCTACTGTTAGTCGCGAACCGTGATTTACTGCGTCGAATTTTAACGAATTTTAGCGATAACGCCCTGCACTATAGCCAACCAGGCACTGCTGTGCATATGCAAATCCAAGCTTTTACCAAAACGGGCACAGTACGCGTCGGTATTCGTGACTTTGGGCCAGCCTTGTCGAGTGATATGTGGCGAGCACTGCGAAAGAAACTAAAGCACGCACCGCAAGCAGTACATGCTCGGCCGCAAAGCAGTGGGCTCGGGCTCTTTATCGCCAGTCAATTTGCCGAGGCAATGGATGGCACAATCGGTGCAACCCGGCACCGCGACGGTGCGACCTTTTATGTTGAACTGCAAGCGTCAAGACAGCTGAGCCTTTTATGACAACTATCCTTTTAGTTGAGGATGACCCGTGGCTAGCAGAGCTTGAAGCAGACGTTCTGACGCAGGCGGGTTTTGTCGTCGTTCACTCGCCGCATGCGCCTTCGGCGATCGCTCAGATTGACGAGACGCAACCAGACATCATTATCTTGGACGTGCTGTTAACGGGGAGCACTGCGTTTACGTTACTGCACGAGCTGCAATCGTATGGCGACACAAAACAGATTCCCATTATTCTGTGTACCAATATGGCCGAGAACCTCGAACTAGAGAATCTGCGGCACTATGGCGTTCGACGGATTATCGACAAGATGACAATGCAGCCCGACGACCTACCGGCAGCAGTACGGAAATTGTTGTTATGAAAACAACAACGACCCGTGCAATTGTGCTTCGGCGAACGAATTACGGTGAAGCCGATCGGATTCTCCAACTTTTAACCCCAGAGGGTCGACGAAGTGTTATGGCGCGCGGTGTACGCAAGCAAAAGAGTAAACTGGCTGGCGGCATCGAATTGTTCGCCATCTGCGACGTCGTGTTGGGCGAGGGGAAAGGGGAACTCGGTATTCTGACCTCCTCACGATTGGTGCATTTCTATCGCCATATTATCGAAGATTACGACCGGTTACAGTTTGGTTACTTTGTTATTCAGCAGGTCACGAAAGCAAGCGAGAACGTTGATGAACCAGAGTGGTTTGATCTGATGGCCGAGGTTCTGATGGGGCTTGATGTCGTGACGATTCCGTTAGCATTGACGCAAACGTGGTTTTATTTGAAGTTCGCTGGTCTGCTAGGCCACCAACTGAATCTCGAGATTGACACGACTGGGGCAAAATTGGATGCCGAGAGGGTATATCGTTACGATGTTGGTGAGCAAGGCTTACGCGAAATGCCAAACGGTGAGCTGACGGCCGAACATATCAAGCTACTCCGGCTGGTCTCGACTCGTTCGATTAAAATCTTGGCCCAAATTGGTGGTGTGGAAGCTATTCTGCCTGCCTGCTTGCAGGTGGCGCGCGAACACGCTTCGATTTAAGGCTATATGCCTTGTCTATATACACCGTACGACATCGAGCGGTCATCCAGCAAGCTACTTACACAGTTGGCGGCTCGTGCTATAATAACCCCTAGTTATGGCAGAAAAAAATGAAAGAATGGAACAGATTGTTTCCCTCGCGAAACGACGCGGATTTATTTACCCAGGGTCGGATGTATACGGCGGGTTAAGCGGAACCTGGGACTTTGGCCCTTTAGGTGTCACCTTGAAGCGAAATATTATGCAACTTTGGTGGAAGATGTTTGTCGAGACGCGTGATGATATGCACGGCGTCGATGCAGCAATCCTCATGAATCAAAAAGTATGGCAGGCAAGTGGACACGTTGATACGTTTACAGACCCTCTCGTAGAAGACCTTGAAACAAAGCAGCGTTTTCGTGCTGACCACCTCTTGAAAGACGCCGGACACCCTGTTGATGGGCTAAGCTTGGCGCAAATGTCGCAACTGATTAAGGACAACGACATCAAGAGTCCTAATGGCAACGCCTTATCTGAAGTGCGCACATTTAATATGATGTTCAAGACGACTGTCGGTCCAATTGATGACGATACAAGCATTAGCTATCTTCGCCCAGAAACTGCCCAGGGAATCTTTACGAATTACAAGAATGTCATGGACAGTTTTTACCCCGATCTTCCGTTTGGGCTTGCTCAACAAGGCAAGGCCTTTCGTAATGAAATCAGCCCACGCGACTTTATTTTTCGTTCACGCGAGTTTGAACAAATGGAAATTGAATACTTTGTTGATCCAGCGAAATGGGAAGAATCTTTTGAACATTGGCGACAACAAGTGTGGAAGTGGACACAGGCTTTGGGACTCCCAGACGAGAACGTCCATGAGTTAGAAGTGCCAGAGGCGGATCGGGCGCATTACAGCAAGCGAACGATCGACTTTGAGTTTGATTTTCCGATTGGAAAAGAAGAACTTTTGGGCCTGGCGTATCGCACTGATTTCGACCTTATGAACATCCAAAATGCCACCGGCAAGAATATGGATTACACGATTAAGGGAACGAACACAAAATTTGTTCCCCACGTTATTGAACCGTCATTTGGTGTTGAACGTGCATTGATGGCTGTCCTAACGTCCGCCTACACTGAAGACGAAGTAAATGGCGAGACTCGGACCTTTTTGAAGTTTCCGGAGCACCTGGCGCCTGTCAGATATGCTGTGTCTCCGCTGGTACGCAACAAACCAGAACTCGTCGCAAAAGCCAGGGAAGTCTATGACGCTCTCAAGCAAAAATACGGCGCAGTTATGTGGGACGACAACGGTAATATCGGTAAGCGATATCGTCGTCAGGATGAAATTGGAACGCCACACTGCGTAGTGATTGATTTTCAGACACTTGAAGACAATAGCGTGACTGTTCGTGAACGAGACACAACTGAACAGCATCGGATATCGATCGAAGAGCTTACAAAGTAACATTCAAGGGTGGGGTAACAACGTGGCTGTATATATGAATAAACGAGGACAACGCCGAGGCTTTACTATTGTTGAGCTTTTAATCGTGATCGCTGTGATTGGTATTTTGTCGGCAATTGTTGTTATCGGATACAATCAGGTGATAAAAAACGCCAATAATAACGGACTTCAGGCTGATATTTCGAAACTTGGTGATGCCATAAAGCTTACAACCTTAGATATTAACGGTGTTCCAAGTGGTGGTGCAACCTCTTCAAATACGGGCGATTCCACTCTTCTAAGTGGAGTTGAGTTTAAACCTTCGGTTGCATTCTACGACAAGGCCGTATCTAATCTTTATTATTGCTCGGGAGTAATTAATGGAACGAAAGAATTTACAATTATCGCACGATCAAAATCGGGTAATGCCTATGCGTACAGTTCTAAAAGTGGCGTGACGAATTTTAGTGGCTACACATGGACGAGCGCTAACAATGGAGTATCTATATGTGGCGTGGCTGGCTATACCGCACCGTTTTCCTGGTCTTATGGGTATAATCCAAGTCCGACCTATGGTTGGTTTGCTTGGGCCTTTAATGGCGAGATTTTGACGAATCTCGTCACGAACCCCTCAATGGAGACAGATAGTACAGGGTGGGCGACGTATACCGGCTTTGGCGCGGCAACCCGCGTTGCGACTGGTGGCTGGGCTGGATCGGCCTATCTCTCTGCCACGGGATCGAATAGTACGACATCTCCACGTGTCTATACTGATATCCCAGCAACTGTTGGAGATGTCATCTCTCTCTCGTTCCGCGTGCGATCCGTTGGACAGGCAGCGACAAATACATTTATGGGCATCAAGGTCATATCCGGGACGACAGAGATAAGTACGTTTGCCTCGAAGTCCGTTCCTTGGGCGCCTGACTCGAATGGCTGGTCACAGGGATCGATAACGTTTACAGTGCCATCAGGAGGGGACAAAGTTCGCTTGAGCCTTGGTCTACAAAGTACCGCAAACTATACAGGCACGATGAGTATTGACGGTATTATTGCCGTGGAGAGTACTAACATTCCACAATATGCTGACGGAAGTACACCAAGGTGGCACTGGCTTGGATCATCCAATAGCTCGATGTCCTTCGGGCCTGCACTGTAGGATTGTCGCGGCTTTCTCTGACTAAAAAATATCCGGTAGCAACGTTGCTACCGGATATTTTCTTATGAACCGAGGGGGTTAGGTTCGGTCAAATGGCCATTCCCATTCGCTGACTTCGGGCATATCTTGTCCGTGTTCAACGATGTAGTGACTGTGGTCGATAAGCTTTTTCTGCATATCTTCGTACAGTGTCTGAGCTGCTTTGTCTTCGAGGTGAGCACGTTCGATGACATCCATCACGAGGTGGAATCGGTCGAGTTCGTTCTTTACTGTCATGTCGAAAGCAGTCGTGATCGTTCCTTCTTCTTTGTAACCGCGTACGTGTAGGTGCTGGTTTGCACGACGATACACCAAACGGTGAATCAGCCATGGGTAACCGTGGAAAGCAAAGATGATGGGTTTGTCGACGGTAAAGAGGGCGTTGTAGTCAATGTCACTGAGGCCGTGTGGGTGCTCTGTGTCTGGCTGCAAACGCATTAGGTCAACGATGTTGATCACGCGAATCTTGAGCTTTGGAAGGTTCTTGCGCAGGATAGCGACAGCGGCCATCATTTCGAGGGTCGGCGCATCACCAGCGGCAACCATGACGACATCAGGTTCTGAGCCGTTATCAGTTGACGCCCAGTCCCATACACCGAGGCCTTTGCTACAGTGTTCAACGGCTTGCTCCATCGAGAGCCACTGCGGAGATTCGTGCTTGCCGGTAATCGTCAAGTTGATGTATCCGCGGCTACGAAGACAGTGATCCATGACGCTCAATGTTGTGTTGGCATCTGGAGGCAGGTAGACACGCGCAACGTCAGCTTTTTTGTTGATGATGTGATCGATGAACCCTGGATCTTGGTGGGTGAATCCGTTGTGGTCTTGGCGCCATACGTGAGAGGTGAGTAGGTAGTTCAGTGAGGCGATAGGTGCGCGCCATGGGAATTCGGCTGACATCTTCATCCATTTGGCGTGTTGAGATACCATCGAGTCAACGATACGAATGAATGCTTCGTAGCTGTGGAGGATGCCGTGACGACCGGTCAAGAGGTAGCCTTCGAGCCATCCTTCAGCCTGATGTTCGCTCAGCATTGAATCGAGCACCATACCATCCTGGGAAAGGAATTCATCACCATCTTGGACACGGGCATTCCATTGTCGGTCAGTTGTTTCAAAGACTGCTTCGAGGCGGTTTGACATCGTTTCGTCTGGGGCAAAGATGCGGAAGTTACGCGTGCCGTTGTTGAGCTTGGCGATATCGCGGAGCCATGGGCCGAGGGCGTGAGTGTTGCCAGCGTTAACGATGCTTGGATATGTGACGTCGACTGCGTAGTCGCGGAAGTTTGGTAGTTGTAGTTCACGGAGGAGCTTACCGCCGTTAGAGTGAATGTTTGCACCCATACGGTGGCTACCGGTTGGTGCCAGTTCAGCTAGTTCAGGAATGAGCTTGCCTGACTTGTCGAAGAGTTCTTCGGGCTTGTAGCTGCGGAGCCATTCTTCGAGGATGCCGAGGTTTTCGCTGTGCGCTTCATCAACAATCACTGGGACTTGGTGAGAACGGAATGAATTTTCGATAGGGAGACCGTTGATTTCTTTTGGTCCAGTCCAGCCCTTTGGAGAGCGGAGGATGATCATTGGCCAGCGAGGACGAACGGTGTTGCCGTGTTCACGGGCCTGGGTCTGGATGTGCTTGATCTCGGCGATAACTGTATCAAGTGTTTCCGCCATGTGGGCGTGCATGTATTCTGGGCCGTCACCTTCGACGAAGTATGGTTCCCAGCCGTAGCCGCGGAAGAGTTGTTCGAGCTCTTCGTGCTCGATGCGGGCAAGAATCGTTGGGTTACTGATCTTGTATCCGTTAAGGTGGAGGATCGGAAGGACTGCACCGTCAGTTTTTGGGTTCAAGAATTTGTTGGAGTGCCATGCCGTCGCGAGTGGACCAGTCTCGGCCTCACCGTCACCAACGACACAGGCGGTGATCAGGTCGGGGTTGTCAAAGACAGCACCAAAGGCGTGACTCAGTGAGTAACCGAGTTCGCCACCTTCGTGCATTGAGCCTGGTACTTGTGGGGAGACGTGACTTGAAAGTCCGCCCGGCCATGAGAATTTACGGAAGAGTGTTGTCATGCCGGCTTCGTTTTCTGGCATGTCTGGGTAGATTTCACTCCATGTACCTTCGAGGTAGGTGTTTGCCATCAAGGCAGGGCCACCGTGTCCAGGTCCAGAAATGTAAATCATATTGAGATCATTTTGTTTGATGATGCGGTTGAGGTGAACGTAGATGAAGTTCTGTCCTGGTGTTGTGCCCCAGTGACCGAGCAACATGTTCTTGATATCAGAAACCTGAAGCGGCTGACGAAGAAGCGCGTTGTTACGCAGGTAAATCTGCCCAACAGCGAGGTAGTTACTGGCGCGCCAGTACGCATCCATCTTGTGTAGTAGTTCTGGTGTAATTGTCATATCGTTCATTGGGTCTCCTTGTTAATAACGTTAATTGTTTGTGTCATGATGGCGTAATCTTCACGCGCCGGTATCACATGAACTCCTACTCTTGATCGATCATTAGAGATGAGGCGCGCACCCTGTTGGTTGCGAACATTATCTATAACGATACCGAAAAACTCCATGTCACTGAGGATACGTGCCCGAATTTCAGCCGACCGTTCTCCGATGCCACCGCTAAAAATAATACTATCGACTCCACCGAGGGCGGCAGTGTAGGCGCCGATTGTTTTCTTTATCTTGTAACAAAACAGCTCGACAGCTAGTTTGCTATTCGGGTCCTCGTCTTGCATCTCGAGCAACGTCCGCATGTTAGCAGTCGTCCCAGAGACGCCGAGGAGGCCTGACTTATTCGCAAACAAGTCAGCCAGTTCATCGGGTGACATGCCTTTTTCTTTTTCGAGGTAGGTGATGAGTCCAGGCTCGAGGTCGCCACTGCGAGTGCTCATCATAATGCCCGAAATAGGGGTGAAACCCATAGACATGTCGATCGGCTGACCATCTTTGCAGGCCGACACGCTCGCGCCGCTACCAAGGTGAGCCATGATGACTCGACCGTTGTGGGCTGCTTCACCTTCATTGTCTTTGAAACTTGCGAGGAGGGCTGTGTAAGAAAGCCCATGAAAGCCGTAGCGACGGATACCGTTCTCTTGTTGCAGACTGAGCGGAATCGGTAAGGTTTTGGCGACACCTGGAACATCGTGGAAGAAGCCAGTATCAAAGCAAGCGACGTGATCTGCGTTTGGGTAGGCTGCGAGAAAGGCAGTGATCGAGGCTAGGGTGCCCGGCATGTGGTTGGGGGCAAGGGGAGTGATGCTCTGCAAGTACGTGAGTAGATCAGGTGTCACCAGTGCGGCTGAATCATATTCCTGTCCACCATGAACAACGCGGTGTCCGATTGCTTCGATCTGTTCGGGTTGAATGGCGAGTTCGCTGCTGAGCCACTGCTGGACACGTTGAGCGGCCGTTTGAGGTGTCTCACCAGAGATACCGATGTCTTCGATCGCAAGACTAGCGTGGGGTACTTGAAGATTTTCTCGATCAAAAACCGAAACCTTCAGACTGGAAGAACCAGCGTTAACAGACAATAGCACTGTCAGAACCCACCCTTTGCATATTACTCATTATTATAGCACCTGTTGTGCTTACGGTAATGGCAATCTGGGATAGTTTTAAGAAAACTTCGTCCGAACTGTGGAAGACTCGGCTGGCATGGTTCTGGTCTCGCTAGACAGCCTCGGCAGGTTCATGTCATAGTGTGGTAAATAAGCGGAGGAATTGTATGAAGGCTCTATGGCAAAACCAAATAATCGCAGAGGCTCCGAAAGATGAACTGATTCGGATTGAAGGGAACTGGTATTTTCCGCCACTTTCATTGAACCGAGAATATTTTACAGATAGTGATCACCGGACAACCTGTATCTGGAAAGGTGAGTCGAGTTACTATGATGTGACAGTTGATGGAGTGGTGAACGACTTTGGCGCATGGTATTACCCGGTCCCAAAAGAGGGGTCTATTGAACGAGTGAAAAAAGATTACACGAACTACGTGGCGTTTTGGAACGGCATCCAAGTGACCGAATAGTATCCTTATATTTCAGCCCGTTTTCAGACAAGAGCTCTATCCTAAATATATAAAAGGAGAATTATTTCTATGGCTGATAAAGAATCAAGCAACGAACCAAAAGTAAGAAAAGT
>Ga0123339_10002307_pt1 | contig 12903 bp, 15 predicted proteins | sample lystaG_FD_89956 | JGI IMG/M metagenome (GOLD analysis project Ga0123339, IMG submission 89956) | Glacier valley bacterial and archeal communities from Borup Fiord, Nunavut, Canada, to study Microbial Dark Matter (Phase II) -... | ecosystem: Environmental > Aquatic > Freshwater > Ice > Glacier ... | reverse complement strand
GCCGCGGCGCTCAGCGCCATCCCGACCAGCACGGGTGCGGCGAAGGCCGTGGGCCTGGTGCTGCCGGAGCTGAAGGGCAAGCTGGACGGCACTTCTATCAGTGTGCCGACCGCGAACGTCTCGCTGGTCAGCTTGGACGTGAACCTGCGGGAACACGCCACGGCGCAGCAGATCAATGATGCGATGAAGGCGGCCTCGGCCGGGCCGCTCAAGGGCATCATGGACTACAACACGCACAAGCTGGTCAGCGTGGACTTCAACCATCAGCCCGCAAGCTGCACCTTCGACGCGACGCAAACCGCAGTGGTGGATCAGCAGCTGGCCCGCGTGGTCGGCTGGTATGACAACGAGTGGGGCTTCAGCAACCGCATGGCCGACACCGCCGCCCTGTTCGGGGCGATGTAGGTGGCCGCACCCACCCTGGACGGCGTGGACGTGAAGGGGAGGCGCGTGCTGCTGCGCGCCGACCTCAACGTGCCGGTCCGCGACGGCCGCATCAGCGACCTGACCCGGATCGAGCGCCTGTCCCCCACCATCCGGGAGCTGGCCGACGCCGGCGCCCGCGTGATCGTGTGCAGCCACTTCGACCGTCCCAAGGGCAAGCCCGTGCCCGGCATGACCCTCGCCCCCATGGCCGCCGCGTTGCAGGAGGTGCTGGGCCGCCCCGTGGCGTTTGCCACCGACACCATCGGCCCCGTCGCCCGCGCCGCCGTGGGCGCCTTGCAAGACGGGGAGGTGCTGGTGCTGGAGAACACCCGCTTCCACCCCGGCGAGGAAGGCAACGATCACGAGTTCGCGCGCGACCTGGCCGGGTTGGCGGACCTGTACGTGAACGACGCCTTCTCCGCCGCGCACCGCGCCCATGCCAGCACCGAAGGCGTGGCCCGGCACCTGCCGTCCCACGCCGGCCGCATGATGCAGGCCGAGCTGGACGCGCTGGACCAGGCGCTCGGCAACCCGGACCGCCCGGTCTGCGCCATCGTCGGCGGCAGCAAGGTGTCCACCAAGCTGGAGCTGCTGGGCAACCTCAGCCGCCGCGTGGATATGCTGGTGATCGGCGGCGCCATGGCCAACACCTTCCTCGCCGCCACCGGCACCGACGTGGGCCGCAGCCTGCAGGAAGCCGACATGCACGCCACCGCCCGGGACATCATGGCCGAGGCCAAGCTGGCCGGCTGCGAGATCGTGCTGCCCATCGATGCCGTGGTCGCCCGCGAGTTCCGCGCCAATGCGCCGACCGAGACGGTGTCCGTCCACGCCATCCCCGCCGACGCCATGATGCTGGATGTCGGCCCCAACACCGTCCAACTGCTGCGCGACCGCCTACCCGGCATACGCACCCTGGTCTGGAACGGCCCGCTGGGCGCGTTCGAGACGCCGCCGTTCGACGCCGCCACCACCGCCCTGGCGCAAGCGGTGGCGGAGATGACGGCCCAAGGCTCGCTGCGCAGCGTCGCCGGCGGCGGGGACACCGTATCGGCCCTGCGCCACGCCGGGGTGCTGGACCGGCTCAGCTATGTCAGCACCGCCGGCGGCGCGTTCCTGGAATGGCTGGAAGGCAAGACCCTGCCTGGCGTCGCGGCGCTGGACCGCGCTTCATAGGGCGTTAACGCGGGCTGGGCATCATCCCGGGCATGATCTCGTCCAACTCGCTGACCGCGTTCTCCGGCACTCCCGCCACAGCGCCGGCATCACGCACCGGCCCCGTGCGCCCGGTGCGTGATGCCGGTCCGCCTGCCCAGGCGGCCCAGCGTCCGCTGGAGGCCAAGCCGCAGGGAGTGGTGCCGCCGGGCAACACGCCACGGGGTTCCCTGCTCAACTTGCAGGTTTAGCCTTCAACTCATCGCGCGGCGCTTGATCCAGGCCGGGGGGCGACGCACCCTACTGCTATGCCTGCGTTCACCACACGCATCCCGCCCGACGATTCGCATGCGCGTGCCGTGTGCGACACCTGCGGCTTCGTTGCATACGACAACCCCAAGATCGTCGTCGGCTCTGTCGTGTCCCACGGCGGCAAGGTCCTGCTGTGCCGCCGCGCCATCGAACCGCGCCGCGGCTTCTGGACCATCCCCGCTGGCTACATGGAGCACGGCGAGACCGTCGAGGAAGGCGCCCGGCGCGAAGCGTTCGAGGAGGCCGGCGCCCATATCCAGATCGACGGCACCCTGGCGCTCTACAGCATCAGCCGCATCGGCCAGGTGCAGGTCATCTTCCGCGCCGGGTTCGCCGACGGCCCGGTGTTCACGCCCGGCGTCGAAAGCCTGGACGTGCAGTTGTTCGCCTGGGACGACATCCCGTGGGGTGACCTGGCGTTCCCGTCGGTGCACTGGTCCCTGCACGCCTGGCGCCAGGCTGGCACCGCCCCGTTGGGCGCCCCGGCCACCAACCCGCCCAGCGACCCACGCGGACGCTCCCCCGAAATCCCGGTGGGGGCCTCGGCATGAGGGCCTTGCTCGCCGCCCTGCTGTCCCTGTCGATGCTGCCGGCCGCCATGGCGCAGGCGCAGCGCGGCATCGTGCTGCAAGCCCAGCCCACGTCGCCGTTGTTGCCGGTGCCGCCCACCCCGCCCCGCCTCAAGCCAGCCCCGGGGGGCTATGAACCGGCGCCCACGCCAAACCGGGACGTGGACGCACCGCTGGGTCCGCGCGCCAGCAACGCGCCGCAGGTGTCGCCGGGGCTGTTCACCCGCAAGGACCTGTATCGCGGCGACGGCTACGCCCGCGGCTCCACCTCCGAGACCGAGGTGGAGAAGCGTGTGAAGCCAACCCCGGGGTTCAACCTGCGCCTGCCCTTGCAGCCGCAATAGGGTGCTGCGGGCGCTCACGACCCTGATCCTCTGCCAGTTCGTCGGCGAGGTGGTTGCCCGTGCCCTTGGCTTGCCGCTGCCGGGTCCGGTGCTGGGCCTGCTGCTGCTTCTTGGGCTGCTGGTGCTGCGCGGCGGGCCGGATGAGGCGATGCGATCCACCTCCACTGGCCTGTTGCGGCACTTGTCGCTGCTGTTCGTGCCGGCCGGGGTTGGCGTGGTGACGCAGTTGGATGCGCTGGCGCAGGACTGGGTGGCGGTCGCGGGGGCGATCCTGGTTTCGACCGCGCTGGGCCTGGTGGTGACCGGGGTGGTGATGCAGCGATTGTCGCGGTGACGCGGGCACGATGACGCCGGGCATACTCTGGGTCTATCTGGAGTCCACGCCGCTGCTGGGCCTGGTCAGCACCCTGGTCGCCTGGCAGGCCGCGGTGGCGTGCAGCCGGGCGCTGGGCGACCGCCCCGCCACCAACCCGGTGCTGATCGCCATCGCCCTGCTGGCCGGGCTGCTGCTGCTGACCCGCACGCCCTACGCCGCCTACTTCCAGGGGGCGCAGTATATCCACTTCCTGCTGGGGCCGGCGACGGTGGCGCTGGCAGTGCCCATGCACGCAGCGCTGGGCGGCATCCGGCGCAGCGCCCATGCCATCCTGCCGGCGATCCTGGCCGGCGCCGCCGTGTCCGCCGCCAGCGCCATGCTGATCGCCCGCGCCCTTGGCGGCTCCCGCACTGTGATATTGTCCCTGGCGCCGAAATCCGTCACGACGCCGATCGCCATGGGCGTGGCGGAGGGGATCGGCGGCAATGCGTCGCTCGCGGCGGTGTTCGTGCTGATGACGGGGCTTGTGGGCATCGCGCTCGGCCCGCCGCTGCTGCGGCTGGTGCGGGTGGACGACTGGCGCGCCCGCGGCCTGGCGGCCGGCACGGCGGCGCACGGCCTGGCGACGGCGCGCATCCTGCTGCTGAACGAGACAGCCGGCGCCTATGGCGGCCTGGCCATCGGCTTGAACGGTGTCATAACTGCCGTCATCGTCCCGCCGCTGGCCCGCTGGCTGGTCGGCTGACCCCTAGTCCGGCCCAACCCGCATCCCATCCACGAACACGTCCACCAGCCGGCGCACATTGCCCTGCCATCCCGGCTTGTCATGCGTGTAACACAGGCCCACGACCGTACGCAGGATGTCCTCCGGGCTGATGTCGCCACGGATTGCCCCGGCGTCCGCCGCGCTGTGCAGCAACGCCCCCACGGCCCGGCCCAACCGGTCCATGGAATAGGCCGTCAGGTCCGACCCGGCGTGCACCGCCACGGCCAGGGCGGCGGACATTCCCTTCTTGGTGGCCACGAACTCGACGTTCGCGTGCATCCACCGGCGCAGCGCCTCCAGTGGCGGCAAGTCCGCGCCAAGCTGCTCGGCGATGGCCACAAGCTGTTCGACCTCGTTGCGATACACCGCCTCGAACAGAAGCTCCCGGGTCGGGAAGTGCCGGTAAAGCGTGCCCACGCCGACCTCGGCCGCGCGGGCAACGGCTTCCAAGCTGGCCGCCGGGCCGCCTGCCGCGAACACCACCTTCGCCGCGTCCAGCACACGCTTACGGTTTCGGACGCTGTCGGCGCGCGGCCTGCGTGTTGGCTTGGCTGGGTGGTCAGCGTCCATTCCGGTTCAGTGCCGCCCCACTTGCAAAGCGGAGGATGCCTCCGTATCTGATGCCACGCTGAAGTCCTGATCGGAGCATCGCATGAGCCTGTCAATCACCCTGACGATCAACGGTGCCGAGCGGGCAATCACGCTCGACGATCCCCGCATCACCTTGCTGGACCTGTTGCGGGAACGGCTGGACCTGACGGGCGCCAAGAAGGGCTGCGACCGCGGGCAGTGCGGGGCCTGCACCGTGCTGGTGGACGGGCGCCGCGTGAACGCCTGCCTGGCGCTGGCCATCAGCCATGACGGCGCCGACATCCTCACTATCGAGGGCGTGATGCAGGACGGGCAGCTCCATCCCGTCCAGGCCGCATTCATCGCGCATGATGCGTTGCAGTGCGGCTTCTGCACGCCGGGCCAGATCATGAGCGCCATCGGCATGATCCGGGAGGGCCACGCCGGCGACGACCCGGAGCGGGTGCGGGAGGCCATGAGCGGAAACCTGTGCCGCTGCGGCGCCTATATCGGCATCACAGACGCGGTGCTGGACGCGCAGCGGAGCATGTCGGGCGCCAGCCAAAAGGAAGCAGCATGAACCGCTTCGACTACGTCCGCCCGGCGACCATCCCCGAGGCCATCGCGGCCGGCGCGATGCACGGCGCGGCCTACCTTGCCGCCGGCACCAACCTGGTGGACCTGATGAAGGGCGGCGTGATGCGCCCGGGCCGCCTGGTCGATATCACCCGCCTGCCCGGGCTGGACCGGATCGAGGCGTTGCCGGACGGCGGCGTGCGGATCGGCATGCTCGTGCGGAACGCGGACCTCGCCTACGACGCCGACTTCGCCCGGCGCTTCCCTGCGGTGGCGGAGGCGCTGCTGTCCGGCGCATCGGCCCAGTTGCGGAACGCCGCGACCCTGGGCGGCAACCTGCTGCAACGCACGCGCTGCGCCTATTTCTACGACACCGCCAGCGCCTGCAACAAGCGCGACCCCGGTGCCGGCTGCGATGCGCTGGGCGGCGAAAACCGCCTGCACGCCATCCTGGGCTGGAGCGAGCATTGCATCGCCATGCACCCCTCCGACCTCGCAGTGCCGCTTGCGGCGCTGGGCGCGGTGGTGGAGGCCGAGGGCGCCGGAGGGCGGCGGGACATCCCGATGGAGGACTTCCACCGCTTGCCCGGCACCACGCCGGAGCGGGAGACGGAGTTGCAGCCCGGCGAGCTGGTCACGGCCGTGCGCCTGCCAGCCGATGCCGCCGGGTTCGCTGGCCATGCCCGCTACTTGAAGGTGCGGGAGCGCACGTCCTACGCCTTCGCCGTGGTGTCTGCGGCGGCTGCACTCCGTATGCAGGACGGCGTGATTGCCGAGGCCCGGATCGCCCTGGGCGGCGTGGCCCTGAAACCCTGGCGCGCCCGCGCGGCGGAGGCGGCGCTGGCCGGCGCCACCCCGGATGCGGGCGCCTTCCGCCGTGCGGCCGAGGCGGCATTGGCCGATGCCCGGCCGTCCGGCGACAACGCCTTCAAGATCGAGCTGGCCCGCCGGATCGTGGTCCGCGCGCTCACACTTGCCGCCGCCGGCACGCCGCAACGCATGCCCGCCCTTCCTGCCTCCCCTTTTGCTGGAGCATCGACCCATGTCTGACCTCACGCTCACGCAGGACCCCGCACACCTCCGCATGGGGTCGAGCATCGGCCAGCCCATCACCCGGCGTGAGGGCGTGCTGAAGACCACCGGCGCCGCCCGCTTCGCCGCCGACAACCATCCCGCCGGCATGGCCCATGCCGTCATGGCCGTCAGCAGCATCGCCCGCGGCCGGGTCACGGCGCTGGACGTGGCGGCGGCCCTGGCGCACCCCGGCGTGGTCGCAGTGATGACGCCCGCAAACGCGCCCAAGCTGGCGCTCGATCCCGATGCGAAGAACAACCCTTTCATGTTCCGCATGGACCTGCTGCAGAACGATAAGGTCCGCTACCCCAACCAGCCCATCGCCGTCGTCGTGGCCGACACGTTCGAGGCCGCGACGGAAGGTGCCACCCTGCTGGCCCCTCGGTACGACACGGAAGCGGCACGGACGGGCCTGGACTCCGCCGACAGCTTCACGCCCCAGGCCGTCGGCGCCGGGGCTGGCGCCACGGAGACGCATGGCGACGTGGATGCCGGGATGGCGGCGGCGGCGGTGCGTATCGAGGCCACCTACGACACGCCGGCGCAATACCACAACGCGATGGAGCCGCATGCCATCGTGGCGGCCTGGGACGGCGACACCCTGTCCATCGACACGCCCAGCCAGGGTATGGCCATGGCAGTGGCCCGCATCGCCGGGCTGTTCGGCATCGCGCCCGAGGGCATCCACATCCGCAGCCCGTTCCTGGGCGGCGGCTTCGGGTCCAAGGGCATGCTGTCCGGCCCACAGGTGCTGGGCATCATGGCTGCGCGCCTGGTGGGCCGCCCGGTGAAGCTGGTGCTGCGCCGCGAGCAGATGTTCGGCCCCGTCGGGCACCGCGCGCCCACCCGGCAGACCCTGCGCATGGGCACGGACAACAAGGGCCTGCTGATGGCGCTGGGCCACCACGCCAAGACCGCCACCAGCACCTTCGACGACTTCATTGAGCCGGCCGCCAACGCCTCCCATGCCCTCTATGCCAGCCCGGCCATCAGCACCTCGCACGAGGCGGTGCGCCTCGACACCGGCACCCCGCTGTTCATGCGCGCGCCCGGCGAGGCCCCCGGCAGCGCCGCGCTGGAAAGCGCCATCGACGAGATGGCGCTGGCCTGCGGCATGGACCCGCTGGCGTTCCGGCTGGTGAACTACGCCGAGGTCGAGCCGATCACCGGCAAGCCGTTCTCCTCCAAGGCACTGCGGCAATGCTACGAGCAGGGTGCGGCACGGTTCGGCTGGGCCGCACGCCCCCAGGCGCCACGGCAGATGCGGGATGAGGCCGGGATGCTGGTCGGCTGGGGCATGGGCACCGCCGTGTTCCCGGCGCTGATGTTCCAGGGCCAGGCGCGCGCCGTTCTGCGCCAGGACGGCACCGGCGTCGTGGAGACCGGCGCGCAGGACATGGGCCAGGGGGCCTGGACCGGGCTGGCGCAGATTGCGGCGGACTCGCTGGGGTTGGACCTCGACCGGATCGAGTTCCGGGCCGGCACGTCCGACCTGCCGGATGCGGGGATCGCCGGTGGCTCCGCGCACACCGCAACCGTCGGCGCGGCCATCGACGGCGCGGGCGCGGACGTGATCGGCAAGCTGGCCGACCTCGCCACCAACGACCAGCGGTCGCCGCTGTTCGGCGCCGGCAACGCCGGGCTGATTGCGCGCGGGGGTCGTCTGCACCGGCGCGACGACGAGGCGCGTAGCGAGTCCTATGCCGACATCCTCACCCGTGCCGGGTTGGCCGAGATCGAGGGGCGCGGCACCGGCGCGATGGACCCGGCGGCGCAATCCACCTACGCCATGCACGCGCACGGCGCGGTATTCGCCGAGGTGGCGGTCGATCCGGATTTCGGCCAGGTGCGCGTGACCCGGCTGGTCGGCGCGTTCGCCGCCGGCACCGTCGTGAACCCGCGCATGGTCCGCAGCCAGTATCTCGGCGGCATGATCTGGGGCGTGTCGTTCGCGCTGCACGAGCATGCCGTGATCGACAAACGCACGGGCAGGCCGATGAACCCGAACCTGGGTGAATACCATGTGCCGGTGAACGCGGACGTGCCGAGCATCGAGGCGATCCTGGTGGAGGAACGCGACGTGCATGTGAACGCGCTCGGCATCAAGGGCGTGGGGGAGATCGGTGTCACCGGGACGGCCGGGGCCATCGCCAATGCCGTTTGGCACGCAACCGGCGTGCGCGTCCGCAACTTCCCGATCACGCTGGATCAGATCATGGCGGGATAGGGGGGTGCACTGCGCGGGGTGCGATACAATTCTAGGCTTCTGGCAACCATCGGACGCCCCGCGATGCAAGACACCACCACCACGCCGCGCACCCAGATCGAGATTAAGGTCGAGCGGCCCAAGCTGCACAAGGTCATGCTGGTCAACGACGACTTCACCCCGCGTGACTTCGTCACCACCGTGCTGAAAGCCGAGTTCCGGCTGGCGGAGGAACAGGCCCGGCGCGTGATGATGACCGCCCACCAGCGCGGGGTGTGCGTGGTGGCGGTGTTCACCAAGGACGTGGCCGAAAGCAAGGCGACCAACGCCACCGACGCCGGCCGCAAGCAGGGCTATCCCCTGCTGTTCACGACCGAGCCGGAGGAGTGATACCAATCGCCTCTGAGCCCGACCCCGGATAAGGCACTGTCATTGCGAGCCGGCTTCGGCGTGGCAATCCAGGAGCCCCAAGCACGGTCCTGGCCGCTTCTGGATTGCCACGCCGCAAGTGCGGCTCGCAATGATTGGGCTGATTTGGGGCAGCGCCGGTCAATGTCTAAGGCAGTGGGAAATGCCGATGCCGTATCCTGACTACCCCGTGCTGATCGAGCCTTTATCCGTCGAGGACGGCGGCGGCTATCTGGCGACCGTGCCCGACTTGCCGGGCTGCATATCTGACGGCGATACACGAGAACAGGCGGCGCGCAACGTCGATGAAGCCATTGCAGCATGGCTGGAGGAAGCCGAAGGCCTTGGCCGACCTATTCCTGCGCCGTCGCACCCTGTCCCATCAATCCGATGACACGTCAGGCGTGAGCCACCCGCGCCAGTCCAGGAACTGTCACCACCGCCAGCCCGCCCACGCCCGCCATCACCAGGAACGTCAGCCCGCCCAGCCCAGCATAGACCTGGCCCGACAGCCAGATCAGCACCGCCGTCGGGGCGGAGAAGCCCAACGCCGACATCAGCGCCTGCGCCGTCCCGGCCCGCGCTGCCGGCAAGGTCCGCAGCACCAGCATCGCCGACAAATGCTGCAACGCGAACGTGCCGGCGTGCAGCAGTTGCACCGCCGCCAGCGCCGGCACTTCCGTGACGAACGCCGTCAGCGTCCAGCGCAGCACCGATGATCCGGCGGCCAGCGCCGTCAGCCGCGCCGGGCCAAGCCGCTCCACAAGGGCGCGGCCCCAGATGAACAGCGCCACCTCCGCCACGATGCCCTCGGCGATCAGCAGCCCGATGGTCCCGTCCGCAATGCCCAGGGAGCGCCAGTGGATCGGCGCGAAGGCGTAGTAGGTGGCATGCGCGCCCTGGATCAGCGCCGTCGCGAGCAGCGCCAGGCGGAAAGGATGCAATCGCAACGGGCTGGCCCGGACGCCGCCGCGCCGCGCGCCCTCTCCGGCATCGGGCAGCAGCGCCGCCAGCCCTGCCGCCGCGCCATACCCGGCGGCCAGCAGCCACGGCACCACCCCGGTCCCCAGCCGCCCCAGCAGCCCGCCCGACAGCGCCGTCGCGAGCATGTAGGACACCGACCCCCACGCCCGCGTCCGCCCATAATCCAGCCGCCGCGCTGCCACGAGCGCCAGGGCGAGCGCGTCCGACAGCGGCGTCAGCATGGACGCCGATACCCCTTGCACCGACACGATCAGCATGATGGCCCAGAACCCGCCGGCCAGCGGCAGCACCGCCGCCCCGCATGCTGCCACGGCAGAGGCGCCGAACAGCATGGCCCGCCGCCACCCCACCCGATCCGCCAGCCACCCCAGGCCCGGCACAGCCAAGACCCGCAGCAGCGACCCCAGCCCCAGCACCTGCCCAATCTCGGCAGCACTCAACCCATGGTCGGCGAACCACAGCGGCAGGTAGGCCGTCGTGACCGCCCCCGCGGCGAAGAACGCCGCCATGAACAGCCCGACGCGGGCGCCATCACGCAAGGCAGCTAGGCGGCGACGGCTGCCTGCTGCGCCACGTCACGGATGCGCCGGGCCATGGCGGCGATGCCGTTGCCGCGGTTGGTGGACAGCGCCTCCATCAGCCCAAGGTCCTTCAGGAACCCCGGGTCGGTCGCCAGCACCTCCGCCGGGGGGCGGCCGGAATAGACGCGCAGCAGCAGCGCCACCAGGCCGGACACGATGGCGGCGTCCGACGCGCCGGCCAGGAACATGCGGCCATCCTGCACCGCCGCCTCCATCCACACCTGGCTTTGGCAGCCCGGCACGCGGTGGGCGTCGTTCTGCCATTCCTGCGGGAACGCCGGCAGCTTGCGGCCGAGTTCGATGATGAAGCCGTAGCGGTCCATCCAATCGTCGAACACCTCCAGCTCCTCGCCGATGGCGGCGATGGCGGCGGCGGCGGTGGGTTCATCAGGCGTGACGTAAGGTTCTGGCATGCAGCCGATGTGCGGCCCGGCCCGGCATCGGTCAAGCGGCGTTGCAAACATAAAGATATCCGTATATGAGGCGCGGCAACTTCCAGGAGCCACGAATGCCCGACGTGAACGTCACCCACGACTACAAGGTCCGCGACATCTCCCTCGCCGGCTGGGGCCGCAAGGAGATCCTGATGGCCGAGGACGAGATGCCCGGCCTGATGGCGCTGCGCGAGGAGTTCGGCGCCTCCAAGCCGCTGAAGGGCGCGCGCATCGTCGGCTCCCTGCACATGACCATCCAGACCGCCGTGCTGATCGAGACGCTGACGGCGCTGGGCGCCACCATCCGCTGGTCGTCGTGCAACATCTTCTCGACCCAGGACCACGCCGCCGCCGCCATCGCCGCCGCCGGCATCCCGGTGTTCGCCTGGAAGGGCATGGACGAGGACGAGTTCTGGCAGTGCATCGAGGCCACCGTGCGCGGCCCGGACGGCTGGGTGCCGAACATGATCCTCGATGACGGCGGGGACCTGACCAAGCTGATCCACGAGAACCACCCGGACCTGCTGCCCGGCATCAAGGGCCTGTCGGAGGAGACCACCACCGGCGTCCACCGCCTGTGGGAGATGGCCAAGGCCGGCACCCTCAAGATGCCCGCCATCAACGTGAACGACAGCGTCACCAAGTCCAAGTTCGATAACCTGTACGGCTGCAAGGAGTCCCTGGTGGACGCCATACGCCGCGGCACCGATGTGATGATGGCCGGCAAGGTCGCCGTCGTCGCCGGCTATGGCGACGTGGGCAAGGGATCGGCTGCGAGCCTCAAGAACGGCGGCTGCCGCGTGCTGGTGACGGAAGTGGACCCGATCTGCGCCTTGCAGGCGGCGATGGAGGGCTATGAGGTCGTCACCATGGAGGACGCCGCTCCGCGCGGCGACATCTTCGTGACGGCAACCGGCAACATCGACGTGCTGACGGTGGACCACATGCGCGCGATGAAGAACCGCGCCATCGTCTGCAACATCGGCCACTTCGACAGCGAGATACAGATTGAGGGCTTGCGGAACTTCCGGTGGGAGAACGTGAAGCCCCAGGTCGATGAGGTCGTGTTCCCCGACGGCAAGCGCCTGATCGTGCTGAGCGAAGGCCGCCTGGTGAACCTGGGCAACGCCACGGGCCACCCGAGCTTCGTCATGTCCGCCAGCTTCACCAACCAGGTGTTGGCGCAGCTGGAGATCTGGACGGCGCCGGCCGGCAAGTATGAGAACCAGGTCTATACGCTGCCCAAGCATCTCGACGAGAAGGTGGCGGCGTTGCATCTCGCCAAGGTTGGCGCGGCGCTGACCAAGCTGACGCCCAAGCAGGCCGAATACATCGGCGCGCCGGTGTCCGGCCCGTTCAAGCACGACCTGTACCGTTACTAATATGGGCAACGCGGCCGTCCACGCCTTCGGCTTGGTGGCGGCCGCGTGCTTGCTGGGTGGCATGGTGTTCTTCGGCGCCATCATGGCGCCGCTGGTGTTCACGAAGCTGGACGGGGCGACGGCCGGGCGGTTCATCCGCGCGACCTTCCCCCGCTATTACCTGTATGTCGCCGCTGCGGCAGCGCTGGGCGCGGTCGGGCTGGTGTGGCAGGACCGGGTGTCCGGCCTTGTCCTGGCCGTCGTTGCCCTGCTGACGCTCTGGCTGCGCCAGGGGCTGATGCCGGTGCTGAACCGGCTGCGGGATGCCGGGCTGGGTGGGGACGGAGCGGCTGGCTCACGGTTCGACAAGCTGCACCGGGTGTCGGTGATGGTGAACGCCGTACAGATCGTGGCGGTGCTGGCGGTTGTGGTGCGGGTTGGGCTGGGGTAGCCCAAGGATCGCATCCATCGCACGGGCGCAGTCAGGCCTTGGTGCGGCAATCCCGCTGTATCGCGTCAACCAGCAGCCGCAGGTGCGCCTCTGCACTAAACATCTCAGCGTAGCGGGCCTTGGCGCGGCCTCCCAAGGCAGCCGCGGTCGCCGGGTCGTCCAGCAAGCGGTGGATGGCCGCCGCCATCGCCGGGACGTCGCCGCGCGGCACGAGCAGCGCCGTATCCTCGTGTCGTAGGTAGTCACCGATGGTTGGCGTCTGTGTGACGACCAGCGGGCGCCCCAGGGCCATCGCCTGGATGATCACCATCTGCCCGGCAGAGATGTCCTCCACCTGCAAGGGTATGGCGATGGCCCTGGGGCGCCCGCT